>FWPV01001438.1_pt1 | contig 19422 bp, 16 predicted proteins | sample 2228371 | NCBI WGS metagenome assembly FWPV01 (sample SAMEA103939776, study PRJEB20133) | metagenome
GACTGTGGATGTAGCGGGCGAAGGTCTGCTTGCCCACTCCGGGCTCGCCGGAGATCAGCACCCATCCGTCGGCCTCGGCCAGGCGGCGTGCCTGCGCCTTGAGCGTCTGCAGGTAGGCGGAATCGCCGACCGGCTCGAACAGGGCGCGTGCCTCGCGCTTGAGGCGGGCATTCTCCTGCGCCAGGCGCTGGGCCTGCAGGGCGTTCTCCACCATCAGCAACAGCTTGTCGAGCGAGAGCGGCTTCTCGATGAAGTCGTAGGCGCCGAGACGGATGGCCTCCACCGCGGTCTCCAGCGTGCCGTGGCCGGACATCATGACCACCGGCGCCGGCAGTCCCCCATGGGCGTGCCAGTGGCGCAACAGGCCGATGCCATCCATGTCCGGCATCCACACGTCGAGCAGGATCAGGTCCGCGCGACGGGCCTGCAGGGCCCCTTGGGCCTGCGCGGCACCTTCGGCCACCGCGACGCTGTAGCCCTCGTCCTCGAGGATGTCGCGGACGGACTCGCGGATATCCGGCTCGTCGTCCACGATCAGGATGTGTGCGTTAGGCATGTTTTCCTCAACTGCTCGGGAGCGCGCCGGAAGGCACGGCGGCCCCGGAAGATACGTGACGACCGTCCCCTGACTCCAAGGCGGGCAGCAGGATCAGCACGCGCGCCCCGCCCTCGGCGGGGTTGAAGGCGTGCACGCGCCCTGCGTGTTCCTCGACGATCTTCTTGACGATGGCGAGGCCAAGGCCCGTGCCCTTCGGGCGGGTGGTCACATACGGCTCGAAGATATGCTCAACCAGGTCGGGAGGGAAGCCCGGCCCGTTGTCGTCCACGCACAGTTCCACCAGGCCCTCGTCCGGGCGCAGGCGGGTATGCAAGGTGACCGTCGGCTCGACGCCCCCTGTCGTGGCGGACTCCTGCAGCGCCTCGGCGGCATTCTTCACCAGGTTGTGCAGCAGCTGGCGCAGGCGGCCGGCATCGCCCTCCACCCAAAGCGGCTCGGGCGCCAGGTCGTGCCGCACCCGCACGCTGCCGCCGCGGTAGAGGTCGACCACGTCGCGCACCAGGGTGTTGAGCGCAAGCGGCGTGAGCCGCGATTCCGGCGCGCGGGCGTATTCGGCGAACTCGTTGACCATGTGCTTCATGGCCTCGACCTGCTGCACGATGGTATGGGTCGCGCGCTCCAGCACCCGGGCGTTGTCCTCCGCAAGCACCGGGCCGAGCTTGCGCCGCAGGCGTTCGGCAGACAGCTGGATCGGCGTGAGGGGGTTCTTGATCTCATGCGCCAGACGGCGCGCCACCTCGCTCCAGGCCGCGTCGCGCTGGCCCTGGATGATGGCGGTGATATCGTCCATCACCAAGACCAGGCCGCCCTCCTCGCCACCCTGCAGGTCATGCGCCAGCGGCGCGCCGCGCAGCATGAGGATGCGGCGGCCGGCCTCGCTGAACAGGCGAACCTCACGGGCCAGCTCCCCGCCCGCCTCCAGCCAGGCATGCAGGGCATCGCACAAGGGATCGAGGTGGCTGTGGGTCAAACACAACCCCTGCAGGCTGGCATGGAGGAGCTCCTCCAGTGGCACGCCGAGCATGCTGGCCGCCGCGGCGTTGGCATGCCGAACCCGCGCCCGCTCGTCGAGCGTCAGCACGCCGGAGGAGAGGTGCTGCAGCACCGTCTCGAGGTAATCGCGCTGCGCGTCGGCCTCCTCCATGAGGCGGGTCGCTTCCTCCGTGCTCTCGGCGATGCGCGCGGTCATGGTATTGAACGAGCGCACCAGCAAACCGAGGTCATCGTTGCGCTGCACCGGCAGGCGCAGGCTGTAGTCGCCCGCCGCCACCGCGCGGGTGCCGAGCGCCAACTCGCGGATCGGCGCAGTGAGCCGGCGTGCGGCGACGAACGCCAGCCACACTGCGGTCAGGGCGGAGAGCAGCAGGGCCAGCCCGAGTGCGAGACCGAAGTTCTGCTTCAACCCGTGGCGCAGGTAGATCAGCTCGCGGTACTGGTGGAAGCCCTCCTGCACGCTGTCCGCCAGGCTCGCCAGGCGCGGATCGAGCGGGAACAGGGCCTGCAGCAGCCAGGTCTCATTGCGGACGCCATAGCCCCGCACCGGGGTCACCACCCGGATCACCAGCCGGTCGCCCGCCGCCGGCTCCAGACCGATGTAGTCATTGCCCTGACGCACGTGCATCAGCATGGCCTCGTTCGGCCGGGCCGGCAGGATGCCCTGGGTGTCGTCGCTGGCCGAGGCGATGATCATGTTGCCGGCGCCGAACAGGGTCATCTCGGTCGCCTCGGTCTCGCGCCGCAGGGTGTCGAGTTCGAGCGCGGCGCGCTCGCTCTCGGTATCCGCCAATAACCCCCCCACGCGCGAGGTCGCGCGCACGGCCTCGCGCATGCGCACGTCGAGCGAGGCGCGCGAGAGCTCCAGCGCATCGCCCAGGGCCTGCTCGATCTGCACGTCGAACCAGCTGTCGATGCCGCGCTGGATGAAGTCGAGCGAGAAGTAGAACACGATGGCGACCGGCGCGAGGCTCAGGGCCACGAAGGCGCCGAGGAAGCGCATGGTCAGGCGCGCGCCCGGCACGTGGGCGCGCAGGCTCTGGACCAGGCGCCAGAGGTTGGCCACCACCACCATGAGCAGAAACAGCACGCCAACGACGTTGAAACCGAGCAGCCAGAGGTACAGCGACTCGTAACGGGTGGAGTTCTGCAGGGCGTCGGTCAAGAGATAGAGCGAGACCAGCAGCAGCACCACCACCCCCGCGCTGACCCACGGCACCAGCGGGCGCACGCGGCGGCGGTAGAAGACCCGCAGCGTCAGAAGGCCCATAGATACCATTCGCTGGCCAAGGCCCAGCGCTCGGAGAAGTAGGCCCGCGGCCGCATCGGCAGGGGCAGGGTGTCGAGCAGCAGCCTCAGTCGTGCCCGCCCCCGGTAGGTTCCGTGGGCCGGGAAGTCACCGGCCGGACCGAGCGCCACGTTGCGCAACTGGGTCAACGCCTCCAGCGCACCGACCAGGCTGGTGAAAGTCGCGCTCTCCTCGCTCTCCGGCCACACCAGCCGGTAGAGCCGGCTGAGGGCATGGTATTCGATGCGGGCGCGGATCGTCTGGCTCGCGACCTCGCGCGCCCACAGCCAGTCGCGCTCCTGCTCGATGACGAACTCCCAGGCGAAGGTCAGCGGCACGCCGCTCTCAAGGGCCTCGCGCTGGGCGCCGAACAACTCGAGGCGGGCGTCGGCATCGACATACAGGGTGTCCCCGCGCACCTCGGTGGCGACACGGGTGACCGCCACCTCGCCAGCCTGCAGGGACGCGACGCCAAAGAACCACCCCAGCAGCCCGATCACCAGCCAGGACTTCATGATGCCCTCGCGAGCAGGCAGTAGTAGAAACCATCCATACCATCCTCCCCCGGCAGGATCTGCCGTCCGTGGGTCAAGGGGTGGCCCCACTCCGCCTTGATCGGCTGCTCGGCCGCATCCGCGCGACGCTGGAGGAAGGCGTCGATGCGGGCATCATTCTCCTCGCGCAGGATCGAGCAGGTCATGTAGAGCATACGCCCGCCCGGTGCGAGCAGCGGCCACAGGGCGTCCAGCAGACGATCCTGCTGACGCGCCAGGGCAGCGATATCGGTCTCGCGGCGCAGGCGCTTGATGTCGGGATGGCGGCGGATCACGCCGGTGGCCGAGCAGGGGGCATCCAGCAGGATCAGATCGAAAGGAGCACCGTCCCACCAGCCCGCCGGATCGCCAGCATCGGCGGTCCGCACCTCGGCGGCAAGCCCCGCGCGGGCGAGGTTTTCCGTGACGCGGGCGAGCCGCCTGGCATCGCTGTCGAGCGCCAGCATGGCCAGCCCGGGCTCGCGCTCGAGCAGGGCCAGGGTCTTGCCCCCCGGGGCGGCGCAGGCATCGAGCACCCTAAGCCCTGGGCGCAGCTCGACCAGGCCGGCACACAGCTGGGCCGCCTCGTCCTGCACCGACACCTCGCCTGCGGCAAAGCCGGGCAGGCGCTCGATGGGCTGCGGCTGGGCCAGCCGCACGGCGAACGGGGCATGGCGGGTTGGTTCCGCCGCAAGGCCGGCCGCGGCCAGCCGCGCAAGATAGGCGGCGCGCCCGTCCTTGGCGGCATGGACCCGCAGGGTCATCGGCGGGCGCTGGCGGAGCGCGTTGGCGATGGCCTCCTCCTGCCCCGGCCAATCACGCCCAAGGCGCGTCCACAGCCAGCCCGGCAGGGCGTGGCGGGTGGCCGGGTCGGCCCCCTCCAGCCGGGCGAGGCGCGCCTCGCGCTCACGCATGAAGCTGCGCAGCACGCCGTTGACCAGGCCACCGAGGCGCTGGGCCTTGAGCGTGCGGGTCGCCTCCACCGTGGCATGCACCACCGCATGCTCCGGCACCCGGGTGTGGATCAGCTGGTACAGCCCCACCAGCAGCAGGGCGAAGACCTCGGCCGGCTTGGGGCGGCTCTTGACCAGGCCGTCCGCGAGGAAGGCGAGCGGCTCGAACTCGCGCAGCACGCCGAAGGCCAGCTCCTGGGCCAGACCCCGGTCCCGCTCAGGCAGGGAGGCCAAGAGCGGCGGCAAGGCCTCGCTCAGCGAACGCCCTGCCAGCACGGCAGCCACGGCACGGGCGGCCTGGGCACGAGCCCCGCTGCCCGCTCCATCCTTGCCCGCAGGACGCCCCTCGGCGTGGGCTTTGCCGGCCATCAGACCCCGAGCCTTTCGCCCAGCATGGGCTGGGCATTGAGGAAGTCGGCAGCAAGAAGTGGCTTGCCGCCGGGCCGCTGCACCTGCTCGAGGCGCAGGATGCCGGCCCCGGTCGCGACATCGATGCCGTCACGACTGGCGGCCACCACCGTGCCCGGCGCCCTGCCGGACTGGCCGTCCAGCGCACGGGCGCGCCAGATGCGGAAGCTCTCCCCATGCCAGAGGGTCTCCGCCACCGGCCAGGGGTTGAAGGCCATCACCTGGCGCGCCAGCTCAATGGCGGGGCGCGACCAGTCGAGACGGGCCTCGGCCTTGTCCAGCTTCTTCGCGTAGGTGACGAGGGCCTCGTCCTGCACCTCCCCCTTGAGCGTACCGGCGAGCAACGCGGGCAGGTGTTGCATCAGCAGCTCCGCGCCCATCACGGCCAGCCTGTCGTGCAGGCTCTGCGCCGTATCCTCGGGCGTGATCGGACAGGCGGACTTGGCCAGCATGTTACCGGTGTCGAGCCCCACATCCATCTGCATCAGGGTGATGCCGGTCTCCGCATCCCCCGCCTCGATGGCACGCTGGATCGGCGCCGCCCCACGCCAGCGGGGCAGGAGTGAGGCATGCAGGTTGACGCAGCCGCGGGTCGGGATCTTAAGCACCGCCTCGGGCAGCAGCAGGCCGTAGGCGGCCACCACCATCAGGTCGGGCTTGAGTGCCGCGAGCTCCGCCTGCGCCTCGGGCGTGCGCAGGGTCGCGGGCTGGAACACCGGCAGGCCGTATTCCAGCGCCGCCTGTTTGACCGGGCTCGCGGTCAGCTTGCGCCCCCGCCCGGCGGGGCGGTCCGGCTGGGTATACACGGCCACGACGTTGGCGCCGCCCTCGATGAGGGCGCGCAGAGCCGGCACGGCGAAATCGGGCGTGCCGGCGTAGATGATGCGGGGTTTGGACATGGTGTCTCCGGTCTCAGGCGCGTTCGCGCTTGCGCAGCTTTTCGTATTTCTTCAATGCGCGCTCGCGCTTGAGCGGCGAGAGGTGGTCGATGAACAGGCGCCCCTCGAGGTGGTCGAGCTCGTGCTGGATGCACACCGCGAGCAGACCGCCGGTGTCCAGCTCGTGCTCGACGCCGTCGAGATCCTGGTAACGCACGCGCACCCTCTCCTTGCGCGCCACCTTCTCGTGCAGCCCCGGGATGGACAGACACCCCTCCTCCATCTCCTCGACCCCGGAAGCCTCGAGGATCTCGGCGTTGATCAGCACCAGCGGCTGGTCTTTGCCCTCGGACACGTCCACCACCGCAATCTTGCGGTGGACGTCCACCTGGGTGGCGGCGAGGCCAATGCCGGGGGCCGCGTACATGGTCTCGAACATGTCAGCCACCAGGCGGCGCAGTTCATCGTCGAAGTGCTCCACGCGCCGCGCGACCTTGCGCAGGTTGGGATGCGGGTACTCCAGAATGGGCAACAGAGCCATGGTTCAGCCGATACTCTTCATCGCGAAAACGCCTATTTTATGGTATCAACTTCGGAAACTCTCCCTGCGTCGATGGAACCGCCATGCCCCGGAATGCACTACGCCTGAGCCTGATCGCCCTTCCCGCCCTGCTCGCCGCCTGTGCCAGCGCCCCCGAGGCACCATCGGCAAGCGCAGAGCCCCAGGCCGCCAAGGTCACCCCGTTGCAGGATGCCGCCCCGGCCCCCGCCCCCCGGGTGAACACCCAGCCGTTCCGCGCCGACGCCCCGCACACCTACACGGTCAAAAAGGGCGACACCCTCTGGGGCCTGGCCCAACGATTCCTCAACGACCCGTGGACGTGGCCGCAGATCTGGTATGACAACCCGCAGGTGCAAAACCCGCACCGCATCTACCCCGGCGACGTGCTTGCCATCGTCAGCATCCAGGGCCAGCCCCGCCTGACCAAGAAGCTCTCGCCGCACATGCGCGTGCTGCCCGCAGAGCAGGCCATCCCCACCCTCCCGCTCGAGGCCCTTCGTCCGTTCCTCGCCTATCCCCAAGTCGTGGAGGCGCACGAGCTGAATAGTGCGCCGCAAGTCGTCGGATCACCGGACGGCCGCCTCGTGCTGGGACGCGGCGACACCTTCTATACCCATGGCGGCCACCTGGAGGGCGGCGAGACGGCGGCGGTGGTGCGCCCGCACAAGCCGCTGCTCGACCCGGACAGCAAGGAGGTGCTCGGCTACGAGGCGGAGGCCGCCGGCATCGCGCGGGTACTGACCGCCGGCGAACCGGCAACCCTCCGGCTGACCGAGTCCCCGCGCGAGACGCGCAAGGGCGACCGCATCGTGCCCCTCCCCCCGGTCCTGACCCATGACCTGCGACTCATGCCGGCGGCAACCGACATCGAGGGCCGGGTGATCTCCCTGCCGGACACCACCACCGTGACCGGCCAGTGGCAGGTCATCGCCATCAACCGCGGCCGCGTCGACGGCATGGCCATGGGCAACGTCATCCGCCTGCACAAACCGGGCCGCCTGACCCAGGTGGACACCACCCCGATTCCCGACCCGCGCGGAGGGGCATCGAACGCCGATATCTTCGGCAACCCGGTCCGCGAGGTGCGCCTGCCGGATCAGGCCGTGGGTGATGCCGTGGTGTTCCTCGTCTTTGATCGCGTGAGCTACGCCCTCATCACCGAGGCCACCCAGCCGGTGCGCGAGGGCGACTGCTTCACCTCGCCCAGCGTGCCGACCATCACCTGCCACTGAGCCTGAGGCGCAGCATGGCTCAGGGAACGGGCCGCGTGCTGGACGAGCCGAACAGCGCCGTCGGGAACGGCGCTGGGACGCAAAGCGTCACCCGAAGGGCGGAATCCCGGGATGGATTCCGCAACGTCTCTCCCCGCCAACGCGCCTGGCTCGCCCTGCTGCACACCCCAGCGCTCGGGCCACGCGCCTTTGCCCGTTTGTGGGAAGCCCTGCCCGATCCCGTCGCCATCCTCTCCGCATCACCGGCCCGCTGGCGGGAGGCCGGCCTCAGCGAGTCAGCCTGCGCCGCCCTGCGCCAGCCCGACGAGGTACGGATCGCGGCGGCCCTGGACTGGCTGGCCGAACCCGGCCACCACCTCATCCCGCTCGATGACCCACGCTATCCGCCCGCCCTGCATGACCTGGCCGACCCCCCACCGGCGCTGTTTGCCCTGGGAGATCCCGAGCTGCTCCACCTGCCGATGCTGACCATCGTCGGCACCCGCCGCCCCACCCCCGGCGGCGCACTCAATGCCCGCGCCTTCGCCCGCGACCTGGCCGGGCGGGGACTCACCATCGCCAGCGGCCTGGCGCTCGGCATCGACGCCGAGGCGCACCGCGGCGCCCTGGAGGCCAAGGGACTGACCGTCGCCGTGGTCGGCACCGGAGTGGACCGCGTCTACCCGGCCCGGCACCGCGAACTCGCCCACGCCATCGTCGATGGCGGCGGACTGATCGTCAGCGAGCTGCCGCTCGGCACCCCACCGCATCCCGGCCAGTTCCCGCGCCGCAACCGCATCCTGGCCGCCCTCGGCCTCGGCACGCTGGTGGTCGAAGCCGCCCCTCGCAGCGGCTCGCTGATCACCGCCCGCCTGGCGAGCGAACTGGGGCGCGAGGTGTTTGCCATTCCCGGCTCCATCCACAACCCGATGGCACGTGGCTGCCACGCCCTGATCCGCAGCGGCGCCAAGCTGGTCGAGTCGAGCAGCGACATCCTCGAGGAACTGGCCCCTCGGCTTGCCCCCCTCCCGCCGCCGGCCGTCCCCGAGGCGGCACCCCCCGACCTTCCCGCCGACCATGCCCGCCTGCTCGAGGCGATGGGCTTCGATCCGGTCAGCGTCGATGACCTGGTCGAGCGCAGCGGATTGACCGCGGCGGAGGTTTCATCCATTCTGCTGATCCTCCAACTGCAGGGCCTTATCGCCCCGGCAACCGGTGGGCTGTACGTTCGCCTGCCGCCAACATCCTGAACTTCCTGATGAAAGAAAACGTCCTCGACGTCCTGATGTACCTGTTCGAGTACTACATGGCCGACAATCCCGGCCAGCCGTTCGACGCCGACCGCGACACGCTCGAGTCACGCCTGGTCGAGGCCGGCTTCAGCAGCACCGAGATCGGCAAGGCCTTCGGCTGGCTGGATGCCCTCTGGCAACGCCGCGCCCTGCCTCCTCCCGCCCTGCAACGCGCACCGGGCGATGCCGCCCGCGCCCCCAGCTTCCGCCTCTACACCCCCGAGGAGATGGAACGCCTCGATACCGACTGCCGCGGCTTCCTGCTGTTCCTCGAGGGGGTCGGCATCCTGAGCCCGGCCAACCGCGAGCTGGTGATCGAGCGGGTCCTCGCCCTGCCGGAAGACGAGATGGACCTCGAGCGACTCAAATGGCTGATCCTGCTGGTGCTGTTCAATCAGCCCGGCGAGGAGATCGCCTACGCATGGATGGAAGAGCTGGTCTATGACAACGTCACCGGATACCTGCATTAAACGTCCATGAGCAAACACCTCGTCGTGGTCGAGTCGCCCGCCAAGGCCAAGACCATCAAGAAATACCTGGGCAAGGACTTCGAGGTCATGGCCTCCTACGGCCATGTCCGCGACCTGATCCCCAAAGAGGGGGCCGTGGACCCGGCGCACGGCTTTGCCATGCGCTACGAGGTCATCGAGCGCAACGCCAAGCATGTGGAGGCGATCAAGAAGCACCTCGCGCGCGCGGACGATCTGTACCTTGCCCCCGACCCCGACCGCGAAGGGGAGGCCATCGCCTGGCACCTGGCCGAGATCGTGCGCCAGGACCCCGAGCTTGCTGCCAAGCCGCTGCACCGCGTGACCTTCAACGAGATCACCCAGCGCGCGGTGCAGGAGGCCATCGCGCATCCGCGCGACATCTCCATGGACCTGGTCAATGCCCAGCAGGCGCGCCGCGCACTGGACTACCTGGTCGGCTTCAACCTCTCCCCGCTGCTGTGGCGCAAGATCCAGCCCGGCCTCTCCGCCGGCCGGGTGCAGAGCCCGGCGTTGCGCCTGATCGTCGAGCGCGAGGAAGAGATCGAGGCCTTCGTCGCGCGCGAATACTGGACCCTGGAGGCCCGGCTGGCGCATGGCGGGGTGGCCTTCGGCGCGAAGCTGACCCAGCTCGATGGCGAGAAGGTCGAGCAATTCTCCATTGTGGACGAGCGTGGGGCGCACGCCGCGCGCGAGCGCCTGATCAAGGCCGCCCACGGCACACTGGTCGTGCAGGGCGTCGAGCGCAAACAGCGCAAGCGCTACCCCGCACCGCCGTTCACCACCTCCACCCTGCAGCAGGAGGCCGTGCGCAAGCTCGGCTTCTCCGCCAGCCGCGCCATGCGCATCGCACAGCAGCTCTACGAGGGCATTGCCCTCGGTGAGCAGGGCAGCGTGGGCCTGATCACCTACATGCGTACCGACTCGGTCAACCTGGCCGAGGACGCCCTGCGCGAGATCCGCGGCCTGATCGCCGAGCGCTTCGGCGCCGACCAGATGCCGGCCCAGCCTGCGCGCTACAAGACCAAGTCGAAGAACGCGCAAGAGGCCCACGAGGCGATCCGCCCGACCTCCGCGTTCAATACCCCGGAGCGGGTCAAGCCGTACCTCACGCCCGAGCAGTTCCGGCTGTACGAGATGATCTGGAAGCGCACCATCGCCTGCCAGATGATCCCGGCCACCCTGGACACCGTCAGTGTGGACCTGGCGGCCGGGGACGCCGGCCTCTTCCGCGCCACCGGCTCCACCGTGCGCGACCCCGGCTTCATGCGCGTCTACCGCGAGGACGTGGACGAGCCCACCGGCGAGGACGACGAGCGCCGCCTGCCGCCGCTCGAGGAGGGCGAACGCATCCCGCTGGCCGACATCGCCGCCGAGCAGCACTTCACCGAGCCGCCGCCGCGCTACTCCGAGGCCAGCCTGGTGAAGACGCTGGAGGAATACGGCATCGGCCGCCCGTCCACCTACGCCAGCATCATCTCCACCCTGCAGGATCGCGAGTACGTCATCCTGGAGAACCGCCGCTTCAGGCCGACGGACGTGGGGCGCATCGTCAACCGTTTCCTGACCGAGCACTTCACCCAGTACGTCGACTACGGCTTCACCGCCAAGCTCGAAGACGACCTGGACGCCATCTCGCGCGGCGAGGAAGACTGGGTGCCGGTCATGGAGGCGTTCTGGTCGCCGTTCATCGAGCGCGTCAAGGACGTGGCCGAGAACGTCAGCCGCCAGGATGTCGCCCAGGCGCGCGAACTCGGCCTCGACCCGGCCAGCGGCAAGCCCGTGTCCGTGCGTCTTGGCCGCTTTGGCCCGTTCGCCCAGATCGGCACCAAGGAGGACGAGGACAAGCCGCGCTTCGCCTCCCTGCGCCCCGGCCAGAGCATCGCCACCATCACCCTCGACGAGGCGCTGGCCCTGTTCCAGCTTCCGCGCACCCTGGGCGTGCTGCCGACCGGCGAGGAGGTGCAGGTCAACATCGGCCGCTTCGGGCCGTACGTGAAGTACGGCAAGAGCTACGTCTCGCTGAAGAAGGAGGACGACCCCTACACCGTCACCCTCGAACGCGCCATCGAGCTGATCGAGGCCAAGCAACTGGCCGAGGCCAACCGCGTCATCCAGACCTTCGCCTCCGGCATCCAGGTACTGAACGGCCGCTACGGGCCGTACATCACCGACGGTGAGAAGAACGCGCGCATCCCCAAGGACAAGGATCCGAAGTCCCTGAGTGAACTGGAGTGCATGGAGCTGCTGGCCAAGGCCAAGGCAGCCCCGGCGCGTGGCCGCAAGGCCGCCGCCGGCAAGGGGGCTGTGACCAAGGGCAAGACCGCGGCCGGTAAGGCCAAGGCAGCGGCAGGAGAAGAAACCAAGCCGACCAAGCCCCGTGCACGCAAGAGCCCGGCGGCGGGCGAATCCGCCTTGACGCCGGCCTCTCGCCGCAAGAAGACGGACAGCTGAGGTCCGCACCGAGTCCGCCCCATGAGCCTCCCGTCCAGGCCATATCTCTCCCCCTGGCGCCTGCGCTTCGCCGCACGCTGGCTGCGCAGGGGGGGGATCGTGGCCTATCCGACCGAGGCGGTGTATGGCCTGGGCTGTGACCCCACCCGCACGGATGCCCTGCGCAAGCTGCTCGAACTCAAGCGCCGCCCGTGGCACAAGGGGCTGATCCTGATCGCCGCGCGTCCTGTCCAGTTCGAACCCTTCCTCGCTCCGCTCGATACGGAGCGCGTCGAGCGCGCACATGCCCGCTGGCCGGGGCCCACCACCTGGCTGTGGCCGGCCCAACCCTGGGTCTCCCCGCTGCTGCGCGGCGAGCATCGTACCCTGGCGGTGCGCGTGCCGGGACACCCCCTCGCCCGCGCCCTGTGCGACGCCTTCGGCGGGGCACTGGTCTCCACCAGCGCCAACCGGGCCGGACAGACACCTGCGCGCAGCGCCCTCGAAGTGCGCCGCAAGCTCGGTCACAGCGGGCTGTTCATCCTCAGCGGCCCTGTCGACCGCAAGGCCCGCCCCAGTCGCATCATGGACATCCACAGCGGCCGCGTTCTGCGAGACTAGCCATGTTCCTTGCGCGCCTTCTGCTCCTCCTGCTTGCCCTCTCCGGCATCCCGGCCCTCTCGGCCGCTCCAACGCCGACGCCAGAGGCTACCCTCGCCGCGCTGGAAAAGGATCTGCAGGCCGCCCAGGCCCAGCCTGCGTCCGACCCCGCCCTGCTCGACAAGGTCCACGCCCGCCTGGAGGCCATCCGCCACGAGCTCTCCCGCCTGCAGCAGGCCGAGGAGCGGGCCAAGGCCGCCAAACAGCTCGAGCGCAACGGCAGCGATGAGCTAACGCGTGTGCTCGCCAAGGCACGCGATAACCTGCCCATGCCCGTGCTGGCTGGACTGTCGGCGGAACGCCTCACCGCCCTCCTCCAGCAGGCCGGTGCTGACGAACAAGCCGCGCAGGAGCGCATGGAAGCCGCCAACCGCGCCCTCACCGAGACCGAGCAGCGCGGCCAAGCCCTGCGCCAGGCCAGCCTGCGGCCACCTGAGGCCGCTCCCTTGCCTCCGGTTGCGCAGGGCGAGCCGCCCCTGCTGGCCCGCGCCAGCCAGCTGCTGGCCCAGGTGCGTCAGCAAGCCATGGAGGCGGAGTCCAAAGCACTCGCGCTGGAACAGTCCACCCAGCCGCTCGCCCTGCAGCTGGCCCAGGCCCGCCAGCTGCTGGCCCAGCATGAGCTGGAGCAGCTGCGCAAGCGGCGCGAGCGGATCGAGACGACCCTCAACGAACAGCGCCTGGCCGAGGCCGAGGCGGCGAGCCTGCGCGCGGGCCAGAGCGCCGTGAGCGAAAGCCACCCCGCCCTCAAGCGCCTGGCCGAGGCCAACCACGAGTGGGCGGATCGCCTGGCCGAGACGACCCAGCTCTTAAGCGATATCACCCGCCAGCGCGACGAAGCCACCCGCCGTACCGAGGCGATGCGCCAGGACATGGTCACCCTGCGTCAGCGCCTCGATCAGCTCGGTCTCGGCCCGGTGATCGGCAACCTGCTGCTGGAAAAGCGCAGCAGCCTCCCCACCGAGGCCGCCCTGGCCCGCCGCATCAAGGACAACCGCGCCATGGTGAGCGACATCCAGCTGCTCGACCTGGATGTCGCCAACGCCCGTGCGGCCCTGTCCGCCCCGCAGACCCTGGCCAGCCAGCTGTTGATCGACGTTCCGGCGGAGGAGCAGGCGGCGCTCGAACCGGCCATCCAGCGCCTGATCCGGGAGCGCGAGGACATCCTGCAGCGCCTGGACGCCGTCAAGCCGCCGCTACTGCTGGCGATCAACGACCTGGAGTTCGCGCTCGAATCCCAGCGCCGCACGACGCGCGAATTCTCCGACTTCATCGCCCAGAACCTGCTGTGGATGCCCAACGCCCGCCCCCTGTGGAGCACCGCCTGGGCGGACTACGAGAAGTCGCTGCTCACCCTGTTCGACCTGCGCAGCGCCTGGCAGGACCTGCGCGACGCCATCCGGGGACTCGCCGCCCAGCCCGTGGCCAACCTGGCCACCATCGCCCTGATCCTGGCCCTGCTTGCCCTGCGTCCCCAGCTGCGGCGCCGCATCCGCCTGCTCGCCGACCGTACCTTCGAGCCGCCGGGATCGACGGATCAGGAACGCATCGGGACGGGCTCCGCAGGAGCAAGCCCGCCGGGGGGCGGCCAGGGATGGCCGGCATCCGAGACCCTGTGGACCACGCTCGGCGCCATCACGCTGGTGTTCCTGTACGCCCTGCCCTGGCCGCTCTTGGCCCTGCTTCTGGGCCTGCGCCTGCAGGCCGGGGCTCCCCCTGGCGGCTTTGCCCAGGGCATCGGACAGGCCCTGGTGATGCTCGCGCCGCTGCTGCTCTACGCCCGCGCCGCGCTGGCCCTGTTCCACCCCAACGGCCTGGCCGAGCGCCACTTCGGCTGGAGCCCGCAGACGCTGCACGCCCTGCGCCAGGCGATGCACCTGTTCATCTTCGGCGTCCTGCCGTTCGCCTTCCTCGCCGCGGTGGCGATCGCCATGGACACGGAGGCCATGCGCGACGGTGCCGGCCGGCTGGCGTTCATGCTCGCGCTGTTCGGCCTGGCACTGATGTTCGGCCGCCTGCTCCACCCACGTGGCGGCGTGATGCTCTACTGGCGCATGACCCACGCCCGCCACTGGAGCGCACGCCTCGCCCCCCTGTGGTTCGCGCTTGGGATCGGGCTGCCGATCCTGTTCGCCGCCCTGGCGGCCGTGGGGTACTTCTACAGCGCCGGCATCCTGACCCAGAAACTGGTGACCTCGCTGTGGGTCGCCCTCGGCCTGGTGGTGATGTACGACTTCGGGCTGCGCGCCCTGCGCCTGGTCAAACACCGGCTGCAGCTCCAGCGCGAGCAGGCACCGCCACCCCCGATCAAGACCGGCGGCGAGGGGGACGGCCTGCTCGTGCCGTCGAACGGCATGGACGTCGAGCAGATCAGCCGCCAGAGCCGCAAGCTGCTCAACTTCAGCCTGACGATCGCGCTGCTGTTCGCCCTGTATGCGGTGTGGGCCCCTATCCTGCCAGCCCTCGGCATCTTCGAGCAGATCGCGCTGTGGGACTACCGCGGCGAAATCAAGGGTGAGACGGTCACCGTCAGCGTCAGCCTGGGCGACCTCCTGCTCTCCGCCCTCGGCTTCTTTGCCATGTGGGTGGCGGCGCGCAACCTGCCAGGCCTGATGGAGATCATCCTCGAACGCTGGACCCAGCAGGATGCCGGCACGCGCTACGCGGTGATCACCATCACCCGCTACCTCATCATTGCCGTCGGCCTGGTGCTGATCCTGGGCGGCCTCGGCCTGCAGTGGTCGCAGATGCAGTGGCTGGTGGCCGCGCTCGGCGTGGGCCTCGGCTTCGGCCTGCAGGAAATCTTCGCCAACTTCATCTCCGGCCTGATCATCCTGTTCGAGCGCCCGGTGCGGGTGGGGGACATGGTCAGCATCGGCGACAAGACCGGCCACATCAAGAAGATCCACATCCGCGCCACGGTGCTGGAGGACTTCGACCGCAAGGAGATCATCATCCCCAACAAGAAGCTGATCACCGAGCAGGTCACCAACTGGACCCTGTCCGACACCTCCACCCGCGTGGTGGTGGACGTCGGCGTGGCCTACGGCTCAGACCCGCGCGAGGTGGAGCAGATCCTGCGCGAGGCCGCCAGCCGCGTGCCCGGCCTGATCCAGGACCCACCCCCGGGTGTCTGGTTCATGGGCTTTGGCGACAGCGCCCTCAACTTCCGCCTGCGAGCCTTCGTCGCAGACGCCGAACAGCGCACCGACACCATCAGCGAACTGCACTACGCCATCGAAAAGGCCCTGCGCGACCACGGTATCTCCATCCCCTTCCCGCAGCGCGACATCCACATCCGAGACATCCAGGGCCTGCCTGCAGGCCTCTTCCAGGAGAACAAAGCCCCATGACCCCGGTTGCCGCCGTCCGCGAATACCTCCTCGACCTGCAACGACGCATCTGCGCTGCCATCGAACAAGCCGACGGCGAAGCGAAATTCCTGCACGACGACTGGACCCGTCCCGAGGGCGGTCACCTCGCCGGCGACGGCCGTACCCGGGTGCTGAGTGAAGGTGCTGTGTTCGAGCAGGCCGGCATCAACTTCTCCCACGTGAAGGGCGCAAGCCTGCCGCCGTCCGCCACCGCGCACCGGCCGGAGCTGGCCGGCCGCCGCTTCGAGGCACTCGGCGTGTCGCTGGTCATCCACCCGCGCAACCCCTATGTACCCACCTCCCACGCCAACGTGCGCTTCTTCATCGCGGAGAAGGACGGCGAGGCGCCGGTCTGGTGGTTCGGCGGCGGTTTCGACCTCACCCCCTACTACGGCTTCGACGAAGACTGCGTGCACTGGCATCAGACCGCCCGCGCCGCCTGCGAGCCCTTCGGCGCGGACGTCTACCCCAAATACAAACAGTGGTGCGACGAGTACTTCTTCCTCAAGCACCGCAACGAGCCGCGCGGGATCGGCGGGCTGTTCTTCGACGACCTGAACGAAGGCGGCTTCGAGCGGAGCTTCGCCTTCATGAAGAGCGTGGGCGACCACTATATCCCGGCCTACCTGCCCATCGTCGAGCGCCGCAAAGGCACTGCATACGGCGAGCGCGAGCGCGACTTCCAGCTCTACCGCCGCGGCCGCTACGTCGAGTTCAACCTGGTCTACGACCGCGGCACCCTGTTCGGCCTGCAGTCCGGCGGGCGCACCGAGTCCATCCTCATGTCTCTGCCGCCGTTGGTGAAATGGCGCTACAACTGGCACCCCGAGCCCGGCACGCCGGAGGCGCGCCTGTACGAGCACTTCCTCCAGCCGCGCGACTGGGCCTGAAAGCACTGTCATGCCCGCCTTCTCCTGGACCGCCCTTGATGCCACCGGCCGCACCCGCAAGGGGGTGACGGAGGGGGATTCGGCGCGCCTGGTGCGCCAGGTCCTCCGCGAGCAGGGGCTGACGCCCCTGAGCGTGGAGCAGACGGCCGAGCAGGTCCGGGCCGCGGGCGGCCACTCGCGCCTGGCCCGCTGGCGGGCGGGGCTCTCGAGCGGGGAGCTCGCCCTGATCACCCGCCAGCTCGCCACCCTGGTGCAGGCGGGGTTGCCGATCGAGGCGGCCCTGGGCGCGGTGGCGCGGCAGAGCGAGAAGGCGGCCACCCGCAACCTGATCCACGCGGTACGCTCACGGGTGATGGAGGGGCATGCCTTGGCCGCTGCGCTCTCTGAGTACCCGCGCGTGTTTCCCGAGCTGTACCGCGCCACGGTGGCGGCGGGGGAGGAGTCCGGTCATCTGGACGCGGTGCTGGAGCGCCTGGCGGATTACACCGAGGCGCGCGAGGCCTTGCGCCGCAAGATCCAGCTCGCCCTGTTCTACCCGGGCCTGCTGACCCTGATGGCCGTCGTGGTGGTGATGGGCCTGCTCACCTACGTGGTGCCGCAGGTGACCCAGGTGTTCGAGCACCTCGGCCAGGAGCTTCCGGACCTCACCCAGGCCCTGCTGGCGCTGTCCGGCTTCCTGCGCGAGTATGGCCTGTGGCTGCTCGGTGGACTCGCCGCCGGTGCGCTCGCCTTCCGACGCGCCCTGCGTCACACCAGCGTCAAGCGCCGCTGGCATCATCTGCTGCTGCGCCTGCCGCTGGCCGGCCGGCTGATCCGCGGGGTCAACACCGCGCGCTTCGCCCGCACGCTCGGCATCCTCGCCTCCGCCGGGGTGCCCATCCTCGAGGCGATGCGCATCGCCGCCTCGGTGATGGACAACGTGCCCATGCGCGAAGCCGTGGAGGATGCCATCCTGCGCGTGCGCGAGGGGGTGGGCATCGCCACGGCGCTCGCGGACAGCAAACTCTTTCCGCCGATGACCATCCAATTGATTGCCTCCGGCGAACAATCCGGCCGCCTGCGGCCCATGCTGGAGCGCGCCGCAGCCCAGCAGGAAGGCGAGCTGTCGGCCATCATCGCCACCGCGCTCGGCCTGTTCGAGCCGGTGCTGATCATGGTGATGGGCGGGGTGGTGCTGATGATCGTGCTTGCTATCCTGTTGCCCATCTTTGAGCTCAACCAGCTTGTGAAATAAGGACTCCGAGCATGAACATGCGCCTGCGACACTCCGGCTTCACCCTCATCGAAGTGATGGTGGTGGTGGTCATCCTCTCCATCCTTGCCGCCATCGTGGTGCCGAAGATCATGGACCGCCCGGACGAGGCGCGCATCACCAAGGCCAAGCAGGACATCCGCGCGCTGGAGGCGGCGCTGAACCTGTATAAGCTGGACAACTTCAGCTACCCAACCACCGATCAGGGGCTGGAGGCCCTGGTGCAGCCGCCGACCACCGAACCCATCCCGCCGAAGTGGAAACAGGGTGGCTATCTCGACCGACTGCCGCAGGACCCCTGGGGCCGTCCGTACATCTACCTGTCGCCAGGCGACCAGGGGCGCGCCTTCGACCTCTACTCCCTCGGCGCCGATGGCCAACCCGGCGGCACAGGCGCGGCGGCCGACATCGGCAACTGGGCGCTGGACTGATGTTCCCGACGCCACGCGGCCCGCACGAGGGTGACAGCCCGCTTGAGGGGGAACTGCTCTCCTCCCGCCGCCCACCGATGCCTGATATGGGCACACGCCTCGGCCGGGCGCTGCGGCTGTTCTGGTTCGTCAGCCTGGTCGTGACCGGCTGGTTGCTCTGGCTCACCCTGCGCGGCGGCCCGAGCGGCGTGCTGGACATCCTGCTCGCCCTGCTGCTGGCTGCGCCCTTCACCGTGCTGACCCTGGTGATGGTCGCCCTCGGCCAGCTCCGTGACCTGATGCACCGCTCGTCGGGCGAACTGGATGCCCATCTACGCGCCGGCATGGAGAGGCGCGACCCGCGCATGGCTGCCATGGAGCTGCGCTACACCATGGCGGAGTTACGCGGCAAGGCCGGCAGCCTCGCCTTCCTGCGCTTCATGCTCACGCCGGGCTTCTTCGCCGCGGTCGGCCTGTCGGTGCTCGCCACCCTCATCATGATCCCCGTGGCCCTGTTCACCCTGCTGCTCAACCTGTTCTGATGTCCCGCTTCCCCGCACGCGGCTTCACCCTCGTCGAGGTGATGGTGGTGATCGTCCTCATCGCCATCCTCGTCACCATGGTGAGCCTGTCGATGCGTGGCGACCGGGCCGGGGATCAACTCGAGGAAGAGGCCAAGCGCCTCACGGCCCTGCTCAACCTCCTGCGCGAGGAAACGGTCATGCGCGACCGCGACCTCGGGTTCATGCCCTCGCCCGAGGGCTACCAATTCGTCCAGGCCGCCGTTCCCTCAGGCCTTATGGCCCAAGCCCCTGAGGAGGAAAACAGACAGGCGTCAGCCCCCCTCAACCTCGTCCCGTCCGGCCCCTCCGAAACGCCCGCCTTCCTGCCACTCACGGATGACAGCGTATTCCGTCCGCGCGCCCTCCCCCCGGGCACCGTTCTGCGCTTCGAGGCCGGCCCTTCCACCCTGGTGATGCCCCCGGCGGGGCAGCCGTACGCGCCCACTATCCTCGCCACCGCCCAGGACCTGCTCATGCCAGAGGGACGACTCACCCTCACCCACCCCGCCACCGCGCGCGTGGCCGCCATCCGCATTCGCGCGGATGGCGCCGTCATCGAGAATACGACCGATGGCCGCTGAACGCGGATGCCAGGGCTTCACCCTGCTCGAGGTGTTGGTGGCCCTCGTCATCCTCGCCCTCGCCCTTGGCGCGCTGATCAAAACCGGCGCCGACCAT
>FWPV01007665.1_pt1 | contig 19418 bp, 18 predicted proteins | sample 2228371 | NCBI WGS metagenome assembly FWPV01 (sample SAMEA103939776, study PRJEB20133) | metagenome
CGGTATATTTCGTAGCCCGTCACCCCCACGTTGTCCGTACTCGCCTCCCACGTCAGCCTCACCTTCCGCGCATAGGCGGTAGCTGTGAAATTCCCCGGAGTCGTAGGAGGCTCAGTGTCCTGGGCTGCTGCAGGCAGGAGAATGAGCGCCAGCACTATTGACGTCAGGACAAATAACCACGGGCTGGAAAGCCCGCGACTGCGCCTGTTCAACGCTCTAATCCGGCCAGGGTATGTCATTCGACGCTCACTTCTCGCTTTCAGGGACGGCCGTGCACTGGCGGTCAGCGCCCAGAAGTTGCCGAACACACTCTCTCATAGGCTCGCACCGTTGCGGCCGCCGTCTCGCGCCAGGAGAACAGCGAGGCCCTCTTGAGACCTTCAGCCCGAAGGCGCTCACGTTCCTCCGGCGAACTGACGAGCCTTCTTATCGCCCATGCAGTTTCTTCCACGTTACTCGGGTCGACTAGAATGCCGGCTTCGCCGACCACCTCGGGCAGCGAAGACATATTGCTGGCGACCACGGGCAGCCCGCAAGCCATAGCTTCGAGTGGCGGCAGGCCGAACCCCTCATACTGGCTCAGATAGACAAAGATGGTCGCGCTGTTCATCAACAGGGGAAGTTCCTCAGATGGCACATAGCCCAGATACCGGATGCAATCTGAGATTCCAAGTTCTCCTGCCAGCCTCTGAAGGTCGGAGTTGAGCCAGCCTCTAGCCCCCGCCAGGACCAGCGGGGGCAAGTCCGTGTGTCCTCCAGCCTGTCTGGCGAAGCAGGCGTAGGATTGCAGGAGTGCCGGAATGTTCTTCCGCGGCTCGATCGTGCCGACGTAGAGGACGAACTCGGCCGGGAGATTGTGCTTTGAGCGGTATTCCTCCAAAAGGCGATGACCGGAAGGAGAGGCGCCAAGCCACCTGAACTCATCCCCGGCGGCGATGTGGATCGGGGTCACCTTCCTGCCGTCCACGCCGAGGTATCTCGTGACATCCTTCTTCGTACTCTCCGAGACGGTGATAATGGAGGAAGCGCGATGACACGAGATTCTTGTCATTGCTCTGAGATAAGTCCGTTTGGATGCGATATGCTTATCAGTGAACACATAGAAGGCTAAATCATGTACCGTTATTACAGTTGGGACGCTGCTCAGCAGCGGCATGACGTTGACTGGACAATGCAGAATATGCGAATATTTCACAGCTGCGGGAAGCACGAACTGTTCCCAGATTATGCGTGCAAGAGGGTGTTTCGTGGGGATGGCAGGACATCTGATATCGAATCGATTACTGCCGCAAATAGACCCCAGATGGGTTTTGGAGTCTCTCTGTGTGAATACGAGGTATCGATTCGAAGGGTCTACGTCTGAGATGCCCTTCAAGAGCCGCCAGATGTAATTCGAGACCCCTGCGCCTCGGTAGGTGGGTGTAAAGTCAGCGAGCTGAGCGTTGAAAGCTACTCTCATGCGATACCACTTGCCGCGCCATAAGTCACTCTCTGTGCAGTGTTTCGCAGGCCTGATAGATCTCGCACATCTGACGGGCCACCTGATGCCAGGTCGCGTGCTCAAGTACATGGATTCGTCCCCGGCTTCCAGCCTGTTCAAGCATTTCAGGATGGTCGTGCGCCTCCTCCAGCGCCCGTGCCAGCGCAGCCGGGTCCCGCTCCGGGACCACCCGGCCGCCCTCGCCGATAACCTCCGGGATGGCCCCGGAATCCGAGCCGATGACCGGGGTGCCGCATGCGTGCGCCTCGATGATCACCCGTCCGAACTGCTCCTTCCACCGCCTCGTGCTGCGCGAAGGAAGCACGAAGACGTCGATGGCGTTCATGAACTCCGGCAGCTCCGTGAACTCCAGAGCGGGCAGAAACCGCACACGGTCCTCCAGCCCCAGCTCGCGGCTGCGGTCCTGCAGGGCCTCCCGGTGCGGCCCCTCTCCCACGATCACCGCCCTGACGGCAGGCTGGCAGAGCGCCAGCGCGTCCAGCAGGTCGTCCAGGCCCTTCTCCTCCACCAGACGTCCCGCGTATCCGGCCGTGAATCCGTCCATCCCGAACTTCCGGCGGCATCCGGCGCGGTCCATCGGTCGGAACAGCTCCGCGTCCACGGCGTTCGGCACCACCCGGGCCGGTCCCCGGTAGCCTTTCCGGCGCACGATCTCCACCGCCTCCCGGTTCCGGCCGATGACGAAGTCCGCGTTCCGCAGGGTGTATTTCCGGAAGCTCTCGAACGGTGGAGGCAGATGTTTGTCTATGTTCTGCTCGGTTTCTGAGACTATCCTGCACTGCGGGAGGATGCGCCGGGTCAGCCGGCAGGCATGCGCGCTCACCAGCCCCCACGGCTCCTCCCAGAGGTCCACGACGTCCGGCCGGAAGTCCCGCAGCAGTGCGGCCAGCCCGGGATACCAGTGGAGATAAGACTGAGCCGGGCCCGCCCACGGCCACATCACGCGGCCCTGCACGAACCGGTAGGGAGGGTCCGAGGGGATGTCCGGCCGCCGCCAGCGCCCGTAATCCCGCCAGCGGTCCGGCACCAGCACGCAGAGCTCCACCCCCAGCTTCGCCAGTTCCACCGCCTTCGGCTGCCCGGCCGTTTCAGACTGGCACGTATGGGAGATCAGCAGCACGCGCATCCCTCACCCCTCCTCCAGCACCTGCCGGTAGACGGCCAGGGTGTCCCGGGCCATCCGCTCCGCCGTGTAGAGTTCCAGATACCGGCGGCGCCCTTCCCGGCCCATCGCCCGGGCCGTCTCCGGGTCGGAGAGCAGTCCGGCTATCGCTTCCGCCATCGCGTCCGCATCCCCGGGAGGCGCAAGCACCCCTGTCTCTCCGTTGACCACGATCTCCCGCGGTCCTCCCGCGTCCGTCGCAACCACGGCTTTGCAGAGCGCCATCGCTTCCAGCAGAACAAGACCGAACGGCTCGGCCAGACTGGGCAGCACCAGAAGGTCCGATGCCCCGATGATGCTCAGGGCATCCGGCTGATGCCCGGCGAAGAGGACGGCGTCGCCCAGCCCTTCCTCATCCCGCAGCGCCTCCAGCGCGCGCCTCTGGCTGCCGTCCCCCACCACCACGCACCGCGCCCGGGGAAGCGTTCTGCGCACCCCCGCCATCGCCCGCACCAGCGTCCCGACATCCTTCTCCTTCTCCAGCCGGCTCACGCACACCGCCAGAGGAGCATCCTCCGGTATTCCCAGCGCGGAGCGGACCTCGGCGGCGGGCCGGAGGGCCGACAGGTCCGGAGAGATGCCGTTCGGGATGACGGATATCCTCTCCTCCGGGACTCCTTCCCGCTCCGCCATCCTTCTCCCCGCTTCGGCTGAGACGGCGATGAAGCGGGAGACGCGGGAGTTCACTGTGCAGTGCGCCAGCCGGGAGAGCGTCGCCTTCGCGCCCCTTCGCGCCGTGTGAGCCGGTTCCAGGAAGTGCTGCGTCACGACCAGCCTGCCCCTGCGGGCCAGAGCGACCGCCAGAGCGGACGAGAGCGCGGTCCGCCCGTTGTGCGCGTGGATGAGGTCCAGCTTTCCGCCTTTCAGCTCTCGCCGTAGCAGAATGACGGCCGGGATGTCCACGAGTCCTCTCTTCTGCACCGTGAGGACCTCTACGTCTCTTTCTGCGGCCCTCTCCGCAAGCGGGGCAGGGGACGGGCATCCGATCCGGACCTCCACTCCCTCCCCTTTCAGGGCACAAGCCAGCGAAAGGATATGCTGTTCCGTCCCGGCGAACACATCGGAATCGGTCAGAAGCAGCGCCATCACAAACGTTTTTCCTTAGTCGCAAGGGCCTGCAGGTAGCCCCCGCACTGGAAAGCGCACACGCACCGGGCTGCCAGAGCCGCCGCTTGATAGAACGGTCTCGAGAGCCGGGGAACGGCAGCCTTGTCGTAGATAGAAGGGTACGAAGTAGCCAGATGGATCACTCTGAAACCGGCTCTTGCAAGGGCATCACGCAGGACTCGTGGAGCGTAGTAGTTGATATGCTCGGGGGGCTTCATCTGGGACCATCGGCTTCCCCGGAGCAGTCGGCCCATACTCCACCAGTTGGGCAGTTCGACGTAAAGGAGGCCTCCTGATGCTGCGAGCTCATACGCGCGCTCCAAAGCCTTCTGGGGATGAATCAGGTGCTCCAGAACGTGCCACATCGTTACCAGCCCATACTTCGCGCTTTCAAGTTCGGGCAGGTGAATGTCCCCCGAATAGGCCTCTATGCCATAGCGTCCGCGTGCATCGTTGACGGCGGCTTTAGAGAAATCGACTCCGACTACTCTCCACCCGTCTGCCTTGGCCTCAGCCAGGAAAGCTCCTGTGGCACAGCCGACATCCAGCAATATGCGCGGCACAGAGTCCAGAATCGGTCCATAACGCTTCTTCAAAGAAGGCCACATCCTCTTTGCGTTGGCTTCCGGCAAATCTCTGTAATCGGCGTATCCGAGGCTTCCTCCTCCGGAGTGAAAGTACTCTTCCGAGTAGAAGCGCGAGAGTTCCTCTGGGGTCGGGCGAGGCCACGCATAGACTAGCCCGCACTGGCCACAGGCTTTGAGGCGGTATCCCTGCGGTGGTTGAAACCCCGTGTCGTGCTGAGTCTTCGCAGCTTCGCAAGCGGGACATCTGGAGTCTTCAACCTGCGAAACGTGTGTCGAGTTCAATGAGTGCATTCCTCCAGCACCTTCTCGTATCGAGCCAGCACGTTAGGCCATTGATAGGCTGCCACAGTGTCCGGCACCCTGGCTGATATGGACAGGCGGAAGTCTTCTTCCAGATAGGGCTCCAGCGCTGCGGCCAGCTGCTCCCCGTTGTTCGGGTCCTGGATGATGTCGCCGTTCACCCCGGGCTGGATCGCGTCACGGGCGCCGGGCACACTGGACGTGACGACAGGCAGGCCGCTTCCCAGTGCCTCCAGAATGGCAAGGCAGAAGGCCTCATACTGCGTCGGCAGCACGAAGAGGTCCGCCGCCGCGTGGTATTCCGAGACATCGGCAGTCGGACCGCAGCAAAGGACCTGCCCGCTCAACCCGAGGGAGGAGGCCAGCGACTCCGCTGTCTTCCTGTCCGCCCGGCCCACCACCAGAAGCCGGAGCTCCGGCCTGCGAAGCCTGTTCATCGCGTCCAGGATGGTCCGGTAGCCTTTCCGCTCCAGCTCGTGGGCCACGAAAAGCAAAGCGATGTCCCGCGGCCCCAGTCCCAGCCTCTCACGCGCAGCCGGTCGCCTGGCGTGGCGTTTCCCGGGATTGAACTCCTCCGGAGAAAACCCGTTCGGCACGATCACGACATCCTGCTCTGGGACGCCAAGAAACTGCCTGAGGTCAGCCCGGACCTGCTCTGTCGTGGCGATGACCTTGCGGTATGCCCTCTCCGCAAAGTGGAGCTTCTCGAGGCGCAGCAGTACGGGATGCAGGGGGTTCAGTCTCTGCCGGAGCCTGACGGGCGACAGGGGATGCCGCATCTCCCGGCTTCGCGCAAGCCAGGCGTGGTGGATGCTCTGTGCCCAGTGAACCCCCCCCGTCGGGCAGACGCATCCGTGCGTGTTCAGCACGTCGAACTGCCGCGGGTCGTACATTGCGGAGCAGTTCCGGAAGAACGACCATCCTCGCAGGAACCACGGATGATTCAGGCGGGGCACCCGGATATACTCGATACGGCCGCCGGGGCATTCTTCCCATTCGCTGGCAAACACCGTCACAGAGTGGCCTTTTCCGGCAAGGTAGCGGGCGCACTCCCAGACCACCCTCTCCACCCCGGCACGGCGATGGCAGCCGGGAAACGCGAGCGCGACCTTCATGCCGCCCTCCTCAGAGCGGCCCGCCGGCCAGCCCGCAGCATCGAATAATGCACCGCCAGCGCCATCCCCACACTGCTCCACGCCACCACGATCGGCCCCCGGCTCCAGTAGTGGTCCACCATCCCGTGCATCAGCTTGGCCGTCAGAAGGGCGGCCCCCAGCACCACCAGAGAATACAGCCGCTCCTGCCGCCGCGCCTCCTTGCGCATCCGGAAGACAAGCGCAAAGAAGGTGGCGTGAACGGCCAGGAATCCTGCCAGCCCGGGAACTCCCGTCTCAGCCAGCGTCAGCATCACCACATTCGTGGCGTCGTACTGTTTGCGCAGTCCCACCCCCACGCCCCAGAACGGGCTGGACAGCCACTGCTCCTTCGCGAAGTCCAGCGACTTGTACCTTGCCTCGATGTTGAACCGGCTGCGTTCGAACCCCAGGGCATATTCGCGCTTCTCCTGAGGGAGGGCCATCCACGCCACGGCCACCACGGGTATCATCAGGAGCCCCAGCCGCCAGAACTCGCGATACATCCCCCTCAGAAGCAGGATGATGCCCACCCCCGCCGCCGCGCCCACCCAGGCGCCCCGGGAGAGGCTCAACACCAGCGCCCCGCTCACAAGAGCGAGCGCCACCGCCAGGGCCTTCCGCAGCGACGGGCGCGTCTCTGAGACCCACATCTCCGTGCAGATGACGGTGAACATGCAAAGCGACGAGCCGATGCCGTTCTTGTGCAGGCCCATCAGGTTGAAGCCGCTCGCAATGGCCGCAACAGCGAACAGCGCGCCGGTCAGGCAGGCGGCGTACAGGATCCATATCAGCTGGCGCGGCTGGCGGGTCATGCTGGCGAACACCGTCACCGCCACGATGAAATACAGGGCCATCTGCAGAAGCGAGATGAGCGCCACCTCGCCCCTCCACGTGTTCCACGAAGATATCCCGCAGAAGCCCAGATAAGCAGCCACCGGGAGGGCCAGCGGGCCCGGCAGCACCGGTCGCTTCATCACCAGATTCTTGATGAGGAACACCGGGAACGCCAGAGCCAGCCCCAGCTCCGAAGGGCCCATCTTGGCAAACGCCAGCCCTCCGACGTCCTGCTGCAGAGGAGCTGTAAGGACGATGAGACCCAGAGCCGCCGACGGCGCCACCCACGTCAGCACCACGAAGGCCGCCGCCGCTGCCGCTCCCACACCGTAGCGAGGGAGGCCGATAGCCATCAGCGTCAGGCCTGTCGCCAGAGCTGCTCCGGTGAGAAGGAGCACCGACAGCCCTGCCGCCCGGCGGATGGGTCCTGCCGTTGCCGCGATGCTCACGCCGCGGCTCCTCTGCCGGGCGCGCGCCAGTGCAGGGCCTGGCGGAAGACCAGTCTCAGGTGCCGGCGCACTCTCGAGGCGGCAAGCTGTCTCCTGGAGGGGGAAAGTGCCGCTGCCAGCCATCCCCCCGCCCGGATGCTGCAGCCGGCCACCATCGCCGCCCGGAGGACGGCCAGGCCTGCCCACCCGTGATGCTTCAGAGTGTATGCATCGAGGCTCACGAACATGCGCTCGTTGAACCTGGCATCAGGGTCGGCGCTCCCCCCGCCCACGTGCACCACCTCCCCGCGCGGAGTGAAGCGCACCGTCCAGCCCGCGTCCCGCATCCGCTTCTGCCAGTCCGTCTCCTCGGCATACATGAAGAACCGCTCGTCGAACCCTCCCACGGCCTCATACGCTTCCCGCCGCACCAGCATGCACGCCCCGATCACCCAGTCCACCTCCCGCTCCCGGTCATGCCCCCAGCGCCGGTAGTCTCCCAGCACCGGATGCCCGGGAAACACCGACGCGATGAACAGGTTCTCCAGCACCGCCCGCGCCGGAGACGGGAACCGGTAGCAGGATATCTGCAATCGTCCGTCCGGATGGACGATCCTGGGCCCCGCCACGGCCGCCTCCGGGTGCTCACGCAGACACTCCACAAGGGCTTGAGCGCAGCCCGGCCGCAGGAACGCGTCGCTGTTGACCAGCAGGAACATCTCTCCCGCCGCCCGCTCCATGGCCAGGTTGTTCGCCGCGCCGAAGCCCGCGTTCCGGCCGCTCTGCAGCAGCCGGACATCGGGGAACTCCCGCGCCACCGCCTCCGCACTGCCGTCCGACGAGGCGTTGTCCACCACCAGGACCTCCGACGGGATGCCGGCGAGCCCGTCCCGCAGCGCGCGGAGACACTCCAGCGTCATCTCCCGCGTGTTGTAGCTGACCACGATCGCCGAGATGACCGGCCTATCCCCCACGCTTCTCCCTGGCCTCCATCACCCCGCGCATCACCTCTTCCACCGCGTCCAGCCGCGCCTCCCACGAGTGCTTCGCCGCCTCCTCGCGTCTGCGGCGCTTCGGCTCGTCCCCTTCGGTCAGAGCGTCCAGACACTCCCTCAGGAAATCATCGGCGGAGCGCGCTATCCGCACCAGTCCCGGATAGTCCCGGAACCCGGCCACGTCGGTGGAGACGATCGGCTTTCCCGCCGCCAGGTATTCCCACAGCTTGATGGGGTTCAGGCTCTCCGTGAACGGGGTCATCCGGTGCGGCGTGATGCACACGTCGAAGGCGCGCATGTAGTCCGGCACGGCGCTGTAGGGCACGCTGCCCGTCATCCGCACCCGTCCCGTCTCCTGCAGCCTGCTGCGCGTCCCGCTCTCCAGCATCTCGGGCCCCACCAGGGCGATCGTGCCCTGTGTCATCATACGCGCCATGTCTTCCACAAGTTGCGCGTCCACGCGGTCCGGATGGATGGTGCCCACATAGCCGAAGACCGGGCGCTCCCAGTCGCGGCAGGCGCCGGGCAGGGGACCCTCGCCGTCCAGGACGCGCGCGTAGTGCGAGGCGTCCACGCCGTTCGGGATGAGCTCCAGACGCCGCGCCATCCCCTGCTTCATCTCGAAGAGGCGCTGCGAGCAGACGATCACGGCGTCGGCCTTCCGGCACAGCTCCGTGTCCTGCCGGACGGTGAGCCTGCGAAGCCACTCCGGCTGCCGGAAGCTGGACCAGTCGTCGGTGATGTCGTAGATGACCGCCCGCTCTCCCATCCTGCCCGCCATGTGGACCGCCGAGTGCGGGTTCAGCCAGAGCAGCGCATCCGTGAGGCCCGCCCTGCGGGCCGCCCGCCGTATCTGCGCGCGGGCGAAGAGCTCGTTGGCCAGCCGCCCGGCGGTGAGGGTGTTCGGCAGGAGCTTGAGGGGGTGAAATAGCAGGATGTTCGGGAACCCCGGAGCCGGGCCGAGGGCGCGCTTCCCGCGCAGCCCCTCCCCGGTGCGCAGGGCGCGCGAGACGTCGCGGGGCTGCCCCACGAAAAAGATCTTCATCTCCGGGTAGCGGCGCGCCAGCCCGGAGCACAGGAACTGGTTCCTGCGCCATATCTCGTCCCAGTCCTCGATGGAGACGAAGATGAGGTCAGGCAATGGGGGAGCTCTTCAGGACGCCGGCTTTCGCAGCTTCAAGCAGACCCCGTGGGCCCACGAAGGCCGTCGCAGGACGTCGTGGACGGCCTCGATGAAAAGCAGGATAGCCAGCAGGAAAGGATGCCTGTCGAACCAGGTGCTGCCGCTCAGCACGGGCAGGAAACGGACCCCCTCGATCTGGAAGCCCGCCGCGCGACAGGTCGCCCGCAGCTCTCCCCAGGTCATCTCCGAGATATGGTCGTGCCCGGCCCTGACCGCCATGATGGGATTTCCCTCCGCATCTAGCTCGGTCCCTTTGCCGGTGTAATACGCCTTCTTCAGCTTCCCCCCTGTGACGCGGTTCAGAGCAGCAGCCGCGCGTTTGGGGAGGGAGTCGCGAAGAGGTGTGGTCAGGACAAGGATGCCGCCCGGCTTCAGGACCCGGCGCACCTCCATCAGCGCCGCTTTTGGGTCCGGGAGGTGTTCGATGACATCACCCATATTCGCGACATTGAACTGCTCGTCGGAGAAGGGGAGCCCTTTCGTGATGTCGGCGGTCTCGTAATGGCAGTTGGAGTATCCCGGCACTGTTTCCGCGAAAGCCTTGCCATACAGAAGCCCGTCTGAATGCAGGTCCACGCCCCACATGGTCACATCCGATGGCAGGCCGAGTCGGGCGTTCAGCATCAGAAGAAGATTTCCAAATGCACATCCTATGTCTAGCACCTCGGCCGGGCCCGATGCAGCTTTGACCGCCTCCTCCATCCACGCGAGCGTGGCAGCGTCCTTGCGGTTTCCGTTGCGGTGCCCGAGAAGGTCCGGCCCGCCTTCGCCCTGATATGCAACGCGGTTCTCCAGTGAAGGCCGGTGAGGGTCATCGTCCCTCAGCAGAAGAATGCGGGGCGAGACGATGGACTCACCCGCCGGGAACCGGTCATTCGTATGAGACGACACTTCCACAATCCTCCAGTTGCTATTGGCTTGTCCTCAACCCCCGCCCACTCCCGGCACCGGGATATGGATGAAGTGCTCAGCCATCCTTCGCGCTCTTCCCCTCTCTCCCGCACACCTTCCCGTAAACCTCCAGATACCTCTCCGTCACCACGTCCCAGCTGAATAGCCGGGCCCGTTCCCGGCCGGCGGCGCCCATCCGCTCCCGCAGAGCCGCATCCCCTGCCAGACGGCGTATCCCCTCCGCCAGAGCGTCCACGTCCTCCGGAGGCACCAGGATGCCCGTCTCCCCGTCCAACACCACTTCCGGCACTCCTCCCACCCGCGTCGCCACAATGGCCTTTCCTGCAGCCATGGCCTCCAGGTTCACGATGCCGAACGGCTCGTGGCGCGAAGGCAACACGAAGAACTCGCACCCGCGGAACAGGGCCGCCGCCTTGCCCCGGTCGGCCGTCCCCGTCAGGTGCACCCGCTCTCCTCCTGCGGACCCTCCGGCCAGCTCTCTCAGCCGCTCCATCTCCGGACCGGAGCCCGCCAGCAGCAGGTCCATCCCCTCCGGGACGGCCTGGAGGAACGCCCTGATGAGCAGGTCGAAACCCTTCTGCCGCACCAGCCGGCCGATTCCCAGGATGAACGGTCGCCCGTGGCTGAACGGCCGCACATCCTCGAACTCCGCCGGGCGGATGCCGTTGTAGACCACGCTTCCCCGGTCGCCAAAGGGCGCGGCGTACCATTCCTCCAGTTCCACAAGCGTGGCGCGGGAACACGCGGTCACAGCGTCGGCCGCGTCCAGCACCGCGCGCAGCGTCTGGCGCATATACTCCGACCGCTGATACAGCCCGTCAGCGTCCATCGTCAGTTCGCCCTGAGCCGTCACCACCAGAGGAAGACCCGTGGCCTGCCGGGCCAGCATCGCATAATACCCGTTGCTGCTGATGCACTGGACGTGCAGCACATCCACGGCGTGCCGGCGCAGGATGTCCAGCATCCGGGCCGCGATGCGCCGGTGCGTCAGACGATAGCTCACGTGCGCCTTCAGGCCTCCGTCCGGCACGCGGAAGGGCAGGCGATAGACCGGGATGCCGTCCACCGTCTCCCGCTCCGGAAGGTCGCGCGGCCAGCGGTTGGTCAGGATGACCACCCCGTGCCCCCGGCGCATCAGCTCCAGCGCCAGCTGGCGGCACAGCTCCTCCACCCCTCCCACGTGCGGGTGGAACGCGCTTGCGAAGATTGCGATGTTCATCCGCCCTCCCTCCTGTAGACCTCCTCGTAGTCCCGGCACACGCGGTCCCAGCTGAAGTCCCGGGCCCGCTCCAGCCCCCGCGCGGCCAACTCCCGGCGCCGCTGGGCATCCTGCAGAAGCTCCGTCAGCGTCGCACCCAGCCGTCCGTCCTCCACCACCAGACCGTCCGCGCCGCCCCGCGTCACTTCCAAGGCACCCGGATTGGGCGACGCCACCACCGGGGTGCCGCTGGCCATGGCCTCCACATACGGCACGCCGAACCCCTCGTAGGTGCTCGGCAGACAGAACAACCACGCCTTCCGGTAAAGCTCCGCCAGCGTCTCCAGCGCCACGGCGCCGAAGCAGCGCACGCCCGGAGCCTCCACCGGACCGGGGTCGCGCACGATCCACAGTTCGGCATCCGGCACGGCCGGCCTCACCTCCCGCAGGAACACATCTAGCAGCAGCCTCCCCCGCTTCCGGCTGTCCAGCACGCCCACGAACAGGATGCTGGGCCGGTCGCTCTTCCGCTGCCCGGGACGGAACACCCCGGCGTCCACCCCGCACGAGATGACCCGGTCGATGCGCGGCACCCACCGGCGGGTGTTCTCGCTCACCGCCACCCGCACGTCCGGCAGAAGCGTGCTCTGGGTCTCGCAGAGCGCCAGAAGCGCCATCCGCACGCGCTCCTTCGCGCCTTTCACCCGCAGCGTCTCGGCCAGACAACTGCCGTGATAGGTGTGCACGTGCCACGGCCGCCTGCGTCCCCAGAGGAACCAGTCGTCGCCGTGCGCGTTCAGGGCATCGAACCCGGTGAAGTCGACCTTCCGCAGGTTCCACGCGAAGCCGAACGTCCGCATCCGCCGCCCGGACGGCACCACCACCACGTGGTACAGCGAGTCCTCCACCGCCCCCGTCTGGCTGAACACCGTCACATCGTGCCCCCGGCGCACCAGCGCGTTCGCCAGATAGTGCACCTGATACCCCACGCCGATGCTCGTCCCCGACGGCAGATACATGGACGCGATGGCCAGGTTCACGGCTCTTCAGCGATGCGGGCCATCTTCTCCCTCAGCTGCTCCGCCTCGCGGCCGCGACGGACGGGGCCCGTCCCCTGTGTGGCCGCAAGCCAGAGGCCGGCCGCAAGGCCCGTGGCGGTGCCGGCCAGCAGCGCGCCCAGCCGGGCGAACGCCGCCGCGATGCGCCGGACGAACTCGAAGGCCCCGTACACCGCCAGACTCCGCCCCAGATACCGCCACACGATGGGCGAAAACAGCCCGAAGTTGCGCAGCAGCAGCACCAGGTGGTTGCGCTGCGCGTAGTAGAGGTAGCGCAGGTCGAAGCGCTGGCCTTTCGCCTGCGGCGCGCCGATGTGGTCCACCGCCGCAAAGGGGGTGAACAGAAGCCGGTAGCCAAGCTTGCGCACGCGGAGGCAGATGTCGGTGTCTTCACGGACGCCGGAGACGCCGGCGAAATCCTCCCTGAACCCCTTCAGCTCCTCAAGGACTCCTCGCCGAAAGGACATGTTGCAGCCGATGATGTGCTCCACCTCGATGACCTTTCCGGGGTCCGCCGCGAAGAAGCCGAGAGGCTCTCCCCAGCGGTTGAACCGGCCGATGCTGTCCACCCCCGTCGTCTCCTCGTCCGGCTGGCGGTTCAGGGCCCGGCCGCCCACTCCGCCCACATCGGCGTCTGTGTAGGCCGCCAGAAGGTTGGCAGACCAGCCGGGATGGGCAAAGGCATCATCGTCCAGAAATGCCACCACGTCGCCGCAGGCGCGCGCCAGGCCGATGTTCCGCGACTGAGTCATATGGCCGCACCCGCTTTCGTTCCGCAGATACTCCACCCCCAGGAACTCCGCCACCACGTCCCGCGTGCGCGTGTCCGGACTGGCGTCCACCACGATGATCTGGTCCGGCCTCGGCTCCTGAGCCATCAGGCATTCCAGGTTCCGCCGCACGCAGTCCGGACGGTTGTAGGTGGGGATGATGACGGTGAGGGTCATTTCTGACTCCCTGCCAGGTGCTGCTGCAACACCTCCCAGGCGGTCTCTGCCCGGTGGTCCCACGTGTTGGAGCGTGCCCACTCCTGCAGGTGCCCCACATATGCAGGGTCCTGCTTTCTCGAAAGTCCTTCCTTCACTGCGGCGGCGAAACCCTCCGGCCCGTCGCCGGTGATGGCGATATCCGGTCTGGCCGTCAGTTCTCTCACGGCAGTCCCCACGACCGGCTTTCCCAGAAGCGCATACATATACATCTTCACAGGGTTGATGCAGTCGTTCATCGCCCCCGGTGTGAAAGGTATAAGACCCACGTCGCAGTGGCCGGCGACATAGCGTCCTTCCTCCACGGAAAGTGAGCCCGGGCAGGTCACATTCGGCAGCGCATCCAGCTGCTCTATGGCCGGCCTGTTGAACTGCAGCTTCCGCCCCGCAAAAATGAACTCGACTTCCTGGTTGCCAAGGGCAGCTGCGCGAGCCGCCTCAAAGTCGAACCGCCAGTCCAGCGACCCCAGGTAAGCGGCCACCGGCTGCCCGCTGCTTGGCCACCACGCGGGCCTGGGGGCCGCAGCCACCAGCTCGGGAGTGTAGTCTTCCGGCGCGCAAGCGTTGTTGAGCAGCAAGACTTCAACGCGGGATTGCCGGCACTTTTCCGCCAGGGCGTCCGCCGTCGCGAAAACGACGTCCGCCTCGCGCAGCAGCTGTTGCTCCCTGCGGTCGAACTCCTGCAGTTCGGATTCGAGCGAGCTGAAACAGGGGTCGATGCAGTCATAGACCAGCAGGTCGTGCTGAATGAACCGATCCAGGCGGGCTGAGTTCTCCATCCCCCAGTAGACAACTCTTTGCCCGTTGTGCGCAAAGCGAGCCAGAGCGCGACGCGCGACGAGGTAGACCATCCTCCCCGCTCTTCGGCGGTCCAGAGCGGTCAGCAGACATGCCAGGCCTCGCACGACGGTGACCCCGGCGGACGGGTTGAAATGAGTGATTCTGAACCTTCCGTCCCTTCCGCCGTCCAGAAACACCACCCGGCAATAGCGCGAAAGAGCCTTCGCAAGATACTGCTGCCGCGCCGGCGGAAGATTCCAGTCCACCCCGGAAAACATCACGAGTATGACATCCTGCCTCATTGGTGGAGACCTCCCAAGCCGCCCAAGCGTTGGCGGGCGCGTCTCACGACGAGGCGGAGTCTGGGGTGAGCTTGTATTATCCGACGTGCCGGCCTGAACCTCCAAAGTCGGTTAACTCTCGAAGGGCGTTCGACTAGATCCCCGTGCCTCTTGCAGGCCAGCACCACCTTGTCCCAGAGTGAAGCGGCCTCTGAGTGGTCAATAAGAATGTTAGCCTCGACTTGCGGGCACTCAAACCTGTGGATATTACCTGCCACGAACTCCGCATAGCTGTCGCGTGGGGCCGTGTAGACTCCCGGGTGATCTTCTTGGTTGCGCGGGAGGACGTCTCGTACAGCGACGACGGGCACCCCGGAAGAAAGAGCCTCCAAAACGGCGATTGACATGCCCTCCGTGTGAGAAGGGTGGAGCAAAACATCCCACTCCGCCATCTTCGCGGCAACATCTGCAGCCGGGAGCTGGCCATGCATTTTTACCTCTGGCATTGACTCTAGCGCCTGGACGGCGGCGGGCACCGCGGCGGGTATGGCGCCAAGCAGGTCCGCCACATCTCAGGGTACGATTTTGACGAACTGGTAGGGTACCAACGATAAGCTACAAGACAGCCTGGGACTTTGAAGAAACGACAGCCGTTCGCTGCAAGGCGCAGGAACATCTCCCAGTCTTCGCTCGCCTCGAGACCTTCCTGCCAGCCGCCTACTTGCAGAATACGCCCTCGCGCGATCAGGAAGCAGTGGACCGGGCCCCAGTTTCGGGAGAGCAGGGCGTGGAAGGCGTCCGGCGGCAACGGCTCAGGGTCCGCCTCGCCGAGCAGAGTGCCATCCTCCGCAACCATTCGCCATCCGCAGTAAACGACCTCGCTTCTTTCATTGTCCGCGAGCCCGTTAGCCAGCGTGGCTAGCGCCTGCGGAAGCAGCCAGTCGTCTGCGTCCAGAAAAAGAACCCGGTCGCCCTTGGCTTCGGCGAGTCCGCGATTCCGGGCTGCGCAACGGCCCCCGTTCTCCTGCTCGATGTATCGGATACGGCCCGCGTAGCGCGCCGCCACCTCCGCCGTCTCGTCCGTGGAGCCGTCGTTCACCACGATGACCTCCACGTGCGGATACGTCTGGCCCAGCGCGCTCTCGATGGCCTCCGCCAGAAACCTCCCCTGGTTGTAGCAGGGGATGATGACGCTGACCAGAGGGTCAGTCACAGTGCCGCTCCCCCGCGCCCGTCAGCGCGGGCGCCTCTGCAGTCCTCGGGCGCGCGCCCCCATCGCGCGCATACCTCCGCGGCTCCCTCCTCATCCGCCAGAGCTGCAGCTCGTAGTGAACGTCCGAAAGAAGCAAAAGCTGCGCCGTTGCTGCGCCCTCCTTCCAACGCTGCCATTCGGGATGCCGCACCCACCACCAGAGGTAGCGCAGCGCCGCCCGCACCAGCTTCCGCAGCGACGCCGAACGGATGCAGCTCCAGTGGTAGTCGATGTAGGCTGTCGAGGCCCCCCGTTTCCGGGCAGCATTGAGCCAGTAGTGCCGGGCCAGCCGCGCCGGGTCAGGGTGATGCTCGACCTGTACGGGCGAGGTGGTCAGCCTTAGCCCGGCAGCCCGTGCCTGCAGACCCACGAACGTGTCCTCTCCAAAGCCCATCGCCCCGGCCCCAAGGACGGTGCTGAATCCGCTAGTCGCCTGGGCCACCCGGCGGTGAAACGCCATGTTCGCGCCCACGAGGTCGAAGCCGGAAGACTGATTGCGCTGATGGTCCCGATGGGCCAGCCAGCTGACGTGAAGCGGCTCCATCCACTCAGCCAACAGTCCGCCCGCCAACCGGATGCTCCCCGCCACCGCGTCGGCCTCTCCGCTGGCGATGGGGCGGCACATCCCTTCTATCCAGTCCTCCGGCACGCGCACGTCGTCGTCCGTCCAGAGCAGGATGTCCCCGGCCGACTCCGCCAGCGCGCGATTCCTGGCGTTGGAAAGCCCCCGCTGCGGCTCGTGGACATACCTGACAGGCATGTTGGTCAGTCCGGCCTGCTCCACCACCTGGCGGGTATGGTCCGTGCTGCCGTTGTCGACCACCAGAAGCTCCGCCGGCAGGTCCTCCGGCACGCGTGCCCGCCCCACGGACTCCAGCGTCTCCCGCAGGCTGTCCGCCCGGTCCCGCGTGCAGATGATGATGGAGACGTTGGGTCTCATTTGTCAGCGAGGAGAGGCAGAGGGGCAAGCATGGGCGTTGCCAAAACCCGGACGTTAAACATCTCCGCCGGAATCTGACGAAGACAGAGCGCCTCCTCTAGCGGCGGAAATACACTGCACGAGACAAGCCGCCGAACCAAAGGAAACGGACGGCTCACGAGAAACAGAGCGGCGTACGTGCACAACTTGCGCGGGAGCTCAAGCTTACGCGCTGTTGCAAGCCAGAGCGACAAGCTGCGACGACAGGAGCGCAGTTCCCCTGCCGCCTGGCAGAGGTAAAGAGCGAGTCCGGAGAGGAGGGCGCGCCGGTTAGCCGTGAGAAGGCCGCTTTCTTCGATTACAGCCTTTGCGGCAACAACTGCTCTGAGCTTGGAGTCCAGCGCGGAGAGCGTCCTTCCCGATGTGTTGATCGTGTTGCGCTGGTTGCCTTGGACGGCGAAGTGACGCCAAAAGCTATCGATGACGGGAAACCAGGCGTAGGGCAGGCGCGAGCACAGTGCGCGGATTCCGTAGTCCCAGTCCTGCCAGCAGGGAAGCCATTCCCGCCAGTCGCCGATCTGCTCCAAGGCGCGGCTACGATATATGGGCCCGGCTGTCTGCCAGGGTATGTCGAGACATAGATACCGATCGAGGTCGCATTGTGGGGTCGGAACGCTATGATATACCCCTGCATCTCCGGGGCGCTCGTAGAAGACCTCCGTCAGGAACACGCCAAAGTCCAGCTCCGGATGTGCCTCCATGGCGGCCACGCGGCCTTCGAGACAGTTAGGCGCAAGGAGGTCGTCGGAGTCAAGGAAGATTACATATTCCCCGCTCGAGGCAGCCACGCCCTGGTTGCGGCATCGGTTCGCCCCTGCCGGCTCGCCCTCGCGGTGGCGGTAGTGCAGCCTGGGCTCCTCGCGCGTCACCTCCGCCATCCATTCCGCAGTCCCGTCGTTGGAACCGTCATCGATCACGAACGCTTCCCAGTGCTCATACGTCTGCTCGCGCACCGATGCGACCGTCTCCCTCAGCAGCGGGAGACGGTTTCGGGTCGGGATGACAACGGTTACTGTAGGGCCGGCGCCGTTCAAGACAGTCGCCTCCGAAGGACCACCCGAATATTAGTCACCGTAAGGTCGTCCAGCTCCAAGCCTCGCCCTTGGAAAGCTAAGGGAAAGCGGGTGACATATTGCAGATGACCTTTGTCCTGGCTCCTTGACTCCGCAATCAGTTCGCAGCTCGGTGAGCTCCAGAGGGCAGCGTAGTCGCGCGGCCGCCAGCCGTTGACAAACTGCGGTGCAGTCAGGTCCCTCCCTAAGTCCCGAATGCCAATCTCATTCAGTCGGGCGGTCAGGAACCCCTCCGAAAAAAGAAACTGCACGTAAGGTATACGTACCGTGCGGTAAACGTGCAGGCCCCACGGACTACAGTAAAGCGGCCCGAATTCCAGATACACCAGGCCGCCGGGTTTGCAAGCCAGAATCAGGTTTTCCAGAGCCTTCTTCGGGTCCGGAAGATGCTCGAAGGCATTGTAAGAGACGACGAGGTCATACTCTTCGCGAGGCAGGGCTGTCGACTCGCATAGGTCCAGAGCAAGAAAGGGCAGATTCCTTGCCCGCCCGTCACGCCAATCCTCTTTGTCACATAGGTCGATGCTATGCCCGAAGCTGGCCAAGGCCGCGCCTAGCATCCCGTCTCCGCACGCTGCCTCGAGGATCCGCTTTCCCGGTGTGTCAAACCCGTTGAGCTGACAGATTGCAGCTGCCCTCTCAACTCCGCGCTTCCAGCTGCTGAGAGGGTCATAGCCATATTCCGGCAGGGGAGGTGTGTTCGCGTGAAGTTGGTTGAAAACGCCGATGTCGTCGATATATTGGGGCGGCCCTTCCCTCTTGAGTATTTCGTCCACCGCTCTTGCCAGGGCTTCCTGCTGAGCAGCGTCAAACATCTTGCGGATATAGCCGGCGGTCTTCCTGATAGCCGAGGCTGCAGCGTGCGGAGTTCTGCGAATGACGTGAGCGATTGGCACAAATCCGGTGATACGGGTCGTCATCTTCTAGACCTCGCCGCCCCTAGCGGCCAGCCCCGCTGGTCGCAGCAACAGGTTGGCTGCTCCAAGAACAGGGAAGAATAACTGGGTATCCCCTATCCTCGGCATAGACGCCCTCTTCGACAGCCCCGACGCCTACGTCCAACACACAGCAGTCTTGGAGCCAGTCAAAGACCACTCCGCCATAGCCCACCCACACATTCAGTCGATATGTGCCAGCCACTAGAGGAAGTGGCTCTACAACTGCTTGAACCTGAACTTTCTCTTTGTTCAGGATTACGCTTTTTCCGGCGTGTGCTGTAAACAACTGCAAGACCTTGATTCCTGCGGAGGTCAGAATAGCCACGGCTATGTCCGCTTCCAGCCGCTCTTCTTGGACAGTCTTCTCGAGGTCAATGGTGAATGTCACCTTGGCGCCTGTGCGCGGGGAGGATGGGTCCACACGGATATTGCGTACACGAACCCGTCCATCACCTTCCCGTTGGCCAGATTCCGGGTCGAAAACCGTCCGAACAGCTATGTCTTCTGTATACGCGCTAACCACCTCGGGTGCCTCGCCCTGCCTCACGACTTGCCCCTGCTTGAGCCACGTTGCGTGCCTGCACAGGTTGGAGACCGCCGCCATATTGTGGCTCACGAAGAGGACGGTGCGGCCCTGCTGAGTGCTCACCTCCTTCATCTTCCCCAGGCACTTCTTCTGGAACTCCGCGTCCCCCACCGCCAGCACCTCGTCCACCAGCAGTATCTCC
>FWPV01007671.1_pt1 | contig 19408 bp, 17 predicted proteins | sample 2228371 | NCBI WGS metagenome assembly FWPV01 (sample SAMEA103939776, study PRJEB20133) | metagenome
TAAGATCTTTGGATGATTGTAGGTGAATCTACGTTATAAGATCTTTGGATGATTGCAGGTGATCTACGTTATAAGATCTTTGGATGATTGCAGGTGATCTACGTTATTCAAGATCGTTAAATTGTTGTAGGTGATCTACGTTATGAGATATTTGGATGATTGTATGTAGGTGATCTACGTTATGAGATATTTGGATGATTGTATGTAGGTGATCTACGTTATTCGAGACCTATGAATTGTTGGAGGAGATCTTTCGATCTTCGATATTTTCGGATGGTTATAGGTGATGTAGGTTATTTGAGATATTAGGATGATTGGAGGTGATCTCTGAACTGAACATCTGTAAAGTTAACATTTTTTCCACACATTCTGATAAATGTTGATAATGGAGATCAACATTGATATCGATGTTAAATTATCCAAATGGGAGAGAATTTGGAGATGAGTGTGTTTTATCTTTGTTTTCTGAATCGAAATTGGATATATATCGAGGGGAATAACTTTAATATTTGAGGTATATGTGGGTAATGAAAGTGTTTGGAGAAGACTTCGTATGAAAAGATTTAAATCGAGATCATCTGAAATGAGTTAAATCTGATATAATTCTTCTTTTAACGTGATTTGAGGATTCGAAGAGAATTATATTGGGAAGATGAATTTAATATATCTTTCAAACGATCTCGATATAACTCTGATATTCGATAAACTGGAACGTCAGAGTTTTTTCTTAACAGATTTAATTTTGTTGACGTGGCTCAGATGTATAATATTAATATGTCGAGAGTGATGTTATTTACAGATTATATAAGTAAGTGATATCACATGCGAGATATTTATTATCAGACATGTGTGTTGTTATTAAAGGAGAGAACATAAGGATGAATTTTTAACATAGAAGTCTGAGTTTATTTATTGTATCTTTCTCGATTTATTAATATGGAATGATATGTCGATGAGTAAAGAAGAGACTGAAAGAAGTTATATAACAAGGGTAGAGAGTTAATCTTCTTTTTATTCGAGATCGAATAGAGATGTTGAAACTTGATCTTATTTTTTTTTTTAAGTGTCATCGAGGAGAAGTCTAAAGAGACAACATGGGAATATTAAAAGAGAACGATGTTTAACTTCGAGCTGACGGATGCGATGAATCCAACGGGGTATCGAGAGAGCCAAATTTCCATTTCAAATGATGGATTAAGGATTTTTGCGACGCATGTTCAGGGACCAGCTTTTGGAATAATGGGGAGTGTGGTGGCTGAACTCTATGAGAATATCGATGGACGACTTGAGGGCGTAAGTTCGATTTCGACAGATCCTTCATTTCCAAATGTTTTATCGGGTGTGGCTGGGCCCTTGTTTGATCGATTTCTTCTTCTTGTGGATGATGGAATTTCATTGGGGCAGATTAGGCTCTACGATGCTGACTTTCAAATTGTGGCAACAAGAGACCTTCCAGGATATGCCGTTGAGACGAAATCTTTAAATGTGTCTAAATATGGGTTTAGTCAGGATTCTCGAATTGTTGTCATTAGTTATGTTAACAGTGTGTCCGATGTACGGGGTGTCAAGACGATTCTTAGAGTTCTTGATGGTTCGACTCTGTCAAATCTGACCACATTAACGTTTCAAGGATTTACCTTAGGAGCAAGTTGTTTTACACTCTGGCAGCCCCTCAATGAACAGCAACGCAAACGTAACGTTTATATAGTTTTTGGAATGTCGAGGGGAATTCTTAACTCTTCCTCGCAACTTATTGCCAAACCTCCGGCTGTTGTTCAGGTGTATCGATTTCACAAAAGGCGTCTTATTCTGGTGGATGAGACTCCGACACCTCAACTTGCTCATGTGGTTCCATTTCTCACACGGTATCGATCTCGAACTCTTCTGAGTGTGACGACGCCTCTTGTTGTATCTCCCGGAGAGACGTCGGTCTTTACTCAAACGGAGATAAGTCGAACCTTTTTACCTCGAGATAATAATAACTTTCGTCTGTATGAGTTTAATGGGCACTCTCTTGATGTTGTTATGTCGAAGCACTTTGACTCCTTTCTTTATGATGTGGCCTTCTATCCAGATCGGAAATATATCGTACTGACAATGAGATCTGGGTCCTCGGAGGGTCTTAATGTGTCACCCTATATTTTTATGGCGTATGAACTGATTAGATATCAGATATTTCAGAGGACTACAACCAATGAAACTGTAACTAAAAGTTTGTATCCCCGAAAGGTTATTGAAATAAAGCCATTTAGTGATCCTTTTGTGGCACCAGCCAGCCATCCTCTTATCGAGTTCAGTCGAAATGGAAGATGGCTCATCGTTGGAGGATCTGGACATAATTCAACCGTGTCAACACTTAATTTATATCGAGTTGAGATTCCAAATGAGAGTGATTCCGACTCTGAAGAGGAAGATAAGAACAACTGGACGAGATTTCCTCAAGAAGAGAGATCACCAACTTCTCGAATGGAGGAAGAAATGACGCAAGAATCTCAGTCAGAGGCCATCCAGGTTGACAAAGCTCTGCGACTGAAGAAGCTTATGCAAATGCAGACTACCATCGACACAACATCAAAGATAGGAAGACATGACACGAAGTCACACTTGATGACACATAGCCAACCCCTTGAAAATCACCACCATCATTATTATCGGAAACTTAATCCATCCTGTTCTGAATGTCGAGAAAACATTAAACGTATGCTTCAGATGTTCGAAAACTCTGACATGGCTGATGACTCATCTGAGACGTCAATTGATGAGACTCAAGATAAAACTGGTATCATCGATCTCATGTCTTCCAACAACTCTGCTCCCAATTTAACCAAACCTTCAGATAACACTGGAAGCACCAGTGACGTTCAGACAGTCACAATTGGTCAAACCCATCATAAAGACTAGATGAAATATTCCAAAAGACATCTCCTCTCCTCTAAAATGTCAGATAAAAATACTCTTCTCACCGATCCAGACATTGAACAACTCGTCCTTCATAAGAAGAAACTCGAAGAAGAAGCGAAAGAAGCCATGACTAAATATGAAAACGCTATCCGTGAACTTAAAATCGTCTCAAATACTCTCAAACTTAAAAAGAGGTGGATCTTTTACTCCTTGTATACATATGAAACGTGTAATGAACTTGCCCAAACCTGGGTTGAGAATGTTAAAAGAAATTCCAATCCCCTCCAAAATCGAAACCCAGAATATATTGTTCAACTCATCTTTCCTGACATGCATGAAGAAAACTACTTTCTTTTGAAGGAAAACTATCCCACTGAAGTTATTCAATATGCTCTCAAGTCCTTAGGAATTAAGATGTCGATCTCTCTGCGAACTTAAGTCGAAATTTTGACTTTTCCGATGAAAGGATGAGAAATTCATTGACGAATATAAATAATGGAGACTGAACTGTTCGCATTTAAACAGTTTCTGAGAAAAGCGGGAGAAAGATATGAAAACAACCAATTCCACTCTTTCTTCTCGGATCCTCATTGGAACCTCTTCCGACACTTTTCGTATAACTTCTCTCAATTCATGCATTGTGTCAAAGAAATTCTTCCCCATCTTGTTTTCTCCTGTTCTTTTTCTCTCCGAAGAAAAGAGAGTCGATTCGGTCCCTGTCTTGAACTTATCATCACCCGAAAGCGACCTCTCTCTTCTCCCTTTTAGAAAGTCAGAACATGTGAGAAGTCTCAAGAAACATATGACTTGTTTCTTGAGATTTAAACTTATGATATTCATGGTCATCCTCGATAACGTTAGATCTGGGAACCACATATGTCAAGCGAAATTATAGAAAGACAGACAAAAATAGATGCGGAACTGCATGAGAATGATACACGAATAAGTTTTGTATGGCAATAAAGTCAGTGTCAGTTAGAAGTTGTTTCAGAAAGGCAGAGTGACGTTTCCAGTCGAGAGAAAGATTCTCCGACAGAGAATCTCGAATGTTATGACCATACTGAAGATAGATATAAAGGGCAGCTTTAAGATGGGCTGATACGAAATTCTTGGCTCCCAGAGAGATTGCGATTTCAACCATTTCTGGATCATCAGATCTCGCGGCATTAAATAAGAGAGCAACGTAAGACACTCGACGGGAACTTGAAGTGGGAAGCTTTGGAAAAAAAACTTCGAAAACAAGGATCGAGAGATATCGGGTCGTCCCTCGAGAAGAGCACAGTTTAAAGATTCTCTTCACGTCAGGAAAAGAGGGAAGATATTCCTTTACTAATATGTCGAGGGCGGAATGAAAGAAACCTCCTTGGACAAATCCGAGAAAAAGAGTCTTGTCCGAGTCGATCTCTTTTTCAGCTCGAAAACAGACACGATTTTCAAACACCAAGGTGGTAATTTCTTAATCTTCCAGATTCATTGAGAAAAAAAAATTAAACAAAAACTTATCAATGTCCCTCTGATATGTTCGATATTTTTTTTTGTCCGGGAAAATGACTTTACGGTGCTCTTATCGTTCAGTTGGGCTGGTCTTAAAAGGCAGAGAACTGGAGGAATATACTTTTCCGTACCTAGGAGATAGGTGTCTGTATAATAGGAGACCAGTTTTACATATCGTTCGAACGGAGGGTTCGGTATGTTTCGATTGAACTCTGACATCTTTCTTTGACGGTTTGAGAGACTTTAACGGGAAATGGCGGGATAAGGAGAAGTGTTGGAGAGAAGATAAAGACAGATGAAAGTATTGGACGAGAAGGCAGAATCTCGAAATGGAAAATTGATGCGATGTTTTTGTTGGAGATTTGGAGATCAAACGTGTCAACATTGATTAATGAAGACAATCATTAAGAGAAATGGGGATTCCGTTTCGTTTTCGAAGAATAAGATTCGGTTGGCGGTTATGAAGGCGTTTAAGGCGAGTAAGGAGAGTTGTGATATTGAGAGAGATAGTGAGTTAATATCGACGTCCGTGATTGAGAGACTGGTTTCAGAGGGCCGAAATACGGCAACGGTGGAGCAAGTACAAAACTATGTTGAGGAGGCTTTGATGAGACATCAGTTCTTTGATACAGCACGACGCTACATCTTATATCGAGCGGAAAGGGCCCAGATACGACAGAAGGTGTCAGGAGATAAAGTTTCTCTTCTTGTTAAGGAGAGTGCGGCATATTTTAATTGGGATACGATGAGAGAGTTTGTTTATTATCGGACGTATTCACGTTGGATCGAGACATTGAAGAGACGTGAGGTTTGGATTGAGACGGTTGACCGATATATGAATTACATGAGGAAACAGCTTTTAAATAAACTGACTCCAAGTGAATATGAGGAAGTTCGTCAAGCCATCTTGAACCAGGAGGTCATGCCTTCCATGAGACTTCTTCAGTTTTCCGGTCCCGCAGTTGACAGATGTAATGTTTGTGCGTATAACTGTGCCTACACTGCACCTCGATCTCTTGAGGATCTGGCCGAGATCATGTATATAAGTATGAGAGGTACGGGTGTTGGGTGGAGTGTGGAGTCAAAGAATGTTGAATGTTTTCCCGTGATTTCGCCGCAGAAAAATCCGCCGGTGCTGCGACATCATGTTGTGGCGGACTCGGCGGAGGGATGGTGTGATGCCTTTCTTTTTGGCTTGAAGTCCTGGTTTGCGGGAGAGGACTGTTCTTTCGACTACAGTAAGGTTCGTCCGGCTGGAGCCAAACTTAATACCATGGGAGGAAGATCGTCTGGTCCACGGGTTCTTCAGGAGCTGATGGAGTTTTCACGGAGTCTCATTCTCAGTCGGCAGGGGCAAAAGCTGCGTCCGATTGATGTTCATGATCTTATCTGTAAAATTGGAGAAGTTGTCGTTTCCGGAGGAGTGAGACGATGTCTTGCCAAGGGATCTCGAGTTCTCGTAAAAGACTCTGACACACTTTCAAAGACTCGGGAAAAGCCCGTGGAAGATGTTTCTTCTGGAGATCAAGTTCTGACGTTTTCCGGCTGGAAACGAGTGATTCGAAGATGGGAGTCGGGACGTCAGTTCGTTATTCGAATTGAGCATCATCACGGAGTTTTGGACTGTACACCCAACCATCGAGTGGCAGTACTGTTCAATTCCGGTCTTCTTTGGAAGGAGGCTGGAATTCTGACAACGGAAGATGTTCTCGTCTATCCCGAAGAGAGAGAAAGAGAATATGTTTTGTGTCCCATTTCAATTTCGAGGATTCTTCCGCTACCGGAACCGGTGGAGACATATGACTTGGAGGTTGAGGAGAACCACTGTTTTGTCTGTGAAGGAGTTCTTGTTCATAATAGTGCGATGATTTCTCTCTCGGACTTCCATGACAACGATCTGAGAGATGCAAAGAAGGGTGCCTTCTGGAACACACATCCTCATCGAGCGATGGCAAATAACAGTGCCGTTTACAATAGTAAGCCGTCAGCGATTGAATTTATGGAGGAGTGGCTGGCTCTTGCCAAGTCTGGAACCGGGGAACGAGGCATCTTCAATCGACAGGCCATTATGGCGACAATTCCAGAAAGACGAAAGAAGATTCTATCTGGCTATACGGAATTTGGAGGAAATCCATGTGTTACGGCTGATACCTGGGTTCACACAGTTACCGGACCTCAACAAGTTTCCGATCTCATTGGAGTTCCGACTCTACTTCTTGTCAATGGTCAACCTGTTCTCACAAAGAGTCCCGGCTTCTTTTTTACGGGATATAAGGAGGTCTTTACTCTGCGTCTCAAACGTGGATTTTCTGTTCGTCTGACCGAAAATCACCCCGTCTGTGTTAAGAACATCTTTGGAAATGAGGAGTGGCGTCAGGTCAAGGATCTGTCTCCAGGTGACCTCGTCTTCCTTTCAAATCATCGAAAGTGTTTCCAATGGAACGGAATTGGCACATTTGAGGAAAGCTATCGAATGGGAGACCTCTTCTTTGACAACATATTTCGAGTTGATCCGGAGCGGACATCATCAGAGTTTTATCGAGGACTGTTTTCTCGACTCTTCGAAGAGGGACTTTCACTTTCTCGACCGGCCAATCAGCTTTTCATTATTCAGAGAATGTTGGCTCGTCTCGGTGTCATCTCGACGGTGACGGGAGATTGTCTGACCGTCACTGGAGACAACGCCAAAGTTCTTCTCGACTTTCTTGGAGAAGACACATCCGAACTTAAAGATCTGTCACCAGAGCCTTTTGTTGATGAGGTGCTCTCAATCGAACCCTCGGGAAGAGAAGATGTCTATGATGTCACAGTCGACCAGGTTTCCGAGTTCTGTGGAAATGGTATCCGTCTTCATAACTGTAATGAGGTTGTTCTTCAGTCGAAGCAGTTTTGCAATTTGTCAGAGGTCGTCTGTCGTCCACACGATAATCTCGAATCTCTAATAAGAAAGGTTCGGATTGCAACTATTCTTGGGACCTATCAGTCAACTCTGACAAAGTTTAACTATATTTCACCTGAGTGGGCCCAACATCAGGAACAAGAACGTCTTCTCGGAGTGAGTTTGACGGGACAGTGGGACTGTCCTGTCGTGAGAAAAAGAAAGACTCTTTCAACTCTCAAACAAGTCGCACTCTCGACAAATGAGGAGTATGCTAAAAGATTCGGTATCAACGTCTCCACGGCCATTACTCTAGTAAAACCCTCCGGCACGGTCTCTCAAATGACGGACGCCTCAAGTGGTGTCCATCCAAGATTTGCTCCCTATTACATTCGGAGAATCCGCATCTCCTCAACGGATCCTCTTCTTCGACTCATGCGAGATCAGGGCTACCCATGCTATCCAGAAGTTGGTCAGAGTGAAGAAACCGCAACAACCTTTGTTCTTGAGTTTCCTCAAAAGGCCCCAGATAATGCTATCTGTGTCAAAGATGTGACCTCTCTCGACCAACTTAAGTATTGGAAGAAAGTCAAGAAATACTATGTGGAACATAATCCTTCTGTTACCATCTATGTCAAACCTCATGAGTGGTTGGAAGTCGGCAACTGGATCTGGAAAAACTGGAACTATGCCAGTGGTCTGAGTTTTCTGCCCTACTCCGAACATGTCTATCAATTGGCTCCATATGAAGAAATTTCTTCCGAACGCTATGAACAGATGGTAAATTCCTTGCCTCGGATCGACTTCTCCAAACTCATCTACTATGAATATGAAGATCGAACTGACGTCAAACGTGAACTCGCTTGTACCGGAGATAAGTGTGAACTCTAACTCTCGACAGAACATCTTCATTCTCTTTCTCAAAACTTTTTCCGACGAAAAAGTTTTGATTCTCGAAAGACCTCTCTATTTTATTATTTGGAATTTATCTATAATGGAACTCTTAGATCTTCCTGGTGAACTTATCTATATCATCTTCACCTTCGATGAGTCTCTCATTAAGTTAAGTCAGCAACTCTGTTCCACGACTCGAAACATCGTTCGCTCCAAGTTTATCCAAATCGTCTTATCAACTCCTCCCAAAATGACTGAAATTCGATCCCACTTCTCCTCCAATGTCGATCGTTTCGCGATCTTTTATGAAACTCCCGAAATCTTCTATTCCCGTGTCTATATCTCAAACTCTCACTTCCACTCTCTTAAAAACTCATTTCCTTATCCTCTCTCTTATTTTGATCCCACGGACTATTTCTCTTTTATGGGCTACCGTTCGATCCCGATTCCTCTTAATGTTAAATATGGACTTGATTTTAATTACCGATGCTCTCTCTCTCTTTCGGAAAAGAGTCTCAAGTTAACTTATGAAAACATTTTTTCCCAAGAGGTTCCCAGTATCTCAACTTCAATTCAACCGTATGTTGATCCTTACTTCCTTGATATTTTAACGTATTCTTCGATTTTGTCCTCTCGATGTCGGAAGTTGGGTATCCCATTCTTCTTGCTTCGAAGATTTATAAGACACAGTTTTCGGTCGGTGTGCTACACCTCTCCCGTTGACAAATTTCTCTATCTTGTATGTTCCGCTGTCCTTCTTGATCTACCTCTTTCCGTCTATAATCTTCCCTATCGACAAGAATGGGATAAGTGGGAAAACCTTTCTCTAAAGAAAGAAACTCTCCAGAAGCTGGAAGATGATATCTGGAACACACTGAAAAATCGTTATCTTCCTCGGAATGACTCTGAGATTTGATTACGATAATTCGTCTCTTTATTTCGAGAATAAATACTCTCGAAATAAATGTCATCAAAACATTTACGGGGTCTGATCTACACCTCGCTTAGTCTTAACACGGAGTTACTCTTTACCGGTCTTCGAAACTTTCCAACTTTTGCTGGAGAGAGTCAACTCTGGGTCGCTCCTCTCTACTACTTCGGCTCTCTCTACGTCTTTGAACCTCTCTACTTGTCAAACCCAAAGGCACCAACTATCTATCGCATGTTTAAATATGCTGTTTCCTTCCTTCTTATTGAATATGTGGCCGGATTTACCCTAAAACAGATAATTGGAGTTTGTCCCTGGGACTATGGAAACCGAATCGGCTCCCTTTCCGGTTATGCTAATCTAACCTATGCCCCTTTGTGGGGACTTTTGGGTCTGGCCGGTGAACGCGTCTATCATCTGTCTTCCCGTCTTCTTAATTAAAATTTAAGAAAGTTTAATCCCTTTATTGAATGGAGTCCCAAGTTTATTACAGACAGAAGAAGTAAAGAATTTATTCCGAAGTTAATTGAAAGCCCGAAAGAGAGATCTTCTTCTCTCTTAAAACAAGATGGATTCAATCGAACAAGAGATAGTAAGACACATTCTTAATTATCTTTCGAATAAGTCTTCCGACTCTCTCTGGTCTCTCATTCGGAAGTTTGGACCTCATCCAATGTCAGAAAGTTGGGACATTCGATTTGAAAATTCGGAACTCTTTGATATTGAGCTCTTTAAAGAATATCGGAAACGACAACTCTTCATTCGTCACTTCTCATGGGCAGTTCCTTCTCCCTCGGCAATTGAGGAAATTACTCGATTCTTATGTCTTGGAAATGATAAGAGAAGTCCCACTCCCGTTTTAGAAATTAACGCCGGAAAAGGTCTCTGGAGCCATCTCCTCGAGTTACAAGGAGTCCAGATTACAGCAACAGACGTATTTCTTACGGAAAATTCCTTCACATCAGTTCTTCTTGCTGAGGCGGCACAGGCCGTCGAAAAGTACTTTCCAAGCGGAGGATGTCTGATGACATGTTGGCCTGACTACGCAACAACTTATGCTAATGATGCTCTCCAATTGGCTCTCTCCCGGAATCTTAAGAAGTTTATATATATTGGGGAAGCCAGCGGTGGATGTACAGGAGAGATATCGCGGGACCTCTTAAACCAGTTAACACTCTTTCAAGAAGTAAAGATACCTCGCTGGTGGGGCATCTACGATCAGATCTTCCTCTATCTGAAGAAAGAATCCAACTAACCTTTCTCTATGACTCTAAGCTTTGACGATAACTCCTTCAACGGAGTAGGATGAATTCTCGTTCAGAAGAAGTGAGAAAAGCGGATCATTAAAGACAAGAGGAGAAATAGCCTTGACTTTGAGAAAAATCCGTCCCGACAAAATTCGAATCTCTGAGGAAGAAGGACGTATTCTCTGTCCATTTCCGTTGACGTCAATTAATCCGGTCCCTCGAAGACTATAATATAAGTAACGTCCACTCTCTGCCGAAAGGGGTTGATTCGGAAGATTGGTAATAAGTTTACCAAGAGACTCGCGATTCCACTGGAAAAGAGAAAAACGTCCAAGTTCCTCATATGGTGAAGTTAAGAGAGAGTTAATCGCTTCTCGTATCACTCCATTCGTCGCGTAAATCCCCTCCTCTCGATTCGGAATACCAAGATAGGAGTCCTCTGTCAGATGCTTAGCTGCCACCCATGTTGGTTCGGCCTTGTCTTGAGAACTTATCGCGAGAAACTTCTGCTCTCCATGTGTAACAAGAAGAGGAGTGTAACTCACATCAATCGAATAAAGAGTTCGTTTGGCTCCTCGCTCTCGTTTAACTCCAAGAACTGGAGAATATGTCCCCTCACTCGTAAGAACACAGTCTTCTCCGGTGACATCGGAAATCTGGAGAGGTCCTCGTTGAGTCAGAACATACGTACAACCCGGAAATGACATCTCTCTTTTCAGAGAAGAGAGATGTCTTTATAGCTCTTCAGATAACATTTCTCTCGAAAACCATGTCTCCTTTCCAAACAATTTAAACAGTGAAAAAGAAAGTTTTAAAAAGAACAAGGAAAGAAAATCTTTTCATTCATTAATAGAAAAGACCATCATATGGAACTCTTTATTTCACTTCTAATTTGGTTAATTACTGTTATTGTCGTCTTTTTCATCGCCCGACGTTATCAGATTCGAGTCTGGTCCTCTCTCATTCTTGCCATCTTAATTGGCTCTCTTATTCTCGGTTTACTCGCTCCTATTACTACCATTCCCACTCTCTTTACCAATGGAACTCTTTCCACCGGTATCTACGCCCTCATCATGTTCCTAACACCCATCCTTCTTCTCATCTATATTGTTGGAAAGGCGGTATCAGATCGTGAACCGATTTCTCAGTATCTCGATTCCTCCCTGTCGAAAGTTTATCCTCATACCCGAATTAGATTGACAGAAAATAAATAAACCTCTTCTTCCTTTAACTGAATTTTCCGTCCGAAAAAAAGAAAGTTTAAAAACATCGGATATCCTCTCCAGTTTCCGAAATTCCTCGCTCTTAAAGAATATCAAACGATAAACGAAGTTAGAAACATGTTCTCTCGTTTGATATTCTTTAAGAGCGAGGAAAGGAAATAAAAAGAAATTTGATAACAGAGAAATATCTGATATTAAGACCTAATAGGAAAGAATTTAGAAGAAAGAAATATGGATCCAATTCATACGAAGAATCTGATTACGAAGTGTGGAGACGAGAAGAAGGCGATTGAGTGGCTTACTGAAGAGATTGTCTCATCGAGAATTCCGTTTCCATATCGGAGGCTATATTCAGAGCCACCGGAGGATTTTTTTTCACGTCTAAAGGAGTATCAGCCAAAGATTCAACAGTTTAAATATCGGCTTCACGCCTATTATCCGAAATATAAGCTATTTCTTCCACCCTTATTTCGAGGGAATCCGATTGTGGTCGTAAGTTCTCGACATGACTATGATACGATTGATATTTTGTCAGATTTGTTTGTGGAAAATATTCGTCTGTCAACGGTCCATCGAAATTATCAACAAATGATTAGTCCTTTTGATGCGTGGTATACTCGTTCCGTGGCACAACAGATTGCAACAAAGGCACTTCGCTATCCGATTATCACATCTCGAGTTCTTCGAGAACTTCTGAATACGGAGGTAAAAGAGTCGAAACAGTTTCGTCCGACTTGGGTGAAGAGTCTTATTTATCTTATGTATCCGTCGATGAGTTCGGGATCTCATGAAAGACTGTCAATCTTGGATATTTCAGCTGGATGGGGAGATCGTCTTTTGACGGCAATGTCACTCGACTTTGACTATCTCGGCTTTGATCCAAATAGAGAACTTCAAGGAGGACACGATCTCATGATTAAGAAGTTTGGCTCACCAGACCGTCACAAAGTTCTATATCTTCCCTTTGAAGATGCGGATATTCCAGAAGGAAAGTTTGATCTGGTCCTGTCCTCACCTCCCTTTTATAATCTTGAAGAATACTCGTCAGAACCGACACAGTCGATTATCCGATATCCAACATTTATGGAGTGGCTCGTAAAGTTCCTCTTCTCCTCTCTCGAGAAAGCCTGGAGAGGTCTCAAAGATGGAGGATATCTCGCCATTCACATCGGAGATACTTACCAAACTCACTTATGTGAACCGATGAATTTATTTATTGAACAACTTCTCCCCTGGTCGTCATTTGAAGGTGTCGTCGGTCTCATTGGAGAATCGAATATCGCCCGTCCCATGTGGATCTGGAAAAAGGTTATGACGAGTCCCAGATCAATTTGGAGTCCTCCAATAACAAAACGTCCCTTCTATCAGCTCTACCCCGAGATTCGAAACAATTGGATTTCAGTCCAACTACGCGATGTTGCCTCTCCTCTCGTCGAAGACATCTACAATAAAAAGAAATCCCTCATTAATCAACTCATTAAGCGTGTCACTGAAATTACTGACTCAAAGATCAATCGTCGTCAAATCCTCACAATTATCCCAGAATCAGCTCTCTTAGCTCTTCTTGATGAGGCCAATTATGATGGCTCCGATTCGAGTGCTCTTGACAATGTTGTCGTCAAGATCATTTCGATTATCCAAATCTGGAATCATAACTTCTAAATCTTTCTTCATTGCTTAACCATTGTTAATTGAAATCTCAATTAACAATGATTCTGTTCTACAGAACCAAACGAGAAAATGAATCGAATTACTCTTCCTTGTTCTTCGGTAAAATCATGTCCGGAGTCTTATCGGATAACGAAATTAGATTTGCTATGGATATGGGTCATATCGTCATCCAACCCTTTAAGAAAGAGAATCTTGGCAACTGTTCCTATGACGTGAGTCTTGGAAAGTACTATTATCAAGCACAACCTGTCATATCTCAAAACATCATCAATCCTTTCTCTCCTTCAGATGTCTCCTCTCTCTGGGGAAATGTTCTTGATGCCTCTTTAGAGGGAGGTTTTATTTCTCTTCCCGCTTACAGTATCATTCTCGTTTCGACGGAAGAATTTATTGGAGCTCGACATGACATCACTACCATGTTGAAACCTCGGTCCTCCCTCGGTCGAGACGGAATCAGTATGGTGACAGGAGGTTGGGGAGACATTGGCTATATCAATCGATGGACCGTCTGTCTTTCCAATAACACAAGTTGGAATATGAAATTGCCGGTTGGAGAACGTTTTGCTCAAATCATCTTCCTACGGTCTCGCTATCCAAATAAACTGTACTCTGGACAATATCAGAACTCTGATGATCTTTTATCTCTTATGAAGGAGTGGACTCCCATGTCCATGTTGCCCAAATAGTTGAGATCACCAGCATTCCAAGTATTCCAAGTAACACACTCTTCGATACTCCCATCCAAAAGTCGAAACATCGTCTCTCATATTTCTCAATAACTTTTCGTCGGATATTTTCTCGTTCTTCATCTATGCGCTCCTTTGGAATATAGTATAGATGAGGATTGTCTGAATATAAACGTAGCATCCATTCACTAAGTCGGTCGTTAACTTCACATTCGATGGTCCGATCTGTCATTCAATTCTCGTTGAGGTTTTATGTTAAAATTAAATCTCTTAAGAGATCTTTTCCTTCCCTTCCTTATTTTTTTCCCCTTTAAGAAAAAAGAATGATCGCAGAATTAAAGGATATCGAAAAGAAAATACGAAAAGATATCGTTTCCCTCTGTTCCCATCTTCCAGTTATTAAGCTCACACAGAATGACTTTCGTTCGGGAACCTATCGTATTCGTAAACCTGGTTATTACATCTTAAAGGAAGACATTATATTTTCTCCCAATCCAGACAATGACTTCATGCCTCGTCCCGATCAAAAGGATTACGAGGACAAACCATTCTCTCTCGGTTTCTTCTGTGCTATCTCCATCGAGTGTCGGGGAGTCTGTATCGATCTTAATGGTCATATCCTTCAACAGAGTCGAGAACACGCTCTCCAACAACGCTTCTTCGCCTGTATCGACTTGGCCAGCACTCCCTTCCTTCCGGGACAGGGACCAGGTGACTTCGGATCGACCATTTCTCCCGGTCATATGTGTTGGATCAAAAATGGAATACTTGGTCTTTCGAGTCATCATGGTATCCACGGTAATAATGCATCTTGGATTCTTATCGAACACTTAGTTATTCGTGACTGGGAAGTCGCCGGCATTGCTCTCAATGGCTCCGATCACATTGTCATCCGAAATGTCCACATCGGTCCTAACCGACAAGATATTCCAGTTATGGCCACTTACAGTTCCGGACGCTTCCTCGTCCAGTTTACCGACCGTATCCTGTCTCAATATAATTCCCTTCTGACTCCAGAACAAATCCAAAACCTGACTCTTAAGAGAAACCGTCTCGTCCATCAGATGAATCAAGTGTTTAATGAGGTCATGCAGACCGGAAAAACAACCAATCCCCTCTTTCAAAATAAGGAGGGCCTGATTGATGGTAATATCTATGGAGTTCTCATTCATCCCCCTGGCATCGCCATCAATGACTTTATTAACAATAACTTTAACGGGAAATTCGTCGAATATGTCTTTCTCAAGAACATCCGCGTCTCCAATGTTAAAGGCAAAGTTGACGAAATTGTAGGTCTCTCTCTTCCTGATGGTAAAGGTGTCCAATTCGATACCACCCAGTCCGTCTTTCAAATCGAAAAGGTAACTGATGCCAATGGTCACTATAACGGTAATGCCCTCTCGGATCTTCAAATCGCCCTCGGTTCCGTCCGTCTCTCTCTTCTCCCTTCCGTCCCTCAAGGTGTCTTTGGAAAACTTAACTTCACGTCTGACCTTATCGAGTGGGCTCAAAACCCCTCACTTCAACTTTCCAATATTCTGTCTAAAGATAAGTATCAATATAAGTGTGGTGGTGACTCCATGTTTCATCTGAATAAAGGTAATTTCGGCTTCCGTTTCGATTGCATCACCCAAGGACTTCTCCATAAACTCATCGTCGATAACCTCGTCAATGAAGGCAATCTCGGTTCCGACATCTGCGGTCCTTACCTATCCTCTCATGATCTCCAAGAACACATCGGTTATCGGGGCGCTGACTGTACCGGTTTCAACTTCTCCCGCTGCTCTCAAATTATCTCCTCTCGTCTCATCGCCAAAACTATCGTCTCTCGTAATGGTGAATCTCGTGGTGTCCGCTTTATCAACTCCTGTTCAAAACTCCTCTTCGGTCGTATCATCGTCTCTGACATCATCGCCGGCTCGGATTCATTCATCGGCACTGAACATCTTTCCAGTCGTCCTGTCAGTTACACCGGAAAACTCCCCAACATGATCCCAAGTGCCATCGGCATCAAACTCGAAGACACCTTCGATAAAATCAAGATTAAATCTTGGTATGTCGATAAACTCTTCGCCCCCGGTAATAAAATCTCCTATTGGGAACGTTAATCCCTCCTCCTTTAAACTTTTAATCTTCTTTCGTCGAAAATTATTAAGTGTTCCCATTATTTTTAATATTCCTCTCTTAAAATATGTCTCATTCTCCACCTTCCCATCTCCGGTATCTCCCCTCTCCCTCTCGTTTTCGTCTCTCTTTCTCTCGTTATGATAAATATCATTCCATTCCCTCTCATCTCTCCTCTGATGGCTATCGCAGTCAATATGAAACCCCTCTTCGAACCCCTACCAGTTGGTACGGCGGACGTTATGAAGGCCTTTATGATGGCTCTCCTTCCTGCCCTCGTCATCGCTATAAACTTAATACATCCCCCACACATCATCGGCGTCCTCATACTCCTTACCAAAACTCTTATGAAAGCCATCGCAATGTCTTCAATGGTCAATATGGAGCCTTCGATGGTCAATATGGAGCCTTCGATGGTCAATATGAACCTTATGAGAAACGTAAGAACGGATGTGGATGTCGTTAAATTCTTTTTTTTCTTCTTTTTTTTTTTAACATATCAAGATGTCCGAAAAAGAGTTTATTTTTTTTTTTGGTCATTTTTATTTGTCATTTTGTATTTGGTTTCCTTACTTTATGTTGTTTTTGTCAAGGTTCTCTTGGAATTGCCATATGATGATATTCAAGATCTGTGTTTAACATCGTCCTATCTGGCGAATGTTTGCTCGGACTGGTCGTTTTGGGCTCAGAAAGCTGAACATGACTTTGGCATTCCAACTCGAGAATTTTATCAGACGACACTTGAAGATCCTCGCTTTCGCTATCTTGAATTCCTGGAAAGTCCCCATCAACTCCTCCTCTTCGCCATAAGTCGAGGCGATCGAAAGCATGTTGAAACTCTCCTTAAACAATATAATTTCTTTGACGTAGATGAGATGTTAGTCGCACTCCAAACCGCCATCGAAAAACAATATCAGGATATTGTCGAGTATATCGTAAGTCATGGCTATGCTCCTCTACAAAGTATAGTCCTGTCTCTCTATTTTGCCGCCAGTCAACCCTTTCTCCCCACTTTCGAATACTTATTACATTATTTATTGGAGAAAGATGAATTAAACTCCTGTATGATAAGTGAGGTAATCAGAACCGCCATAGTCTCTAAGAATTATTCCATTGTCTTCTATCTCATTGATTCGGAACTCTTATATCCGTTAAATATCAAATGGCTCTTAAGATTAGCTCTTTACAACAGTGACCTCCCTGAAAACGTCTCACAAGATATTGTCATATCCTTAATTAATCATGGAGTCGATATTACTTCGGTTCTCGATCGTCCCATCAAACTTGCAAGAAGTAAACCTTCCGTACTGGAAACCCTCCTCTCAAGAGGACTTGAACAAGATCTCATCTCTCCAATCGATATCAAACGAATCTATGCCAACTTGAAATCTCAAAATGTTAGCGGACCCATCCTCTCAATTGTTGAACGGATCCTCCATGAATCCTCGTCTTGAAGAAAAACCTTCAAATCAGGATAGAATAAAGTATCTGATCTTATCCCAGAAAATATTAGAATATTTCGCTAATATTCTAATATTTGGTCTCCTCTTTATCAACTTATTGACGAAGTTCTATCTCAAGAATAAATTGGTCCAGAATCGGTTTCACTTTAAATCTCGGATTCTTCGAAAGAATCTGGTAAGCAGAATCGAGATTCTCACGATAGTCGAAGAAAAGTTTAACAGGTCGATCGGGATAATTTTTCAGATTCGACTCCGCAAACCGAATCATATTCGGAATGTTCTTTGCCTCAAGTTCTCTTGTCGATGTTTCACTCATGGTTTCTTTTCGATTATCTCGTTTCGTCTTTAAATCATCTTCTTCTCTTCCCATCTCGAACGATCTCGAAAAAACCTTAAACAGGACTTCAATTAAGAATGTCATCGACTCCTCTCAACAACGTCAGAAGAGTCAGAAATTAAACATCGCTTCCAAATAAGAAACGATGTTTCGAACAAGTCAATAAAAAATCTCTTTTACAATAAAAATTATGTCGGAAGATCTGGTCCAGTTTTTACGAGAAAAAGTTCTAGTTCCTGGACACATCATTACTAACCCTCAAACGGGAAATACATATGTCATTGAAAACTATCTTGGTTCTGGAGCCTTTGGAAGTGTCTATCGCGTAAAGCACCGAGATCCCCAGACTCAAACCGAGTCCTCCTTTGCAATGAAAGTTATCCCCCTTCTCTCTTCTTCAAGTCGAGACAACTTCCGTGAAGAAGTTACCGCCTATCATCTTCTATCGTCAACGCCAAGTTGTCAACCTTACATTGTCTGTTTATATGACAGTTTTATTATTACCTATCCAGACATGGACCTTCCTCCTCTCGGAATTATGGTATCGGAACTGATGGACTCCGATTTGGAAGATGCCGCCTTGGATGACAATGAAATTGTTCCCCTTCTCTTTCATCTTCTTTCCGGTCTTCACTTTATCCACTCTCATGGCTTTGCTCATCGTGACCTTAAACCTGGCAATATCCTCACTCGAAAAACAAGAAGACACGGACGAATCTTTAAAATCGGTGACCTCGGTCTCCTCTGTGATTCCAATCTCGGAATACCTCCATGTTTCTATTATGGAGACATCCGATACCTCTCTCCAGAAGGTGTTCGTTTCTCGAAACAGCCTATCTCTGTTAAACAGGCTCAACAGAGTGACATCTGGAGTCTCGGAATCACGCTCTTCGATCTCATCTTCGGTTACTACCCCTTTCCAGATGATGACATCGATAGCACTATCGAATATCTCTCTACTCTCACTTCAGATCAGCTTGTTGCCATTATTAATGAGGAAACTCCCTATCCCCGACATCTTCCTGACAATCGCGGAAAAGAAATCATATACCTGTTGACTCGCATGCTTCAAGTCAATCCAAACAATCGGTGGTCCACACAACAACTCCTTGATTATTTTAAAAATTACATCGCTCCGCCTTCCCAAAAACCTATCGATATCCCTCTATCCTTTCGACCCCGATTTCTCAAATGGAAAGCTTCTCCAAAAATTAAAAGCAATTACAGCTTCTTCTAGAACTCCATATGTCTCTTCGGACAACCAATTTAAAATCTTCTCCTCTTCTCCAAATTTTCAAGAATGAATCAGAACAAGATGAATGTCTCCAATTATAATCGTTCAAACGTTCTTGATATCCATTTCCGTCAATAGCCACGAAACTTGGTTTTAATCTTCATCCTAATTTCACTTCCGAAAATATTTTGTATATTATTAAATGAAACGCAGACGAGAACAACTTTGGGAAGAAGAGAAAGAACAACTTTGGGAAGAAGAGAAAGAACAACTTTGGGAAGAAGAGAAAGAACAACTTTGGGAAGAAGAGAAAGAACAACTTTGGGAA
>FWPV01002807.1_pt1 | contig 19405 bp, 15 predicted proteins | sample 2228371 | NCBI WGS metagenome assembly FWPV01 (sample SAMEA103939776, study PRJEB20133) | metagenome
GGTGGTGAGGAAGGTGGCCCGGCCGATCCGGCGCTCGCCGCGGGCCGCCAGATGGGCGAGCAGACAGGCGGTCAAGGTCCCACCGAGGCAATAGCCCAGCACGTCCACGACCCGCTCGCCGGTCGCCCGCTCGATCGCCGCCAGTGCCGCGAGCGGTCCCTCGGCCAGATAGTCGTCGAACCGCTTGTGGGCGAGGTCGGGGCCCGGATCGACCCAGGACAGCACGAACACGGTGAGACCCTGGTCGACGCACCAGCGCACGAAGCTGTTGGCCGGTCGCAAATCCAAGATGTAGTATTTGTTGATCCACGGCGGCACGATCAGCAGTGGTCGCGCCCGGACCTCGGTGGTCGTGGGCGCATATTGGATCAGTTGGGCGAGCTCGGTCTCGGCGATCACCGCGCCGGGCGTGGTGGCGAGCTCCCGGCCCAGCGCGGACGGATCCGGTTCGATCGGCGGGAAGCGCAACCGGCCCCGACCGCGCTCGAGATCGGCGGCCAAGAGCTCGACCCCGCGCAGCAGGCTCTCCCCACGGGTGCGCACCGCCTCGCGCAGGACCACGGGATTGAGGGCCGGATGATTGGAGGGCGCCAGCGCCTGGAGCGCCAGGCGGAGGTAAAAGGCGGCCCGCGCCCGGGTCGCGGCGTCGAGCCCCGGGGCCTCGGCGACGAGCCCGTGCACCCAGTCGCAGGTCATGAGGTAGAGCTGGCGGATCGTCGAGAAGCGCGGGTCCTCCTCCCAGTCCCGGTCGGCGAAGCGGCGATCGCCCGGCGGGGTGGGCCACAGGGGCGGCAGTGACGGATCGCCCAGGCGAGCGAGCTCGCGCGCCAGGATCGCCGCGGCCCGCGCGTGCCAATCGAAGATCGCCGCTACGAGCCGCTCCGGCTGCGAGAGCAGGGCGCGGGCGAGCGCTTCGAGCGTCCGGGCGACCACCTGCGGGGCCGGCACCTCGAAAGGTACGGGCTCGCCCCGCCACCGCTCGGCCATCGCCGCACTCGCCCGGCCGGCAGCCTCGAACAGCCGCACGAGGTGCGCCACGAGCTCGGTCGAGGCCGCGTCCGCCACCTGCTCGCTCATCGAGGCTCGCTTCGCGCCCGAGATCCGCGGCGCATCGTGGCGAACCGCCGCCCCGCCGGCAACGCGGCGGCGAGGCACGGCCGGGATCGCGACGTCAGACCGGCTCGATTCGGAGCCGCCCACCCTCCAGGCGCACGGTGGTGCCGAACGGTCGGCTCTCGCGGTCGAGCGTACGGGCGAGCCAGGCCGCCGCTTCGGGCTCCGCCCGCTCGAGACGGAAACGGCGGATGCGCAACGGGATGCCTTCGAAGCGGCGCAACCGGCCGTTTCGCCGGTCGAGCACGACCCGGTAGGCCAGGACGAGCTCGGGACGGAAGGCCTCGTAGCCCTCGATTCCCTCGTAATCGTTCAAAAGGTCCCCGGCACCGTAGAGGATCGCCCGGCCGTCGTGGATCTCGAAGGGCCGCGGATGGTGCGAGGAGTGGCCGAACACCAGGTCGACCGCGGCCCGTTCGACGAGCCCTCGGGCGAAGCGGCGCTGCGCCGGTGGCACCTCGTAGCCCCAGTTCGAACCCCAGTGGATCGAGACGATCACGCGATCCCCCGGCCGCCGTACCGCGGCGATCCGAGCCCCCAACTCCTCCAGGCTCGCCTCGGCGAGATCGGCCAGGCGTGCCACCCCCGGCCGCCCCGGTGCGGCCGCCCAGCCCGCCGGCACGCCCGCCGAGCCGTGGGCACAGGCGAACAGCAGCAGCCGGCTGTCGCCGGCGAGCGGCAGGATCGCGGGCTGCCAGGCCTCCTGGGCGTCCCGCCCCGCCCCGGCGGTGGCGATCCCGGCCGCCCGCAGCGCCACCAGCGTGTCGAGCAGCCCCGCAACCCCCCAATCGAGCACGTGGTTGTTGGCGAGCGTCACGGCGTCCCATCCGATCGCCTTCAACACCGGCAGGTTGCCGGGGCTCATGCGATAGTTGATGCCCTTGGGCAGCCAGCTTTCGGCTCGGGTGACGGCGGTCTCCAGATTGGCGATCCGCAGCGCGACGGGAGAGAGCGCGAGCTCGGCCGGAAGATCGCCCCAGACATAGTCCCACGACGCGCGGCGCGGGATCGGCCCGTTCGCGTTCTCGGCGAGTGCCACGTACTCGCGAGCCGAGCGGACCGCCGGCTCGTGCAGCGTGGGCTCGACCGGATCGGGCAGGATCTGGTCGATCCCACGGCCGGTCATGACGTCCCCGGCGAGCAACAGCGCCGAGCCCTCGGGATCGGGAGCGCCGCTCTCCGGGCCGTCGGCCGCGCCAGCGTCGGTGTCCATCCTCAACGTCCGCTGGGAGCGGGCGGCTCGCCGGCGGCGCAGGCCCGCAGATGGGCGACGATGATCGCCCGCTCCTGCGGATCGCGGGCGTGGTGGCGGGCCAAGAAGGCGTCGAGCCCCTCGGCACCGCGCCGCTGTGCGCAGCTCTCGACGAGATCGGGCAGCGTGCGGCCGTGACAGCTGCCGCAGCGCGCCTGCACGAGCGCCTCGGGCGAGAGTCGGTCGGCGGCCTCGGCGGTGCCGACGAGCAGGCCGGCCGACACGAGCGAGGAGAGGAGGATCCGTGGTGCGGTCATGGATGGTCGATCCGGCGGAGGAAGGCCAGGAGCGCCTCGGCCACCCGATCGGGCTCCTCGCGATGCGGGAAGTGGCCCGAGCCTTCGGCGAAGCCGAGCTCCAGATCGGTGAAGGTGGCGGGGAGCGTGTCGGCCCATTCGGCCCGCAGGATCGGATCGTGGCGGCCCCAGAGCACGCGTGTGGGCAGATCGATCGGCGGCAGCGGGGTCGCCCGGCCCTCGATCACCGCCGCGCGCGCCGCGGCGATCGACCGGTACCAGTCGAAGCCGCCCTCGAGATTACCCGGCTCCATGAAGGTCTCGACCCAGATGTCGAGTTCGGCTTCGAACACCTCGGGCCGATGCGCCCAGTGGCGCAGGAAGTGGCCGATATAGGCCCGGCAGGTGGCGGGCGAGGCTCCCACGAGCAGCGGTGCGAAGGGCTGTTGGTTGAAGCTCTGGTACCAGATCTCGGCGATCTGCCGCGGTTCGATCCAGCGCGCCCCGATTCCGGGATGCGGACAATCGAGGAAGAACAGGCCGGCTACGCGGTGCGGGACCAGTCGCGCCAGTGCCTGGGCCACGTAGGCCCCGACGTCGTGGGCCACGAGGGCGACGCGCGCCACACCCGACGCGTCCAGGAGGTCGACGAGGTGGCGGGCGTGCACCTCCGGGCCGATCGCCGCCGAGGGCTCCGGCTCCCATTTGCCGGTGGCCCCGAAGCCGCGCAGATCCGGGGCGAGGCACAGGGCATGCGCGGCCAGCCGTTCGATCAGCGGACGCCAGGTGAGCCAGAATTCGGGCCAGCCGTGCAGCATGAGCACGGGCGATCCTCGCCCGTGGCGCACGAGATGGATCCGGCCGCCCTCGACCGGCACGAAACGGCTCGTGAAGCCGCACGCCCGGGCCGCGCGGACCGCCGCACGGGTCATTCGGAGAGCGCCCCGTCGGGCGTGAGCCAGCCCAGCTGCTGACCGCCGTCGAGGGTGATCATCTGCCCGGTCATCGAGCGCGCACGCAAGATGAAGGCCAGGGCGTCGGCGAGCTCCTCGGGGGTGGCCCCCCGCTTCAACGGCATCTTTGCGCACAGTGCCGCGAAATCGGCCTCGGTGGTCCCGGCCGCCGGCAGCGTCGGCCCGGGCCCGATGGCATTCACGCGGATCGCCGGTGCCAGCTCGCGGGCCAGCACCTGGGTCACACCCCAAAGGCCCATCCGGCTCGCGGTGTAGGAGAGATAGTTGGGTGTGGGGTTGAAGATCCGCTCGTCCAGCATGTTGACGATCAGCCCCTCGGCGCCGCGGGGCAGCTGGGCCACGAACGCCCGACACAGGAAGGTGGGGGCGGTGAGGTTGACGGCGAGATGCGCGCTCCAGCGCGCCTCCTCGAGCGTGCCGATGCGATCGAGCTCGAAGATGGAGGCGTTGTTGACGAGCACGCCCAAGGGCCCGAGCGCCTCGATCGCCCGCGGCACGATCGTTTGCACCTGGGCGAGCTCCGCCAGGTCGGCGCGCAGCGCGACGGCCCGCCGGCCGAGCGCCCGGATCTCGGCTGCGGTCGCGTCCGCCTCGGCCGTCGAGGTGTGGAAGTGGATCGCCACGTCGAAGCCCTCGCGGGCCAGGCGCAGCGCCAGCTCGCGGCCGACCCGGCGCGCCGCCCCGGTCACCAACGCCGCGCGCGGCAGGCTCGGCTCGGCCATGTCCCCTCCGCCATCCGGGCCCGCAGCGGAGCCCCCATCGGGTGCAAGCTAGAGCCCTCCGCGCCGCGGCGGAAGGGCTCCGGCCGGCGGGTTGCGCGAGCCGGCCGGGCGGCCTAGATCTGGCCGCCGGAGCTCGGAGATCCGATGACCGACCGGCCGCGCGTGGCGCTGTTCGTGACCTGCCTCGTCGACCTGTTCCGGCCCTCGGTCGGACTGGCCGCGGTCGAACTCCTGGAAGCCGCCGGCTGCCGGGTCGAGGTGCCCGAGCCGCAGATCTGCTGCGGTCAGCCCGCCTTCAATTCGGGCGACCGGCGGACGACCGAGGAGCTGGCCCGGCAGCTGATCCCGGCGCTCGAGCCCTACGACCACGTGGTCGCCCCTTCGGGCTCCTGTGCCGGCATGCTGCGCACCCACTTCCCCGAGTTGTTCGACCAGGATCCGGCTTGGAAGGCGCGGGCCACGGCGCTCGCAGCGCGCTGTCACGAGCTCGTCTCGTTCCTGGTCGACCAACGCGGGATGCACACCGTGCCGGGCGCGCTGCGGGCCCGCGCCACCTATCACGACAGCTGCTCGGGTCTGCGCGAGCTCGGCATCAAGGCCCAGCCGCGCCGGTTGTTGCGGGCGGTCGCCGGCCTGGAGCTCGTCGAGATGGCGCGCTGCGAGGTCTGCTGCGGCTTCGGCGGGACGTTCTGCGTCAAATATCCCGAGATCTCGACGCGCATGGTCGACGACAAGCTGGCCGATGTCGAGGCGACCGGCGCCGAGCTGCTGTTGGCCGGGGATCTCGGGTGCCTCTTGAACATCGCCGGGCGCGCGGTGCGGACCGGCAAGCCCCTGGCCGTGCGCCACGTGGCCGAGGTGCTGGCCGGCCGGCTCGACGAGCCGCCGATCGGCCGCGCCCGCGGGGAGCGCTGATGGAGCCCGCGAGCCTGGCCTTCCGGGAACGAGCGGCCCGCGCGCTGGCCGATCCCACGCTCGCCACCGCCCTTCGCCGGCTGGAGACGGGATGGGCCCAGGGGCGCGCACGGGCGGCGGCGGCACTTCCCGAGTTCGAGGCGCTGCGTGATGCGGCGGTGGCCGTCAAGGACCACGCGCTCGCCAACCTCGATCTCTATCTGGCGATCTTCGAGGAGCGCTTCACCGCCGCCGGTGGCGTGCTGCACTGGGCGCGCGACGCCGCCGAGGCGCGCGCGATCGCGCTGCGGATCTGCCGCGAGGCGGGGGCGCGCACCGTCACCAAGTCCAAGAGCATGGTGGCCGAGGAGATCGGCCTCAACGCGTTTCTCGAGGCCAACGGCCTGCGCGTGGTCGAAACCGACCTCGGCGAATACATCGTCCAACTGGCGGGTGAGGTGCCGAGCCATCTCGTCGGTCCGGCGGTGCACATGACCCGCGAGCGGATCGCCGAGCTGTTCGCCCGACACCACGGCGGCCCGCCCAAGCGCGAATCGGCCGAGCTCGTGGCCGAGGCACGGCGCGTGCTGCGCCAGCGCTACCTCGAGGCCGATGTCGGCATCACCGGGGCCAATTTCCTGGTGGCCGAGACCGGCTCGATCGTCACGGTCACCAACGAGGGCAACGCCGAACTCACCCAGGGCCTGCCGCGGGTTCATCTGTGCATCACCGGCATCGAGAAGGTGGTGCCCACGGTGGAGGACGCCTTCACGCTCCTGCGGCTCTTGGCCCGCTCGGCGACTGGCCAGGAGTTCTCCGGCTACACGACTTTCCTCACCGGCCCCGCGCGCGCCGCCGAGCGCGACGGTCCGCGCGCCATGCACCTGATCCTGCTCGACAACGGCCGTTCGGCGATGCTGGACGGGCCGTTCCGGAAGATGCTGCGCTGCATCCGCTGCGGCGCCTGCATGAACCATTGCCCGGTCTATCTGGCCGCCGGCGGACACGCCTACGGGTGGGTCTACGTGGGGCCGATGGGCTCGGTCCTGACCCCGCAGTTCGCCGGCATCGAGCGGACCTGGACCCTGCCCCACGCCTCCACTTTCTGCGGCCGCTGCCAGGAGGTCTGCCCGGTCCGCATCCCGCTGCCAGCGCTCATGCGCCTGTGGCGGGAGGAGGCACATCGCCGTGGCTTGCCTCCACCGGTGGCCCGCTTCGGCCTGGCCGCCTGGGGCTTCCTGGCCCGCCGGCCGGCGCTCTACCGGGCGCTCACGCGCCTGGCGGTCGCGGGCCTGGCGCTGGTCGGCCGGCGGCGCGGGGCCCTGCGCCGGCTGCCGTTGGCTTCCGGCTGGACGGCGAGCCGCGATCTGCCCGCCCCCGCCGGCACCACCTTCCACGCGCTCTGGCGGCAGCGGCGGAGGTCGAGGCCGTGAACCGCCACCCCTACCCGCGCCGGCCGCTCGCTTCACGGGCCTTTGCGGGCGCCGGAGCTCCCCGGTCGGACCTCGTCCCGGGATCGGCGGATCGGGTCGGCGCGCCCCCCGCCGGAGGGACCGGGTCAGGCGGCCGCGCGCGGTGTGACCCCTGGACCTTTCGCCTCCCGCGCGCCGCCGCGCCGGGGCGGGTCGCGGCCGAGCGGCGGGCTCGGCCCACCTCGCGGTTCTCGGAACGCTCCGCTTCGGCGTCCACGGCCGGGCCGGCCCGATGCGCGCCTCGCCGACGCCTCTCGGGAGAACGGTCGTGAGCGAGGCACGGGCGGCGATCTTCGCCCGGCTGCGGCGGGCTCTGGCGCGCTCGCCGGAGGCCGAGGCGGCCGCCCGCGCCGAGATCGCCACGCGCCTCGCCGAGCGACCGACGGGGCCGATCCCCGCTCGAGCCCGGGGCACCGCGGACGAGCTGATCGCCCGCTTCACCCGTTCGGCCGAGGCGGTCGGCGCCGAGGTCCAGCGGCTGCCGGAGCCGGCGGCGATCCGCCCGGCCGTGCTCGCGCTGTTGCGGCGCCACGATCTACCTCACCTGTTGGTTCGCGCGGCCGATCCGTTGCTCGATGCCGCCGATCTCGAAGCCGATCCGCTCCTCGAGGTGCGCGTGGGCGTACCCGACGAGGCCGATCCGGTGGGCCTCACCGTGGCCCTGGCCGGCATCGCCGAGACCGGCACGCTGCTGCTGGCCTCCGATCCGCTTCGGCCCACTCTCCTGGCCTTCCTGCCCGAGACCAGCATCGTGGCGCTGCCCGCCGCGGCGATCGTGGGCGCCTACGAGGAGGCTTGGGCGCGGCTGCGGCACCTCCCGGGCTGGCCGCCGCGGTCGGTCAATCTGATCACCGGTCCTTCGCGCACCGGCGACATCCCGCCCTCGATCGAGCTCGGTGCGCACGGGCCGCGGCGGCTCGCGATCCTGCTCGTCGACGGGGCCCCCACGGCGCTCCGCTGATGCGCGGTCGGACCCGGCAGCCCACGCCTCTGGAGCTGGCCCTCTGGCACCAGGCGGTGCGCGAGGTCGTCCGCCTGGCCGAGCGGTCCGCTTCATTCGGCCGGTCACCCGGCCTTCCCGGCGCCGCCCCGCCGGAACCGGCCGCGCCATCACCGCCCGAGCCGGTGGAAGAAGGCGCCACCGCCGGCCCGGCCGGCCTCGCGAAGCGCACACCCCCGTCCACCGCCCGGCTGCCGCGCCCCGCCCCACTCGACCGGCGCACCCTGCGGCGCCTCGAGCGCGGACGGTTCCCGATCTCCACCCGCCTCGACCTGCACGGTCTCGATCAGGAAGCGGCGCACGCCGCGCTCGTGACCTTCCTGGCCCAGGCCCGCGCCCGCGGCCATCGCTGCGTCCTCGTGATCACCGGGCGCGGCGAGCGCAGCGGCGGGGTGCTGCGTCGGGCCGTGCCGCGTTGGCTGCAGGAGCCGGATCTGGCCGCCTGCGTGCTGGGCTTCGCGGAGGCCGGTCGGGCCCATGGTGGCGAGGGTGCGCTCTACGTGCTCTTGCGCCGCCCGCCCGAGACCGGCACCGATGGCGGCCCGCGGCTTCCACTCGCCCGCCCCCGCCGCTGATCGGCGCTGGACCGATCGGCTCGGCCCTCTCGGCCGGCCCGCCCCGGCGCGCATCGGGCCATCGGGTTTCCTCGCGGGCAGGACCCTCGCGGTCCCCTGCACCCGCTCCGTCCCCTTCGGCACACTCCTTCGACCGCCACGGTCGGACCGCGAGCCGACCAACCTCGGCCGGCCCGCCCGCATGGTCCGACCGCGACCCGATCGACAGGACGTCCGGCCGCGCCGGCCTGGAACGGCCTTGCAGCCTCCGCTGCCGAGCGGAGGGACGGCTCGCTCGAAGTCGCTCGACACGGCGCAACGGATGGCCGGGTCGAGCTGGGCCGCGAGAGAGCCAACCCCGGAACCGTTCTACGGCCGATCGTGGCGGTCGGCTTCGAAGCCCACCACCGACCGGGGAACCACTCGGGCGGCCGCTGCTCGAAAGGATGCCCTCGGCGCAGGTCCGAGCCGGATCGGCGTGGCTTCGGATCCGACCGTTCGAACGGGGGCCCGGTCGGCCCGGTGCGTGGCGGCCGGGGACGGGCGCTTCGGATCGCACCGGCTCGCGAGAGGGCCACGGCACCGCTTTCCGAACGACGCGCTCGTCCCGCGAGCGGGCCAGTTGGCGTCGAATCGGCCGAAGGCGCCGGTTGGGGCACCGCTCCGAACACCCCCGAGCGAGCCGGGCGGTGCAAGGTGTGGGACGAAGCCGGCCGAGATCCGAACGACCCGGCCCGGTCGATCGAGCCGAGCGCCACGCCTCCTGTCGGGGCCACCCTGCGAGCCGGCCATCGGGAGTCGAAGCGACCGAAGGCGCCGGCCCGAGCAGCCATCCCCTGTCCCGATCGAACCGGGCGACCTGCGGTGCGGGACGGGCCCGGGTGGGGTCGGGGTCCGCAGCGATCCTCGAGGTCCGCTCGGCCGACCGGCACGCTCGTCGTCCCCTCGGTTTCGCCCTGGGGTCCGGCCATCCACGCGGTAGGTCGACCCATCCGACCCGAACTTCGACCGGCGAGACTCTCGGGCCCGATCGGATCGGGGCGTGACCGGAGGCCGTGGACGCTCGAAACCGAGATCCGGCGACGAGACGATCGGTCGAAGGCCGGTGCAGGGCGTTCACTGCAGTCTCCTTCGGCTTCCACGAGGAGGAGCGTCCGAGCCCGACAGCGAGCGGCCTCCGGCGCCGGCGAAACCGGGCCGGCTGCGAGCCGGCGAAGGCGCGGCTCGAACGCCGAGCCGGGCGAGCCCACGGCCCTCGCCGTCCGGTTCGGCCGGCAACGAGCGCGCCGTCGCCGCCACGATCCCTCCCGAGCTCGACGGTCAGGCCCGAGTCAGTAAACGCAGCGTCCCGATGGTCCGCACGGCGTCACCGACCGCAGCCTCGACCTTCATCCAAGCCGGGCCCGGCGTGCCGAACGGTGGCGGAACGACCCGGCACCGGGGCGCCCCCCGCTCGGGCGGCTCGGGGGCCGGCTCCCAGGGCAGGTCTTCGACGTCCGCGCCGTGCGCCGCGAGCTCGCGCCCGTCGGGCGCGAACAACCAGGCCGCCACCAGCCGCGGCTCGCGCCGCCGATGCAGGTCGAGGACCTGCAGCGCCCGCCCGATCCGTTCCTCCGCAGGCACCGAAGCCGACGGCTCGTGGTCGGGCCCCACCCGCATCGGTGGACCGTTCGCCTCCAGCCACCAGCTCGCCAGATCGTCGACGATCCGTCGCGCAAGCCCGAGCAAGGCGCGCTCGGCGCGACGCGCCTCGCGCAACAGCTGCGCCAGCGCGGCGCGGACCGGGGGCGCGCAGGTTCGAAACGCAAGGTGCACGCCGAGCGGACTGCGGGCGACCAACAGGGCCGGCAGCCGCCCGACCCCGTCCAGCTCCAGCTCGGCCAGGCCGGTGACGTCGTCCAGCTCCGGCCAGGGCTCCTGCGGGCGCACGAGCGCGCCCCCTTCCGAGAGATCGAGCGTCAGGCAGGCCCCCCGCCGGCCGCCGAGCAGTAGGCTACCGGTTCGCGCCACCGGCGTGCGCGGGTGCCGGCGGCGGTCGGTGAGCACCGACCCTCGCAGCAACGGCAAGACCCGTCGCGGCAGCGCGTGCACGAGCTCGCCCGTGCGCGCGAGATCGGCCTCCAACGAGGCCGCCAGATTGGCGAGCGCCCGGATCCGGGTGGCCAGACCTTCCTCGTCGGCCGCTGGCAGGGCACCGGCGAGCCGCTCGGCCAGAGCCGCGAGCTCCGCGCCCAGATCCCGCGCCGCCTCCCGGGCCGATGCCTCGCACGCACCCAAGCGGCGGGTGAGCGTCACGACCTCCGCTTCGACGGCGTCGCACAGGGCGGCCAGCGCCACCCGGCCGGCCGGGTCGAGGCTCGGGCGAGGTGCGAGCGGGTCGGCCCGTTGCCAGGCGGCATCGTCGAGAGAGGAGAGACGGGAGGCGATCATCGCGGTGGACTCCGTGTCGCAGCCGGCGCGAGCGTAGAGCCCTTTCGTAAAGGATCCGTTGACACGGAGCCGGCCCTGCCGACCCGCTCCCGGCGCTGGAGGCCCGCGGGCCGAGCGGGCGGTATCGCGCCGTGTCCGCGACCCCCGTTTCACCGCATCTCGCGGAGCCGACCGACGGTCCTTGCGGATCGGCGGGGGCGGCCGGCTCGGGTCGGGCCGCCGCGCATGGCCGGGCGTCGACCCGTGGTTCGCGATCATCCGCCGAGGCCTTCGGCCGATCGGCCGACGGCGCGGTCGAGCCGGACGCGGCACCGAGGCCCCCCTGCGCAGGGGTAGCGACCGGCGGTGGCGATTTCGGGGGTGTCGCCGACCCGCTGGGCGTCGTCGACGCCAGATCTGCCGATAGGACGATCGGCCCGGCATGCGCGCCGGGGCGGTCGCCGCTGCGCTCAGGCACGCGGCGCCTCGGGTCGGTCGGCCGGAGCCTCGGGCGGATCGGCGCGTCCGCCCAGGAGCCGATCGAGCCCCGCCTCGAGCCGCCGCTCGCGGACCGCCTGGACGGCCCGGAACGCGTCGAGCGCCTCCTCGAGCCGCCGGCCGAGCCGGTCGAGCTCGCTCGCCAACGCGGCGCGGGCCCGGTCGAGCTCGCGAGCCTCGCCCGCGAGCCGCTGCAGCGCGCCCTCCAACCGGAACGCCTCGACCGCCCGGCGCACCACCGCGAGCACCGCGAACAAGGAAGCGGGCGACACCGGGACCACGCGGCGGGCCAGCGCTTCCTCGAAGAGAGCGGGATCGAGCTCCCAAAGGGCCGCGGCCGCCGCCTCGTTGGGCACGAAGAACAGCACGAGATCGAGATCGCCGGGCTCGCGCTCGGCGTAGGCGCGCGCCGCGAGCTCGCGGATCGCCGCCTTGACGTCGCGCACGAACTGCCCCTCGAGACGCTTGCGCTCGGCCTCGTCGTCCGCCTCCTGGGCGGCGAGCCAATTGTCGAACGGGAACTTCACGTCGAGGTGCAGCCGCGAGCCGTCGGGCAAGAGGAAGGTGACGTCGGGCCGCCCACCGCCGCGCAGCGCCCGTTGGCGCACCCAGCTCACCCCCTCGACCAGGCCCGCGGCACGCAGCAGGTCCTCGGCCAGCCGCTCGCCCCACTGGCCGCGCAGCCGCGCCCGCCCCAGGGTCCGGGCGAGCTGCCGGGTGCCGGCGGCGAGCTCGGCGACCCGCGCGCCGGCCTGGGCGAGCTGGTGCTCGAGCGCGGCGAGCTTGGCCTCGCGATCCCGCTCGAGCTCGCGCACGAGCGCGCCCAATCGTTCGAGTTGGCCCACCACCGAGGCCAACCGCGCATCGAGCTCGGCTCGCTCGGTGGCGAGCCGGGCGGCGTCCACCCGCCGTTCGGCGGCCAGCGTCTGGCGGGTCGTGGCCGCCAGCTGGTCGGCGAGTTTGCGAAAACTGTCGAGCGCGATGTCGGCGAAGGCCAGCTTCACCCCGTCCAACAGCGCCTCGGTCTCGGCCTGGCGCTGCCGTTCGGCGCGGGCCAGGAGTTCGGCAGCCGACCGCGCCTGCCCACCGCGCCACGAGAGCCCGGTCACGAGGCCCGCCGCGAAACCACCCCCTATCAAGAGGAGTGCGAGGAACGGGCTCGACGGGTCCACCTCGCCTCCCGAACGCCTCGCGCGGTCGACCGCGAGCGACCGCCGGCCCGGCGCGGCATCGGGCGACCGGCCGACGCCGCCCCGTGCCCGGAGCTCAAGCGACCTCTTTCTGGCGCGCCGCCCGGCGGCGGGCGTGCGGGTCGAGCAGGCGCTTGCGCAGCCGGATCGCCTTGGGCGTGACCTCGACCAGCTCGTCCTCGGCGATGTAGGCGATCGCCTTCTCCAGCGTCATCTCGACGGGCGGGGTCAAGAGCACGTTGTCGTCCTTGCCGGCGGCGCGGATGTTGGTGAGCTTCTTCTCGCGCAGCGGATTGACCTCGAGGTCGTTGTCGCGGGTGTGCTCGCCGATGATCATCCCGCCGTAGACCTTGTCGCCCGGGCGCACGAACAGAGGCCCGCGCTCCTGCAGATACCAGAGCGCGTAGGCCACGGCCTCGCCCTGCTCGGTCGAGACGAGCACGCCCGTGTGGCGCTGCTGGATCGGCCCCTTCCACGGCTCGAAGCCGGCGAAGGTGCGGTTGAGCACACCGGTCCCGCGCGTGTCGGTCAAGAACTCGCCGTGATAGCCGATGAGCGCGCGCGAGGGGGCTTTGAAGACCAGCCGCTGCTTGCCGGCGCCGGCCGGCCGCATGTCGAGCAGCTCGCCGCGGCGGCGGGTGAGCTTCTCGACGACGATGCCCGCGAACTCCTCGTCGACGTCGATCACCACCTCTTCGACCGGCTCGAGCTTGCGGCCGGTCGCCGGATCGGTCCGGACGAGCACCCGCGGCCGGCCGACGCACAGCTCGTAGCCCTCGCGACGCATGGTCTCGATCAGGATCGCCATCTGCAGCTCGCCGCGACCCTCGACCTCGAAGGCGTCCTTCTCGGCACTGGGCTTGACGCGGATCGCCACGTTGCCTTCGGCTTCGCGCAAGAGCCGCTCGAAGATCTGCCGCGAGGTGACCTTGGAGCCGTCCTGGCCGGCGAACGGCCCGTCGTTGACCTGGAAGGTCATGGCGATCACCGGCGGATCGATGGGCTGGGCGGGCAGCGGCTCTTCGACCGCGGGATCGGCCAACGTGTCGGCTACGGTGGCCTTCTCGAGTCCGGCCACGGCGACGATGTCACCGGCCACCCCCTCCTCGATCGGCTGGCGCGAGAGGCCGCGGAAAGCCAGAAGCTTGGTGACCCGGGCGGTCTCCAGGAACCGGCCGTCGCGGGCGATCGCCTTGATCACCGCACCGGGGCGGATCCGCCCGCTCTCGATGCGTCCGGTGAGGATCCGCCCGAGATAAGGATCGGCCTCCAGGATCGAGACCAGCATCCGGAACGGGCCGGCCTCGTCGACGCGAGGCGGTGGCACGTGGGCCACGATCCGCTCGAACAACGGGGTCATGTCGACCCGCGGCGCGCTCGGGTCCTCGACCGCCCAGCCCTGCTTGGCCGAGGCGAACAGATAGGGGAAATCGAGCTGCGCCTCGTCGGCGTCCAGCGCGGCGAACAGGTCGAAGACCTCGTCGAGCACGGCTTGCGCGCGCTGGTCGGGTTTGTCGACCTTGTTGATCACCACGATCGGCCGCAGCCCGCGCTTCAAGGCCTTGCCCAGCACGAACTTGGTCTGCGGCATGGGCCCCTCGGCCGCGTCGACCAGCAACAGGCAGGAATCGACCATCGAGAGGATGCGCTCGACCTCGCCGCCGAAATCGGCGTGGCCGGGCGTGTCCACGATGTTGATCCGCACCCCCTTCCAGACCACCGAGGTGCACTTGGCCAGGATCGTGATCCCGCGCTCGCGCTCGAGCTCGTTGGAATCGAGCGCCTGATCGGGGATCTGCTGGTTGTCGCGGAAGGTCCCGGATTGCTGCAGCAGCCGGTCCACGAGCGTCGTCTTGCCGTGGTCGACGTGCGCGATGATCGCGATGTTGCGCAGATCCATGGGCTCTCTCGGGAGGGGACGGGGGAAGACGGGCGGCCCGCGCTCGCCATATAAGAGCGGTCGAGCGCGCCGGCAACGCGGCGGGCGCGGCGGCGAGCGGAAGGAGCGAGGGGCGTGGTGCGCCGGCCGATGGCCTTGAGCACGCTGTTGGCAGCGGCGCTGGGCGGTGTGGTGCTGGCGGGCATCGCCGGGGCGGTGGCGATCGGCTGGATCGTGACCCGCGAGCTCACCCGCGAGCTGTTGAGCCAACGCGCGGTGCAGGCGATCGGTCGCCTCGAGCGCGGGCTCGTGGAGCATCTGGAGCAGGCCGAGCGCGACGTGCGCGGCCTCGCCCTGCTGATCGAGGAAGGTCGCGTCGACCCGGCCGACGACGGCGTCCTGGAGCCGCTGTTGCGGGCCCTGCTTCTGGGCCACGACGAACTCACCGGCCTGGGCGTGGCGAGTTCGGAGCGCCGCGTGCGGGCGGTACTCCGGCTACCCGACGGGACCGTCGAGAGCTATCGGACGACCAGTCCGCCCGGCCAGGACCCGCAACTCGAGCGCCGGTTGGCGCTCGCGGCCGCGGCCGACGGCGTGGTGTGGGCCGAGCCCACCTTCGGCGGCCGGCTCGGCGAGGCGATCCTGCTCGCCATCCACCCCGCCCGACGCGACGGTGAGCTGATCGCCGCGGTCAGCGCCGGGATCACGGTCGGCCGGCTGTCCTCGCTCGTCGAGCAGCTGGCCGGCAACGGCGACACCCGGCCGTTCGTGCTCCGGGGCCGCGATCGGGTGTTGGCGCATCCCTTGCTGCGGGTGGGCCGGCTCGGCAGCCGGCGCGAGCCCCTGGTTCCCGTCGACCGGCTCGACGATCCGGCGCTCGCGGCGATCGAGCGCGGGACGCCGGTTCCGGGCTTCGCCGCGGGCGCGAACGAAGGGGTCCGGGTGATGCGGGTGGAGCGCCCGGGGGTCGGCTCCGAGCTCGTGATCTCCAAAGAGCTCGAGGGCTTCGGCCCGGTCCCCTGGACCATCGGCCTGGTCGTGCCCGAGATGCTGATCCACCCGCTGTTGATGCCGCTGCGGCTGTTCGCCGTAGCGGCGCTCGCGGTGGCGCTCGTGGCGGTCGCCGTCGCGGTGGCGATCGGCCGGCGGCTGGCCGGGCCCGTGGCGCGGGTCACGGCCGCGGTCGAGCAGATCTCGAGCCTGGAGCTCGACGCTCTGGCACCGCTGCCGCGCAGCCGGATCCGCGAGCTCGACGCCCTGGCGCGGGCCTTCAACGCCATGCTCGCGACCTTGCAGGCGTTCGCCCTCTACGTGCCCAAGAGTCTGGTCGAGCGGCTGATCCGCGCCGGCCGGCCGGATGCGGTGCCCTCGCGCGAGCGCGATCTGTCGGTCATGTTCACCGACATCCAGGGCTTCACGGCGATCGCCGAGAACCTGCCCCCGGCCGAGGTGGCACGCCTGTTGAACGCCCATTTCGCGCTGCTTGCCCGCTGCGTCGAGGAGGAGGGTGGCACGGTCGACAAATATCTGGGCGACGGCATGCTCGCCTTCTGGGGCGCGCCCGAGAAGATCAAGGACCGAGCCCTGCGCGCCTGTCGCGCGGCGCTCGCCATCCGCCGCGCGGTCGAGGCCGACAACGCCCGCCGACGCGCGCTCGGCGAGCCGGTCTTCAAGCTGCGCATCGGCCTGCACCGCGGGCCGCTCGTGGTGGGCAACATCGGTGCGCCCGGCAAGCTCGACTACACGGTGGTGGGCGACACGGTGAACGTGGCGCAGCGGCTCATGGAGCTGGCCCGCGAGCGGCTCGATGCGCGGCGCGAGGTGGTGATCGTGGCGAGCGAGGCGATCCTGGCCGAGACCCGGGGCGGCTTCGAGGCCGCCGAGATCGGCACGCTCCAGCCGCGCGGCCGCGAGCAGCCGGTCCGCGCGTTCGAGCTCCTGGGCGAGCATCTGCCGGTGACGCTCGAAGCCGCCCCAGCCGCCGCCGCCGAGTGAGCGGGCCGCCACGCGCCCTCTCGTCGTGGCCGGGCCCCGAACCGGCCATCCGCCTCTCGTCGTCATGGCCGGGCGCAGACCCGGCCATCCAGCCGGCGGACCTCGGGCGTGCCGAAAGCCCTGGATGGTCGGCTCGAAGGCCGACCATGACAGAAGAGGACGTCTCGGCCGGGCCCACGCTCCTCGTGGCCGGGCCTGGAGCCCGCCATCCGCCTCTTGCCGTCATGGCCGGGCGCAGACCCGGCCATCCAGCCCGCGGATCTCGGGCCTGCCGAAGCCCTGGCTGGTCGGCTCGAAGGCCGACGAAGACGAGGAGAGGAGAGAGCGGCCGGGTCGGTGTGGGGTCACGGAGGGTGAAGAGGAAGGATGGGCGGGTCCGAGCCCGGTCGTGACGGCTTCGGGGCGGGACAACGGGAGGATAGGCGGCCCGGGTGTGCCGCCGAACACGGCGCCGGGCGGTCAGGCGCGGCAGTGTTCGATCAGCCGCTCGACGAAGGCCTCGCAGGCCGCGAGCTGGGCGAGCTCCACGAACTCGTCGGGCTTGTGCGCCTGTTCGATGTCGCCGGGGCCGCAGACGATCGCCGGGATCCCGGCGTCACGCCGGAACAGCCCACCCTCGGTGCCGTAGGCCACCTTCTTGTGGCCGTTGCGCCCGGCCAGGCCCTTGACCAGCGTGGTCAGCGGATGGTCGGCGGCGATGTCCACCGCCGGCAGCTCGGTGAGCTGCTCGAAGCGGATCTCCACCTGCGGGGCCACCGCCCGCATCGCCGGCAGCATCCGCTCCTCGGCATGGGCCCGGACCTCGGCCACCAGAGCGGCGATGTCGACCTCGGGCAGGGTGCGGAACTCCCACTCGAACCAGCATTCCTCGGGGACGATGTTCAAGATCGTCCCACCGTGGATGCGGCCGACGTGGGCGGTCGAGTGCGGCACGTCGAAGAGCGGGTCGAACGGGCCCCGGCTCGCCAGCCGCCGGCCGACGTCGCGGATGCGCACCACGAGCTCGGCCGCCCACTCGACCGCGTTGACCGCGGTCGGGGCGAGCGAGGAGTGGGCGGTGGTGCCGGTGACCGTGGTGCGGTAGCTCTCCTTGGCCTTGTGGGCGATCACCACCTCCATGGAGGTGGGCTCGCCCACGATCACGCCCAACGGGCGGGCGATCCGAAGGCCGTCCAGCGCGGCGATCAGCCGGCGCACGCCCTTGCAGCCCACCTCCTCGTCGTAGCTCAAGGCGATGTGGATCGGCCGGGCGAGCGGCCGTTCCAGCATGGCCGGCACCATGGCCAGCACGCAGGCGTCGAAACCCTTCATGTCGCAGGTGCCGCGCCCGTAGGCTCGGCCCTGCTCGACCCGAAGCCGAAACGGGTCGGAGCTCCAGGGCTGGCCGTCGACCGGGACCACGTCGGTGTGGCCGGAGAGCACGTAGCCCGGCACGTCGCGGGGGCCGATGGTGGCGAACAGGTTGACCCACCGCCCGGTCTCGTCCGGCACCCGGACCACCTCGACGCCCTGCCCGCGCAAGTAGGTCTCCACCCAATCGGCGAGCGGCCGGTTGGGGTTGCGGCTCACCGTGTCGAAGCCCACGAGGGCCTCGAGGATCGGCAGGCAGCGGGGTCGGGACACGGGGAACGCTCCGATCGGGCAGCGGGGATCGCCCACCCCAACTAGGAGACCCCGAGCGCCCGGACAAGGCGGCCCCGCGGCTCGGCTTGGCGCGGGGGGCGGGTTCTGCTAGCGGAGCCGGGATCGCAGGTGGAGGGATCTCCTTGAAGCTCGCCGTCTTCATCCACACCAACGAGCGGCAATATGTGGGCGCGCTCGTCTCGGCGCATTCGATGCGCCGCCATTGCGCGCGGCCCGAGGCGCTCGACATCCGGATCCTGCACACCAAGGACTTCCCGTTCCTGGCGGCGCGCGAGGGCCAGCGCTACAAGCGCGGTGCGGAATGGCGCGAATGGCGGATGAACGATCTGCAGTCCTTCACGCCGTTGCGCTTCGCGCCACCGCAGGTGATGGGCTACGAGGGTCGGGCGGTGATCGTCGACCCCGACATCTTCGCGGTCGGCGACATCCTGGAACTCTTGACCCGCGACATGGCCGGTAAGGCCATCTGGTGCCGCAAACGGCCGGGCAAGGAGACCATTCCGGGGCACTACGCCACCTCCTGCATGCTGCTCGACTGCGCCCGCTTGCGCCACTGGGACGTCGAGAAGAACTTCGCGGAGCTGTTCACCGGCGAGCGCGACTACGCCAAGTGGATCGAGCTCGAATACGAGGACCCCGAGACGATCGGCCTGTTCGAGCCCTATTGGAACGACTTCGATCACCTCGACGAGAACACGAGGCTGATCCACAATACCAAGCGCCACACGCAGCCCTGGAAGACCGGCCTGCCGATCGATTTCGTCGAGGCCGACAAGTTCAAGCTCTGGTCGCCCAAGGGCTGGGTGCAGAAGATCCGCCGCACACTGTTCGGTCACTACGCCTATTCGGGTACCTACAAGCCGCATCCGGACAAACGGCAGGAGACGCTGTTCTTCGCGCTGCTCAAGGACGCCATGAAGGCCGGAGTGGTCACGCGCGATCTGTTGGAGGCAGAGATGCGCGCCGACCACGTCCGGCACGACGCGCTCGAGGTCCTGGCGCGCACGCCCGACCTCGAAGATCTCGATCTGTTCGGCCGACGCCTGGCCGCGGCCGCCTGAGGTCGGTCGGGCCGGGCGCCTCCCGGATCCCCGTTGGCACCGCGCGGCCGGGAGGGCGGCTTCGAGCCGGACCGCGCGGGAGGGGCGCCGAACCCCCAGTTCCGCGCCCGCCCGTGACGGGGTGGGCGGATGGCGGGTCGCTTCCCTGTCACGGTCGGCCTCCGGGCCGACCGTTCGGAGCGACGGCGCGGCCGGGCCGAGCCGGGCTCAGGCCAGATCGACCGGCGGCTCGGGCAGGAAGTCGCCCAGGATCTGGTCGAGCGTCCAGGGACAGCTGGCCGGCACGCGAGCCATCAGGTCGGGCTCGACATCGTCGCTCGCGAGCTCCTGGCGACGGCGCGCCCGGGCCCAACGGCGCTCCAGATCCGCGGCCAGCTGGCAGCGCAGCGAGGGCGTCAACAGGTCCTCGAGGTCGAGGCGGAAACGGGCGATCTCCTTGCGCCAATGCGCGCGGGGCTCGCGGGCGGTCGAGAAGGCGAGCTTCAGGAGGTGGACCAGGATCTGCTCCACGA
>FWPV01007675.1_pt1 | contig 19401 bp, 20 predicted proteins | sample 2228371 | NCBI WGS metagenome assembly FWPV01 (sample SAMEA103939776, study PRJEB20133) | metagenome
ATCGCCGCGCGCGCGTCACGAGCTGCGCCGAGACGTGGGTTTTACCGATTTCGGTGTCGGTGCCGGTGACGAAATAAGCGGGCATGGCCGTCGGTGGAATATGAAAAACGACATGCTATTCTAGCGTCGGCCGGGCGTGCGGCCCGTGACCAACAGCACCTCGTAGCTCAGCGGCAATCCTTCCTGTCCCTGCTGGCGCTCCAGTGCTGCCCACAATGCCTGCCAGCCGCGGCGGTTCCATGACTGCGGGGTGAGGCCGGAGGTATTTGCGCCCACGCCACGAATCGAGGCAAGCAGCGCGCGCGCGTCGGGAAAATGAAACGTCCAGCTTCGGCGCTGGAATACCATACCCTCCCATCCACAGGCAGTAAGCGCCTGCTGCCAGCGTTCGGCGCCGGGAAGCGGTGCGCGCGGGTCAGGACGACCCATGGCGGCAAACGCCGCGGCGATCTCGGGCAGGCTTTCCGGCAAAATGATGCTGGTGGCTAACCAACCTCCTGGGCGCAGCACGCGCGCGGCTTCGCCGACGACTGCCTCGGGGCGCGTCCATTGCCAGACGCAGTTGCTCCAGTACAGATCGAAACGCGCAGCGGCAAATGGCAAGGCTTCGAGGTCGGCGGCGACCAAAGCCGTGCTGGGAACGCCCGAAACGCCATGCGCTCCCCTACCGGGATCGGCCACGTTTGCAGGGCCTGGGTATGCCACGCCGCCTGAGCCGCTGCCAGGGCGGCAGGCAAGGGGTGGCAAGGGAGATGACAGCGCTTGGCGGGCGACGGCTAGTAACGCCGGGGCGAAATCACACGCTAAAAGCTGCGCGTGTGGGAAACGCGCACGCAACTGTGGCAGGTCGCGTCCGGGACCACAACCGGCATCGAGCACCCGCGCCAGCGCCGGCGGCACTCCCGCCGATTCCAACACTTCCCACAGCGCCCCAGCAATGGTGCGCTGTGCCAGGTCATGCGCCTCATAGCGGTTGGCGCTGCGGGAAAAACGCTGACGCACGAGGGGCTTTAGGGTATTCATGGCAGACAGAACCCTTGCCACTTCCGTATGCCGACGCACGGCCCTGATCGTTGCTCAACGGCGTTCATGGCAAGGCGAACTCTTTCCTGATCGCCGCCAGCAGCGCCGTGCGCTCTTCATCGGTGTGCGCGGCGCTCAACGAGACGCGCAAGCGCGCCGACCCCGGTGGGACGGTAGGCGGACGGATCGCTGGGACGAGAAAGCCGCATTGCCGCAACGCGTCGCTCGCGGCAAGCGCCGCGGCGCTGTCACCAATCAGCAACGGCTGAATCGCGGTGCGTGAGGGCAGAAGCCGGATGCGGCAAGCGTTGGCTTCGCGGGCCATCTCTGGCTCGTGCCAGGCGCTTTGCCACGCGGCGATGTGCGCGTGCAGCCGCGCTTGGTGCTGCGGTTCTCTTTGCAGCACCTGGATCGCGGCGCGCACCGCTTCGGCCGCGGCCGGGGGCAGCGCGGTGGTGTAGATGTGGCTGCGCGCTGCCTGATCGAGCCAGGTGATCGCCTCGGCGCTTCCCAGCACCGCCGCGCCGGCCACGCCCAGCGCTTTGCCGAAGGTGACGACGTAGAGCCAGTGATCTTGCGGCGCAACACCTTGAGCGGCTAAAGTGCCGCGACCGTTTTCGCCCAGCACGCCGATGCCGTGTGCGTCATCGATCACCAGCCAGGCATCATAGCGCGCCGCAAGCTGCGACAACGCCGCCAGATCGGCTTCATCGCCGTCCATGCTGAATACGGCATCTGTGACGATGAGCTTGACCGCAGCGCGGCTGGCGGTTAGCCAGCGTTCGAGCACCGCGAGATCGCCGTGCGGGTAACGCCGCACCGAGGCGCCGCGGGCCGCGGCCAGTTGCAGCCCGTCGATGAGCGAGGCATGAACGAGTTTGTCGGCAAACACCGCGGTATCGCTGTGCCCGGCAAACGCGGTGAGCACGCCGAGGTTGGCCAGATACCCTGAGCCGAAAACCCGCGCTGCGGCAAAGCCAAGCCAGGCGGCAAGTTCCGCTTCCAGCGCGGCGTGCGCGGGGCCATACCCGCTGACCAAGGCGGAAGCACCGGCTCCCACCCCCCAGCGCGCTGCCCCTTCTTGCCACGCGGCGATCACCGCCGGATGGTGCGCTAGGCCCAGGTAGTCGTTGCTGGCAAACGACACCAGCGTCGCTTCACCGGTGCGCACGCGCGCGTGGTTGCCTGCGGGGATCAGCGTGCGGTGGCCGCGCCACAGCCTTGCGGCGCGCTGCGCGGCCAACCAGGAGCGCAATGCCTCGGTGCGCGTCATCGCATGCCTTTACCTTGCATCGAGCGCCGCCGCGACCGCCTGAAGGATCGCGCTGGCCAACGCCGGTACTTCTTCGTTCGGGGTGGTAAAGGGCGGCATCACATAGACGGTATTGCCCAGCGGTCGCAACAACACCCCGCGCGCCAGGGCTTCCCTGGCGGTGCGTCGGGAAAAGTCGGCAGGTGCCGCTGCAACATCGAACGCGACGATGCTGCCGCAGCGGCGCAGATGCTGCCCCTGCACCGCTGCCAGGTCACGCGCAAACGCTTGCTCGAACGTCGCCCCCAGCGCCTCGATCCGGGGCCAAACGGCCGGGTCGTCGAGCAGCTGCAATGTGGCGCACGCGGCGCGGCAGGCGAGCGGATTGCCGGTGTAGGAGTGCGAGTGCAGAAATGCGCGCGCGGTGCTGCCCTCCAGAAAGGCGTCGTAGATCGGCGCGCTCGCCAGCACCAGCGCCAGCGGCAGTGTGCCGCCGCTGATGCCTTTGGATAGGCATGCGAGGTCCGGGCGCACCCCGGCATGCTCATGCGCAAAGAAACGGCCGGTGCGACCGCAGCCCACCGCAATCTCGTCGAAAATCAACAGCACCCCGAAGCGGTCACAGAGCGAGCGCACCGCCGGCAAAAAGGACGGCGGGTGCATCGCCATGCCCCCGGCGCATTGCACCAGCGGCTCGAGGATCACCGCGGCGGTGCGTTCGGCGTGCGCCGCGAGGTACCGTTCCAGTGCGGCCAGCGCTAAATCGGGTGCGTCGGCTCCTTCGCGCGTATCGGGGCTGGGCATCATCGCCGCCGGTCGCAGCAGCGGCTCGTACGCGCTACGAAAAAGCGGTACGTCGGTCACGCCGAGCGCGCCGATCGTCTCGCCGTGATAGCCTTTGGCAAACGCGACGAACTGGTTTTTATCGGCGCAGCCCTGGTTGCGCCAGTAATGCGCGGCGAGTTTGAGCGCGATCTCCACGGCACTGGCGCCATCGGACGCGTAGAGTACGTAGGGAAGTGCTCCGTGCGTGCGCGCCGCCAATCGTTCCGCGAGTTCTATTGCCGGCGCGTGCGTGCACCCAGCGAGCAGCACGTGATCGAGTGTCTCGAGCTGGTCTTTGAGCGCTGCAACGATTACCGGATGCCGGTGGCCCAAAAGGGTGGTCCACCACGAGCTGATCGCATCATAGTAGCGCCGCCCCTGCGGGTCAAAGAGCCACGGCCCTTCGGCGCGTGCCACGGGCAGCAACGGCAGGGTACCGTCGCGATGGTGCTGCATCTGCGTGCAGGGATGCCAAACGTGCGCGAGGCTTCTTGCCACCCACGGATCGATCGTGCCAGCCTCTGTCGGATGAAGCGGCGTGGTCGAAGAGGCGCGTTTGGTGCGATCGAACGCTTTGAATGCTGCGGTCATCCGTCCTCCTTATCCGCTTTAGCGCACGGTATTGGGGCGAACTGAGGCGCGTAAGCTTTGCGGCCGATGGCCGCTGCGCGTTTTGCAGTGATCTGCGGCGCGCGTTTTAAGGCGAACTGGGGCGTGGTGCCGCCGGCGAGCGGTTGCGCGGTTCATTCCGGCTGCAGGTCCAGGCGCGCAAACAGCGCATTATCATGCGCCACGTCTGGGTTGGCGGTGGTCAAAAGCGCCTCCCCGTAGAAGATCGAATTTGCTCCGGCGTAGAAACACAGCGCTTGCAGCGCATCGTCCATCGAGTTGCGGCCGGCCGAGAGGCGGACGTAGCTTTGTGGCATCGCTAAGCGTGCTACCGCGATCGTGCGCACGAATTCGAACGGATCGATGGGGGGCAGATTGGCCAACGGCGTGCCTGGGATGGGGACGAGCTGGTTGATCGGCACCGATTCGGGCGCAGGGTCGAGGGTGGCCAGCAACGCCAGCATCGAGATGCGGTCTTCGCGCGTTTCGCCCATACCGATGATGCCGCCGCAGCACACCTTGATGCCGGCCTTACGCACGGCTTCGAGCGTGCGCAGCCGATCGGCGAGCGTGTGTGTGGTGATCACGTTGCCGTAGTATTCCGGCGAGGTGTCGACGTTGTGGTTGTAGTAGTCAAGCCCCGCCTCGCGCAGTGCTTGGGCTTGCTCGTCGGTGAGCATTCCCAGCGTCACGCACGTCTCCAGCCCCTCGTCTTTGACCGCACGCACGTAGGTTTTGACCATTTCGAGGTCTTTGGCCTTGGGGCTACGCCAGGCTGCCCCCATGCAAAAGCGCGACGCACCGGCAGCCTTGGCGGCGCGGGCGCGCTCCAGTACCGTTTCGAGGGGAAGCAGGCGCTCCCGTTCCAAGCCGGTGTCGTAGCGCGCCGATTGCGAACAATAGCCGCAGTCCTCGGAACAACCGCCCGTTTTGATCGACAGCAACGTCGAACGTTGGACACGATGCCCTGGGAAATGCCGCCGATGCACTTCGTGCGCCTGGTGCAGCAGATCGAAAAACGGCATTTCGAACCAGGCGCGCAATTGCGCTTTGACCGCTTCCAGTTCAGGAGTGGTGGCGGCGCAGGAGGTAGGGGGATTCGTACGTACGAGCGGGGCGATAATGGCAGTGTCCATGATTGACCTCATTGTGCATTGATCTTCTGCGATTTTAGCGCATTTTCTGAGAAAATGACGCGATCGTACCGGCACGGGGCTAGGCTGTGTTTCACGTCGTTCTGGTCGAACCCGAAATCCCGCAGAACACCGGCAACATCATTCGCCTGTGCGCCAACACCGGCGCGCATCTGCATCTGGTGCGTCCGCTGGGTTTTACGCTCAGCGACAAGGCGCTGCGCCGCGCCGGGCTCGACTACCATGATTTGGCCGAGGTGTCGATCCACGACGATTGGTCATCGTGTCGATCCGCACTGGGGGTGGGGTTCGATCGCTGGGTGTTGCTGACGACTTCGGGCAGCGTGCATTATGACTGTTGGGCGTTTGCTCCGGGGGACGTGCTGGTGTTCGGGGCGGAATCGCGCGGAGTCAGCGCTGCCGTGCGTGCAGACTTTCCCGAAACGCAACGCTTGCGTGTGCCGATGCGCCCGGGACAAAGAAGCCTGAATCTGGCCAACACCGTGGCGCTGGTGCTCTACGAGGCTTGGCGGCAGAACGGCTTTGCGGGCGGAGGATGAAGGAGAGTGTGATTCGTCACGCACGCAGAAGGAAAAATGCAGCGCATAGGGGGCAGGGTGCATTCCCTTTCCTGTAGGCAAACCTGGTGCGCGTGGCCACTGGATCGGATGGGGTGACGGAAAAGTGCTATTCGGGAAAGAAAACCCGCCGCGTACGAAAATACCGCACCTACTCCGTACTCACGTCGCGCTCAAACTTGGGATCGCGCGCGAGCAGCGCTTCGACCACCGCTTCCGGGCGGGCGTCCGGTTCGAATAAGATACGATGCACCGCTTCGGCAATCGGCATTTCGATGCCCAGCGCGCGCGCCAGCCGTACCACGGCAAGGGTGGTGGGAACGCCTTCGGCGACGTGCCCGAGTTGCTCGAGGGCTGCCGCAAGCGGCTCCCCCGAGGCGAGCAGCAGCCCCAGCCGGCGGTTGCGCGACAACGCTCCCGTTGTGGTGAGTACTAGGTCACCCAGACCGGATAGACCCATCAGCGTATCGCGCCGCCCGCCCTTGGCTACCGCCAGGCGGGCCATTTCTGCTAGCCCCCGCGTGATCAGCGCGGCGCGCGCGTTGAGCCCAAATCCCAGCCCTTCGGCCACCCCGGCTGCGATCGCGATGACGTTTTTCACTGCCCCTCCCACTTCGGCGCCTGCGACGTCGTCTTGGGCGTACAGACGCAGGCGCGGCTGATGCAGCGCCGCGGCGGTGGTGTGCGCCCAATTGCGGTCGCGCGCCGCAAGCACCAGCGCGGTGGGCAACCCTTGCGCCACCTCCAGCGCGAAGCTTGGGCCGGTGAGCGCGCCACACGGGGGCAGCGACGCGTGCGTCGTCTCACTCCAGCAGCGCGCGACGACTTCGTGCGGCAGTTCCTGGGTGTCGGGATCGATGCCCTTGCAGGCCCAAAGAATGGGCGTGGTGGGGCGGTACTGGGCCAGATATCTGACGAGCGGCGCAAGTCCGGCAAAAGGGGTGGCAATGAGCACGAGGTCGGCGTCGGTAACAGCCGCGTCAAGCGAAGCGGTTACCACAATGGTCGGGGGAAGCACCGCGGCGTCCAGATAGCGGTCATTGACGCGGGTGGCGTGCAAGCGCTTGGCGAGCGCTTCATCCCGCGCCCACAGTGTGACCGAGTGGTTGCAGGCGAAGGCGATCGCCAGTGCGGTTCCCCACGCGCCGGCGCCAAGCACAGTCAAGCGCATTTTTTTTCCCCGCGCCGGCGCCAAGCACAGTCAAGCGCATTTTTTTCCCCCGCGCCGGCGCCGAGCACCGCTGAGCGCATCACCACCCCCATGCGTCGCGTTTGCGGATGAAGCCGCGCGTTTGTCCTACGCTCACCTCGAGCCAACCCGGCGCACGGGCATCCAGCAGCGGCAAAATCGTTTCTGCCGGTAACGTCGCGATGATCGCGGCGTCGTCTTGAGGTGCCGAGCGCAGCGCTACGTCGTGGTGTCGCGTGATGACGGTGCGGGCAGGGGAAATCGCCGTTTCCGGGACCCAGAATAGTCCGCCGCCGTCTTTGTCGCGCACTTGCGCCCAACCGTCGCGGCGTTGGATGACTTCCACCGGCGTGCCGGCAAGCCAAACGAAGGCAGGCGCGGCTTCCGGGATCGGTGCTGGGCGCGCTTCGGTCGGGGCAGCGATGCTGGCGTACTCGGCTGCCTGGACCGCGCTGCCTGGCAGCGCGGCCAACAAGCCGCCGACGGTGATCCAAGCGCCAAGACGAGTCATCACCGTTGTGCTCCAAATATGGCCCCTGCCGTTGGGCAATCAGCGCGGTGTTACTGAGGCTCGCTAGGCGCCTCAGCCATCGCCGCTTGTTGCCGTTGTTGCAGGTACAGCGCTTCGAAATTCACCGGTGCGAGCAACACCGGTTGAAAGCCCGCGCGCGTGGCAGCGTCGGCGACGACTTCGCGCGCAAAGGGGTAGAGGATGCTCGGGCAGGCGATGAACAGCAGCGGTTCGATGTCGCTGTCGCCAATATTGCGCGCCTGGAACACCCCTCCATACGCCAGTTCGATCAAAAAGAGCGGTCGGTCTTCGACCGTGGCGGTGACGGTGGTGTTGAGCACCACCTCCACGTGCGCGTCGTCCAGACGGCGTGCGGAAGTCCCGAGTTCCACCTTGATCGTCGGGGCGGTCTGCTCAAGAAAGCACTCCGGCGCCCGCGGTACTTCCACCGAGAGGTCTTTGACGTACAGTTTTTCGATCGAAAACACCGGGCCTTGGGGGACGGAAGCGGGTCCGACAGTCATGTTGGGATCGTTGGAGCTGGTCATGGTGATTTCCTGCAAAAGCGCATACGTGTTGCGTGCATCAAGAGGTCATCAAGCCTTGTTGCATGGGGCGATCTTTGCGCTCACCTCATGCAACGCGACGTACGTTCAGGGCTCGCCGCAGGCAGTGGCGTTTCTGGGGCTGCTTCAGGCGGTCGATTGCCCGTGCAGCAGCGCATCAAGCTTACCTTCCCGATCTAGGGCGTAGAGGTCATCGCAGCCACCCACATGCACCTCGCCGATGAAGATCTGCGGCACAGTACGGCGATTGGTCTTGGCGATCATTTCGTCGCGACGCTCGGGGTGTTCATCGACCAAGATTTTGGTGATGTCCTGTACCCCTTTTTGCCGCAGCAGCGCTTCGGCGCGTACACAGTAGGGGCAGACTTTGGTGGCGTACATCACGATGGGTGGGTGGTTCATGCGTGTTTCTTCCCTTTGGCTTTTTCTTCGCGCTTGCTGACGACCGGCAGGTTGGCTTTGCGCCATTCCGCCATGCCGCCGACGATATGATACACCTTTTCAAAACCGGTTTGGCGCAGGCGTTTGATGGCAATCGCGGAACGTGCGCCGCTTTCGCAATAGACGATCACCGGGCGGTGCTTGAGCCGCTGCAGTTCTTTGTGCTCCGGCACCTGCTCGAGCGGCACATGCACCGCGCCGGAGATATGCCCGGCGGCGAACTCTTCGTCGGTACGCACATCGACCGGCACCGCGTTGTCGTTGTTGATGAGCAGGGTGGCTTGCACGGGCGTGACCCGTGACTTGTCCCTGGCCGCGCGGAGGGTTTCAACCAGCCACCAACCGCCGCTGACCAGCGCCAAAAGTGACCAATGCCATTGTTGCAACAAAAATTCCATCGGGGTTTCCTTGTCCGGGTGGCTTGCAAAACCATTACTCCGTCGGCGCGCAAGGGCGACGGCGATCGCTGCCGACGATTGCGGTGATCGATTGCTCTGTCATCGCGGGCAGAACACTTCCCGCATCATCACCACCAGCTGCAACGTGCGCGGGTCGGCCACACGATAATAAACGCGGTTGGCTTCCTTGCGCGTGGCCAGTAGCCCCTTTTCGCGCATGATCGCCAGGTGTTGCGAGACGTTGCTCTGGGTGGTACCCACCGCTTCGACGATGTCCTGCACGCACACCTCCTGGTCTCCGATCACGCACAGAATCTTGAGACGCAACGGATGCGCCATGGACTTCAGCGCCCGCGCCGCGGCTTCGACATGTTCGTCTTTGTGTGCCAACTCTTCGATTGCGAAATTGAGCATGATGCTTTCGGATTCGCTGCAAACGCCAGGCGCTAGTATAAAATGATCGGTGACTTTTTGTATTGTGCTTGAGAAAGGAAACGCATGTACCGCATCGTGTTGCTGCGCCACGGCGAGTCGACGTGGAATCGGGAAAACCGCTTCACCGGTTGGACGGACGTTGACCTCACCGAGCAAGGGGTCGAGGAAGCGCGTCAGGCCGGACAACTGTTGCGCGCCGAAGGGTTCGTGTTCGACCGCGCTTACACCTCGCGCCTGAAGCGCGCGATCAAGACGCTGCATCTGGTGTTGGAACAACTGGACCGACTGTGGATTCCGGTCGAGTCGAGCTGGCGGCTCAACGAGCGGCACTATGGCGCACTGCAGGGGTTGAACAAAGCGCAGATGGCGGCGCAATACGGTGAAGAGCAGGTGTTGATCTGGCGTCGTTCCTACGACGTACCGCCGCCGGCGCTTTCTGAAGACGATCCGCGCTGGGAGTTGCGCGACCCGCGCTACTGGGACGTGCCTCCAGCGGAATTTCCGCGCACGGAATGCCTCAAAGACACCGTGGCACGGGTGATTCCTTACTGGCAAACGGTGATCGTGCCGCGTATACTGGCGGGGGAACGCATCTTGATCGCGGCGCACGGCAACAGTCTGCGCGCGCTCATCAAGCACCTCAGCGGCATTTCCGACAGCGAGATCGTGGGCTTGAACATCCCGACCGCCCAGCCGTTGGTGTACGAGCTCGATGAGAGTTGCCGGCCGTTGCGGCATTATTACCTCGGGGATGAGGAGGTGATCAAAGCCAAACAGGCGGCGGTCGCGGCCCAAGGGCGCGCCGCCAAGTCAGCGGCCTAATCGGAACCGGTGCCATGACGGACTGGTCAACTGGGGTTTGCGAGCGTAGGATGCGATGATGAAAGCGCAGTGGCCGAAATGGATGTGGGCGACGACCGGCATGATCGCCGGCGTGTTGATCTCGCTGGCGGTGAGCGGCTGGGCGCAACGCGACGGCACTTCCTCCGGGTTGCCGTTGCGGGAGCTGCGCACCTTTGCCGACGTGTTGGACGTGGTCAAAAAGGCCTACGTCGAACCCGTCGAAGACAAAAAGCTCATCACCGACGCGATCCGTGGCATGGTGTCGGCGCTCGATCCGCATTCGGCTTACCTCGACGCCGAGGAGTACCAGGAGCTGCAGGTAGGCACGCAAGGGGAGTTTGGCGGGCTTGGGATCGAGGTGACGATGGAAGACGGTCTGGTCAAGGTCGTTTCTCCCATCGAAGGCACTCCGGCCGAACGCGCCGGACTGCGCGCCAATGACCTCATCGTGAAAATCGACGACACGCCGGTGCAGGGAATGACGCTGCGCGAAGCGGTCAAGCGCATGCGCGGCAAACCGGGCACGCCGATCACCCTGACGGTAATGCGCAAAGACGATGCCAAAACCTTGACCGTGAATTTGACGCGTGAAGTGATCAGGGTGCGCAGCGTGCGTTCGCGCCTGGAGGAAGACGGGATTGCCTACGTGCGCATCACCAACTTTCAGGAAAACACCGCTCCGATGCTGGTGGAACAGCTGCGCGCGCTTGCCCGACAGAAATCGGTGCGCGGCATCGTGCTCGATCTGCGCAACGATCCGGGCGGATTGCTGCACGCCGCGATCGGCGTTTCGGCGGCGTTTCTGCCGGAGGACGCGCTGGTGGTCAAGACCGAGGGGCGGCTTCCCGACGCGCGGCGCGAATACCGTGCCAGTCCCGACGATTACCTGCGTGGCGCCGACAGCAAACGCGATTTCCTTGCTGGGTGGCCGCGGCATTGGCGGGAAGTACCGATGGTGGTGCTCATCAACGCGGGTTCCGCCTCGGCCTCCGAAATCGTCGCAGGGGCGCTGCAGGATCATGGTCGCGCCAAACTGCTGGGCGAACGGACCTTTGGCAAGGGTTCGGTGCAGACCATCCTGCCGCTTTCCGACGCTGGCGCGTTGAAGCTCACCACGGCGCTGTATTACACCCCCAGCGGTCGTTCCATCCAAGCGCAGGGGATTGAACCCGATTTCGTCGTGGCCGAACGCCCTGAGGGGGCACACAAGCGCGTGCGCGAAGCCGACTTGCGCGGCCACCTCGAGCTGGGTGAGGGAGGAAGAATCAAACGCAACGGCGAGACCGGGGTAAGAGAAGACGCCGTACCGGACACCGAGACAGAAGGTTCGCCGCCCAAACGCATCGAACCGGGAAGCAGCGAAGACCGGCAGTATCAAGCGGCGCTGCATTTCCTGCGCCACGGCACATTGCCCGAATGGGCGAGCGCACCGTTGGCGCAAGCCTCGGCGAGCGAACGACCGTGAAGATTTCGCGTTCGGCTTGGCGTCGAGGAAGGCTGTGCAGCGGGCGAAGGGAAAAAGGAATTTGGATGACGACGCTGTTAGGAGGAGACGGCGATGAAACGAGAGACCCCATACCGGCTGGCGCAGCGGCCGGTCCCACCGCAAATGCCCTGTTCAGGGGTAGAAAAAACTCGGCAATTGCGTTTGCGCTTGCAGCCAGGACAGCGCATGGAAGAGGTGCTCTGGCACCTGGCGCTGATGAAAAAGCTTCGGGTGCGTGCGATCGCGCCGGATATGGTCGAAGTGAGTTATTCGGTGTTGGATCATACGCTACTGGAGATCGAGCGACGGCTGGCCGAGCACGGTTATGAGCTCGATGAATCGCTGCCGCAGCGGCTGCAACGCGCGTGGTTTCATTACTGCGAAAGCGTGCAGCGCGAAAACCTGCTGCAGCCCGAACGGCTAATCAAACAATCGCAACAGGCCTACGTCACGAAAGCGCAGCAGCATCCGCGCGGTGATCACGATCCAACGCCGGAGCCATTGCGGGAATATCATTGAGCGACAAAACCATTTGATACGAGGGATAGCTTGCGTCGCCGTCATTGTGAGCGCGGCGAGGAAGGGGACGCTTTCATGGATGCTGCCGGTGGACTCGATGACGCGGCGCTGCTGCGCTATAGCCGCCATCTGTTGTTGCCGGAAATCGATATCACCGGGCAAGAAAGGCTCGCGCAAGCGCGGGTGCTGGTGGTGGGGCTGGGCGGTTTGGGCTGTCCTGCGGCGCTATACTTGGCGCGTGCCGGGGTGGGCGAGCTGATCGTTGCCGACGCCGACACGGTGGACGCGACGAACTTGCAGCGGCAAATCCTGTTTTGCGACGCGGATGTGGGGCGATCCAAGGCCGTTACGGGCGCCGAGGCGCTGCGTGCGGCCAATCCCATGGTGCGCGTCACGTCGGTTGAGGAGCGGCTGCGCGACGACAACCTGCCGGCGTGGGTGGCCGGTTGCGCAGTCGTGCTCGACTGCAGCGACAATTTTGTCACGCGTCACGCGGTCAATCGGGCCTGTGTCGCGGCGCGCGTGCCGTTGGTCAGCGGCGCAGCGATTCGCTTCGATGCTCAGTTTGCCGTTTATGACCCGCGCGAAGCCCAGTCGCCGTGCTATCACTGCGTCTTTCCTGAAGGCCGGGACGTGGCCGAAGTGCGCTGTGCGGTGATGGGGGTGCTGGCGCCGCTGGTGGGCTTCATCGGCACGCTGCAGGCGATCGAGGCAATCAAGCTCATCGTCGGCTGCGGTGAACCGAGCTGGGGAAAACTCGTGCTTTTCGACGCGCTGGGCCTCAGTTGGCGTACCCTCAAGACACGGCGCGATCCGGCGTGCCCGGTGTGCGCCGGGCGGGACTGAGCGCCCGGCGTCGCTGGCGGGTTCGGTAGTTTTCGTGCCCTTGCGGCTCAGGCCTTGAATTTCGTCATTGCCGAGCGAAGTTGTCCCGCCAAGGTCTCGAGATGACGAACCATTTCAGCAGCTTCCTGTACTGCCGAGGTGTTTTCCTGAGCCGAGCGGGCGATTTCCTCGATGCGCTGCGCGATCTCATGCACCGCGGCGCTTTGTTCTTGCACCGCGGCGGCGATACTGCGCATCGTTTCCGTGACGACTTCGGTGTGTTGACTGGCATTATCCAACGCTTCAGTGGTGGCGAGGACCTGCGTGCGCGTTTGGCTGGCACGTTCGTTGGCCTGGAGCATCTGGGCTACGGCCTGGTTGACCTCTGCTTGGATACCGCTGACCAGCGAGGAAATCTCTCCCGTGGCGGAGCCGGTTTTCTCTGCGAGTTTGCGAACCTCGTCGGCCACCACCGCAAAACCCCGGCCTGCTTCCCCGGCCCGCGCCGCCTCGATCGCGGCGTTGAGCGCGAGCAGGTTGGTCTGATCGGCGATGTCGCGAATCGTTTGCACAATCCCGTCGATCTGGCGGGAGCGATCCGCAAGCTCCTGAATGTTGCCGCTGGCCGCTTCGATCATCGCGACGAGTTTGGCCACTTCCTCGGCAGTGTCGCGTACTTTGGCGATTGTGGTTTGCAGGTCAGCGCGCACACGCGCCGTGGTGGCATCGGCTTGTTTGGCTTGATTTGAGGTTTCGTTGATGCTCACTGAGGTTTCTTCGACTGCCGCCGCTACTTTCGAGGCTGCCTCAGATTGACCGAGAGAGTTTCTTTCGACTTGTTGGCTGGTGACGGTCAAACGGCGCACGGCGCCGCTCACTTGTTCCAGCGAGCGGAGCGCGTCAGACAACAGAGCGGCGATTTTCTCGAGCATGTGGTCAAACGCCGCGGCGGTTTGCCCGAGCTCGTCCTGGCTGGCGAAGCTGACGCGCAGCGTCAAATCATTGCTGTGCGCCACTTGCTGCATCGTGTTTTGCAAGCGCGCCAATGGGACGGTGACCGAGCGAATGATCCACCACGCTAGCCCGATCCCCAATAACACCGCCAACACAATGATGACAATGGTGGTGTTGCGCACCAAAAGATACACGGTATTAGCGTCGACATACACTTTTTTCGCGACATCTAGCTGCAGTTCGATAAGCTGGCTAATTTTTTCCGTGATGGGATCAATGGTGGGGTACAGGCTTCGCGCAGCAAACTCCGTCAGCGCTTCTTTGTTTTCCTGGGTCAAGAAAGAACGCAGTTGCTCGAGCGCCTTTTCCGCTTCTTTCATATGCTTTTCTACGTCGGCGGCCAATTTTTTTTCTTCTTCAATCAAATACGTGGATAGATAGGCTTGCCATTTCTGCGCAATGGTGGCTTTAGCAGCGTCGAAGTTTTTCAGCGCTTCGGCCCAGCTGAGGCTGCCGTCTCGCACTTTGTGGGTGGTGTCGACGAGGTTGACCGCATACATGTCCGAAATGACTTTGAGATCACGCAAAGGGACGACGCGATCGTGATAGACCGTTTCTAACCCATCTTTTACCTCCATTATGCCTTTTAAACCCATAGTTCCAACGAGAATAATCGACAAAAGCAACACGCTAACCATCACCGTTAGGCGCATGGCGATGCTACGCGACATCATGATTTTTCCTCCATCAAGACCAACCAACTTTTTTTCCCCATGATATGAGTATTTTTTCGAAAGGGTGCGGCGTTCGACCACAAGGTGCTAAGCAAGGTTTGAGCAAAAAGGGGGCGGTCGAGTGGGTGGGGGAAAAGTGAGGTTACCACCCCTGGGGGACTGGACGGGTAAGCTGCGTGACGAGTCTCTCCCGTTGCCGCTCGTTGCGAGCGACAAACAAGCGAAGGCGTCTTCCCCGCACGCAACCGTCACAAGTGGCGGTACTGTCAAGCGCATAAGGTTACTCAGCGAATAGGGCTATATTATCAAACTACGGCATTTAGCGCGAAAACTTTAGTGTTGTGTATCCCTCTCTCTGTAAATTCCGTTTGCTGTCGGGCAGGATTGCCAGAGGAAGAGCGAAGGCGCGTAGCGCCGCAGCCACTCCCCCGGCAAGACGGTGCGGTCGCGGTGTGGCGACATGACGTCAAGAAAGGAGTGTAACGATCATGGCCAGGCGAGTGGAAATCGATCCTCTTCTGGCCGCTGGTGCGGCTTTGCTCGAGCACGGTTTGGACGGAGGCGGTGAAAGCGCTGCACCTCTTGGTCCATGAGGCGGCCAAGATCGAGCGCGCACCATAGCTCGGCGCTAACGAGCGTACCGAGGACCCGGCGCGACTGCGCCAACGGATGATCATGCCGGACTCAAAGCCGCTTGCCGGGCGGTGCTGCCGGCGGTGCCTTGTCAACGCTGCCCGTTTTCTCTGCAGCAAAACGCCGGGCCATTCGTCAGCCGGCAAGAGGCCAGATCGCGCACCACCAACGGGCTGGAGCGCATCAACCGGGGGCTGCGATGACGAACCCGAGTGGTCAGCATCTTCCCCAACTCAGATTCCTGCCTGAGACTGGTCTGCGCCATGTTCGCCGAAATCGACGTGGGGTGGATGAGCAGCAAAATCTATCTCAACTAGAAATTCTGAGCCACCCGTCATGCCAGCAACCTAGGAAATTTACGAAAAGATGGTGCACTATCCGGCCGGTGACGAGGATCGCGTGAACGTTGGCGATCGCTGCTGGCTGCACATACGCGCGTCACTGTGGCGCAAGTCATGCAAGGGCACATCCGCCAAGCCAACTTTGCAAGCAAGGCACGGGAAAGGAAGGACGGCATAGAATGACCGGATACCGTGGGGTTAAAGGTCGAAAAGGGTTTGTTTCAGTGCCGATACCACCAAACTGGCTTGTACCTGATCTCCTTGCGGTCCAATGGGCAAGCTCAACACTTGTGCAGCTAGCGCTTCGGCGATGGGAAAAGTCCCCGCGCCCAATCCCAGGTCAAGGTAAGCCTTCTGCAGGTGGGGCGGAATGGGATAATGAATCAGCGTACCGATACCCAGCTCGTGTAATCGTTGTTGGAGGCAATCACGCCGCGGGTGCCGAACCACGAATAAATGCCACACCGGTTCGACCCTCGGAGGCACATAAGGCAATATCAAGTGCGGCAAACCCTCAAGTGCCTCGAGGTAAGTGGCGGCAACGCGTGCGCGTCGGGCATTCCATTCCTCCAGGTACTTGAGCTTGACGCGCAGCACCGCCGCTTGAATCGGGTCCAGGCGGCTGTTGAAGCCCGGCACCTCGTTGACGTATTTGACGCGCGAGCCGTAGTTGCGCAGCACGCGAATGCGGTCGGCCAATGCCGGATCGTTCGTCGTCACCGCGCCCGCGTCGCCAAAGGCACCCAGGTTCTTACCGGGATAAAAGCTCCACGCCACCGCATGCCCGTGCGCGCCAATGCGCTTGCCCTTGTACCGCGCCCCGTGCGCCTGCGCGGCATCCTCGACCACCGCCAGAGCATGACGCTGCGCGATGGCCAGAATCGGGTCGAGGTCGGCCGGTTGTCCGTACAGATGGACCGGCAGGATGGCACGGGTGCGGGGGGTGATGGCTGCGCTGATGCGCGCCGGGTCGAGATTGTAGGTGTGCGGGTCAGGCTCGACCGGCACCGGCGTTGCGCCGCAGTGCGTGACGGCCAGCCACGTGGCGATGTAGGTGTGGGAGGGAACGATCACCTCATCGCCGGGACCAATACCCAGCGCGCGCAGCGCCAGGGTGAGCGCCTCCAGCCCGTTGGCCACCCCGATGGCTTCGCGCGCGCCGCAGTACGCCGCCCACTCGGCTTCAAACGCTTCGACCTCCGGCCCCAGGATGTAGCAACCCGAGGCAAGCACGCGCGCGATTGCGGCGTCAAGCTCGTCCTTGAGTTCGCGGTACGTCGCTCCAACGTCAAGGAATGGGACGGCGGGCGAATTCATGCCATGCCTTTGCGCACCAGTTGCAAAAACTCGTCGTAGTCGCGGATGTAGTCAGTTTCGTCGTAGGAGCCAGAGGCCAACACCATCGCCACAGCCCCTTGGCTGAACGAATCCATCTCGTGCCAGATCATGTTCCCTACGTATAACCCCTTGCGCGGATCACGCAGCCAGAATTCCTGACGCTCACGCCCGTCGTCGACGACGATGCGAAAACTACCCGAAATTGCAAAAATGACTTGATGTAAGTTACGATGGGCATGACCGCCGCGCTCAGCGTCGACAGGGACGTTGTAGAGATAATACACTCGCGCGATGTGAAATGGCACGTGCCGCCCGCCTTCGATGAAGGTGAGGTCGCCGCGCGGGTCGTGGATGCGCGGCAGGTCGATAAAATGAAACTTTTGACTGTTCAAGGCGTGCCTCGGTATGGGATCTAGTCCAAATTCAGTGGCAACTAATTGTTTTTGAACTAACCTTTTAACATAGTTATTTTTTTGGCATTAGATTATCCATGCTTTTATGCATCTCAGATAAAATGTATTGCATTAAGTCAAACCTTTTGACCTGAGCAGCATCAATAGCTCTTTGCAACAAAACCGATTTCATTGTTTTTTTTACATCATCTTGATTTGTTACTTTCCATGAAATGCCTGACGATACTCTGTATTTAGTCAGTGGTTCTGGATAAAAATAAGCAGCGTCTAAAAGCATTGCCCTAAAACCTATAATTAAATCCTCATACGCCCCTTCTAGAATAGGACCAAAATCAGTGTACAAATTCTTTGTAATAAAAAAGGATGGTCCAAGAAATAACGAACATGAAACAGAAGCTATATAGATATTTTCGGAGCCTACGATTGAATAATATGGTGGTAGCCAGAAAAATTTTCCGTCGATTTTCTTAATGCCAATTAAATTTTGTAATTGGTTTTCTTCGGGGTTGATAATTTCAAGAGGTGTATGAGCTAAAAAATATTTAGGAGAACCTAATTCTTTGTAAAACATTATCATTTTTTCTATTCTTTCGGGATATGATACATCATCTCCAGAATGACCTATAATTAAATTGTTAGATGTCATTTTTAGCAATAAATTATAATGATAGATTAAACCAAGGTTGAATGGATTGCGGCGCAAAATAATTTTTTTTACATTGTTTTTTGGAAATCTGTTGATAGTACTTTTTATTTTATTCCACGTATTATCGGTTGAAAAGTCATCGCTTATTATTAATTCATCAATTGGGTAAGTTTGATGCAAAAGACTTTCAATTGTTTCAGAAACATATTCTTCATGATTGTAAGTTGCTATATAGACAGAGACTTTCAATAACGATTTTTCATCCATTTGATGAACTCCCAAATTGTTCCAACTATTATTGAAAGATGTAACGAGTTACTTAGTGAAAATAAATCAAAGTCAAGTAAAACAAAAAAGGTCAAAAATTTCTAAGTAACACAGACAACCTTCTTTTTATTTGAACTCATTGCAAAAGCATGCAGCAATTTCAATCCTTCTAATGAAAGATCGGTGCCGAAAATTTCACTCGAAATCCAATTATTTTGAGATTTGTATGAGGCCAGTGCTTGCTTGATATCATAGTATATATTTGCAAAAGCTTCAATGTACCCCGCAGGATGTCCAGCTTTGAAGCGACTATAACGTGTTTCGTTGAATACATTTGCATTGTTGAAGCTTCTGTCTATTATTTGACTGCTTCCGTCAGCGCAGTTTATTTTAAGAAATTCAGGATTAATCTGTTCCCATTCGGCACTTGCTTTACTTCCAAAAACTCGTATCCTCAAACCATTTTTATAACCCAACAATGATTTGCCATAGTAAAAAATACCATGAATTTCATTTTCATAATCAACAAACGCAGAGACATAGTCAACTACATTTTCAAAATTGCCATATGACTTTTGACATGCAAAAGCTTGAATTGGTTTTTTTTCAATAAGGTAATGGATGATTTGATGAAGATGTATTCCCAAATCAAGCGAAACAGTCGGTATGTCACCATCAAAAAGACGCCAAGATTGAGGTTTAATAGGTCGACCATGGGTATCATGACGGGCAAAACCTTCTTGTGGCATTTCAGCGACAAAAGAATTAATTTTTCCTAAATATCCAGAGCGTATCAAAGATCTTAACTCGCGTAACGCCGGATATCCGGTATAATTGTATGTAACCACAAGAAATCCATTAGTTTTTAATTCAATTTTTTTTATATATTCAACTTCTTCGACACTGGTAGCAAGAGATTTTTCACAGATCACTGGAATCCCGGACTCAAGCAATGCAATTACAACATTGTAATGATCAACAGTAGGCGTAAGTACTATGGCTGCATCTATTTTGTCACGCTCATTTTCTATTAATTGTTCATAGTCAGAATAAATTCTTTTATCAGATACATTGTAAAAAAGGGCACTTTCACGGTTAATTCTAGGATCTCTGCTGAAGCATCCAGAAACGAGCCTAAAATTTTGATCTAGATTTAAAGCGCAGAAGTGTGCGCGCCCGACAGCTGAATTGATGCCGCCACCAATAAATGCGACATGGAATGGTCGGTCAAAATCTACAAAACTATGCATATGTGTCAGGTCTCGGACGATTGTTTGGTTTGTGCTTGAAGATGTCTGGCTGCTTTTGGTACCACTCCAGCACCTTCTCCCATGGCGTTTTGGCATCCAGTACCTTCTGAGGTAAGTGGTGATTGTACACCTCGACAAAGCGCAACAGTGTCTCGGTCATCGTTTTGCTGCTGTCAAAGCGATGCGTTCGCA
>FWPV01007676.1_pt1 | contig 19398 bp, 19 predicted proteins | sample 2228371 | NCBI WGS metagenome assembly FWPV01 (sample SAMEA103939776, study PRJEB20133) | metagenome
TCTATACTCCCAAATATAAATTCTTCACTTTAATTTAAAATACCAGAACTATAATTGATTTTTTGAAATTTTACGATTTTTTTTAGACTTTTTATCTAAAATTTTTAGTACAATTTTGTTATCTTTTAGCTTGAGCTCTGCATATCCCCCTTTAGAAAGTTTGCCAAATAAAACTTCATCAACAAAAAGATTTTTCACATCTTGTTCTATAACTCTTGATACTTCTCTTGCTCCATATATAGCTGAATATGACTTTTCTGTCAAAAAGTCAAAAATATCTTCACCGACCTTAAGTATAACATTCTTTTCCCTCAACTTTTCTATAAATTCGTTTAGTTCTTTAATAACAACATTTTTCACAATACTTTTATCAAGTTTGTTAAAAAATACTATTGAGCTTAATCTATTTCTAAACTCAGGAGTAAAGACATTTTTTAATGCCTTTGATAAACGTTTTTCTCTATCATCATCAGTATTTTTATCAAACCCTATTCCCATTTTTTCTATTTCTTCAGCACCAACATTTGAAGTCATTATTATTATTACATTCTTAAAGTCAGCTTTTCTACCATTATTATCAGTCAAAGTAGCATAATCCATAACCTGAAGTAATGCATTAAATATATCATAGTGTGCCTTTTCAATCTCATCAAGGAGTAATACAGAGTGTGGATTTTTTATAATAGCTTCTGTAAGAAGACCACCTTGTTCATAACCAACATAACCTGGAGGAGCTCCAATCAACCTTGAAATTGTATGTTTCTCCTGATACTCACTCATATCGAATCTAATAAGTGGAATATTTAGTACGTTAGCAAGCTTTTTTGTTAGCTCAGTCTTACCAACTCCAGTAGGTCCAACAAATAGAAAAGAAGCTATCGGCTTTGTCAAATTATTAAAATTCACCCTTGATTTTTTAATAGCACTAACAACAGTCTCTATTGCCTCATCCTGACCAAAAATATATTTTTTTAATTCTTTATCAAGATTTTTTAGTATATTTATTTCTGTTGTATTTATCGTTTTTTCTGGAATTCTTGCTATCTTTGATATAACCTTTTCAACTTCATGGTTTGTTACAATCTTATCTTTTTTAAACAACTTTACATAGACACCTGCCTCATCTACTATGTCTATAGCTTTATCAGGGAAATGTCTATCATTGACAAATCTATCAGTCAATTCAACTGCTGTTATTAAAGCGTCCTCTTCATATTTTACCTTATGAAACTCCTCATATTTACTCTTTATTCCTTTTAATATTTCTATTGTCTCTTCTTTTGATGGTTCTGGAATATCGACTTTTTGGAACCTTCTCATAAAAGCTCTATCTTTTTCAAAATATCTCCTATACTCCTCATAAGTAGTTGAACCAATACATTTAATCCTTCCAGATGTAAGTACAGGTTTCAAAATATTTGAGGCATCTAGAGAACCACCTGATACAGCTCCAGCACCTATTATATTGTGTATCTCATCTATAAACAAAATAGAATTATTTATAGTTAATAACTCATTTATAACTTTTTTTAACCTCTCCTCAAAATCTCCTCTATACCTTGTACCTGCAAGAAGTAAACCAAGATCTAATGAATATATTTTAGAGCCCCTTAAAAAATCTGGAACATCACCCTTAGCAATCTTTAACGCAAGTCCTTCTACAATTGCTGTTTTACCAACACCAGCTTCACCCACAAAAATGGGATTATTCTTAAATCTTCTTCCAAGAATTTGAATAGTTCTCTCCAAAATATCTTCCCTGCCGATTAAAGGGTCTATCTCTTTTCTCATTGCCTTTTCAACAAGTTCTACAGTAAATGTTTCAAGTATTGTTCTTTCCTTCGTCTTTTTCTCTTCTACACTATTATCTCTTGTAAAATTATATTCTACTTCATCAGGCATAACAGAAATACCATGAGCAATATAATTTAATAGATCCAATTTAGTAAGTCCCTGTTCATAAAGGTAAAAAGCAGCAAAAGATTCCTTCTCATCCAATATTGATAAATAAACATCCCCTATGGTAATCTCTTTTTTATTTGGATCATTATAGCTATAAATTGCTCTTGTTAATACTGATTGAAAGGAATAAGATTCTTTTGGTTCAACTTCTCCATTAATATACTCAAGTTTAGTATTAAAAAAATCCTCTAAATTCTCCCTTAATGTCTCTATTTTAACTCCACAATGGGAAAGAATATTTTTACCACTATCAAAAAATAAGGAAGCATAAACAAGATGTTCAGGTGTCACATATTCATGATGCCTTAATTTCGCTTCCTGATAAGCAGAAAAAAGAATCTGACTTAATTCAAATCCAATCTCCATAAAATCTTATGCCTCCTCAAGGCTACATTTAAGAGGGAATTCTCTCTCTTTAGCCTTTTCATGAACCTGATTTATCTTCGTTACGGCTATATCATAAGGATACACACCTACAACCCCAATGCCTTTATAATGAACTTCAAGCATAATTTTTGTTGCCTCTGATGGAACCTTATGAAAAATTTCTACAAGTATTTCAACAACAAAATCCATTGTAGTATAATTATCATTATGAATCAAAACCTTATATAACTTCGGTTCACCTAAATATGTCTTTTCTTTAATCTCGTTCTTAGATTTTAATACTAAATCATTTTCCATATATTAATCGACCCTCAGCTTGTAAATGTTTACAAACTCATCTATAAAAACATTGCCTATTTTAACTTTTTTATCTCTTAAGAAAATATAAGTATTTTTATCAATACTTTCAAGTGGATTATTATCAATTTCAAGAAATTTTAAATTTTGGAGATCTTCCAGATTTTCTATTCTTCTTATTTGATTATAATGCAACCATAAAATTTGTAAAGTTTTTAGATTGTTTAAATTTTCTATCTTTTTAATCCTATTATTATGTAAATAAAGCCCAATAATATTTTTCAATTTATCAAGGTTTTCTATCTTTGAAATCTGATTATTATACAAATACAACCATTTAAGTTGTTTTTGATGTTCAAGATTTTCTATCTTTAAAATCTGATTGTTATCAAGTGCTAAAAACTCAAGGTTTATTAAAGAATCAAGATTTTCTATAACTCCTATCTGGTTTCTTGATAAAGATAACCATCTTAATTTCTTTTGATTGGTCAGATTTTCAATTACACTAATCTGATTGCCTGCAAGGTGCAATTCTTCAAGATTTTCAAGCTTGTCAAGATTCTCAATCTTCTGAATCTGATTGTTTTCAAGATATAAACCCTTTAGATTTACAAGTTTAGCAAGATGCATTATCCTTGTAATTTTATTTCCTCCAAGATGAAGTTCTTTAAGATTCTCAAGCTTCTGTAAATTTTCAATTTTTTCAATCTGATTATCCGAAAGCCATAAAACCTGAAGATTGGTCAAGTTTTCAAGATTTTCTATCTTTGAAATAATATTATTTCTCAAACCAAGCATTTTAAGATTGACAAGATGATCAAGATTTTTTATCTCTTCAATTCTATTGTTAGATAAACTCAATCTTTCAAGATTTATAAGTGCATCAAGGTTTTGAATTTCTCTTATCTTACAGCCAAAAAGACTTAATACCTTTAAATTTATAAGATTATCAAGGTTTTTAATCTCCTCAATAGAATTTTTAGAAAGCGACAATATCTTTAGATGCGTAAAATTCTGAAAGTTTTTATCAATTTCTTTTATATTTTCACCGGCTATATTTATTTCCTCTGTATCCAGGGAAAAATCAAACCCACTTATAGTAACTCTTTCTGGAAAATCTATATCAAGTCTGTTTAACTCAACATAATCTTCAACCGTACCATATTTTTTCCCTTCAAGAGAACAAAACCTTGTACCTCTTACCCTTAAAAAATCAAACGTCTTTTTATCAATTGATTTCAAAGGATTTCCATCAATATAAAGCTCCTCAAGGCTTTCGAGTTTATCGAGATTTTCTATCTTTGTTATCCTGTTATTATTCAAGTAAAGCCATTTCAACTTTTTAAGATTATCAAGATTTTTAATTTCTGTTATTCTATTATTACCAAGTCTTAACCCTTTTAAATTTTTCAAATGAGAAAAATAATTTATCTCAGAAATTTTATTATAGTCAAGCCACAATCTCTCAAGTTCTGTAAACTTTTCAAGCCACTCAAGGGAAGAAATTCCCATTTCAGAAAGATACAACTCTTTAGCATCAACAGGATACTCTTTTTCACCAATTTTTACTAACTCAACTTCCATAAAAATTCCTTTTTTTTCTTGATTGTTTTATAGTTTTATTTTAAAATAATAAGCAATTTTGGTCAATGTAAAAGAGGGTTATTTTGAAAAAAGCAATTCTTTTGCTAAAAAATGGTGAAGTTTTTGTCGGCAGAAATTTTGGTTATGAAGGTGAAACGGCTGGTGAAGTAGTTTTTAACACATCTATGACTGGCTATCAGGAAATTTTGACAGACCCATCATATACCGGCCAGATTGTTACAATGACTTATCCTTTAATAGGCAATTATGGAATAAATGATGAAGATATTGAAAGTAATAAAATTCAAGCTGCTGGTTTTGTAGTAAGAGAGGCTTCCTCTATTTATTCTAACTGGCGCGCAAAAACATCTCTCTCTGATTACTTAAACAAAAATAAGATTGTAGGAATAGAAGGAATAGATACAAGAAAACTCACAAGAATTTTAAGAATAAAAGGTTCAATGAATGGTATTCTCTCTGCAATAGATTTTGACATTGAGAGTTTAAAGAAAAAACTTCTTAAAGTACCTGATATGGCTGGACTTGATCTTGTCCCTGACGTATCTATAAAAGAACCAAAACAATATAAACCATTCGTTAATGGAAAACCACATATTGTAGTAATTGATGCAGGAGTAAAGTTAAATATATTAAGGCTATTTGATGAAAGAGGGGCAAATATTACTTTAGTCCCTGCAACCTACTCTGCAGACGATATATTAAAACTCAGTCCTGATGGGTTCTTTATATCAAACGGTCCTGGTGATCCTGCTGCAATCCATTACTTAATAAAAACAATTCAGAATCTTATCGGAAAATTACCAATGTTTGGAATATGTCTTGGTCATCAGCTATTAGGACTTGCTCTGGGAGCTAAAACCTATAAGCTAAAATTTGGTCACAGGGGTGCCAACCAGCCAGTAAAGAATTTAAAAACCGGTTCTATAGAAATAACATCACAAAACCATGGTTTTTCAATACTTGAAAACACCATTCCAGATGATGTGATGGTAACACATATTAACTTAAATGATAACACAATAGAAGGAATAAAACACAAGAAATATCCTATCATGTCAGTGCAATATCATCCAGAGTCCTCGCCTGGTCCACATGATTCATTATATCTTTTTGATGAATTTATGGAGATGGTTGAAAATGTTAAAAAAGCATAGTTATAATGAAATTTTAGAAAACAACTTAAAATGGGCAAAAAAAATAACTGAAGATTATCCCGATTATTTTAAAGATTTGTCAAAAGGGCAAAATCCCTCGTTTTTGTATATAGGATGTAGTGATAGTAGATTACCCCTGAGTATTTTTACTCAGACGTACCCGGGTGAAATTTTTGTTCATAGAAACATTGCAAATCAGACAAAAGAAAATGACATAAATTTTAATGCTATTTTAGAATATGCAATATTTACCTTAAAAGTAAAATATATAATCATAGCTGGACATTATGATTGTGGCGGAGTTAAGGCTGCTTTTAACAATTCTGTAAAAGGTAAAGTTAAAAAATGGATATCCCCTATAAGAAAACTTTACTTAAAAAATAAAAACAAATTTGAAAACATGAGTGAGCAAGAAAGCTATAACCTACTAAGTGAACTAAATGTAAAAGAACAATTAAAAAATTTGAAAAAGAATAAAATAATAAAAAAAGCCACAAAACAAGGACTTTGTCCTGAGATTCGTGGCTGGATTATAAATATTTATGATGGAACCATCAAAGAAATAGAATCCTAAAGCTTCTTTTTTAGTTCTTTTGATTTTTCGATAACTTCTTCTTCCAACTTTTTCTTATATTCTATAATCTTATTCCTCATTTCTGGAATTTTCAAAGAAAGAATCTGTGAAGCAAGTATACCGGCATTTTTTGCACCATTTAATGCTACCGTTGCTACTGGAATCCCTGATGGCATCTGCAATATTGAAAAAATAGAATCAAGCCCTTCTATGGATATAGAAGATTTTATAGGAACTCCAATCACTGGCAGTGGTGTTAAAGCCGCGATAACACCGGGTAAATGGGCAGCTCCACCAGCTCCTGCTATTATAACTTCAAAACTATTTTTGTGAGCCTCTTTAGCAAATTTAAAAACAAGTTCTGGTGCTCTATGAGCCGACATAACTTCAACTTCATACCCTATGCCAAAATAATCCAATATCTCAGCAGCAGCCTTCATAATAGGCCAGTCAGAATCTGACCCCATAACTATAGCAACTAGCTTTTCTCCCATTTTATCCTCCCTAATTTTACAATAACTTTAATTTTAAAAAATTAAGACAAAAAAATCAAGATTATCAATTTTCTTTTTCAAGTGGATGAAATTTTTCATATTCTTTTTTAAGCAAATCTTTAGTAACATGTGTATATATTTCAGTAGTTGATATGCTTGAATGCCCCAACAATTCCTGAACCACCCTTATATCCGCACCATTTGTGAGTAAATGAGTGGCAAAACTATGCCTCAAAATGTGTGGATAGATATTTTTCTCTATGCCTCTCTTTAAAGCTCTTTTTTTCACAATCTCCCACACTGAAACTCTTGAAAGCCTTTTGCCAAGTCTGGAAATAAAAATATAATCTGTTGAATTATACCTTTTCGCTATCCTTACTCTTGATTTTAAAAGATATGTTTTAAACAATTCCATTGCAATTCTACCAACTGGAACAAGTCTCTGTTTATTACCCTTACCTATAATATTTAAAATACTCTCCTCAAAAGATATGTCAGAAATTTTTAGATTTATAAGTTCACTTGCACGTAATCCACAAGAATATAAAAATTCAATAATGCAGGAATCTCTAACCTCTTCTGGATTATCAAAATCGTCAATTTTAATAAGTCTTTCAACTTCTTCTATTGTCAAAAATTCTGGTAATTTTTTTTCATAACCCGGTCTCTCAAAATCAGAGAGAGGATCAATATCTATTAACTCGAGCTTTAATAAAAAAACAAAGTAATTTTTAAGACTTGATATTTTTCTGGCAATACTTCTGTTGTTATTTTTTTCATTCAAAAAAATAACAAAGTTAAGTATATCTTCATAATTTATTTCTTTTACATCTTTCGGAACATTAAAAAACTCAAAAAATTCCTTTACATCATTATAATATGCATAAACGCTATTTTCTTCTAATTTTTTTTCGTATTTCAGGTAATTATAAAACTTAATGGAAAAAGGATAATCCATTTTATAATCCAAAAATTAAAAGTACCCCAAAATTATAACTATTGTTTTTAAACAATAAACTTTCTGGATTTGAAAATAAATAATTTGCAGTAATGCCTAATTCAAAAATATTAAACACATTTATTGAAGCCATTATTCCCGGTTCGACAACCATATAGCTATTTCTCACCTCAGAAGATATATTTTGATAGTTTGTTTTATTAATAAAATAAGAATTTTCAATACCCCATCCAATAAGGCAATTCAAATCCAACCTTAAAAAACCAAAAAATTTTCTATACAAATCTAATGTTAACCCTCCGTAAGTCAACCCATATGTATAATTATATTCAAAAAATTCATTATAAACACCACCAATATTAAATGCAAAACCAATCCCAAATGTATCAAAAAAACCAAAAATACCCTTGAATCCGAAAACCGACAAACCAGAAAAAACTCTATCATTTACTTTTAATTCTGAACATGGAAAATATTTATAAGATAAACCACCTCCAACTTTAAAAATATCTTCCTTTTTATTATTTTCCTTTTTCAATTCAACCTTTTTGGGTTCTTCATTTGTAATAACATTAGTAGGAAAAACATTTTCTGTCTTTTCCTCTATAGTTTTCAATGCATATTTTACCACAGATTTTACAAACTTATTAATTTCTACTATATCCATCATTTCTTTATCTATTATATCATTATTTTTACCACCAATAGACTCAGGTAATAATTCTACATAACTTGATAATTCTGTAATATCTTTTGCTTTTATTGTTTTTCCGAATAACATTTCACTTGTCTTCACATCTACTATTTTTACGTTTAAATAATAAACACCAGAAATAAACGAAAGAGTGCCAAACATAATTTCATCAGCGGAAAGAAGATTCCCCATCTTTTTAATATAATTATCATTATCATTTAAAAGTTCCATCTTCTGTTCTTCTAAAATCTTATTAATTTTTTTCCTTTCAACAAGCCTATATTTGCCACTTTTAAATATTTCTATCCTTATTCTCTCTGAAATAAACTCAGCGACATCTGGATTAATATTTTCTTTTGGTTCAATATCAAGAATAGCAAGCACTCTCTGGGTTTCTGAAAACATAAAACCATACAAAAATAATAATAAAGAAATAAAAACTACCCTCTTCATTAAGAAACTCCTGTTAAATATATTAACACCAAAAAAACAAAAAAACAAAAAAAGGAGTAAAAAAATCCAGAAGATTTTAAAAACCGGATCTTTTTACTCCCTGATATATCAATCAAAAGCTTTCTACTTCTTAACCTGTGGTTGTTGCTGTGGAGCTGGACCAACTGAAGATTTCTTTTCTGTCATTGTACAATTTCCATTAAACATACATCCACTTTCTATAATCAATTCTGGAGTTTTAATATCCCCACTTAACTTAGCATTATTGAAAAGTTCTACCCTTTCTGTACCTTCTACATTTCCATTTATCTGGCCATAATTTGTTAATACTCCAGCTTTTATAGTAGCATTAACAACTGCATTTGGTCCGATAATAAGGTGCCCTGTAGCATCAATTTGACCTTCAAATTTTCCCTTAATCATCAAGGATTTTGAAAACTTCATTGTTCCTTGAAAATTAATATCTTCTGCAAGAACAGTATCAATCATACTTTCATCAATATTAAGTCCGTTATCTTTTGGCATAAAGCCTCCTTTTTTATTTTTTAACAATGGGCGCTATAGGATTCGAACCTATGACCCCCTGCTTGTAAGGCAGGTGCTCTAAACCAACTGAGCTAAGCGCCCTTAAAAATTTAGTTTAATTATTATAAACTAATTTTTACTTTTCGTCAAATTATTAAACTATAAAAATTATTTCCCCATAAGTCCACTTAACAAAATAGAAGCAACAAGAGAAAGAATAGCATAAAACTCTGGCAAAGCTGCCATAACAAAACCAGGAACTAAAGTATCATGTCCTGAACCAATAGCTGAAGCACTCGAAGCACAAACCTTCCCCTGATAAATTGCAGAGACAAGACAGGCAAGCCCCACCATTATACCTGCACCAAGAACCAATGCTCCCTGAAAAACACTCATAGTTGAACTAACATAACCTGAATAAATAAAAAACGCCACAAATCCATAAATACCCTGAGTAGATGGCAAAACAGAAGCAACAAGAAGGGTACCAAAAGCATCTGGTCTCTTTCTCAAAGAACCTATTGCAGTACTACCACTAATAACAAGTCCAATAGCAGAACCAACTCCCGACAAACCTACCATAAGTCCCAAACCAATCCCGGCAAGTATAACAGCAATATTTGTCTCCATATATCACTCCTTTAAAGTCATTAAATTCCACTTTTCCTAAATGGTCTATATGGTCTTCCACCACCCGTAAAACCAACAGCCTTATAAAACTCAAGAAGAGTAAGCCTCAATGGATGTACAAATGCTCCAAGCAAAGCAAGGACAAGATTTAAACCATGCCCTACAATAAGGATCAATGTCATAAATACTATTCCAAGAACTCCCCCATCTCCTCTAACCATCAAAGCTATCTGGTTAAAGGCATTACCAAGTAAACCACCAGCAAGTCCCAAAGCAAAAAGTCTCAAATAAGAGAGTATATCTCCCGGTACTCCAGTAACAACACCATATAATTCCCATAAACCTATCAAAGGTCTAATATATATCTTCTGACTGATATTATTGAATAATAAAATTAAAATAAGTCCAAGAACTACCATAATGCTGAAGATAATGTTAGAGTTTGGTATTACACTCAAGTATTCCTTAATCTTAATCGGACCAACAGAAACATCCCCTTCCACAATATATACAAGAGAATAAAATAAAACTCCAAGAACTAAAAGCAAAACTCCAAGCGGCTGTAAAGCCCCTTCTATTCCAAAAAGTCTAATTTTATTTATGATTTGAAGAATATAACCTACTGTAACCTGTAAAATACCAAGAAAGATAGCAAAACCCATCGCAGAATTCATATCAGTAAATACTACAAATTTCTTAATAGAATCAGGTACAGGTAAACTTAATATCTGTAATCCAAAAAAAGTATTGAGTAAAATACCACCGATTATAGTAGTAAAACTAAGAATAATTCCAAGTAAAGCAATAGATTTTAGAGATTTATCCTTAACAAACAAAAATGCCCCAATTGTAGCAAGTAACATTACAATTCCATAACCAAGATCTGCTATACACAAACCAAAAAACAAAGCAAAAAAAGGTGCTGTAAAAGGTGTGGGATCAACTTCAAAATACTTTGGTAGACTATTTAATTTAGTAATCACTTCAAACAACGAAGAAAATTTGTCATTCTTCAATTTAACTGGAACATCTTCATTTTTTATATCTGGATTCTCAATATAATAAACAATATCGTTTTTATCCAATAAATCTCTAACCTTTTTCTCTGATTTAACTGGAAAATATCCGGTAATATATAAAACCACATCCTCAACAAGATTTGAAAAATTAACCTTCCCAAGTTCAAAGAAAAGCTCATCGGATAGCATAGCAAGATGTTTATCTATATCAACTATATAATGCTCCATATTAATAATAGCAAGTTCAGTTTCTCTAATCAGAGCCTCTAAATGATTTCTATATGTAATAACCTCTGACAATTTTTTCAAAGGAAGTTTTTCTGGTTTTGGTTCCATAAGCTCAAACTCTTCATCAGTAAAAAGTACAAAATATACTGTATTTCCATTCTTGCTTATTTCACTAACATTAAAACCTTTTTCAACCAGCTTCTCAAACTCTTCCGAAGTAGCACTATAAAATTTGACAAAAATACCTTCCTTTTCAAGTTTTGCAAATATTATCGGATCAAATTCACCCCATCTCTCAAGAACTTTTATTTCATCATTTGTTTGTTTCAACTTTTCTTGTAAAGACTCATATTCTTTCTGTAAATTCTCCATTTTATTAAGTATATCTTCTATTTTCTCTTTGACGAATTTTTGACTTTTTTTAACCTTTACATCTGTCTTTTTGATGAAATTTATTAAGAAAGTTTTAATCTTTTTTATTCTATTTATCTCATTTTTGAGTGATTGTATTCTTTCATTTTCTTTAGAATAATCAATATTTAGATCAACAACACCTAATTCTTGTAAATTCTCAAGTAAATTTTCTTTAATAGAGCTATGCACTAAAATTGAGAGTTTTCTCATTCTCTCTACCATATTAAGCCCCCGCCTGCTTTTGCTTGGTTATCTTCTGAGCAGACTTTTCAAGATTATCCACATCTTCAAGGTATCTCTTTATCTTTATTATAGCTCTTTCAAACTCTGGAATTTGAACCTTTTCATATAAGTTAACTTTCTGAGTAGTCTTTTTTCTTGCATAATCTAAAATTTCCATTTTCTTCTTGGCAACTTCTATCTGAACAATAAGTTTAGTTAAATCTTTAAGATAATCAATACCATAGACTATCCAGGCTGGATTATGAAATGATGAAAACTCTTTTATAAAAAAGTTAACCTCTTTTAAAACAGGTGACTTTACACCCGCTATCTTTTGGACATTTAGATTTATATCTTTAAGACTGAATATATCCGGAAACTCTCCCCACAATTTGATAAAACTCTCAATCTCATTAAGTTTTTTATTTAATTCTTCATTCAACTTTGCTATATTATCTTTCTCTTTTTTCAGAATAAGTCTCAATGCTGATTCTTTACTTTTCAAAGTTGGTAAAGCAGAAACTCTTATTTTAAGTTGTTTTCGGAGTTCCTGCATTGCAACTTTGTTAAACTGATATTTTATTGCCATTATCTTTCACCCTTCCAGTATTTAGCTACTAAAGATTCTTTTATACCAACTTCAGAAGAGCTAAAATATTTCCCGAATAAATTCCATGCAGTATCAAGCATCTCATCAACAGAAATATTTACATCAATAGCAAGCAATTTTTCTGAATACTCAGAAGCAAACTTTATAGCTCTTTCATAGTAATCTGTTAGATCAAATCCATTATCTCTTTTCGTCTTTGCATTCGCAGCATCGGCATATAATCTAACAGCAGCATTCATAACCTGTGGATGATCTTCCCTCGTTTTCTTACCTATAACAAGTTGCTTTAATCTTGATAACGATCTAAATGGATCAACAATAACCTTATTAATATCTGTATCCTTTCTTAAAAATAATTGTCCCTCAGTAATATATCCAGTATTATCCGGAATAGCATGTGTAATATCTCCACCCGACAGCGTAGTAACAGCTATAATAGTAATAGAACCTCCATCAGGGAACTGAACAGCTTTTTCATAAATCTTTGCCAGATCAGAATAAAGAGAACCCGGCATAGAATCCTTTGAAGGGATTTGATCCATCTTATTTGACACAATAGCTAAAGCGTCAGCATAAAGAGTCATATCAGTAAGAAGCACCAAAACCTTCTGTTTCCTGTCAACAGCAAAATACTCTGCTGCTGTTAATGCCATATCCGGAATAAGAAGTCTTTCAACAGGTGGATCCTCAGTAGTGTTAACAAAACATATTATTTTGTCAAGTGCTCCTGCATAATCAAACAAATTTTTATAATATAGATAATCATCGTTTGACAAACCCATACCACCAAGAATAATCTTATCTGCTTGAGCTCTTAAAGCAACATTTGCCATAACCTGATTATAAGGCTGATCAGGGTCAGCAAAAAATGGAATCTTTTGCCCTGTAACAAGTGTATTATTAAGGTCTATACCTGCTATACCAGTAGCAATAAGCTCTGATGGTTGTTTTCTTCTCACTGGATTTACGGATGGGCCACCGATTTCCCTTTCTTCTCCATCTATCTCAGGTCCCCCATCAATCGGCTTACCATAAGCATTAAAAAACCTACCGGCTAAAGCATCACTAACCTTTAGTGTAGGTGGTTTACCGGTAAATATAACCTCTGCTTTTGTACCAATACCCGCCGTTCCTTGAAAAACCTGTAAAGTAACTTCATTGCCTATAATCTTAACAACCTGAGCGGCTTTTCCATCAACATAAGCAAGTTCTTCATTTTTAACCCCAGTAGCCTCAAGACTACAGGTTGCTTTTGTAATCTTTGTGATTTTTGTATATACCTTTTGAAATGCTTTCTTTTCCATATAGCTATGCCCCCCTCTTCTCAATGAGTTGTTTTAGTTTTGCCTCATATGATTTAAACTCACTAGAATCAAACTCACTATAATTCATCTGCTTAAGTATATTTATAACTTCTTTAAAATATGGACCAACTTCTTCAAAACTATCAAAATTATAATTCTTATCACAAACTTCCATTACAAGGTTAAGCATATATCGTTGCCTTGGAAATGGAGTAATAGAATCAATCTTATCAAAAGCATCCTGCTGCATAAGAACAAAATCAATAACCTCTGACTTCCAGAAGGTTACATGATATTCCACTGGAACACTATCATCTCCAAGAATTGTAATCTGCTCATATGCTTCTCTTCCTCTCTGCACCCAGTTTTTAGCCTTTAAAACATTATCAACCCATTCTGATCCAACATTTTTTGAGAAAAATTCCTGTATTTCTGGATATTCAAGATATTTTGAGTAACTTTCAAGAGGATCAACAGCTGGATATCTCTTAGAATCCGCTCTTGATTGAGCTAAAGCATAAAAACAACGTGCAACCTTCTTTGTTGCTTCTGTAACTGGTTCTTTTAAGTTTCCTCCTGCTGGAGACACTGTTCCGATGAAAGTGACAGAACCTTCAAGCCCATTCCTCAGTTTTACTATACCAGCCCTTGCATAGAAATTTGCAATAATTGCTGGCAAGTCCATTGGAAAGGCATCAGGACCTGGTAATTCTTCAAGTCTATTTGACATTTCTCTCAACGCCTGTGCCCATCTGGAAGTAGAATCAGCAAGCATCAAAACTTTAAGCCCCATTTGTCTATAGTATTCTGCTATGGTCATAGCAGTATAAACAGAAGCTTCTCTTGCAGCGACTGGCATATTTGATGTGTTACAAATAATAATTGTTCTCTCCATCAATTTTCTTCCAGTTCTTGGATCAACAAGTTCTGGAAATTCAGTGAAAAGTTCCACAACCTCATTAGCTCTCTCACCACATGCAGCAAATATGATTAAATCAGCTTCAGCATTCTTTGATATAGCATGTTGTAAAACCGTCTTTCCACAACCGAAAGGACCTGGAATAAAACCAGTCCCACCCTCAGCCATAGGATTAAACATATCAATAATTCTCACACCGGTTTCCATAACCTTAAAGGGTCTTGGTTTTTCAACATAAGCCCTAATAGGAACCTTAACTGGCCACCTCTGTACCATTGTTAAGTGCTTTTCTTCACCATCCGGTGTTTCAATTATAGCAATTTCATCATAAACTCTATAACTATCCTTTTTAACAATCTTCTTTACTTTACATTTGCCAGTAATATTAAAAGGAACCAATATTTTATGATCTATCCAGTTTTCTTTTACACTACCTAAAAAATCCCCCGCATAAACATAATCACCTTCTTTAACAAGAGGGGTAAACTCATATTTCTTCTCTGAATTTAAAGAAGGTGTATATTCGCCCCTTCTTAGAAAAATACCCTGTTTGGCATATAAATCATTAAGAAGACCATCATAAACATTTGAAAGAAGACCAGGTCCCAACTCAATTTCAAGCATGTGACCAGTAAATTCCACTTCATCGTCAACCTTTAAACCTCTTGTACTCTCAAAAACCTGAGCATATGCTATATTACCATTTACTTTTATAACTTCACCCATCAGCTTTCCATCAGCAGCAACAACATAACATATTTCATTTTGACTCACAGGTCCATCAACTTCTATTGTTAATAAGTTAGCAATAATACCTCTGACTTTACCTCTGGTCATTTTTTCTTCCCCCTACTCTTTGAAATTCAGGTGGAAAAGCAATCTTTGACTTTATAGATTCAATCAATTCATCAAGCTTTGCTTTCCCTATTTCTGGACTTAATTTTTTCCATCTATCTACACTTTCCAGTTTTTTACCAATAGCAAAGACATTTGTAACAGAAAAGAAATCTTCTACAAGCTCATCAAGTAGATACCACCTTGCCTTTTCAATTTCTTCTTCAAACTTCACATAATCTCCCTTAACCAATGCTTCAGCCATTTTTTCAAGAAAAGGAAACTCTACACTCATACCAAAATCAAGTGAATTGGCTTTTAAAATTCTTTCTATATAATCACCATATTTAATAAATTTATTTTCATCAAACTCATTCCTGTGTTTCATTACCATTGCCCTTGAAATATTGATTAAAATAAGCTCACACTCTATATAATATCTTTTCACAACATCATACATATCAAGCTCATCAATACTTTCATAAAAAATCTGTGTTATCTCATCAAGTTCATTCATTGAAGGATATAATCTTACTCCATTCTTTCTATTGAAAAAATAATAGGATAAAAAAGACATAAAATAGTCGTGATCATTCAAATTTTCTAAAAATTCTTCCTTTGAGTAAAATGAAGGAGTATTAAAAGGATCATCTTCTTTTCTAAAAAAGAAAGCATTCTTAATATCATTGAAAAGATACATCATCTTAAGATTCTTATAATCCTCCGGATGCAATTCCAACTCACAAAAATCCAGAAATTCATCAAGTAGCATTCCTTTTCTTTCGCCCTGTAAAACAACATCCGGAAGACTTGAAACAAGGTAATAATACTTCCTCATTTATTCTCCGCAAAAAGAAGTTCCTTTGTTTTCTGCTTTAAGTAATAAGCAAAAAATTGATTCATATCCTCATCGGTGAAAGATAAAACAAAATTGCCATCCTTAGGCTGAATTTTAAAACCATTCTGAATCTTTCCATCAAATGTAATAACTACTTCTTTACCCAGCATCTCTTTTACTTTCTTACCAAATACTTTTTCAAAGTCAGCTTTCTTTGACTCAGGCAAAATAAGTTCGACATCAGAAGAGACATCCCATTTTTTAATAATCTCAACAAGTAAATCTTTTACAAAATCAACATCATTAAGCACCTGAGAAACATCTGATTTTAAAGCATTCTTTGAAATAAAATCGATAAGCTCTTGCTTAAGCGACAATTTAACCTGCTCCGCAGCAGATTTGAGCTCAACCAGAGTCTTTCTGTATAAATCTTCTTTTTCTTGATTGGCTTTTTTTAAAATCTGCTCTTTTTGTTGTTCAGCATCTTTTAAGATTTTAGCTGCTTTTTCTTCAGCCTCTTTTATTATCCTTTGAGCTTCACTCTTAGCCTTTTCAACTCCCTCATTATATATCTTCTCTGCCAATTTCTGGAGCTTTTCATCCATTTTCGCCCCCTCTCTTCATTTTATTTAATTTTATTTTAATTTAACTTAAAAAAAAACACAAATTTATTTTAAAATAAAAGCAAAAAATAAGTATATACCAAATAAGTAATAAAAAAAGTTTAAAAAATAATTTTGACCATTTATTCCAACATATATGAATGTAATAAAAATTCCACCTGCAAAAACAAAAAAATAGGAAAGAAATTTTACTATCTTGTTTTTTGAATATAAATTCACTTTTATAATACAAAAAATAAAAAATAAAAAAGAAAAAAAGTAATAAAGATTAAACCAATTGAAAACTCCACAAAAAATCAACAATATTAAATTAGAAATCAAAATAGTATCAATCTTATCAAGTGCATCTTTATAGTAAAAAGAAAATAGCATCAACCCATAACCTAAAATACTATAATGAAATGTAAAGTTCCCATAATTAATATAAAAAGGGGCAAAGGAAAGAACCAATCCACTTAAAAAAACATTTTCCCATTTCACAAGATAACCTCATTCCATTTGAAAATTGGGCCATCTTTACAGACAAGTTTATTCCCATAAATAGTTTTAACAACACACCCTTTGCACGCACCAAATCCGCAAGCCATATAATTCTCAAGGGAATAATATGCTTCCACTTCTTCACAAAAAACTTTATTTAAAGCCTTAAAAAGCGGATTTGGTCCACAAACATATATAGTTTTTTTCAAAAAATCTTCCTTTACTAATAAATCCACTACAGTCCCCTTCTCTCCAACACTACCATCATCTGACGAAATCAATATATCCATCCCGCTAAATACTTTCATATCTGGCAAAAAATTAGAGCTTTTAACCCCGAAAAGCATTTTTGCATTTTTTATATATCTAAAAAGAAACGGGAAAGGAGCAATTCCTATTCCACCTGCTATAAACAAAGCATCTTTTTCAGAAAGGGGAAAAGAATTGCCAAGAGGACCTATAATATTCAAATTTTCACCTTCTTTTCTATCTGAAAGTATTTTTGTAGCTCTTCCTTTAATTTGAATCAATAAAGAAATAAAATTTTCTTCACAATCAGAAATGGAAAAAGGTCTTCTTAAAAGAGGATCGTAATTCTCACTAACTCTTATATTGACAAACTGACCTGGCTTTGCATTTTTTGCTATCTCTTTTGTCTCAAGTTTAAGAAATAAATAATTATTGTAAATTTTCTTCTCAACAATCTTGCATTCTTCTTGAAATTTCAATTTATACTCCCTTTTGATATATTATAAAGTAAAGAAAAGAAAATTTCTATTTAATTTAAAATGGTAACTCAAAACTACTTAATACACTTACTTTTGAAGTTTCATCAACTCCTATCTCCGTTCTTATAGCAAAAGTATCAAGATAAATTCTCAGTCCACAACCATAAACAATATGAGGAGTAGAAAATTCATTAAACTTATCTCTTGCTTCTCCAATATCAAAGAAAGCTAATGCTTCAAGTTGAAGATCATATAAAAGAAATGGCACTACATCCCAGAAAGCCCATCTTAATTCTGAATGAAAATCCCAGACATTATTTCCACTTAATCCATCTAAAAGTGATAGAGTTCTTACCCCGTTTATATTTTTTAAATTATATTTATGGTAAACTGGTAATTCTGGAAAAGAAATCCCAAAATGTAATCTATTAGCTAACACTATGGTTTCAAAAACCTTAAAATACCCCCTTAAATCAACATCAAAGCAGAAATCAAAATCTTTATATATCTTTAAAAATGTTTCAAGTCTTAAACCTTCTTTTATAACAGGATAACCTTTTGTTATATCATAAATCCAGTTTAATGCAAAAGAATTAATATTCTTATAGGTTTCGACCCCATTAGTACTCTGAAACCATTCGAGAGAAACAGTTGTAGAGATTTGATTATCAGGAAAAATATTATTTCCTATTTTCCCATAACCTCTCTGTCTTAATAAAGTTTCTTTTTCTAAAATAGATTTATTATACTCAAAAACTTCACTTCCAGCATAAAACTCATAAAAATATGGCCCACCATTAAAAATTTTATCAATTATCCTTATACTCTTATGAGAAAAACCAGCTTCAAAATATAACTCCTTGCCTTCTCCCCAGATATTATATTTTCCTATTCCGATGTAATTGTTCTTAAAATATAGAGTGTATGGTATTTTTTCAGAAAAAGTTATGGTTATATCAACTTCATTTGTATCTTCATGCACAACCTTTTCTATCCTTATATTTCTATACCATCCTGTTCGCTCAAGTCTTCTTTTCCAGTTGCTTAAAATGTTATCCAGCTCTTCATCACTAAAAGATTTTTTATCCTTTAACTCTGGTGAGAAAAAAAGAATGGTTGACTTTTTTGAAACCACATCCCCATTAATATTAATATTTCCAATACTAACAGAATATAATGTATTGCAACAAAAGAGAAAAATTAGAAATCTCTTCACAAAACCCCCAATTCATAACCGAACATCCAGAAAAATTTAAGTCAAAGATATTATAAAATGAGATGTTATTTTGTCAAATAATAGAGAAAAAAGTCCTTATGGTAGAGAAACGCAAGAATTTTTGATAAAATCTGCCAGAAGTTAGAATCGGCAAAAACTCATCTTTCTACCAAAAGGTTTCACTTTTTGTAAAAAAGTGTGGAAAAATTACTTCTTACTTTCTTTCTCAG
>FWPV01007680.1_pt1 | contig 19396 bp, 17 predicted proteins | sample 2228371 | NCBI WGS metagenome assembly FWPV01 (sample SAMEA103939776, study PRJEB20133) | metagenome
CAAGAACTGGTAAAATAGGAATGGAAGTTGGCACAATTCGTGAACGAATAATAGTTGCTTTATTAATTTATAAATTTGGAGAAGCAAATGTAAAGGCAGATATCCCTATAACCGAAGCAGAGGTAGATGTAAAACTTTTTGATGAGGAAATATCTATAAAAACAATAACTGGTAAAAGTTTTAGTGGAGTTAAGCTTATCTGGACAGTAGACAATAAAAAAGCAAAAGAATTTCTCAATAATTATTATCCGCGTTGTGACATATTACTTGTGCAAATTAACTGGAATAATAAAGGCGGTTTTTATTATATCCCTTTAGCAGTTCAAAGACGTGTTTTTGATAAAATTGGTAGAAAAAAATATATTAAACTTCCAAAACGAGGAACAAATCCAAGGGGTGTAGAAATTACTAAGGAAGCGCTTATAAAATTAATTAATGATAAAAAAAGTAAAAGTATTACAATAGATTGGCAAAAAATAAAAGTAGAGTTTAATTCATTCAAACGATGGGTAGATTTATGGAGGGAGGATTAAAATGTTGTCTCATCATAAAAAAAATGGAACTAAAACAAGTGCTTTTGGTTCGCCTGGAAGAATTAATCATGATTCATCAGCATTTTATAATAGCAAACTTTATGAGGGACTAAACAATGGTAAAAATGTTGAATATATAGAGAACATAATTGATCAGAAATATATAAATAAAATTTTTTGTAAATCCAGCGAATATATGACTGAATTGCCAGATAATAGTGTGCATCTTATGGTAACTTCACCGCCTTATAATGTGGGAAAAGAATATGATGAAGACTTATCTTTAAAAGAATGTAGAAATTTATTAAAGCGTGTGTTTAAAGAAACTTATAGAGTTTTAGTTCCTGGCGGTAGAGCATGCATAAATGTTGCTAATTTAGGTAGAAAACCTTATTTACCACTTCATAGTTATGTTATTCAAGACATGCATGATATTGGTTTTATGATGAGGGGAGAAATACTCTGGGATAAAGGGACCAGTGTAAGCCCTTCAACTGCTTGGGGTAGTTATCTTAAAGCAAATAATCCTGTACTGAGAGATGTACACGAATATATTCTTATATTTTGTAAAGATTCATTTACCCGGACAAATCCAAATAATAGAAAAAGTACTATTTCAAAAGAAGAATTTTTAGAATTTACCAAAAGTGTATGGAAGTTTCAAGCGGAAAGAGCAACAAAAGTTGGACATCCTGCACCTTTTCCCATAGAATTACCATATCGTTTGATTCAACTTTATACATTTGAAGATGAAGTTATTCTTGACCCATTTGTTGGAAGTGGTTCTACCTGCATTGCAGCATTAAAAACTAATAGAAAATATGTGGGTTATGATATTGATAAAAAATATTGTAATCTGGCAGAAAGAAGAATAAAGCAATTTTTACAGGAACAGACTATTTTGTTTAAATAAAAAAACTGGAATTTTAAAACACTCATTATTTATTGTTTATAAACAGGAAAATTCGTCCAGAACTTAAAAGCTCAAGACAAAAACAAAGATTCGATTTTACCATTGCAGTTTTTGCTGCTGGATTTTTTTATATTCTTCCACCACTTTATTTAAATATTGTTGTGCTTCTTTGTTATTCGGGTCTAATTTTAAAATCTCTTTCCACAGTTTTATGGAATCTTCAAATTTACCTTTGGTATGTGCAATTACTGCTTCGTTATATAATTCCATTATTTTTTGTTTTTCAAGAATTTTAACTGCTTTTGCCAGGTCTTCTTTTTTTCTTATTTTTTCTTCTGCTTTTTTGATATATGTATAAACCTGGTTTTGCAGCGGAGATGATTGTATTACTTTATTCCATTCTTCCACAGCTTTTTCATATTTGCCGGATGTATATAAATCCAGTCCTTTTTCAAAATGCTTTTTTATTTTTTCCTTATTTTCTGCTTCAATTGCTATGTTTTTTTCTCCAAGTGTTTTTACATATTCTGTTGCTTTTTTTATTTTTTCGTTAATTTCTTTGTTTTCGGGCTCAATTTCCTGAATAGTTTTTAATGAAACAAGAGCGTCAATATAAGAACCTTCTTTTAATAATGCATCTGCTTCCTTTAATAATTTTTGTTTTTTATCCTTGTTTAATAAATCATTAATTTCTTTTTCTTTTTCTTTAAACCAGTTATCAAAAGGTGCCCACACAAGTGCTTTTGTAATCGTTTCCTTTGCCGTATCTAAATCGTTTTTCATCAAAGCATCGTTTATTGATTTTTTAAATTCCTCAATTGCATCCTGTCTTATTTTCTGTACAAGTTCGTATTTTACCTTTTCTTCCTGTGTTTTTATTTTATTTTCTATTTCTCTCACATTATCGCCAAATAAATACGACAGGGAAAACCTGTGTATGAAATCCAGGGGTTTACTAACGAGTGCATAGTCAAAAATAAAATCAAGATAAAAAATTGAAGAGCCAATTGCAAAACCGGATTCATTTATTCCGCCACGGATTGCAAGGAATCTAAAAATTTCATATTCTGCACCAGCCTGCCATCCTATAGTGTCGTTATTTTCTTCCTTTGTTAAGCCGGAACCTATTTTAATAATGCCGTTTGCAGATTCAATAAAATTTGCTGTGACTCCCAATGACAAATCAAATCTAATGGGAAGCGTGTCATAATATATATCTGAATATTTAAATTGGGGCTTTATAATGTTTTCAATATTTGCGGATAATTTTATATTGTAAGGTAATTCAAAAGACGTTCCGATATCAGCTCCAAAACCGTTAAATTGTTTGTTATAAAAATTGCGATTTATATATTTGGCGTTTAAACCGATGTTAAAAAGCGAGAACAGATTAATACCATAAGATAAATTAATGTGTGTTGTTATATCAGAAAACGTTGAGCCAGTTTCCTGGTTGTTGAAATCACGCTCAATCAAATTTCCCGAAGAGACCAATAAAACAGAAATGCCAGCAGTTCCTTTTTCAATTAATGGTAGTGCATATGAAATACAGTTTAGAAAACCTCCTTCATACAGGTTGTAATAAATCAAACCGATATTTTGCTTTGGAGTAAGACCAAGTAAAGAAGGATTGATAAAGGAAGAAAACGAGTCGTTTATAAATACAGACAAAGCCCCGGCTGCACCTGAATTTTTTACGCTTAAATCCTGTGAATACGGCAGATTATTTGCGTTTAAAATAAATACAAAAAGTGTCATTGAAATTATAAATATTATCTTTTTCACGATTCTCACCATTATTTTAATACTGCAATTTTATCTTTATAAGTTTTTTTGTTTCCATTTGTATTAATTTCAATTTTTACAATATATGTCCCGGCATTTACCGGATTACCTTTGTCATCCTTACCATCCCAGGTGTCTTCATTGTGTGACCCCGTAGTTTTATTTATATTTTGAATAATGGTTCTTATATTATTTCCCATTAAGTCGTATATTTTAATTGTTACATTTGAAGTGTAATCAATATAATATGCTAACCTGCAAATAGAACCATAATAAAAAGGATTTGGATATGCTGATAATTTTGCATTTGTAGTTTCTCCGCTGATAAAACCAATACCGGAAGACATTGGAAATGCATCTCCTGTATCTGCAGTTATAAAAATTTGTCTTAAAGGGTCGTTATCCTGATATGCTTCAATTGCATCTGGAGTATCAATTGTAAATTGGATTGAACTTGAATTTATATTTTGAGAAATATCAGTAAAAATAGAGATTGTCTCTCCGGTTGAGGTAACTGTAAGATGCCAGGGAAATGAAAGATAGTAATTAGAAAAAGCAGGTGGTGTTGTAAATTCAATGTTCCCAGAAGATGTATTTAAAATTATTCTATTTATACAATCAGAAAAATTTAACTGCTGACCACTAATATTTTTAACTGTGAGAGTAATTCCGCGGACCAATATACTACCATTGCCAAAAGATAAAGGAGATATAAAAGTAACATCCATAACAGGAATACTTTTTTGCATCTTATAAATATTTTGTGGCATTTTTTGTATATGAGATACTCTGAATGAACTTGATAAAAGTGCAAGGGAGGTATAAACAGGAACAATATCAGGTAAAACAGAGATGTTGCTTAAAGTGTTTTTGTCCCTGCATGTAATATCAGAGGAAGATTCAATTCCTGTTTTAAAATTATTTATTATTGTTGCTGGAGAAATATCAGCCCGCACCACAATTGTAGCAGCAGAAGAAGCTGCAATACCCGCGGTTGTAACCAGAGGAAAATTAATAATATTACCTGTTGACTCAATTGAAGAAGATGTTTTTACGCTATATTTAATATTTCCTGTTTCATCAGTTACAGAAATTTTTGAAAATAATGAATTTGGTGTTACAGGATTGTTGAAATTATCTTTTAAATATATTTTTAAATTATATAACTCAGAAGAAGCAGTCAAAGTGTCACCTGGATTTTCAAGTCGGATTTTAAATAATTCGACATTAGTTGCACCTTTGTTAATATTGGTAGGTATGGTGTCAATGAAGTAAGAGTTTATAAGTTCAACCTTTTTCTGGATTTTTGCAAAGTTTGAATACATCGGAAATGAATCTGATGGGGACTGGATAACAGGAATCTTTTTATAAGTATAATAATCATAAGCGTTTATAGCATCAGCACTTTCTAAGGCTAAAATAAAATCAATATCAGCAGAAGATGCAGTATCTGTTATGGAGATAACAACATTTGCAGTTATTGTTGTTTGGGCAGGTATATTTAATTGCGCAAGTGATATTGAAATTGGAATTGTAGATACAGGAATGTTCGGGTTATAAATAGCGCCATAAATAATTCCTGTTTGTTTGTCCTGTATTTTGATTGAAGAAATGACTGAAGAAGGGGATAGAATAGTTCCAGGAACAGGATATGATTTAACCGTGAGAGTTATATAATTGACAGTAATATCAGAAGATGTTTCAGGAGAATTATTATAAAAATTTATTTCCATAGGAACAAGATTTGTTTGACCTGTTGAAACAAATGATTGCATTGTTCCAGGATTATGTTTTATTTCAAGAAGTTCTGCAGGAGTTACTGATGTAACAAGCAATACAAAAGGTTTTGCTGGTTCGTCATATGCCATGGAACCAGCATTTTGAAAAGATATATATTCTGTCTGAAACTCAACAGAGCCAAAAACAGGATTATTTGAAATATCAACAGTTACCCAGAATCCGCATCCATCTGTAACAGAAAAATTTAAATTTGTATACCACCAGTCTCCGCCATCTGTTGGTAGATGTGTTACGTATGTGGCAGATGATTCTGAGAACTCATCTGTATCTACTGGATAATACCATAATTTTACACTACCTTCTGCAATTGAATCTGGTTCAATTGCAGAACCTATATACCAACTATTCAGTGAATTATACACGCCAATATAATTTAAAACATCACCGCTTCCATCATCATTGATTTTAATGTGTAAAACAGGATTATTTTTTGAAGTTGCCTGCAGGTATTTGCCATCATAACCAACTTTCATAACCTGCACAGAGGTAACTGTTGCAAATAGATTAGAAGATAATATAAAAACTATAATAAAATAAATAAATTTTTTCATTTAACACCTTTTATATATCATTTTATGAATATAATTATAAATTATTAAATGTGATTTGTAAATAATAAATTAAAAAAATCTGTAAAATTTAAATTATTCAACAGGCAGTAATACAGTAAATGTACTTCCTTTATTTATTCCTTCTGACTCAGCCCAGATAAAACCATCATGTTTATTAATTATTTCTTTTGAAATATAAAGCCCGAGTCCTGCGCCCTGTGCTTTTCGTGTATTTATATCTTCTGCCTGATAAAATTTATTAAAAATTTTATTTAAAACTTCTGGATTCATTCCTATACCTTCATCTATTATTTTTATTACTGTGTAGTTTTTATTCTTGTCAGGCAAATTAATATCAGCGGGTGTAGTTATATTTTCTGCAACTTTTGTATATAGCAGAATAGAAATCCTTGAATTTTGTCTGGAGAATTTTATTGCATTATTTATTAAATTACTTGTAACCTGTGAAATTCTGACAGGGTCAATATTTATTTTTAATGATTTTATTGTAGTATCAAAAGAAATGAAAATATTCTTTTTTGAATAAACAGGTTTTAAATTTTTTATGGTTTCTTCAATCAGATGTATTATATCGGTTTTAATCTTTGATATTGTAAATGTTCCTGCTTCCATTTTAGACAGATCAAGAAGGTCATTTATCAATGATAAAAGTCGTTGCGAATTTTTATGCATTATTTCAAGGTATTCTTTTATATGTTCCGGGATCTTGCCTGTTGCACCACCAAGCATTAAGGTTAAAAATCCGATGATTGTTGTAAGCGGTGTTCTTAATTCATGAGAAACCATAGAAAGAAAATTTGTTTTTAACTTATCTGCTTCAATGAGTTTTTCGTAGCTTTCTTTTAATATTTTTTGAGATTCTTTGAATTTTGTTATATCAGAAATAACAAATACAATTCCTATCATCTCTCCTATTTGTTTTATAACAGATGCTGAAATCAAAACAGGAATGATTTTATTATCATATGTTACCAATTCTGTTTCAAAATTTTTAATAAAATCATTTTTAAGCAATTCTTTCAGCAGTTTATTCATATCACTTTTGTTTTTAAACAAAACAGTGATAGGTTTTCCTGTATAAATATTTGAATTGTTTGAAAATGTTATTTTTGCATTTTCGTTCATATAAGCAATATCAATTTCATCATTTGTTATTATCAGATATTCATTTATGGAAGATACAATCGTTTCTGCGGCATAAACAGGAGAAATTTTTAAAAATTTATATTTACTGATAAGATAAAAAAATGAGAGAGCAAAAAGTATTAGATATAAATCTGGGATATCTTCTAAAAAACTTTTTTTCAGATTAAAATAAGCAAATATTATTTCTAAAATCTCAATAATTAAAATAAGAAAAAATGTTCCTATACTGGTAATAATAAATATTCCATAAATTCTTTTTTTAATTTTGATTTTTGTCTTTAAGTAATCTTTTAAAAGAAAAAATAATCCTGCAGAAACAAAAACAATAATATATAAATAATAAACATAAACCCAGATATTGTTTTTTAATAACCGAAACCAGCCATATTCCTTTAATTCCCAATTAAGAAAAAAATTATTATTTAAAACCTGTAAGTAAATGGTTGAATAAAAGAATATAAGAATAATATATAAAATTTTATTTTGTAATATTTTTTCTCTTTTGGTTAATGCTGCAAAAAAATAAAATGCCAGGGCCGGTGCAATTATCCATGAAATTGAAAGAACATTTTCAAGAAATAAAACAATACTTTCTGGAGTATGAATATTATGTGTAAAAATTTTAACAAAACTCCATAAAGCAAAACAAAAAAATAGATATGAAGCTATTCTATTGACATTTGTTTTGCAATTATAATAAAGAAGTAAAGTCCCGAGAAGTACATATATTACAAAAGCACCAAAATGCAACAGAGTAAGAAATGGGAACCAGTTCATATGCACCTATAAGTATTTTATAATATTTAAAATCTTTTTTTTAGCATCTATTGGTTTTTCGCTTACTGATTTTATTATATTTAACATAATTTCAGTATCATCTTTTCTTTTTTTTATGTTTGCTTCTCTTTTTATAAAAAGGGTTGTTAAATTTATTCCTAATACAGTAGCAATTTTCTCAAGTGTTATAAGAGTTGCCTGTTTTGAACCACTCTCAATATTGCTCAGAAAAGAAGCGCTTATGCCTGTTTTTTTAGATAGATCATTTAAAGTCAAATTTTCTTTTTTTCTGAATAGTTTTATATTTTTCCCAATAGTTTTATATATGTTTTCTTTTTTTAGCATATCATAGCTCCTTTGCACTTATTTAATTATAATATATAAGAGTAAAAAAGTCAATTGCTAATAGCAAAAGAAAACTTGACTATTGGCATAATATTTTGTATAATTGTTATTACTGAAATGAAAAACAAAGGAGGATGCTTTGGTTAAAAAAACAATCAGTAATATAAGCGCAGCAGGGATGCTCAGAATTTTATGTAATTATAAAAAAACCGGTATTTATAATATAGAAACTCAGAACAGAAAAGTAAAAATATTTATTAATAATGGACAAATATCTGATATAAAACCAGAAGAAAAAGATATAAAAGAATTATTAATAAATGTTTTAAGTTCTTTAAGTGGTATTTCATTTTATTTTGAAGAGCAGAATATCAAACCTGCAAAAGCTTATGAATTGTGTATTGAAGATATTATCCTTGAAAGCGCGCGCAGAATTGCAAAGCAGGGCGGAAGTGATGTTATAAATGAATTTTTATTGCCGGAAAATGAAGTTTTAAAAATAGCAAAATTTCCTCTGGATAGATTTATTTATATTAAATTTTTATCTGAAGAATGGAATTTTTTATCTTTATTTGATGGAAATAAATCTATAAAAGCTGTTTTTCAAGAAAGTGGATTGGAAAAAAATAAAGCTGAAGCAATATTATATGGTTTGCTTTCCGCGGGATTATTGCGTAGGACCAGGTTTAAAATGCCGGAACTTATAAAAATAGCAAGAGAGGAATTAGGTAACATTGGAGCTGCAATAGTTGAAACAGAACTAATAAAAAATAATATTGATAAAACAAGAATGGGAATGAAAGAATTTCTGCGACTTCTTGGTTATCTTGAAAATTCATTTGCAGAAATTGTTGGAAAAACAAAAGCACAGGCAATCATAGAAAAAATCTGGGAAGCAACAAAATAAAAGGAGAAGAAATGGAACAAACATTGCAAATTTATTCATATATGATGGCAATTTTAAGTGGTTTATTTTTCTGGGCTGGTTTTTTTATTTTTGGATTAATTGCTTACAGATATTCAAAGGTTTTTAACAAGCAAACCTTTTATATTTTTTTAATGCTTGCTCCATCCGGTATACTTTTATATTCAATTTTATTGATGATAAAAATATCATTTGCATCAGGCAGTCCGGAGTTTAACAATATTATTCAAATAATTGCATATCTGTTTTTTGTTCTCTCTGCTGTTTTTACATTGGTTGCGATATTAAGGTTTAATAATATACTTGACGCTTTGATGAAATATAAAGGAGATCAAAAATGAAATATGATGCAATTTTATATGAAGCAGGTGTATTTTTACTTATTATTTCCTGTATTTATTGTGCTATTGTTTTATATAAATTAACTAAAATAATAAAAGAAAAAAGTAATATCTGGATTCTGCCGGTTTTTGCATCAGTTATTTTATTATTTGCTTTATTATCCCATATTTATGGCAATTTTATTCTTATGCCGCAGTTACAGAATTCAATAGATATTTTAACATCAGAAAAGGGGATTATGGATGAAAAAATTTATAATTCTACAAAACAGGTAATTGAAAAAATAAAAATCATTTTAATGCAGTTACGGGCTTTTTCTTTTACTTCTTTTTCAATAGCCGCAATTTTATTGATTTTTTCAAGCAGTTTGTATATAAGAAAAATATCAAAATAAGAGGTGAATTATATGAGTACAAAAAAAGTAATTATGGTTGTAGATGATGAGCCAGACATTGTAAAAATTGTAAAAATATCAATGAATTTAGCTAATATGGATTGTATAGAATGTTACAGCGGCGAAGAATGTATGGAAAAATTAAAAAAAGAACCATTACCGGATTTAATATTACTTGACATAATGATGCCTGGTATAAGTGGGTATGAGGTTTGTAAAATGATAAGAGAAAACAAAGCCTGGGATAAGATAAAAATAGTTATGCTAACAGCAAAGGGGCAAAAAGGCGATGCAGAAGAAGGATTAAAGGCAGGTGCGGATGACTATATTATAAAGCCGTTTGACCCGTATGAATTAATTGAGATGGTAAAAGAGATTTTGGAAAGGTAAGTGATAAATTTGGCATATAGTAAAGAGGAAGTCAAAAAAAATTTAAATTATATCAGGATTGTTTTATCTATTTCTCTTATTGTTGCATGGGTATATAGCTTTGATTTTTTATTGAAAAATCTTTTATTTGCTGTTATTTTTATATTATTGTTGATAATCAGTAATTTTATTTTTATTATGCTTCCAGCAAAATTTTATAGCGGGGTTAAAATAAATTATATTGTTTTTATTGTTGATATGGCATTTATCATAATCGGTGCGCAATTATTTACAGTAAATGACCTGCGTTTTATTGTTTGTATTTTTCTTGCAATATTTATTTCTGCACTTGCACAATCTGTCAATCTAAGTATTGTTATTGCAATTGTTGTTGATGCTTTGTATTTTTTTATCAATACCGAACTTTCTGGAATGAAAGCCCTGCCTTATGAGATGATCCTTCTTAACCTACCTTTTATTTTTATTGTTTCTGTTCACAGTAGTTTTATTGCGGAAAAAGCCAATGAAGAAGTTATGAAAAGAAAAGAAATTGAAAGAATGAATGAATTATTAACAAAAGGAGTTATATCAAAATCAAGGAAATTATCAGATATTACAGATTTTTTAGATGATTTAAGTGAAAGTTTTTTAGAAGCATTAATTGTTCTTGATATCGAAGGGGTAGTAAAAATTTTTAATACTGCTGCTGAAAAGATGTTTAATATAACCAGAAGTAAAGCTGTTAATTCTCCATTAAAGGATTTAGCAGGACTCTCGGCAGCAAAAGATATAATAATGAAATTAAGATTTGAAAATAAAATTACAAAAGATGAATTAATAGATGCAGGTTATAACGATAAAAGCATAAAAGTTTATGCGACCGCAACCTTTATAAAAAATAAAGAAGGAAATAATATAGGTATTTTACTTTTACTGAGAAAGATGGAATAGGTATGGGTAAAGCCCTTGACGAAAAATTAATAGCAGCTGTTTACAGAGAAGATATAGAAGAAATAAAAGATCTGATAAAACAGGGCGCAAATGTTGATGCCAAGGGTTTTGGTGCATATACTGCGCTGGGGCTTGCAATTGAAAAAGGTAATATAGATATTGTTAAAGAACTTGTCAAAGCAAAAAAGATTGAAAAAAAAATTGATGGACTTTACGGGGATGAACTTATTTTTGCTATAAAAAAAGAGGATATCACACTGGCTTTTGAACTTTTACATATGGGCGCAGACCCGAATTATATTGATTATGAAAGAAATAGCGGTTTTATTCTCGCTATTGAAAAAGGTAATATTGAATTAATAAAAGAAATGATAAAAATGGGGGCAAATGTAAATGCAAAAAATGCAAATAATAATACTGCTTTATATATAGCAGTTCAAAAAGAAAGAGAAGATATTGTCTCACTCCTGTTGCAGTCAAAGGCGGACCCTAAAATAAAAGGGCAGGGAAGGAAAACTCCATTGATTCTTTCAATTGAAAAATCAAATTTAACAATTTTCAGGTATCTTATAAATGCAAAGGCAGATGTAAATGATACTGATTATGACGGGAATACGCCGCTTTTAATTGCTACTATGAAAGGTGAAGAATTAATGGTGCGTGAATTGATTAAAGCTGGTGCAAATATAAATGCAAGGGGTTTTGGAAATTATACTGCAATAATGCTTGCAATAGAAAATAATCATAAAAATATTATTAATTTATTATTGGATGAAGGCGCTGATGTAAATATTGAAAATAATGATTGTGAAAACTGTATTATCATAGCAGTGAAGAGAAAAAATGCAGATATAATTAAAAAACTTGTTCAAAAAGGTGCATCTTTAGAATCTTGCGATATACAGGGTAATAATTTGCTTAATATTGCAATAGAAGGGGATGATGTAAAAACCTGTCTTGAACTTATTAAACTTGGTATAAATGTCAATTTACGTGATAATAAAAAGAATACTCCGCTTATAAATGCCGTAATAAAGGGCAGGAAAGAAATAGTGAGAATATTGCTTGATTCAGGAGCAGATATTAATGCAAAAGGCTTTGGCTCATATACAGCATTATGTTTTGCAGCAAAAAATAAAGATTTTAATTTGCTTGAATATCTCATAAAGTCCGGGGCAGATGTAAATATAAGGGGCTATGGAAGATATACACCGCTTCATTTTGCTGCTGAATCAGGTTGTTTTGAATGCGTGAAAAAATTACTGGAGTCAGGTGCTGAAATTAACAGTGTAAATTTATTTAATAAAACAGCATTGTTAATAGCATCGGAAAATGGATTTTTAGATATTGTTAAGTTGTTAATTAAAAAAGGAGCAGATATAAATGTAAAAGATAATAATGATAATAATGCATTAATCATTGCTTCTGAAAAGGGATATTATGATATTGTTCTGGAGTTAATTAACAGCGGTATTTATGTTAATGTTAAAAATAAACAGGATGAAACTGCATATATGCTCGCAAAGAAGAATAACCATGATAAAATCTGTGAAGTGCTGTTAAAAGCAGGTTTAATTGATAGTTAAAGGAGTAGTGAAAATGGCAAGGGAAAAGAAATCCGGAACACCAAAAGTATCATTAGAGAATTTCCAGGAAGAGATCCGCAAAAGGGCCGAAGAGATTTACAGGGAAAGGGTCGCAAATAACAAACCAGGAGATTCTTTATCTGACTGGCTGCAGGCTGAAAAGGAAATAAAGAAAAAATACGGGATATAATATTAAGTTTAAAGTACCAGGTGACAGATTGCAAGTTGAATTTACAATGAGAGAGTTATATTTAAAAATTGAACTATATTGAAAAAATGTTTTAAAATAGTTCAAAATACGTTTTAATATAGTTCTAAAATATTAAAAACTCTCTTTAAACTCTAACTTCTTACGAACTCTGTATGAATTCTTTTTGAACGTGGTTTGAATTAAGTTAGAGAACTATGTTTGAAAGTGTTTCATAAAACTAAAAATTTGAATTATCAGCGATAATTGTTGATTTAATGCCATTCTTGTATTAAAATAACCATACATTTGAAAAAAGAGGTGTTTATATGAGGAGAATTTTGTTTATTTTTCTTATAATAATCCTGCCAGTAATACTTTTCGGAGCACAGCAGGAATATTATATTTTAAAAGTTGAAGGCATAATAGATGCTGCAAATTCCGATTACATAGTAAAAGCAATTAAAATGGCAGAAGAAAACGGGGTAGCAGGCGTTATTTTGCAGATGAATACTCCTGGTGGCCTGATGAAATCAATGCGGACAATTGTTGATAAGATATTGGAATCAAAGGTCCCTGTTATTACCTATGTATCACCAAAAGGAGCCAGGGCAGCATCAGCCGGAACTTTTATTTTACTTGCATCGCACCTGGCAGTAATGGCAGAAGGCACAAATATAGGAACAGCAAGCCCTATTGATTTTACAGGAAATAAAGCAGCAGAAAAAATAACAAATGATTCAATTGCATATATAAAGAATCTTGCACGCATGCGCAATAAAAATCAGAAATGGGCAGAAGAGACAATCACAAAAAATATCTCATCATCAGAGATAGAATCTTTGAAATTAAATGTAATTGATTTTATAGCGAAAGATATGGATGAACTGATAAAAAAATTAGACGGAAAAAAAATAAAAATAAATGAAAAAAATTTTATTTTTAATACAAAAGAAGCAAAAATAACAAATATAGAATTATCAGGCAAACATAAGTTTGTCCATTTTCTTGCAGACCCAAATTTAACATATATCTTATTTCTGGTTGGGACATACGGAATAATCTATGAACTTGCGCATCCCGGGGTTTTATTTCCCGGAGTTGCAGGTGCTATTGCACTTGTGCTTGCTTTTATTGGTTTTGAATCTTTACCAATAAATATTGCAGGTTTAATACTGATCGGGCTTTCTTTTGCTCTTTTTATTGCAGAAGCAATGACACCAGCCTTTGGAGCACTTTTTACCGGTGGGATAGTTTCTTTAATAATCGGTTCTTTTTTATTATTTCCAGGCAGGGGCATAGATAGTGTATGGGCGCCTTCTTACTGGGTTATTGGAGTAATGGTTTTTGTTACGACTGTTTTGATAGGCGTTATACTTGCTGCAATAATAAAGTCATTGCGAAGTAAAAAAATGATGAGCAAGGAAAGCATGATAGGTTTAAAAGGAATAGCACAGACAGAGATAACTCCGGAAGGTGGTGTGGCAAACGTGGGCGCTGAAGAATGGAAAGCGTATTCTGACGAAAAAATAGAAACACGAGAAATAATAGAGGTTTTAGAAGTTGATGGATTGAAATTGAAAGTAAAAAAAATTCCAAGAAAAAAGGAGGACTGAAATGTGGGGACTGATTGTATTAATTTTTATTTTGTTGTTTGTTGTTCTGCCGTCGTTTATCAAGATAGCACAGGAGTATGAAAGGCTTGTAGTATTTCGTTTAGGAAGGTGCATAGGCGAACGTGGCCCAGGGCTTGTAATTTTAATTCCATTTGTAGATAGACCTGTAAAGGTTGATTTAAGGGAATTGTTCCTTGAAATACCTGAGCAGACCTGTATCACTAAAGACAATGCGCCAATTTCTATAGATTTTTTAATTTACTGGAAAGTGGTTGACCCGGTAAAATCAGTTGTGCAGGTGGGAAATTTTGCAGGTGCTTCCCAGGGGATTGCTACTACGACTTTAAGGGCAATAATAGGAGACATCCCGCTTGATGACATACTTGCAAAAAGGGAACAGATAAATTTACTATTACGGCAAAAACTTGATGAAGTAACAGAGAGATGGGGAGTAAAAGTTACATCTGTTGAAATAAGAGAAATAATACCACCCCGCGAGATACAGGAAGCAATGAATAAACAGATGTCAGCGGAAAGAAACAGGCGTGCGTTAGTGATACAAGCAGAAGGAAAAAAAGTTGCGGCAATAACCGTTGCAGAAGGAGAAAAACAGTCAGCTATTTTAAAAGCAGAAGGAGACCAGAAAGCGCAGATACTTCGTGCAGACGGTTATGCAAAGGCGCTTGAAGAGATATTTTCTGCTGCAAAAAATGTTGATTCAAATACAATGTTGATACAATATTTTGAAGCATTAAAAGTGCTCGGTTCAACAAACGCAACAAAGTTTGTCATACCTGTAGAATTAACTTCGCTTATTTCAACTATTGGTTCAAAGGTAAAGGATTCAATGAAGTGAACGCGGAGATAATTACAATCGGGACAGAGTTGCTGTTAGGGCAGATACTTGATACAAATTCACTTTATTTAAGCAAAAAATTATCAGAAATAGGAATCAATCTTTATTACAAAACATCAGTAGGCGATAATATTAACCGCATAAAAGAGACGCTTGCAATTGCAGCTAATCGTTCTGACATGATTATACTTACAGGTGGATTAGGTCCTACGGTTGATGATGTAACTCGTGATGCAATTGCAGAGTGGTCAGGCCAAAAACTTGTAATTGATAAAGAAATACTTTTAAAGATAGAAAATTTTTTTAAAAAAAGAAATATAAAAATGCCTGAAAATAACAAAGTTCAGGCATATATACCAGAAGGCGCTTTAATACTTGAAAACAAAGTGGGAACAGCGCCAGGTTTTATTTTAGAACATAATTCAAAGGTTATTGTATGCGTTCCTGGCGTTCCTGCTGAAATGAAACCAATGATAGAAACAGGAGTTATTCCATATCTTGTTGAAAAGTTCGGGGCTGCTAAATTTGTGATTTTTTCAAAAAGAATAAAAATTGTTGGATTACCCGAGTCTCTTATAGATGAAAAAATCAAAGATGTCTTTATTGAATCAAGGAACCCCACAGTTGCAATTTTAGCCCATCAAACAGAAATAGAAATACGCCTCACTGCAAAAGCAGAAAACAGGGAAAAGGCAATTGATTTAATAAATGTGGTTAAAAAGATAATTTATGAAAGAATAGGAGAAAATATTTACGGAGAAGATGATGAAACACTGGAAGAAAAAGTTGCAAATTTACTAAAGGACAAAAACTTAACTATCTCAACTGCTGAGTCATGCACGTCAGGGCTTCTTGCATACCGGATTACAAATATTCCTGGAAGTTCAAAATATTTTTTGGGTGGATTAAATACCTATTCAAATGAATCAAAGATAAATTTGTTAGGTGTTCCAGATGAAGTTATAAAAAAATATGGCGCGGTAAGCGAAGTATGTTGCAGATTTATGGCAAATAAATGCAGGGAAAAATTTGGCTCAGATATTTCTATTGCAATAACAGGTATTGCAGGACCGGATGGCGGAACTGATGAAAAACCAGTCGGGCTTGTTTATACAGGGATTTATAAAGATGGAGACATAAAAGTATTTAAATTTAATTTTGCTGGCAGCCGCGAGATAATCCGGGCACGGTCAGCCCAGATGGCTTTGTTTGAACTTTATAAATTATTAAAAGGTTAAGGGTAGAGGTAATAAATGGCAGATGAAAGTAAAGATAAATTAAGATTTTTAAATGAGCCGCTCAAAGAACGCCTTAAAAAAAATTCAATAACAAATATACTTTATTTTATCCTAACGTTGCCTATTTTATTTTTTATAACACCTTTGATTTTAAAATATGCTGGAAAAGAAGCGTATGGTATATGGGTGCTTACCGGGGCTGTTTTAATATTTATTGAACTTTTTGCAAATATGCAAATGTCTTCTGCTGCATCGATACTTGTTCCCAAATATAACCCCAAAAAAGATGAAATAGATATAAATGAAATATGTAATACTGTGTTTATTTTTTATCTTTCAATGGCCGTTGTTATTTTTATTTTATACTTTTTTTTTAGAGTAACTATAATAAATCTTTTTTTTAAAGTTGATAAAAACAATATTGAAATAACAAACTTTGTATTATCTGCAAGTATATACCTTTTTTTACTTAATTTTATAATAGTTGGTTTTGCTTATCTTATGAATGGTTTTAATATTTTTTATATAAACAACATACTTCATATTATTATTGGTTATATAAGAGCCGGGCTTATGGTCTTTGTTTTGTTTGCCGGATATGGTATAAAAGGAATTGTGCTTGTTCAGATGGTGACAATAATATTTGAAACAATTTTGCTTGCGTTTTTTACTAAAATGGTTTTTCCGCCGCTTAAAATTGGACTTAAATATTTTAGTTTTGAAAAGCTTAAAACGATGTTAAATATCGGTGTTAAACTTTTATTTTCAAGAATAGCGGTGCAGGTCAATAATAATATAGATAAATTAATTTTAGGTTTTTTTTTAAATCCTGTTGTAATTGCTTATTATCAATTAGGAGCTGGTATTGCAAAGTATATTGCAAGTGTGCCTGAAATACTCGGGCTTTCTTCACTGCTTCCTGCCGCATCTGAACTTAAAACTAAAAACCAGATTGAAAAAATAGCAATCTTATATAACAGGGTAAATAAGTATATTTTTTTCATTGCATTGCTTTTATGTTCTGGTTTTATAATTTTTGGTCAGGAATTTATAAATTTGTGGCTTGGCAAGGGTTATGACGATGCATATACAGCACTTACAATTTTAAGTATTGCTTATACTTTAGGCATTGCAGGTTTTGCTGCAATGAATTTGTTAAACGGAATGGAAAAGATTAATGAAACTATGAGGGTTTCTATAATATGTGCGATTGTTAATGTGATTTTAAGTATTTTTTTAACTAAATATTATGGCTTGAAAGGAGCAGCAATTGGAACACTTATTTCAATGGGTGCAGGAGCTATTTTATTTTATATTTTATTTTATAATATTTTTAAAATTCATTTAAATATAATTGACGTTTTAATTAAACCTTTATTATGTGTTTTAATTGCTTTTATTATAAATAGAGTTTTAGAAATAAAATTATTATTAAATATAAATTGGTTTTTATTTTTTGGAAAAACTTTTTTATTTGCCTTAATTTATTTTATTACAGGATATTTTATCTTTAAAATTTTTGATTCATATGATAAAGAAATAATAAAAGGTTATTTACCTTTTTTAAAACAGATAGAATAGATATTATTTTTGTCTTTTATTTTTAAAAAAATTTTTTATTATCTGACCGCATTCTTTTTGCATTATTCCTGACACGATATTTACGCTATGATTGTTTTTATCACTGTTTATTATATCAAAAACACTTCCGCATGCGCCTGTTTTTGGGTCTCTTGCACCAAACACAAGATTTTTTATCCGGGCAAGTATTATCGCACCTGCGCACATTGAGCATGGTTCAATAGTTGTAAAAAGGGAAGTGTTTAATAATCTTTCATTTTTTAATTTTTTTGATGCTTTTTTAATTGCGAGCATTTCAGCATGCGCGGTGGGGTCTTTTTTTGTTTTAATAAGATTATGAGCCCTTGCAATGATTTTATTTTCAAAAACTATGACTGCACCAACAGGGACTTCGTCCTTTTTATATGCTTTTAGCGCTTCCTGAAGCGCCTCTTTCATGAATTTTTCATATAACATAAAATTCCTTTTAATAAGAAAAAATGGCGCGCCCGGCAGGAGTTGAACCTGCGGCACCTTGATTCGTAGTCAAGTGCTCTATCCACTGAGCTACGGGCGCACATATATTAGAAAATAGAGAATCGAAAATCGAAAATAGAAAATAGAACAAGGTACACTTTATTATATCAGAAAATCGAAAATAGAGAATCGAAAATAGAGCAAGGTATAAAAAATTTCAAATAACCAGTATTGACTCTTTGCCAGTCGAAGCACAATAAAATTGAGCGTAGGCTGGCGGAGAGAGTGGGATTTGAACCCACGAAGCCCTTTTGGAGCTTACACGCTCTCCAGGCGTGCTCCTTAAACCGCTCGGACATCTCTCCGCGGATTAGAAAATAGAGAATCGAAAATAAAAAATAGATCAAGGTGAATAAATTTTCTATCTTCAGATTTATAGATTTTAAAAAATTATATACTGAGTAAGTGGAACCGCTTCTCTATATTTTACTGCCGAAAATTTATCAAGGTGTAAAAACTTTCAAATAACAAAATATTATATCATTATATTTTCAGTAAAACATATAATAAAATTATATATAATATTTTTCAATTTTCAATTCTCGATTTTCAAATTTTCAGCTTTGCTAAAAATTTGGCGGAGAGGAGAGGATTCGAACCCCCGATACCAAAAAGGTATTGCCGATTTCGAGTCGGCCGCTTTAGACCACTCAGCCACCTCTCCGCAAATTAGAAAATCGAAAATCGAGAATTGAAAATAGTGTAAGGTAACCTTGATTATAAAACGTAGAGACAGGGTTCCATCCCTGTCTCGTCTTTACATACGCCGAGCCTATTCTTTGAGACGCGGGTGGAACCGCGTCTCTACATTTTAATACCTAAAATCAAAAATGGGATAATCTATAAAAAATTTCAAATAACCAGTATTGACTCTTTGCCAGCCGAAGCTCAAAAAAATAGAGCGTAAATCTGGCTTGCCAGCCGAAGCTTAATAAAATAGAGCGTAAATCTGGCTTGCCAGCCG
>FWPV01006775.1_pt1 | contig 19391 bp, 12 predicted proteins | sample 2228371 | NCBI WGS metagenome assembly FWPV01 (sample SAMEA103939776, study PRJEB20133) | metagenome
GCCGCTGCACAACATCCGGCCGGGCACGGCGTATCCGGCCACGCTGGTCCTCACCGCGGACCATGACGACCGCGTCGTCCCGGCGCACTCCTTCAAATACGCCGCCACGCTCCAGGAAGCGCAGGGCGGAGACGCGCCCATCCTCATCCGCATCGAGACCGCCGCCGGCCACGGCGCCGGCAAGCCCACCTCGAAAATCATCGACGAGGCGGCCGATGTGCTGGCATTTCTCCAGCGCGTCCTCTTCCCAGAGCCCGAACCGCGCATGTTCCGCGTCGCCATCGATCAGGACAACCTCGTCGGTCCGGTCGATTTCTCGTTCCTGAACCAGCCGCTGACGCCCGATCACCGCATCACCGTGCGCGACGGCCGTTTCGTGGACGCTCTGGGCCGCCGCGTCCGCTTCTGGGGCGTGAATCTCGCATTCGGCGCCAACTTCCCCGAACCCGCCGACGCCGCGCGCATCGCCAAACGTCTGCGCCGCCTCGGCGTCAATCTGGTCCGCCTGCATCACATGGACACGAGCCCGGACTCCGATCCTTCCAACGCCCGCTCCATCCTCACCACAGATCCCTATCCCACGCTCAACCCCGTCGCCGTGGACCGGCTCCGGATCCTGCTCGACGCCCTCCGCGAAGAGGGCATCTACGTCAACCTCAATCTGCACGTCGGCTACACGTTCCGTCCGGGCATCGATCCGGTCGGCCCGTTCGATTTCCCCGTCCCGAACCAGTCGAAGCCCCTCCACATCCTCGATGACCGGATGGTGGAGCTTCAGTGCGAGTTCGCCCGGAAAATCATCGACGCCCTGCGCCTGAAGGACGACCCCGTCCTGGCGATGGTCGAAATCAACAACGAAAGCTCCCTGCTGTACTCGTTCCAGACCGGCGCGCTCAAAAAATACTGGCCAGAGGCCACGCTCGAGGAAGTGATCGCGCGGGACAAGGCCTACCTGGACCGCATCGCCGCCGTCGTCCGGGAGCGGCTCGGCCCGTCCGTTCCCGTCACCGGCACGCAGGTCGAATTCGGCGGCCCCCTGAATTTCGACACGCACGCCGGGCTCGACTACATCGACGATCACTTTTACATCGACCACTACAATTTCCCCAACCGTCCCTGGGACTCGTCCGACTGGCGCATCCGCGACACCTCGGGCGCAGGCTCCGGTTACCTGCAGTACCTGCACAAGGCCTTCGCGCGGCAGGCCAACAAGCCGTACACGGTGAGCGAATTCAACCAGCCCTACCCGAACCGGCAGGCTGCCGAGATCGACCCCACCTTCGCCGCCTTCGCGTCTTTCCAGGATTGGGACGGCGTGATGCACTTTGCCTACGAGCACGGCCGCAACTGGGACCGCAATGCGCCCTCCGCGTTCGACCTCAACGGGGACTTCACGAAGCTTGCGGCGTTCGGACAGGCTGGTTACCTGTTCCGCAAGGGGCTGGTCCGTCCGGCGGAGCGCGAGCATGTCATCCCGCTGCCCCGCTCGCTGCGCGAGAAAGCCACGGCGGAGCGCATGCAGTTCCGTCTGGCCGCGTTTTTTGAAAATCTCGGCATCGACCCGAACCTCGCGTTCCAGCGCCGCGTGGCCGTTGACCCCACCGTGGAGACCGCGCCGCGGCCAGAAAAAACCCAGCCTCCCTACCGGGCCGAAAACGGCGACATCTCCTACGATCCGCTCCGCCAGATCTTCCTGATTCATGCCGAGCAGGCGGCTGGCGTCTTCGGCTTCGTTCTGGAAGAGCCGGCGAGCGCCGGCCCCATGACGGTCGCGCTTTCCCCCGCTGACCGCGGCTTCGCCTCGATCCTGCTCACGGCTCTGGACGGAAAACCTCTGGAAAGTTCGGCGCGGATGCTGCTCACCAATCCGGGATTTACGCTGGGCGAGAAACAGAAATTGATTCCCTACCAGAAGGATCCCTCGTGGTTCACGCTGGCCCCGGTGAACCCGGACCGGCCGTCGTCGCCCTATTCCGTGACGGGACCGGTCGTGATGGAGCACGTGGGCGCCACAGTGACCCTGAAATCGAAGTTCCGCGCCATCTCGGTGTATCCGCTGGACAGCACTGGCAAACGCATGGCGCCGCTCCCGGTGGAGAGGACGCCGCAGGGCCATCGTTTCCGCCTGAGCGCAGAGACGCCGTGGTACGAGATCACGACCGCACAGCCCCTTTGAAACAACCGCTTGCCGCCGCCGCCCATCGGCAGCAGCCCGCCAGCCCTCCTTGGACCCTGCGGGCCATCAGCAGCAACAAGTGCCCCCGCGGATTCGCAACCGCGAGAGCGGACGGTTCCCAAGACGGCCTGAGCTGAGCGGGTTTCTTTCGAGGGAGGAGGTATGCGGGCGCCAGTTGGGGTGTTTGGGTGAGGGCGCCCGCACTCGTAACGGGGATTGCCTATAGGACGGCGCCACAGGGCAAAAAGGTTACGCGGATTCTTCACGAAGGCCAAAAGTCCTCGATTCCGGCGCTTCCGGCCCCGGATCGAGGGTCTCTTCCTGTGCGGTTCCGGCAGGGCAGTGTCATCATGAGGATGGTGTATTTCTGCGGTGTCTGCGGCACGGATGAGAGCGGAAACCTGCCGTCTGAATTGAAAACCGCGCTGGAGAGGCTCGATCTCCCCTTCGACCGGATGGACTCCGGGCTCCTGACGCTGTGGTGCGGTCCCTCCCGCCCGCGCGCCTTCGCCCGGATCGACTCCCCTCGCGGACTTGCGGCCCTGGCTGGCGAGCTCATCTGGGAAGGCGGGCCGCCAGAGGAAGACCAGCCAACAGCGCTCGAGCGTCTGCTGGATTGCCTTTGCAGCAACCGCCCGCAGGATCTGTCGCAGGCGAACGGTACTTTTGCCGCCCTCGCCTGGGATGGCGCGGCACGCAGGCTCTGGCTCGCGGTAGACAGCCTGGGCGGACGTCCGCTGTATTTCGCGCGATGCGGCGGCGCGCTGGTCTTCTCCACCATGCTGGAGATTCTGCTGCATCTGCCCTCTCTTCCGCGCACGTTCGATTTCGCGGCGTTTGTGGAGCAGGAGGCCTTCTGTTACCCGCTGGCAGACCGGACTCTGTACGAAGAAATCCGCGTGTTGCGGGACTCGGAATATCTCCTCTGGACGCCGTCAGAGATCCGCCGCGACCGGTATTTCGACTGGTCCCGGATCGAGCTGCTTTCTCTTCCCCTGGAGGATGCGGCGGACGGCTGCGTGGAAGCTGTCTCGGCGGCGGTGCGTGACCGTGCGCCGCGCGCTGGGGGGACGGCAAAGGCGCTGCTGTCCGGCGGACTGGACTCGCGCTGGATTGTCTCGCTGCTTCATGAAATGAACATCCCGCTCCGCGTGTCCACCCTGCGCATTCCGGACAGCGAGGATTACGAATACTCCAGGCGCTTCGCCTTGCTTCTTGGCCTGCCCCTGGAGGAAGCGGAATATCCGGTCGAAGCCCCGCCGCGTACGATCGGGACAACAACGGCGCAGGTCCTGACGGCTGCCGCCGCCCCGTTGACCCCCGGACGCGTTTTCAGCGGGGATGGCGGCGGCGAAACCGTGGGGTTTCTGCTGATGCCCCCCGGAGTGATGGAAAAACTCGGGCGCGGTGAAATCGGGCCGGCCATCCGCGAATATCTCCATGGCCATGAAATGCCCGACCGGTTGTTCCGGCCGCAGTGGCGCTCCCTCGCAGCGGAGCACGCACCCAGGGCGATGCGCGAGGCTCTGTCCCAGTACGCCCATGCGCCCGCGCAGAAGGCGATGCATCTGTTCGTGATCCTGAACGACCTCCGCCGGCATCTGCACGACTTTTTCGAAGTTGCGCCGGGCATCGGACTCGATCTGACCCTGCCCTTCTATGACCGCCGCGTGCTGCATTCGGTGCTTCGCCTCGCGCCGCCCCTCGATCCCTATCTGTCCCACCGGCTCTACCATGTCGTGCTGCAGAGGGCTCCGCAAGCCTGCGTCCGGGTTCCGTGGCAGAGTTACCCGGGGCGCCTGCCGTGCCCGCTGCCTCGCGAAGGTCCGCCATTGAAAACGCAATGGCAGCTGAATCAGGAATGGAGTTCCAGAAAAACCGCCGTATTCTGCCGGAGTGTGCTGTCGGAATGGCGCCAGGGCCGTCTGGCGGCGGACTATCTCAACGTGCCCCTGCTGGCCGCCGCCGCCTGGGCGCACAGGCTGAGTCTGCGCAATTTCGCTTACTGGCTCCGGCCGGCGCTCGCACTGTCTGACGCAGTGCGGCGCTCTGGAACGGGTTCGCGGGGATGCGCATGAGCAGCTGGTCGAGCACGCTTCGCTGGCGGCTGCAGAAGCTGGGCCTTGCCGCCTATCGCCGGAGTCTCGTTTTCTATTGCCTGCAGCCTCCGGAGAAATCGAGCGCCCCTGCTCTTCCCGAAGGCTTCGAATTCCGGGCGCTCGAGGCTGCCGACCTCGAGCCGCTGCACTATCCTGGGGGCTGGCTGAGTCTGGACGAGGCGCGGCAATGGCTGGAACGCGGCGATTCTGACCTCTGCGCAATCATCCGCGGCGACCGCATTTGCGCCTGCCTCTGGCTCGAGCGGCACATCGCCCGCATCGACTACCTTGATCTTCACGCGCCTCTCCCGGATAGCCACGGCTACATTTCCAAAGTCCTTGTCACCAGGGAATGGAGGCGCCACGGACTGGCCCGGGCCATGTACGAAGCGGTGGCAGCACGCGGACCCTGGCGGGTGCTGCACAGCGCCTGCGTCCCATGGAACGAGCCGATGCACCGGCTGTTCGCGCAGCTGGGCTGGCGCCGGCGGCTGGTGATCACTTCATGGAAGCTGCCGGGCTTGCAATGGTTCGATGTCCGCCCTCTTCATGGCGGAGACACGGCCCGGTTCCTGAGCCCGGAGCGGGCAGCGGAGGCGCTGTTCGCCGTCAGGGAAGAACGTCCATGACCCGGCGCCGCCGCACCGTGCTATCTTGGCGCATGTGGCGCGGCGGCGCCTGACCGCTGCGTCCTGGCCTTCCACGATGAATTTCCTGTCCTCGACTGGCAGCGTTGCACAGCGCCGGCAGCGCCGCCGGATTCAGCGGCTGACGGGGGCACGCAATGGCCGGCGCTGACCGGCCGCACGGCGCCGGCGCCGCATCGTCGGAGGCATTCCGCTCTGTCGGCGCTGGCGGCGGGGCGTTGCTGAGCGGCCTGCATTTCGGGGTCACGGTTCTTGTCACGTTCTTTCTCGCGCCCTACATGCTCCGCCGCCTGGGAGACACCTCCTACGGATTGCTGAGCGTGGCGTGGGAGCTTTCCGGCTACTTCGGCCTGCTGGATTTCGGCCTCCGCAACGCCATCGCCTACTATGTCGCACGCGCCGCGGCCTCAGGAGAGCCTGATGGGCTGCGCGTGGTCATCAGGAACGCCTTCTGGCTCCTTTGCGGCATCACCGGAATCGGACTTCTGGCTTCCTGGCCTCTGGCAGCCCTGGCCGTCCGCTGGATCCAGACCGGACCTCTGGACGAATCGACCGTCCGGTCCGTTCTGTGTCTGAGTTTCGCCGTCCTGGCGCTGAACCTGACCGGCACGCTGGCCGGCTCGGTTCTCAGCGGGCTCAGGCGTTACGACTGGCTGGTCGCCACCAACATCGCAGGGACACTGGCCTCGGGCCTGTTCGTCGTCGCCGCCATTGAGGCGGGCGCCGGGCTGTTGTCCGTCGCCCTGGCGCAGGCCGCGGGCACCATGCTGCCCTGGGTGGTGCAGCAGTTCATCCTCCACCGCTGGAAGGTGATCTCGGACTTGTGGCCGCCGGCTCTGGATAAGCCCGTGGTGAAGCAGCTCACGTCCTACGGCAGCGCGAATCTTCTGATGCGGGTAAGCGATCTGCTGGCGTTCCAGACGGACCAGCTTGTCATCGTGCAGCACTCCGGTCCCGCGGCCGTGGCACGCTACCACATCGGCCGCTATCTGGCCCTGCACGCCCGGCGCCTGACGGCGGCCCTCAGCGCCGTGCTGTCGCCCTATTTCACCGCGCTTTCGGCCTCCGGACAGCTGGAGGAATCCCGCACGTTTTTCCTGCGCGTGAACCGCTGGATGTGCTCCCTCGCCTTCCTGCTCCTGGGCGGCGTGATGTCGCTCGGCCAGCCGTTCCTCGCCTTATGGGTCGGCCCCCGCTATCTGAGCGGCGGCTTCTGGCAGCGGAGCGACACGGTCCTCCTCCTTTACGGCGCTGCCATGATTTTCCGTTCCCTCACGGCCGTCCCTTATCAGTACCTTCTGGGCACGCGCCGGCTGCGCGTGCCGACGGCGGCGCTGGCCGTCGAAGCGCTGTTCGTCGTCGCCGGCGGCGTCTTCGCCATCCGCTGGAAGGGGCTGGCCGCCGTGGCGCTGGTCAAGCTGGCTTCAAGCATCGGGATCGCTGTTTTCACGCTCGTGCCCTACGCGCTTCGGGAATCAGGCATCCCGGTCCGCGAGTATCTCCTCCGCAGCCTTGTCCCGGCGCTTCTCACGGGCATGGCCACGGGAGTTTCCGCCCTGCTGTTCCGCCATGCAATGCCCATTTCGAGCTGGGCGCAACTCTTCCTCGCTGCTTCTGTGAGCGCAGCGGCGGGCGCTGCCGCATTCCTTGCCATGTCGACGGCGGAAGACCGCGAGTTCCTCCGCCGCAAGCTCCGCACTCCGCTCGGCTGACCGCCGTCGCTGCGGTTTGATACAACCGATCCATGCGCAACGCCGTCCTGCTGGCCTTTCTGACAGCTTCTCTTGCAGCCGCGCAGCAGCCGTGGCGGGAAGAGGGCCTGCTGCATCTCCAGAAAAGCCCTCACGCGCGGCTTCACCCGGTTCCCGTCCGCGCCGTCCGGTTCCAGCCCGGTTTCTGGAAGACGCGCCAGGACGTCACCATCGAGCGCTCTCTCCCCACGCTGCTTGAATTGCTCGAACAGAACGGCATCGTGGACAACTTCCGCCGGCTCGCCCGCCCGGACCGCCAGCCGCCCCGCCGCGGCCCGCTCTACACCGATTCCGACCTCTACAAGTGGATGGAAGCCGCCGCCTGGAGCCTGCAGGTCCGGCCGGACCCGAAACTCGAGGCCACTCTCGACGAGCTCACGGATACGATCCTCGCCGCGCAGGAGCCATCCGGCTATCTGAACACCTGGTTCGTCGAAGACCGCGCTCCGCTGCGCTGGCAGCAGCAGGTCACCGGCCATGAACTCTACTGCCTGGGCCATCTGCTGCAGGCGGGCATCGCATACTACCGTTCGACCGGCAAACGGAAGCTCCTTGATGGCGGCATCCGGTTCGTCGAGTACCTCCTGCGTGATTTCGGCCCCGCCCCAAAGCAGCCGCTGCTGACGGGCCACCCGGAGCTTGAGCTCGCCCTCGCCGAGCTCTACCGCACCACCGGAGACCGCCGTTATCTGGGCCTCGCCGAATACCTGTTCAGCGGCGTCGAGCGGGAACGCCTCAAGCTGCGCGAGCGCGACCTCGTTTACATCTTCTCCGGCAAGCCTTTCACCGAACGCACGCAGCTGGAAGGTCACGCCGTGCGTGCGCTGTACGCCTCTGCCGGCGCCGCCGATTATGTTCTCGAAACAGGCAACGAAGCCTTCCGCTCAACGATCCTGCGCCTGTGGGAGGATCTCGCCTTCCGCAAGATGTACGTCACCGGCGGCGTCGGCTCGCGCGCCGCTGGCGAGACCTTCGGAGATGCCTACGAGCTTCCCAACCAGCAGGCCTACACGGAAAGCTGCGCCGCCATCGCGGGCATGCTCTTCAACCAGCGGCTGCTGCATCTCACCGGCGAAGCGAAGTACGCCGACCTGATGGAGCGCGCGCTGTACAACGGCATCTGCTCGGGCATGTCGTCGAGCGGTACGCTCTACTGCTACCGCAACCCTCTCGCCGCGCCCGCCTCGGACCGCATCCGCAATCCCTGGTATTCCACCACGTGCTGCCCTCCGAACCTCCAGCGCACGTTTACTGCTCTGGGCGCATACTTCTTCAGCACCTCGAAGGACGGCGTCTGGGTGCACTTCTACGACAACGCCACTCTGGACTGGAAGCTGGAGTCGGGCGAGCCGCTCCGCCTGGCCATCCGCACCGGGCAGCCCTGGCAGGGCGAGGCGGAGATCACAGTCTCGCCGCAACAGCCGAAGGAATTCACGCTGTACGTCCGCATCCCCTCCTGGTCTGACAGCACGCAGGCCACGATCAATGACGAGCCTCTGCGGGACTCCGTCCGTGCGAATGAATATCTGGCCCTCAAGCGCGTGTGGCGCCCCGGAGACCGCGTCCGTCTCGCCTTCAGCATGGCGCCGCGGCGCGTCTTCGCCAATCCGCGCGTCGGCGAAGACTACGGGAAAGCAGCGCTGCAGCGCGGCCCGTTCATTTATTGCCTCGAGAGTCACGACAACCCCGGATTCTCCGTCTTCGATGCCGCGCTCGACGGCAGCGCCGCGATGGAAGCCGTGCCCTCGGCCAGCGCGCCCGCCGGGGCTGTGCTGCTGCGCACGTCCGGACTCGCGTACAACCCGCCTCTGGAAAAACAGCCGCTGTACGGTTACCAGCCCATCCTGCCCGTGCAGCGCGTGCGGCTCACGTTCATCCCCTATTACGCGTTTCACGACCGCGGTCCCGCGGACTACACCGTCTGGCTGCCGTGCCGCAATTGCGGCTGGTAATCCCGCGCGGGAAACGCGGCTCAGGCAAGCCGGACTTCGCTCAGCCGGGGTGTTGGCGCAGGCTGGCCGTCGATGCGGGCCTCGAACACGCGCTCGTGTTCTTCCACCGGCGCTACACGCACGAGCGCCCTCATCCACAGGCCGTCCCATGCCAGCTCCGCCAGGTTTCCCTCCAACCGCATCGTGGGTTCTCTCTCTGAAAACGGCGCGCCGGCGTCTGCCACTTCCAGCGCGAGCGCCGCGAAGGCTGTCTGCACCCGCGCCCACTCCACCAGCCGCGGCGCGTCCGGAGGCTTGAAGTCGAGCGTCGCCGTCAGCGAACCGTCCCGCGGATGGACGCGCAGCTCCAGCCGCCGTCCGCCAGATCGTCCTCCCAGAAGCAGAAGCCGCGCGCGCACCAGCGGGCTGTCAGCTTCCACGCGCCGTTCATCGGATTCGATGCGGGCGCCGACGGACAACCCGTCAATATGAAACTCGGCGAACAGCCGCCCGCACTCGAAGCGCCCGGCCCGCACGGGATCCAGCGAGATATGCCGGTCGCCGCCGGGATCGCGGAATCCGATCACTGCCAGCACGCGGCCTCGGTCCTGCACGCTGTGAAACACGGCCGACGCGAAGTCATAGCCGTCCTTCACAACCCGCAGCTGAATCACGCGCGCCGGCCGCGAGGCATCGCCGAAGTAGCCGATCAGCGGCCTCCGCTGCACCCAGAAGTCGCTGCGCGAGGCGCTCCCGAGCGAAAAATCCCGCGAGAAGAAAGACGCTCCGGAAGTGGGCGGTTCCGCGATGTACAGCTCCCGGTGCATCCGCCCGGGCGCAGGGCTCAGGAACCGCGGCGCCAGATCCTCCGGGCAGCGGTAGTCGTGCAGCGCCGTTTCTCCGTCATCCTCCCCCGTGCGGTTTTCCGGCGTGGACAGCCCGAGCCTCCCGCGCAGCGCTTTCTCGAACCAGACGGGCTGGCCGAAGTCGTTCGAGTAGCAGCGGCTCATCGGTCCGCAAAACTGCCGCCGCGCCGCGTCCCAGTGCGCCGCCATGTGCTCCCACAGCCGCCGCTCCACCGCCGCCGCGCGCCGCCGCGCTTCTTCGTCTTTCACGTACATCCGGATCCGCACCAGCGCCGCCAGCGTCACGCGGGCATACGTTGGCGAATTGTACTCGGCGAAGCTGCCCGTACGGTCGATCTCGGCGCACACGCGCCGCATCCGCTCGCGTCCGTAGTCCGCCAGATCCCGGTCTTCCAGCAGTTCGCCCGCGGCGAGTGTCACAAACCCGCCCAGCACCGCGATGTTCGTATAGCCTGGCCGCACGTCGCGCCGCTGGACGGAGCGCGCGGCGTGGAGCAGCGCCTCGCGCAGACGCCGCCTCGGATCCTCGGGCAGCCGCGCCCCGTGCCGGAATTCGATCTGCGCCAGCAGCGATCCGTTGAAGTCCGCCCAGTTCCAGTCCGCCGGCGCCATTTTCTCCGGCGGCTCTTCCAGATACCATCCCCAAAGCCCGTACCACTGTGATGCCGGATCCGTGACCTGCAGCGCCAGCACGCGGTCCAGAATCCGCAACGCGCGCTCCGTGCGTTCCGGGGAACCCGGCTCCAGAAGCAGCAGCGCATACTCGAGCGATTCGCGCGTCGGATGCGCCTGGCACTCGCGCAGCCTCGTGTGGTAGCGGTATTCAGGGCCCAGCAGAACGCGCAGCATCGAGTGCGCCGGATCAAAACGCTGGTCGCGCGCCCGGATCGCCTTCTCGAGCAGAAGCCGGTCCCAGGCTGAGGGCCATCCATCTTCCGCCCTCTTTGCGCGGCAGGAAAGAGCCAGCGACGCCGCCGGAGTCAGAACGAAGCCTCGCCGGTCCATGACTTGATCCCGGCTTCAGGCCTGTCAGCGGTCGCGGTCGGCCACGAGATCCGTCGCCGCCAGCAGCGCCGCGCGGGCGGGCGTGTCGGCGAATTGCTCCAGCAGCCCGCGCGCTTTGGCCGTGAACTCCCGCGCCCGGAGCCGCGCCCGTTCGATGCCGCCGTGACGCACAACCACGGCCTTGATCTGATCGAAGCTCGCGCGCTGATAGGCCCGGTCTTCCAGAACCGCCTGCACGCGGGCGCGCTCCTCCTCTGTGGCGCTGTCCAGCGCATAACACAGCGGCAGAGTCACTTTGCCCTCGCGCAGATCGTTGCCCACCGGCTTGCCCAGCACGGACTCGCGCGCGGTGAAGTCGAGAATGTCGTCCGCGATCTGGAACGCCATCCCCAGGTTCCACCCGAAATCGCTCAGCAGCGCCTGCTCTTCCTCGCTCGCGCCGCCAGCGATGCCGCCCAGCTTTGTGCACGCCGCAAAAAGGCTCGCCGTCTTGTGATCGATCAGCTCCAGCGCATCCGCTTCGCTGATGTCGATCCGCCCCAGCCGCTCCAGCTGCAGCAGCTCCCCGTCCACCATGCGCTGCGTCAGCGTGATCAGCAGGTCGAGGATGTCGAACCGCCGCAGCCGCAGCGCGATCTGGAACGCCTGCATGTACAGCCAGTCGCCAGCCAGCACGGAGATCTGATTGCCCCAGACGACATTGGCGGAGCTCTTGCCGCGCCGCGTCTTCGCCTCGTCGATGACGTCGTCGTGCACCAGCGTGGCCGTATGGATCAGCTCAACCACCGCAGCAAGCTGGATCGCCTCCGGCGTCGGATCCCGGAACAGCCGGCAGCTCACCAGCAGCAGGATCGGCCTCAGCCTTTTGCCGCCGTTGCCCTGCAGGTAGCTGGCGATGCTGGAGACCGCGTCGACGCTGCCGATCGATTCCAGCCGGAAGACGCTCTCCACCTGTTTGAGATCATCGGCCACCAAAGCGGTGATTTCGCGCGCAGTGAGCGCCAGGCCCAGCTTTCCGGCAGGCATCGGATGCCTCAAGTTTAGCGATTCGTTACGGTTCCCTGCAAACACAGGCGGCTCCAGTTGTCCCAGGTCAGCCGGGCGATCCGGTCCGGCTCGGCGCCGCGCAGCTGGGCCACGCAGCGTGCCGTTTCCACCAGATACGCCGGCTCGTTCCGCTTCCCGCGGTACGGCACAGGCGCCAGATAGGGCGCGTCGGTCTCGATCAGCAGCCGGTCGTCCGGCACCAGGCGTGCCGCCTCCCGGATCTCCCCCGCCTTGGGGAACGTCACAATGCCCGAAAAACTGACATGGAATCCCAGCTCGAGCGCCTCTTCGGCCTCGCGCGGGCCTCCCGAAAAACAATGAAACACGCCGCCCGCCGCTCCGTGGCGGCGGATCAGCTCCACCGTGTCCTGCCACGCCTCCCGCGTATGGATCACCACGGGCAGCCCCGCCTCGCGCGCCATCTCCAGCTGCCGGGCGAACACGTCCCGCTGCACCTCGCGCGGCGAAAAATCGTAATGGTAATCCAGCCCGATTTCGCCCACGGCAATGACCTTCGGATGCGCCATCAGGGCAGCCAGCTCCAGCCACGTCTCCTCCGTGGCTTTGGCCGCATCATGCGGGTGAACGCCCACGGTCGCCGAGATGAACGGATAGCGCTCGGCGAGCCGGATGCCCGCCTCCAGGTCTGGCGGCCCGTCGCCCGTGCCAATGGCCACCAGCCGCTCCACGCCTGCCGCGCGGGCGCGCTCGATGCAGGCCTCCCGGTCGGCGTCGAAGGCGCGCGCGTCCAGATGGCAGTGCGTGTCGATCAGCGGGACGGTCATTTCAGCCTGGCCCCGACTGGCACGTCGCCGATCGGCGCCACAAGCACCGGCGGCCCGTTCTCGAGCGACGCGGCCACGATCATCCCCTGCGAAACCAGCCCCCGCAGCTTCCGCGGCGCGAGGTTCGCCACAATCACCACCTTCCGCCCCACGAGCTGCTCCGGTTCATACTGCTGCGCGATGCCCGCCACGATCGTGCGCGGCTTCTCTTCCGCCACGTCCACGGTCAGGTGCAGCAGCTTGTCGGCGCCCTTCACCCGCTCGGCCGAAAGCACCTGCGCCACGCGCAGGTCCACTTTCGCGAAATCCTCGATCGTAATCTCCGGCTCCAGCGGCGGCACCCCCTCCGGACGCTGCCACTGCTCCGGAGCGGGCGCCTCCGCCTTGCCCAGCAGCGCGGCGATGCGCTCCGCTTCCACCTCGTCCAGCTCCTCGATCTTCTGAATCGTCCTCGCCATGTCGAGGCGCGGAAACACCGCCCCCACCTCTCCGATCGCCTGCCCTTCCCGCAAACCGCCCCAGGCGAGCCGGTCGATCCTCTCACTTTCCACGATGCCTTCCATGCCGAGCTGCGACCAGATTTTCTGCATGGACTCCGGCATCACAGGCGCCAGCAGAACCGCTGCGATGCGGATCACCTCCGCCGCGGTTCCGAGAATCGTGTCCAGCTTCGCCTGGCTTTCCGCGTCGTCCTTCTTCGCCAGCAGCCACGGCTGATACGCCACAATGGCCTTGTCCACCGCGCCCAGCAGCGACCAGAGCTGCTCCAGCCCGCGGTGAAACTCGAACGCATCGAACGAGCCCCGCCACGCCCGGATCGTCTCCTCCGCCTGCGCGCGGATCGCCTCGTCCGCCGTGAACGCCGGAATGCGCCCGCCGCGGTATTGCCGGATCATCGTCAGCGTGCGCGAGACCAGGTTGCCGAGCCCGTTGGCCAGATCCGCGTTCAGCCGCGTGATCAGCGCGTCGTAGCTGAAGTTGCCGTCCTGCCCGAACGGAATCTCGCGCAGCAGGAAGTACCTCAGCCCATCGGCGCCGATCACCTGCCGCAGCGGCTCAGGACGCACGACGTTGCCCCGCGACTTTGACATCTTCACCGAGTCCTTCAGGATCCAGCCGTGCGCCACGATCCGCCGCGGCAGCGGCAGATCCGCCGCCATCAGAAACGCCGGCCAGTAAATGGCGTGGAACCGCAGGATGTCCTTTCCGATCAGGTGCACGTCCGCCGGCCACCACTCCTCGTCGCGCACCGCCGTCAGATAGCTGATCAGCGCGTCGAACCACACGTAGAACACGTGATGGCCCTCCACCGGCACCGGAATGCCCCACTGCAGGTTCGACCGCGTGATGGAAAGGTCCCGCAACCCGCCCTTCACAAACGAGCGGATCTCGTTCATCCGGTAGTCCGGAACCACGAAATCCGGCTGTTTTTCGTACAGATCGAGCAGCGGTTTTTCAAACGCCGAGAGCTTGAAGAAATAGTTTTCTTCCGTCACCGTCTCCGTCGGCCGCTGGCAGTCCGGGCAGGGATCTCCCGGCTGCGCATCGTTCACGTACAGCTCGCAGTTGAAGCAGTACTGGCCCGTGTAAGCGCCCTTTTCGATGTATCCGTTGGCCCGGCAGCGGTCGAACAGCCACTGCACGGTGGCGTGATGGCGCGGATCGGACGTCCGGATGAACCGGTACGGGATGCCGAACAGATTCCATTCCCGCTGGAATTCCGCCGCCAGTTCCGTGGAAAAGTCCAGCGGAGACAGCCCTTTTTTCTTCGCCGCCCGCTCGACATTCTGGCTGTGCTCGTCGCTTCCCGTCACGAGCAGCGTCTTCCGGCCCAGCATGCCCTGGTACCGCCGGATCGTGTCGGCGGCCAGCGTGCAGTACACGGTGCCCAGATGCGGCGCCGAGTTCACGTAGTAGATGGGGGTCGTAATGTAGAACTTCTCGCTCATTGCGAATTCCTGTAAGCCGCAATCGCCGCGGCGTAAATCTCCTTCAGCGGCCGGCCCGTTTCCTTCGCCAGCCGGCGGCAGTCCTCGAATTCCGGCGCGCTGCCCGACGGCGACACTTTCACGCGCACCCGGCCGTAGGGCGTCTCCACTTCTTCATGGCGCCGCGGCAGCACGCGCCGCTCCGCTTCCCAGAAGCGTACGCCGAGCGTCGTCGTCTCCGCCAGCAGCAGCGCGGCCAGCCGCTCGCGCGCCGCGGGCGGCGCGATCACCGACAGCCGCACGCCCGGACGCTGCTTCTTCATGTACACCGGCTCGAGCGTGACGTCGAGCGCGCCGTCTTCCAGCAGCCTCTCCATGGCGTAGCCGAGCAGCTCCGGCGTCGCATCGTCGATGTTGGCTTCGATCACCGAAACCAGCTCCGTTTCGGGCGCGCCGCTCGCCAGCCCGATCAGCACGCGCAGCACGTTGGCCATCATCGGGAACTCTTTCGTGCCCGCGCCGAAACCCGCGCGCTCGATCGTCATCGGCGGCATCGCCCCGTAGCCCCGCGCCAGCGCCGCCAGAATCGCCGCGCCGGTGGGCGTCGTCAGTTCCGTCTCCGGTCCGCGCGCATACACCGGCGCGCCCTTGAGCAGCAGCGCCGTCGCCGGCGTCGGCACGGGCATCACGCCGTGATCAGCCTCGACGGTTCCGCTGCCCGTATTCACCCGGGATGCGTACACCGCCTCCACGCCCAGCATTTCCAGAGCCTGGCACGCCCCCGCGATGTCGCAGATCGAGTCCACCGCGCCGACCTCGTGGAAATGGACCTTCTCGACGGGCACGCCATGCACCTTCGCTTCCGCCTCTCCCAGCGCCTGAAACACTTTGATCGCGTTCTGTTTCGCCCGTTCCCCGAGCCGCGAGCCTTCGATCATCTTCACGATGTGCGGCAGGTGGCGGTGCTTCTTCTGGTCCTCGTGCTCGACGGAGAAGTACGTCGCCGCAATGCCCTTGCGCTTCACCCTCTCCGCGCGGAACCGCGCGCCCGTGCCGAGCGAATCCAGCGCGTCGAACAGCGCCTGCGCGTCCGCGCCCGCGTCGATCAGCGCAGCCACCGTCATGTCTCCGGCGATGCCGGAAAAGGCGTCGAAATAGGCGATTCTCATGATTCAATGATCTGCGGCAGAATCTCGCCCGACGGTCCGCGCAGGCAGAGATCGGCCGCGCCGCTCAGCGGCGTTTCCTCCGTGTTCACTTCAATCACGCGCGCCCCGTGGCGCTGCGCCAGCGGCGCCAGAGACGCTGCAGGATAGACAACGGCGCTCGTGCCCGCCACGATCAGCAGATCGCACCGCCGCACGGCTTCCTCCGCCTGCTCCCACGTCGCGCCGGGCAACGGCTCGCCGAACCACACGACGCCGGGACGCAGCATCCCGCCGCACGCTTCGCAGCGCGGCGGCAGCTCCGGCAGCGGCACGCGGAAGTCGCTGCGCACGTCGCGGCAGGCGATGCACATCGTCCACCAGATGTCGCCGTGCAGCTTCAGCACGCGCTGCGATCCGGCGCGGTTGTGCAGCCCGTCCACGTTCTGCGTGATCAGCGTAAAGCGGTCCCCCAGCCGCTGCTCGAGCTGCGCCAGCGCGTAGTGGCCCAGGTTCGGCCTCGCCTCCGCGATCAGCCCGCGCCGCCAGTCGTACCACTCCCAGACGGTCTTCGGATCGCGCTGAAAAGCCTGCGGCGTCGCCAGATCCTCGGCGCGGAAATTCCGCCACAGCCCGCCCGAACCGCGGAATGTCGGGATGCCGCTCTCGGCCGAGATGCCCGCCCCCGTGAGCGCGGCGATCCGCTCCGCGGCGGCAATCCACTGCCGGGCCTGTGCGATGGCATTGTCGGGGGTCAAATCTCATTATGCCCCGCGGACTTGCGGACACGCACCGGAACCGCCCCACGGCTACTCTGGAGAATATGCAGACGCGGCGCCGCCTGCTCATCGGATCGGCTGTCTTCCTTGTGCTCGCCCTCGGGCTCTGGCTGGCACGGTGGCGCATCCTCGCCGCCGCCGGCCACCTGCTCGTCGACGCGGAGCCGGCGCAGCGGGCGGATCTGATCTTCCTGCTCAACGGCGACCTCGACACCCGCCCCGCCGCTGCCGCCGCGCTCTGGAAACAGGGCCTCGCCCCGCGCATCGCCATCGCCCGCGCCGAGTCCTCCCGCGCCGTCCAGATGGGCCTCGTGCCCAACATCACCGACCTCGCTCTGGAAATGCTCCAGCGCGACGGCGTGCCCCGCGAGGCCATCCACGAGATCCCCTTCCCCGGCGGCGTCACCAGCACGCGCGACGAAGCGCAGGCCTTCCGCACGTGGCTCCGCGGGCATCCCGCCTCTTCGGTCCTGGTCGTCACCAACGCCATCCACACGCGCCGCGCCCGCTGGATCTTCCGCAGGGAATTCCGCGGCTCGGACATCCGCATCTCGTTCTTCGCCGTCCCGGACCGCCGCTACAGCGTCGACCGCTGGTGGGACAACGAGCACGGCTTCCTCGGCGTCTACAACGAGTACCTCAAGCTCGCCTACTACTGGCTTCGGTACTGAGCCTAGGCCGCACAGCCGCCGCGGACGCTATACTCTGCGTGGAACCACTCCCGATGACACGCAAGCAGCCGGGCGCGGACGAAGTGCGCGCCGCCCTCGAATCAGTCGTCTCCAGCGAGGGATTCGCCGCCGCCGGGCGCCTGCCGCACTTCCTCCGGCACCTCGTGGAAACCGCGCTCGCCGGCCAACCCGGCCGCCTCAAGGAGTCCGTGCTCGGCATCGAGTTCTTCGGGCGCGACGCCTCCTTCGATCCGCGCATCGACTCCGTGGTCCGGGTGGAGGCCCGCCGGCTCCGGGCGCGGCTCGAAGACTACTACAACGGCCCGGGGCGGGATGACCGGGTCCGGATCTCGCTCCCCAGAGGCGGCTACGTCCCCGAGTTCTCGTACGCCAGCGCCCCCGCCCCGGCGCAGCCGGAGCCGCAACTCACCCCCATGCCCCGCGGCTGGCGGCTCGCAGGCATTCTCGTGCTGCTCGCCGCCATCGGCATCTCTCTCGGCTGGTGGCAGGCGCGCTCCATGCGGCGGCTGCGCGAAGCGCCCGTCGCCACCATCGCCGTGCTGCCGTTCGAGAACGTCGGCGGCGATCCCGAGAATGAATACTTCAGCGACGGACTGACGGAGGAAATCATCAACCGCCTCGCCCGCACGCCCGGTCTCCGCGTCGTGGCCCGCAGCCTCGTGGCCGAATACCGCGGCAAGCCTCCGTCGCTCGACGAAGCGGCCCTCAAGCTCAACGCCTCCATGCTGGTGGAAGGCAGCGTCCGCAGGCAGGGGCAGCGGCTCCGCGTCACCGCGCGGCTTGTGGCCGTCCGCGACGGCGCCACCCTCTGGGCGGAGAGCTACGAGCGCACCGCTGCCGACGTGTTCGCCATTCAGGACGGGATTGCGCGTTCCATCGCCGCGGCGCTCCGCATTCAGACCGGCGCAGCCGGAACGGCAGCTCCTGCCATGCAAAGACCCGCCACCCTGGAAGCGTACCATCTGTACCTGCGCGGCCGGCAGCAGGCCAACATGAACACGGCGGAAAGCATGATGCGCGCCGTGCGGTATTTCGAAGATTCCTTGCAGCTCGACCCGGACTATGCGCCCGCTCTGGCCTCCCTCTCCGTGGCGTCCACCATGGCCGGCTACTACGGACTGATGCCGCCCGCCGAGGCGTGGACGCGCGCCCGTCAGGCCGCGCAACGCGCCGTGGCCATCGATCCGCTCCTGGCCGACGCCCACGCCGCGCTCGGACTCAGCCTCGCCTGGCAGGACTGGAACTGGACCGCCGCCGAGGCCGCGTTCCGCAAGGCGATCGACGTGGATCCGCAGTCCGCCACCGCCCGCGGCTTCTACGCCGTGGGCGTGCTTCTTCCCGAGCTGCGCCTGAAGGAGGCGCAGTCGGAGTACCGGACGGCCCTCGATCTCGATCCGCTGCCGCTGTTCCTGAACTACACCTACGCATTCTTCCTGCTGATCGACGGACGCCCCGCCGACGCCGTCAGCCAGTATGAGCGCGTGCTGGAGCTGGAAGGGCTCCACCCGGACGTGTATTGGGACTACGGCATGGCGCTGGCCTACGCAGGCCGCCGCGACGAAGCCCGCCGCGCGTTTCAGACCTCCCGTCAGCGCCGCGGCGCAAAAGACCTGAACCCCCAGGGGCTGGAAGCCTTCCTTTGCGGCGATGTCGAAACCGCCCGTCGGCAGGCGCCCGAGGTGGAAGCCGCCGCCGCCCAAGGCCGCGCGGACGCGATGGACGCCGCCCGCCTGTTCGCCGCACTGGGCGACCGGAACCGCGCGCTCGACTGGCTCGAGCGCGCCGTCGAGCGGCGCGAGCCCGAAGCTGTCTGGATCAAGGCCGACCCGCGCCTGGCCTCGCTCCGCGGGCTGCCCCGCCACGATGCGCTCGTGCGCCGGGTCGGGCTCACTCCTTCTCGGCGCTGACACGCGGTCCGGGCGCTGCAGGAGCCGCCCTCAACGGGCGCACTTTCCCTCTCGCGGTGCGATGGAGCATTGGAGCCAGGGCTGGGCGGGGGGCGCCGTCAGGCGTTGTCTTCGTCGATGGCGATCTTCAGCGCACGGAGGAATTTCTGGTCCTGCGCGGTCCAGCGGATCCTGCCCGTGCGGCGTTCGCGGCTCTTCTTGCGGTTCTCGGCGACTTCTTCCTCGAAATCCGTTTCCAGCCGGGTTTCGACGACGGTCTCCGTGTCGCCCTCTTCGCCGTTTTCCTCGCGCTTGTTAAAGCCGATCGTGGCTTCCAGCACGAGGAAAACATCATAGCCGGCGCGCTTGATTTCCCCGATGGCTTCGGCGATGCGGTCCGAGTCCGACAGCGACTCGTTGATCGCATGGCCGAGTTCCTGCATCAGTTCTTTGAGCCGTTCGTCCAAGGTGAGGTTTTCCCTGCTTTCAGGATACCATCCCGTCTGTCCGGAGCGGCTGAAGGCCGCGCCTGAAATCCATATCGGCTGCGCTGCCCCCTTGCGTGAGCGCCGCCGCAATCCGTCCGTAAGGAATTGAGCCGTTGCATGCCGAGGCCCGATGGCGAGGGGCTGGGGGGCAGAAAGGGCGGGGTGC
>FWPV01007684.1_pt1 | contig 19391 bp, 14 predicted proteins | sample 2228371 | NCBI WGS metagenome assembly FWPV01 (sample SAMEA103939776, study PRJEB20133) | metagenome
AGAAATAAGAAGAGTAGCAAAGAATGTTAAGAAAATAGGAGTAATAGATCGGAATATATCTTTTGGAAATGAAGGCATTTTTTGCTCAGAGATAAAATCAGCCTTATATAATTCAGAGAACCGACCGGATATTTTTGGCTTTATTGCTGGACTTGGCGGAAGAGATGTTACTCCTAATGATATAGAGGAAATGATAAATATAACAATTTCCGGTGAAGCGGATGAAATTACCTGGTTCAAGCTCAAAAAAGCTGATTTATCTGTGAGGTATTTATAAAAATATTGTGGGAGAGAATTAATATGAGATTAACTATTCCAGAGCAGGAACTTATAACATCAGGGCATAAGGCTTGTCAAGGGTGTAGCGGAGCTATGGCAATGCGTTATGCTCTTAAAGCATTAGGTGAAAAAACTATAGTTGTTATTCCTGCATGCTGTTGGACTGTTTTTGAAGGAGAGTTTCCTTATACTTGTATGCGTGTTCCTTTGCTTCATACTGCTTTTGAAACTGCTGCATCTGCAAGTTCTGGAGTGCGTGCTGCTCTCAAAGTTAAAGGCAAAGAGGATATAACAGTAATGGCTTGGGCTGGTGATGGCGGAACATTCGATATAGGAATACAAGCTCTTTCAGGTGCAGTTGAAAGAAATGAAAACTTCATTTACGTATGTTATGATAACGAAGGATACATGAATTGTCTTAGCACATCTTCTTTCATAATGACAAAACAAGGACTGAAAAAAATAACAGATATAAAGGTCGGGGAGGAAATATACGCTTTTAATCAGGACAAGCACCAGCTGGTATCGAAAAAATGCTCGGGAGTGTTTGACAATGGCGTTAGGGAAGTTTATGAACTAGAAACCCTTCATCATTCAATAAAGGCAACAGGAAATCATCCCTTTTTAGTGCTTAAAAGAAACGGTAGGGGCAGAAAAAATGAATTTATCTGGAAAACTCTTGAAGAATTAAAAATTGGAGATGAAATTGTCGTTTTGAAAAAAATTGATAGTGGAAAATCTTATGAATTTGAATTTACTAGAACTCAAAAGGGGGATTATAAAGTAAATCGCATTAACGAGGTTACCATTCCTCAATCTTCAAGTCCAGAATTGATGAAATTTCTTGGCTTATTTGTTGGTGATGGTTGGATAAGGCTAGAAAGAGGCGAGATAGGATTTGCACTACCGGAAGGCTCAGATGGAAGAAAAGCTTTGTTAGATTTACAGGCAAAACTCTTTTCCGCCAAGGTTAACACTAATGAAAACTATGTATATATGCATTCTGTGAACATTGCTAAATTTATTGATTCTTTGGGATTTGGTTCAGGTGCAAAAAATAAAATATTACCGCCCTGGATATTTACATTGCCAATAGAAGAAAGAGAGTCTTTCATAGAAGGATTAATGCTGTCCGATGGATACCAATATAAAAATAGCAAAAGATACGTTTCTGCAAGTTTTGAACTACTCAAAATGCTAAGACTTCTTCTACAGACTATGGGATATAGAGTAGGGAAAATTCATAAACAAATGAAAAAGAAAGGAACTAATTGTGTTGGACGAGAATTGCTAAATGATTCTGAATATGGATACATAAGCTTTAGTAAACGGAAAAAATGGAATACCGCAAAATATCCAAATCAGTATAGATATCAGAACTTCTTAATAAATAACGAACATTTTGAATTGCAAAAGATAAAAGAAATAAAATCAGCTGGCATGGAAGCAACCCTTGATCTAAGAGTAGAGGATGAACATAACTTTATCGCAAATGGAATTGTAGTTCACAATACAGGCATACAACGCAGTTCATCAACTCCTTTCGGAGCCTGGACAACTACTACACCTATTGAATCTTTTGAAAGTGGTCACAAGAAAAACATTGTCGAAATTATGGTAGCTCATGATATTCCTTATACTGCTACTGCTTGTGTAGCTTATCCTGAGGACCTTATAAGGAAAATGGAAAAGGCAAAAGGGATTTATGGATCAAAATTTATTCATATCCTTGCACCCTGTCCTGCTGGTTGGAGATTTCCAACTAGTTGGACTGTAAAGATGGCAAGGATTGCAGTTGAAACCAATGTCTTTCCACTGTATGAAGTTGAAAATGGTAAATACACCATAAATCGAAAACCCAAAAAAAGACCATTGAAAGAATACCTTGAATTGCAAGGAAGATTTAAGCACTTGACGGATGATATTATTGCTGAATTGCAGGCTAAAGTTGATGAAAACTGGAACAAGCTTCTAAAGAAGGAGGAAATGTCTAAAGATTGATCAGAAAAGCTACAGTAGAAGATGCTACAAAGATTCAAAAACTTGTTAATCATCATGCTAGTAAAGGTTTAATGCTTCCTAGATCGCTTGGTGATATATGCGATAATATACGTGACTTCTTTGTATATGAAAATGATGAAAAGATGGTTGGATGCTGCGCGTTAAATGTGACCTGGCTTGACCTTGCAGAGGTAAGATCACTGGCAGTAGAGGAAGAATATCAAGGTAAGGGCATAGGGAAGGAACTTATTAACTATGCTATTGAGGATGCAAAAAAGCTTGGTATAAAAAAAGTCTTCGCTCTTACAAACAGCCCGGATTTTTTTATAAAGCTTGGTTTTACACAAATTGAAAAATCTGAGTTACCACATAAAGTTTGGGTAGAATGTGTTAAATGTGTCAAGTTTCCTGATTGTGATGAAGTAGCTCTTATAAAATCGATAGATTCATAAATTAATTTAACGCCCGATAAATCGGGCTACTACAAACTCAATATAATTTTGTAATTTGTGATTAATTTTTCTCCCGTGTTTCTGTGTTTTTCACTAAAAATATGGTGTAGGGGCAGGTTTCGTTGGTTTATTAAAGAGTATAATCAAGCAAAAAGGCTTTATTTGGTTCATAGTTATCGAAAAAGTAAACAAAACCTGCCCCTACAAAAACCTAATTTTTTACTGGCTCATTTATAATGACAAAATGAACATAACAGGAAGAACAAAGATAGTTGGTGTTATTGGTGATCCTGTGGAGCATTCATGCTCTCCACCGATGCATAATGCTGCTTTTAAAGAGCTGGGCATGGATTATGTTTATGTTCCATTCCATGTTAAACCTGAGTATCTTCGTTCCGCCATAGAAGGATTTAAAGCTTTAAATGTTGCTGGCATAAATGTCACTCTTCCACATAAAAAGGCAGTATTGTCGCTAATGGATAGCGTTTCAAAAGAGGCAGAACTTATAGGAGCTGTAAATACTTTAGTATTTAAAGAAGGTATGGTTGAGGGGCATAATACTGATGCGCGTGGATTTATAGCTTCACTAAGGGATTGTGGTATTTCTGACTTTAGAGGCAAGAAAGCTGTTGTTCTTGGAGCTGGCGGGGGAGCACAAGCCGTTATTGTTGGTCTGGCAATGGAAGGTGTCGATAAAATAATAATAGCAAATAGAACCAAAGAAAAAGCTATTGATCTTGCAAGATCATTAAGTAGCAAAACTATGGTAAAAATGGAGGGAGTTTCATTAAGTGATAATATTTTAAGAGATTATATCTCTGAAAGTGACCTTTTAGTTAGCACTATTACTGCAAGCATGGATACACGTATACAGTTAGTAGTAGATCCATGTTGGCTTCATCAGGAACTAGTAGTATGTGATATAGTCTATATTCCTCCGGAAACAAATCTCTTAAAAGCGGCGTCAGAGCGCGGCCTTAAGACTATTGGAGGTATGGGGATGCTTGTGCATCAAGGAGCAATTTCTTTCCAATTATGGACCGGTGTAAAACCTCCTATAGAAACAATGCGCAAAGCACTCATTAATGCGGTCTACAGTAATAAATAAATCTAATAATATATATCTTGCTGCGGGGTAAAGTTATGAAAAGTGAGTCCAAAACGATAAAGGTAACAATCTTTGGAAAAGAATATGAAGTAAAGGGTAGCACAGATGAAAAATATGTGGAAGATTTGGCTAATTATGTTGATTCCGTAATGCGTGATATATCAAAAAGGTCAAGTTCTTTTTCTTCTGGTAATGTCGCTATTCTAGCAGCTTTGAACATTGCAGATGAAATGTTTAAAGAGCGTCAACAATTTAAGCAACAAATTGAAGAATTAGAAAAAGAGATTAGAAATATAATTGATTCAACAAATGAAAAATCGGAAAATGACACTCAAAAATGAATCTTTTTGAAGATGCTGCTCAAGATAGAGTATTTGCAGAAGCACCTCTTGCCTATCGAATGCGTCCCCGAACTCTAGATGAGTTTATCGGACAAAAACACATTGTAGGTAAAGGTAAATTACTTCGCAGAGCTATTGAAGCAGATAGAATAACATCTGTTATATTTTATGGTCCACCAGGAACTGGAAAAACTTCACTCGCCTATATTATTGCCAATAGAACAAAGGCAGAATTCAAATATTGCAATGCTATTAACAGTAGTGTTGCAGATATAAGGGAAATATTAAAATCCGCAAAGGATTTACGTTTATTCCAGGGTAAGAAGACTATACTCTTCGTCGATGAGATACATCATTTTAATAAATCCCAGCAAGATGCATTATTACCAGATATTGAATCAGGAAATATTATTTTCATTGGTGCTACTACACAGAATCCATATTTTTATATCATACCCACAATACTTTCTCGCTCCCAAATATTTCAATTTTACCAGTTAACAGAATCTGATCTAAGAGAAATTGTTCTAAGAGCCATTGCTGACCCTGAACGTGGTTTTGGTAAGTTAAAGGTAAATGTAACCGATTCTGCTCTTAAGCATCTTATACAATGTTCGAACGGCGATTCACGAAGGATATTAAATGGACTTGAGCTTGCTGTGCTGACAACTCCTGCTAATGAAGATGGCATAATTAATATTGATCTATCCATTGCTGAAGAATCAATACAAAAACGAGCGGTATTGTATGACTCATCCGAGGACTCACATTACGATACAATATCGGCTTTTATTAAGAGTATGAGAGGCTCTGATCCCGATGCCGCACTATTCTGGTTAGCAAAGATGTTATACGCAGGTGAGGATCCAAGGTTTATTGCACGCAGAGTTATTATTTGTGCTGCTGAAGACGTAGGCAATGCCGATCCACATGCCCTTTTAATAGCAGATGCGGCGTTAAATGCTGTAGATTTTGTCGGTATGCCAGAGGCACAGATTATATTAGCTCAGGCTGTTATATATGTTGCGTGCGCACCAAAAAGTAATTCCTCAATTATAGGTATCAGCAAGGCTATGAAAGATATTGAATCAGGTGTATCCACAGTTGTTCCCAGGCATCTAAGGGATGCAAGCTACTCAAGTGCAGAGAAGTTAGGACATGGCATTGATTATAAGTATGCTCATAATTATAAAGACCATTATGTTCGACAAAAATATATGCTTCATGATGCAATTTACTATGAACCCAGTGACCAGGGCTATGAAAAAAGGATCAAAGAACGTTTAGACTCGTTAAAAGGAAAAAAATAACATCTTATTTAGAGAGGGTGGGCAATGCTCACCCTACTAAAATAAGTATTATTTTTCTTCTTCAAACAACTGTGCTGTGAAGACCTGAAGTTCAGTATCACTTTCTTTCCAGGCATCTTTCGATAAACCAGCTTTATCTCTACAAAGATGTTCCAAGAATGTTACCTTATCCCAGCCTGTTTCAGTAGCAACTTGTGGAAGAAAAACTCCTTTTCGCATTCCTTTACTAACGATCACACCATGTTTGCCCAACTCTATTTCATCAGCACTTTGGACCCGCTTCGGTATTGATAATACAGAAATTTCAATATCGATGTCCTTCAGCTCATTAAGCGTAACCGGCTGAAACCTGGGGTCTTCAGTAGCTGCAGCAATAGCCATATCAATTACTGTATCACACAAAGGTTCAACAGGAATTATATGACCTATGCATCCTCTGAGCATATCATGTTTCCGAAGAGTCACAAAAGCTCCTTGCTTTATCTTAAGCCTCGGATCATCTGTTTCATACTTGATCCTTTTGCCTGTTTTTAGATAAGTTTCAATGGTCTCTCTGGCAAGTTTTAATAATATTTCCTGTTGGTCTTTTGTTAAAGGAGTATCCAGTGTTTCGGAGGAAGCTTTCTTTTCATTCTTTGATTCATATATCGCTGCTGACATATATCCCACCACCTGACTTTTACTGCCAATAGATACATCACCCGAATTGGCATATTTAAGTGTTTTTATCGAATTAGCACCCAGTTTTTTTGCTGTATCTATAACAACAAGAACTGGTCCATCACCACATAACATACAGTGCAAATTTTGAATACGTTTCTTCATATAGTCATCAAGTCTATTTCTTATTATATCTGTGTTCAAGGTTTCAAGAGCAGATATTGTATATTTGTCTGCTTTAACAGCTTCATCATAAGATGGATAATGAGTCATGTCAGAACTAGCTATTAAAAGAGCTTTCTTTCCTTTTAGAGCTTTGGCTAAAGCATTAGATAGCATATCGCAATTCTTTTTTGATGAATCCTGCATGAGTATGGGAACTATCTTAAAGTTTTTTAATGTCCTTTGTAAAAATGGTATTTGATTCTCTATTGAATGCTCTGGAATATGTGCTTGTGGATAAAATTTAATATCGGGATTTTCATTAATCAACTTTTTTGTTATATCGCTATCTATAGGAACATCACCTAAAGGATTACGAAAAACTCCACTTTCATATACAGCTGCTCCAGGGAATCCATAATGATGGCTAGGTCCAATTATTACTACAGTATCAAAGCTCATTCCGGTGATCTGTTTGTAAGCATAAGCTGCAACTTGTCCACAGAATCTATATCCAGCATGCGGAACAATAAGTGCAATTATTCTGTTATCTAAATTCTCCTTCTTTGCCTTAGAAAGATAATCATCTACTGTTTGTGAAAGTTTTTCTGCTGTGCTTGGATACCATTGATCATCTGCATGTGTGGCATTTCTCACTCTAAAATTTTCATCTCCGTTACAATAAGCAATGATAAGCAAATACAAAGTAAATATAGTAATACTCAAAAAAAATGTCTTGATTGATAATTTCATCATAGATCATCTCTCAATTTTATTATTTCTCCCTTAATACCTTCAGGAGATGTCTCCAATATACCAAAAGATTTGAAATGAGCGTATATATTATCTGTTGGGCTTCCGGGATTAAATAATAATATATTATTAATGATTTCATTATAAGCTTGATGTGAATGTCCAAAAACTATGCAGTTTACACCTTCGGATTTAAATTCTTGTAGAACTGTTTGTGGTAGTTTATGTGGATCGCCCCAACCATGTATGATACCGATCTTATAATGATCGACATTTATAATTTCTTTATGTTTTAATTGATCTTTTATTTCCTTAGAGTCCATATTCCCTGCCACGCCAATTACTTTATTCACCTTTTGAAGCTCTTTTAGTGTTTTTAGATCCTCAAAATCCCCTGCATGTATGATGAATGCTAATTTTGAGAGTTCATCGAGAATTTCCTTTGGCAGTTGTTCAACCTGTCTTGGTATATGCGTATCAGATATAACCCCTATTCTGGTTTTCGTTACCATTTTTTTCTCTTTATTGGGCATAAACTCCCCTCCTTTCTATGTGCATTGGTAATAAAATATAAGGAAATACAATCTTCGTGTAAGAATAAAGATTTTTCCTTATCTTTGCATTTATATTGCAAAATTTTTTTTAGAAAGTCAATTGTTTTCTTCGGTTTTATCGTCGGATTTGCTTTCCTCTTTTGGTTCGTTTTCTACCTCTTTTAATACCCTTAGATAACTCATCCTCAATTCGTATAATATATTTTCCAAAAAGTTACTTTCAGGAGCTGTTAAATTACCTTTAGTTTTTTCTTGTAACATTCCGATGGTGTCTATAGTATGTTTAGCTACAGGAAGATTCCGAATTATTTTTCCTGTTTCCGGATCACGAATACCGAAGTTTATTATAGCCATGTTGTATAAACTCAAAATATGATTCTCAAAGTTTACTGGTGGAAGTTCTACTTCTTGTTTTTCATCTTCTTTTTCTTCAACCATAGATACCCTCCTTTAGAAGCGACATAATATTTACAATATTAAGGGATGACCTTATTCAAGGGATATTCTATTATATCCTGTGCACCAACGTTTTTAAGCTCAGGAATTAAATCACGCACTACACTTTCGTCTATAACTGTATCAACAGCATACCATCCTTCATCAGAGAGCGATGAAACAGTTGGATTGCGCATCGAAGGTAAAATTTTTAAGAGCATATCGAGATTTTCTTTTGCAATATTCATTTTCAAACCGACTTTTGATTCTGCTATTATCGCTCCTTTAAGCAACATAGCAATATTTTGGAGCTTTGTCTTTTTCCATTCATCCTGCCATGACTCTTTATTTGCAATTAGTTTTGCTGTTGTGGACATAACTGTATCAACTATTCTTAATCCATTTGCTCGTAAGGAAGTGCCTGTTTCCGTTATCTCAACAATTGCATCTGCAAGGTAAGGCACCTTTACTTCGGTAGCTCCGTAGGAAAATTCAACGTTAGCAGAAACTCCATTCATTTTAAGATACTCTCTGGTGACATTGACTAATTCTGTTGATATTGTTTTTCCTTCTAAGTCTTTAACAGAGTAAATATTGGAATCCTCCTTTACAGCAAGCACCCACCTTGCAGGGCGTGTTAGTTGTTTTGAATATACTAATTCTGTAACTTCCACAACATCGGCATTTCTTTCTCTGATCCAATCTTCACCGGTTATCCCGGCATCTAATACACCTTTGGCAACATAAGGATAAGCCATTTCCTGCGGTCTAACAATCATTATGTCTATGTTATCATCATTAATTCTGGGATAGTAGGATCTCTCACTAATTGTAATATCATATCCTGCTTTCCCAAACCACTTTATGGTAGAATTTTCCATACTACCTCTAGGTATTCCCAATTTCAGTTTCTTCATCCTCTTTTTCCTCTTCTTTAATAATTTTTACTCTTAATACGCTGCGTTTATCAGCTTTAAGAACCTTAATTCTGAGATTTTTCCAGACAAACTCCTCACCTTCTGAAGGTATTTTATCCATCTGGCTTATAACAAATCCTGCTATAGTTTCATACTCATCGTTTGATATATCCAGACCAAGTAATTGATTTATTTTATCAATTTCTGTCCTTCCATCGCATTCTAATGTATGACCATCAAAGAATTCTTCAACTTCTTCATCTTGATCACGTTCATCCTTTATTTCTCCAACAATTTCTGCGATAATATCTTCCAGAGTAATTATTCCCACAACTCCACCATATTCATCAACGACAATCCCCATAGGATGTTGACTTCTTTGCAGTTCATGGAGAGAAGAATATATATGTTTAGTTTCAGGGAGATAGACTATATTTTCATGCACAAAAGGGCTAATATTATCTGATTTAATATCTGCATACAAAACATCAGAAATATGTATTATGCCGATTATGTTATCTGTTCTACCTTCATATACAGGTAATCTTGAAAATCTTGTCTTTGTTATTTCTTCATAAAATTCTTCTAAACTAGCATATTTATTGATAGATACTACATCAACTAATGGTATCATAATTCTTTGTATAGTTTGTTCTCTTAAATCAAATACACTATGTATCATCTCGCTTTGCTCTGGTTTAAGTAAACCTTCTTTTTGGCTTAAATTTGCTAAGCTTTTGATTTCCTCTGCGATCCTATCAGGGTTTTGAATATTTTCCTTGCTGAAAATTGATATAAATTTATTTAATGGTCTAACTACAGGAAATAGAATAATTGATATTAATTTCATTGGTTTTGAAACGATTAATGATACAGAATTAGCATAATCCCTGCCGATAGACTTCGGAATAATTTCTCCGAAAATTAATATTAATGGGGTCATTATTAGTGTAGTTAAAATACCTTCCCATTTATTATATTCTGTATTCTTTATATATTGAAAAAAAGTGTTTATTAGCAATGCCATAATGGATGTGCATGCGGTATTTACTAAATTGTTTCCGACAAGGATGGTTCCGAGCAAACGTTCTGGCTTATCCATGAACCAAATAACAATCTTTGCACGTTTATCATCACGATCAGCTAATGACTTAAGTCGTATCTTATTGGCTGAAATAATTGCTGTTTCAGAACCTGAGAAAAAAGCTGATAAAAATAAAAGTAATATAATAAGCAGGATAAAAAATAAAATTGGCATTATGATAGGGAATCATAATAATTCCCTTAATCCTGCCCCCTTTCTTGTATATCCTTATTTTTTCTAATTATTACTTCATTTATGTGGCGATCCTTCATTGACACAACTTCAAATTCTAAATTATTATCAGATATTATCTCTCCTTGTTCAGGGATATGACCCAAAAGACTTATTACATAACCACCGATTGTATCTACATCTTCCTCTACAGGCAAATCCAGGTTTAATTTTTTATTTACATTTCTAATACTGGTTCTACCTGGCACTATTGTCGTAGATTCATCTATAAGGCGGAACTTATGTGCAACACCATCATAACCTGTAAATTCACCGACCAGTTCATCGACTAAATCTGCCATAGTCACCAATCCTGCCGTTCCTCCATATTCATCTAATAATATTGCTATTTGCACTCTTTGTTCACGGAAGTCTTGCAATAGCCCAATAGCTGTTCTGGTTTCTGGGGCAAAGAAAGGTTTTCTGACTAATATTTCTTTATCACCAATAGTGCTTAAAAATTCTCGAATAGTAATACGGGAAAGTTCATATTCTCGTAGTAGCGGAAAGTCTCTTATATATGCTATTCCATAAATATTATCGATATCATCTTTATATATGGGAATTCTTGAGTGCTTTGAATCCCGAGCGATTTTATACAATTCTTGCAGAGTTACTTCATCATCTGCACAAACAATTTCTGTTCTTGGCACCATTATTTCAGCAGCTGTTATATTTTTTAAATCAAAAATAGTTGTAATAATTTCCTTCTCTTGCTGTTTAATAGAGCCTTCCTCCTCTGCAATATAAACAGCTGTCTTAAGTTCTTCAGGTGTTATACGGTCATCTATTGTGGAAATATTTCTACTCAGAAATTTTATTAATCTGTCGGTTATGAATTCAAAAATAGCCCTTACTGGAAATATTATTTTTGAGAATGAATCAAGAGGGTAAGAAACTATTTTTGATAGGGTTTCACAGTTTCCAACTGCGATAGTCTTTGGAATTATCTCTCCAAATATTAACAGCAATATTGTTGTTAAACCAATAGCCAGACCAATACCTTTATCACCAAAAAGTGATGTAGCATAAAATGCTACCAGGCTTGCTGATGCTGTATTAACCAAAGTATTACCGACCAATATAGTTATTAAAAGTTTATGCGGATCATCAAGAAGTTTGGCAACTAAATTATTAGTTCTACCTTTTGTTTCTTTGAGTCTCTCTATTTGAGATTTGCTCAAGGAAAAAAGTGCTGCTTCTGATCCTGAAAAGAAAGCTGATAAGGATAGCAAGAACACTAACCCTATTAAATGAAAGACTATGCTTGAGATGTCTATTTCCATAAATTAAAAGGGGCATTCTAAATTATATAAAAAACTAGCTTATAGGCAAAACTGTAAGTGTGGGAAAATAGGTTCCTTCATATTTTATTAAAATCTTTTTGCTATATAGCTAGATATAAATACCCTTTTCAGGTATTATAGCATAGGTATGTATCAAGGTCAAGGTTCAAAAAAGTAATTAGTATCCTTTCGATATCAAAAAATAATATTTGACTTATTAAATAAAATCTGATAAATATCATAGGAAACTATAATACCAACAGGGACGTAAGGAAAAACTTTGTGGAAAAATTGATCTTGATACCAAGATTAATGGGTCTTTGCTTATCTGCATTTTGTTATTTCTTTATGCTTGAGGTATTCTCAGATAGATGGAAATCTGCTATTGGTCATTTTATTCAAGGGACCGTTTTATTGATGTTAGCGATAATTTCATGGAAATGGAATATTTTAGGTGGCACTTTATATGTATTATCAGGCTTATATATTTTGGTTCATTGGAAAAGAATACGTGTTATATTTTTCATAGCGGGAATGTTAATTCTTACTGGATTATTGTTTATTATTTTCAATATCTTATGAAACATAGGAAAATATAAAATGAAAAAAAGCTTTGATCAAAGGCGAATATTTTATAATAATTTTGCATCTCATTTATTGAATTCATATAATCCAAACATGCTTTATCCTGAATTAGAAAATAGATGGTCTGATGAAAATTGGTTTCGCATGATGGATATGATCGCAGATTTTGGCTTCAATGTATTTGAGTTTTGGCTTGAGCCGAAATTATTTTGCAGAGAAGGACTAAATAGCGACTCTGGAAAAGAGTTTATCAGGCAGATGAATAATATAATTGATTATGCAAAATCGAAGAACTTAGAAGTAGAAATGCTCTGTTCGTTAGCTACAGTTGGGGATAAATGGCATACTTATTGCCCGAATATAAAAGAAGAATGGGATGAGTTGAAATATCTCTGGGATCAGTGGACAAAGATATTTTATAATTTAGGCATAGTAGGAATATTCTCTGGAGATCCAGGTGCATGTTCGCGTAATGGTTGCACAGCAGAAACTTATATCGACAGGTCTATTGAAGTTGCATGGATAATTAAAAAAAATATTCCCTCTGCCTGGATAGAATTTGGAACATGGGGTTCACCATTTTGGGGATGGGGCATAATTGAAGGACCACCTGATTGGAAAGGGGAATTTATTCAAGAATATCAGCATTCCGCATGGAGATTTGACAAAAAACGTGCAGATGATTCTATGACATATCTTCTTAATCATCTACAAGATTTTCCAGAAGAAACTTCTGTAGCTATTAATTTAGGTTTTAATTCCAATGGTGAACCTTCAGGAGAACAAGACGCAAGACACTGGGCAAGGGAAATTGCAAAGACAAATCCAATATTGACATGGGATTTCAGTCTTACAGAAGGTGAATCTGCTATAATACCTCATTATCGCTTCCGACGCTTGTTTTATCAGCGAAAACGTGAGCTTGAATCTGCGGATTATAAAGGTGGAATTTGCCAATCTATAACTCCTCTATTAAATCAGCTATCATTGTTTGAAGGTGCACAATCATTTATCAATCCGTATGGTAATCATGAAGAAATTGCTAAGAATTTCTTCGTAAAGTTATTTGGACAGTCTGCCTCCGAAATAGTTGAATACATAAAGTTTTTCGAAATAATACCTGATTGGGGCAACTTCGAGAAAATTGATATACAGCGATCAGAATACCATAAAATTATGAGCAAGCTTGTAGATCTTCTTGAAAGCCTGAAATATAGTATTAATGACAATGTGATTTTCCATCCAAAGCCAGAAAAATATCATGATGAACTTCTTTTCTTTGCAAAACTTTTTTCCGATCTTTCCGCAGATGCGCCCAATTATGATGAACTATGGAAGATTTATTGGAATAGAGTTTATAAGATATACGACAACCTACCAGACCATGTAGACCCTAGACCTAAGGCAGCTACGGATAGATTAGTAAACTATTTTGTAAATTGGAAATAATAAAAACTCTGTATAATTCTTTGCAGGTGATGTTTATTTGACTATAGTAGAATTAAAAAATGTTACAAAAACATACGGTCCTTTTAATGTTTTAGATAATATATCCTTGCAAATAAATGCGGGTGAAAAATTAGCTCTTGTAGGTATGAATGGTTCTGGAAAAACCACTCTTCTAAAAACTATTGGTGGGATAGTAACCCCGGATAGTGGTATAATCAGGATCGAGCATGGAACAACAATAGGATATTTACCACAAGAAGTTATTTTCGATAGTAAAAAAACACTTAGAAATGAACTATGCGATGAAGAAATTATGGAATTACAAAGTAATATAGATAAAATAGAAAATGAATTATCGCATTTTGGAGATGATGAAATCAAGCTTAGAATAGCGTTAGATCACTATAATTATTTGTTAGCAGAATTTCAAAACAAAGGTGGTTATGATTACAAAACCAGGTTAGAAACAATTATCAGTAAAATGGGATTTTCTGACACAAATCTTGACATTCCAATTTCTGCACTTAGCAGTGGTCAAAGATCCCGCGCTCTGCTTGCAAAGATATTGATAAAACAGCCTGACTTACTCCTACTTGATGAACCTGATAGTCATCTTGATGTATCTGCGTTAGAATGGCTCGAAGATTTCCTTTTAAATTATAAAGGCACTTTAGTTATAGTGTCTCATGATCGCTATCTGCTTGATAGAGTTACTAACAAAACCTTTGAGATCGAAAATGGTAAAATTACACAGTATAATGGAAACTACTCTTATTATGCAGATCAAAAAGAACGTATTCGTATTAAACAACACTATGATTACGTGAACCAGCAATTTGAAATAGCTCATCTTAAGGAGTCTTTAGAAATATTAAGAAAATGGGCATCCAGAAGTAGTAACCCTAAGATCGGTAGACGTGCAAAAAGTATGGAAAAGCGACTTAACCGAATAGAGTTAGTTGAGAAACCACGTAAAAAAATCAAAATGCAATTGGATTTTAGCTTTTATAAAAGAAGTGGAGAAGTCGTTGTTGAAGCGGTAAATCTTTCAAAATGCTTTGGTGATTATGTACTCTTTTCTAATGTGAACTTTCAAATAAGATGGGGTGAACATGTCGCTATTATAGGTCCCAATGGTTCAGGTAAGACAACTTTGATAAAAATTATACTCGGCCTTGAAAAACCAACAGATGGTTATGTAAACTTAGGTGAAAATCTTTTGATAAGCTATTTTGATCAAGAACAAAAAGGTTTGAATTACAATAGGAACATATACGAAGAGATTTCCGCAGAAACAAACCTAACAAAAAATGAAGCAATGTATTTACTATCAAAAGTGCTTTTTAGGGGCGATAGAGCATACAAAAAGATAGAAGATATAAGTGGGGGAGAAAAGAATAGGGTTATGCTAACAAAATTAGTTTGCACAAAAGCTAACCTTATGATCCTTGATGAACCCACGAACCACCTGGATATACCATCTATTGAAGTGCTTGAAGAATCACTTTCTGCTTATAAGGGAACCATTATTTTTGTATCACATGATAGGCGTTTATTGAGCAAAGTATCTGACAGAATTATTGAATTAGATAATGGTAGAGTGAATTTTTATCCAGAAGGATATTGTAGGTATTCAATGAAAGCTGAAAGTGTAAATTCATACGAAGTGCTTTAGTTTTTTGTAGCTTGGGATTTCAGATTATTAAACAGTATAAAAAGATTAGATATTTAACTAAGCATGTTAATAATAAGGAAATTCTTCATAATAATCTTTTTTCTTTTGCTTTTATATAATGTCGGACTAGCCAGGAATTTATCTTCGATACCAATCCAGGATTATACTATCTGGGGTAAAGCTTTCGTCAATGATCGTCAATTGACCGGTAAGGATAGTGGATATGTAATATCAATAAAAACTGATGGTAATGAATTAGCAAATTATGCAATGGGAAGTATACCAAAAATCGGGGACAATTATTTATTAAAAATACCGATAAGAATTGGTAATCCTAAGCCAAATGAAAAATTACATATATATATTAACAACAAACCAATATCTTCAGCATTTCTGGAGCCAGGTCATAGAGAGCTAAGTTTACCTTTTACAATTGGGAATCCAGGAGAAACAATCAGACTTGATATAACAGCATTCATAGATAAGACTCCACCTTATATATTGAATCAGAAACCTGAACCATACTCTACTGCGTTACCAGATACCATAATATATCTTGAAATAAAGGATGATGAAAATGGTGTAGATATAAATACAATATCTATGGAAGTGAACGAGATTACCGTAAATCCTGAAATTTTACCTATTGAAAATGGATATTCATTAACCTATCATCATTTTGAAAGGTTTTCAATTGGTCAAAGTATTAGAGTAACAATATCCGCTCGTGATAAAGCAGACCCTCCGAATGAGATCTTTCCGAAATATATCTATTCTTTCACAATAAAAAATAGTCCACCCTCTGTAAGCAAGCTTAGCATAATGCCATTAAACCCGAAGACAACAGATAGACTAATATGTAGTTATGAATATTATGATTCAGATGGAGATGCAGAGAGTGGGACAGAGATAAAGTGGTATAAGGATGGAGTATACCAGAGTTATTACAAGAACAAGCGGGAGGTATCGGCGACATCGACAAAGAAGGGACAGAGATGGTATTTCACAGTTCGTCCGAAGGATGGGATAGAGTTTGGGGAGATATATACATCGCCAGAGGTAGTAATAGGCAATAGTCCACCGTCTGCAAATGATGTGAGCATAACACCGTCATTAGCAAGGACAGAAGATGAGTTATCATGTAGTTATGAATATAAGGATATTGATGGAGATACAGAAGAATCAGCAGAGATAAGGTGGTATAAGGATGGGATATTGCAGGAGAAATATAATGATAAGAATGTGATACCATCGAGTGAGACACAAAAAGGACAGAGATGGTATTTCACGATTCGTTTGAATGATGGGACAGATTATAGTTTGGTTTATGTATCTGAAGAGATAATAATAACAAACACTCCGCCGGTAGTGACGAATGTAAGGATAGAGCCATCGTCACCATTAAGCACAGATAACCTAATATGCAATTATGATTATTATGATGCAGATGGAGATAGAGAAGGTTCAAGCAATATAAGGTGGTATAAGAATGGTATACTTCAATCATCATACAATGAACAGCGAGAGATACCATCAGAGAAGACAGCAGTAGGTGATCGCTGGCATTTTACAATACGTCCTGATGATGGGACAGAGCAGGGCAGGTATCAGACATCACCAGTAGTGATAATAGGCAACACATCACCGGTGGTGAGGAATATATTTTTAACAAAGACACTATTAGGTGATCTATTGGCGGCATACGAATATTTTGATGCGAATAATGATGCAGAAAAGGATAGTGAGATAAGATGGTATAAGGATGGAGAGTTGCAGGCAGAATATAATGATATGCGAAGTATACCTTCAAAGTTGTTAAATAAAGGGGAGAGGTGGTATTTCACAGTTCGTCCAAAAGATGGGAAGGATTATGGAGAGATAGGGGTATCCAATACGATAACGATAGGCAATAATTTGCCTTATGTAAGTGATTTGGAGATAGTTCCATCGCAGCCATTGACAGGAGATGACCTTATATGCAGATATACATACACAGATGGGGATGGTGATTTAGAGTTAGGTAGTGAGATAAGGTGGTATAGGAATGGAGAGAGGCAGGAGAAATATGATAATCAGATGAAGGTATATAGTGTTGATACAACAAGGGGAGATAGGTGGTATTTCACAGTTCGTCCTTGTGATGGGGTGGATTATGGTGAGCAGAAGGAATCGGCAGTAGTAGTGATAGGTAATACACTGCCTTTGGTAGGAAGTCTTAAGATAAGTCCTGATTTACCTATATCGGGAGATAGTTTGAGTTGTAGTTACAACTATTCAGATGTTGATGGAGACAGTGAGGAAGGGAGCGAGATAAGATGGTATAGGGATGGGGTATATCAGAGTTATTACAAGAACAAGCGGGAGGTATCAGCGACATCGATTAGGAAGGGACAGAGATGGTATTTCACAGTTCGTCCGAAGGATGGGATAGAATTTGGGGAGATATATACATCGCCAGAGGTAGTGATAGGCAACAGTCCACCTGAAGCGAAGGATGTGAGCATAACACCATCATTAGCAAGGACAGGAGATGATATAATATGCAGTTATGATTATTTAGATATAGACAATGATGAAGAGAGAGGTAGTGAGACAAGGTGGTATAAGGATGGGATATTGCAGGAGTTATATAATGACAAAAATATGATACCATCGAGAGAGACATCAAAGGGACAGAGATGGTATTTCACGATAAGACCAAATGATGGTGAAGCATTTGGTAAACAACAAAAATCGAAAGAGGTTCTGATTATAAATACACCTCCTGTAGTAGAAAATGCCAGAATAATACCTGAATCACCCTCAAGCTCGATGGATCTTATATGTAAATATGATTATAGAGATGCTGATGGTGATCCAGAAAAGGGAAGCACAATAAGATGGTATAAAGATGGTGTCCTTCAATCCGATTACAACGATCAAACTACTATACCATCGGCTATCACAAAACGTGGTGAAAAATGGCATTTTACTGTAAGACCAGGTGATGGAATAGAATTAGGTAGATCACAAACTTCAACAGCTGTTACAATAGAAAACAATATTCCTTTAGCACAGAAGCCTCAAATTTTAGTATCAGAAAATGGTGATTTAATAGCAGAATATTTATATTCTGACATAGATGGTGATCCTGAGTCAGGATCAGAAATAAGATGGTTTAAGGATAATGTAATTCAACCTTCATATAATAACTCAATTTCTGTTTCAGCAAATGATACAATAAAAGGACAGAAATGGTATTTCACTATAAAACCAAACGATGGCTTTGAATTTGGTGAATTACAAATATCACAGACTATAACAATTGGTAACAATCCTCCAGAAGCTACTAATCTTTTAATAACACCTGAAAATCCTTCTACTTTAGACGATCTAATATGCAATTACAATTATTATGACGCTGATAAAGATCTGGAAAGTGGAACACAAATAAATTGGTATAAAGACGGTAATTTACAAACAGCATTTAACAATCAGAGAAAGATACCGAACTCTGAGACTAAAAAAGGCGAAGTATGGCATTTTACTGTTACACCAAATGATGGAACTGATTTCGGTATCTTGCAAACATCTCAAACGGTAAATATAAAAAATACACCACCAGTTGTTAGCGAAGTGAAAATATCTCAAAAAGATGCAGGTAGTTTGATCTGCGATTATCAATATTTTGATGTGGATGAAGACAAAGAGGATGGTAGTGAGATTAGATGGTTCAAAGATGGTGCTTTGCAAGCAGATTATAATGATCAGAAAACTATTTCTCCACAAATACCGTTGAAAGGCAGATGGTATCTTACAGTTAAGCCCAGGGACGGTGCAGAATTTGGTGAAACAAAATTTTCATCTACCCTGGTTATAACTAACTCACCTCCACTAGTTGATAAACTTATAATAACTCCTCTATCACCAGAGATAGGAGATACATTAACTGCAGAATATGAATATACTGATGCAGATGGAGATAAGGAATCCAACAGTCAGATAAGATGGTATAAGGATGGGATATTATTACCAGAATATAATGATAACAAGGTAATACCATCAGCGACAAAAGGTGAATGGTATTTCACAATAAAACCAGGTGATGGAACAGATTTCGGAGATGAGAA
>FWPV01004042.1_pt1 | contig 19372 bp, 14 predicted proteins | sample 2228371 | NCBI WGS metagenome assembly FWPV01 (sample SAMEA103939776, study PRJEB20133) | metagenome
CAGCTGACAATTAAACAAAAAACTGATCGTCTATTGAAACAAATCTACACCGATTTTAGTGCTAAATATTGACAATTACCCGTTATAATAATATGGTCAGTTACTTCTATCCCTAAAATTTTGCCGGACTCTACTAATTTTTTAGTTAAAAGCAAATCATCTTCTGATGGTTCCGGGTCGCCGGAGGGGTGGTTGTGAGCAAATATAACCGAGGCGGATTTGCTTTTGATGGCTGCGGCAAATACTTCACGAGGGTGAACAATGCTTGCGTTTAAACTGCCGATTGATATTTCGGCAACTGAGTAATTTCTACTATTCAAGGCGATGATATAAAAATGCTCTTTGTGATAATTCTTGAGTTTGCTTTTTATCAACCGATAGACTTTTTCCGGGTCGGTAAGTTCTTTGCTTTTATATTCTGGAGTTTGAGTTGAAAGCCGACGGCCAATTTCAAACGCGGCTTTTATTTGAGCGGCTTTTGCCAAGCCAATTCCTTTGATAGAGGACAGTTCTTCAATGCTTGCTTCTGATAATTTTTGCAAACTTCCAAAATGACTTAATAGTTTTTGGGCCGTAACCGCCACTGATTCGCCGGCAACGCCCCGGCCTAAAATAAGCTGTAATAATTCTTGAGCCGAAAGCGCTTGCTCGCCAAACTTAACCAGTCGTTCGCGCGGCCGCTCATCTTTTGGTAAGTCGTGAATGGTAAATGATTTGTCCATAGTTTTTACTTCAATAAATCGTCAACACCAACATTAAGGGCTTTGGCTAATTTTTGAAGTGTGTCAATTGAGGGGTTGGTGATACCGCCTGACTCTAACTTTATGACCGTGTTATAGGAAATATCAGCCAATTTAGAAAGCCGGTCTTGCGATAAGCCCTTTTGTTTCCTTAACTTTTTTATATTTTTGCCTATCTGTGAAATCTCTCTTGACATCGTAGTATTAAAATAATAGTATGTATCTATAGAGTAATCTCAATCTATAATTATAATATAAGATTATTTTGATTATGTAAAGATACTTTTAGGGAATTAAATTTAAAATGACTCTACGCAGGAGGACGTAGCAAGCATTTGTACCTTTTTTGTTTCTTCTTCTTTTCCAATCCCGCCGCCGTCGTAAAAATCTTCAGGACGAAGCCCCAAGCGAGGCGGAAGATTCAATATGGTGGACCCGAGCGGATTTGAACCGCTGACCTCTTGCATGCCATGCAAGCGCTCTACCGCTAAGCTACGGGCCCGAAACAAATCTCAATTATACTAATTTCAAAAAATAAATACTATCCCTTTTTTACTTTTTATAAAACCGTATTTCTTATTGACTATTTTTTAATTGAAAATCAACTATCAAATCTTTGCCTTTTTCATAGATAACATAGTTGGAATAAGGACTGTTATAAATTGTTTTTGCTAGTCTCGCATCGATAATCTGTTCTTCCTCAATCCTCTCAAATTTATAATTTTTGTATTTTTTAACTGCCAGCCAGTTTGTTTTTGGATCTATTGAGGAAAAATCTTCGTAATTTAAAGTTTTTGGATCAGTTTTTTGATAAAAAAGAAAATATATATAGGGTTGATTGATCGTGTTATCGATAATAATGTTTGCATAATTCCTTTCTCTCTGCGAGACATATTTTACCACTTCCTCCAGACCATACTGAAAATACCACTCGCATAAAGCTTTGTATTTCCCGCCGAAATAAAATAAGTAAAATCTAATCTGCTGAAAAATATAAATAAAAAGAAGTAAAACCAAAACAATCCTTACTAAACTTTTCCTTAGTTTTCTCTGATACTGTTTAAGCAAGTGAAAAAAATAAACTATTCCCGCTGAAATAAAAAAAGTCAGGAAAGGGATAATATATATCGCCCGCTGGAAATTTCCCGCTGGCACTGTCAGACTTGGAATAGAAGGAAATATCAGTAAAAACCAAAAAAGCAAATAGCTTTTTCTTTTGTCAAAAAAAGGGTATTTCTTGACCCAGTAGTCACTTCTGAGGATAAGAGCAAATATGCCTAGATAATAAAAAACGGCAAGAGACGCATTTTCATATCCAAATCCCGGTATTGCCCTAGTTGGATTGACTTCACTGCCAAAAAACAAATAACTGGGCAGATAATACGACAAATAGTTGTTTAGATAACTAACAAGAAAATTTTCCCGCCCGGAAAAAACTGAAACCATGCCTAGTTTGATCAAAATAGTCTCCGGCCTTTTTAAATGATCGATAATCAGAGGAATAATAAGAAGCAAAAAAACAAATACAAAAATAGTTAAATCAAAGCCCAATTTACTGTCCGATTTCTTTCTGGAAAAAAGAATCACTATTACACAACCCAGCAGAAAAAGAGGTAAAAATCCTTCAGCCGACGGATAAGTGTAAGCTGTCAAACCGAAAATTATGCCAGACAAGATCCATTTAGGCCGTCTTTTTTCCTTCCTGTTTAATCCATCCAGAAACAATACAAGAGCAAGAACCCAAAAAAACACTACTGTATTGGGTTGCACCGCCCATCTGCTGGTATTGACAGAATATTGGGAAAACGAAAATAGAAAGGTCATGATTAAAGAAATAAATTTATCATCGGTCAACTCTTTACCCAATAAATAAATAAGAGGAATAGTGAGAATCGAAAGCAAGGCTACCGCAAATCTAATTGAAAATGGGTTTAAACCAAATACAGCTATAAAAGGGATCAGCTGATAATTAAAAAAGTGCCCGGTCCAATCGTTGAAAGTCTGAAAAGTTATTGGAAAAGCAGCTCCATGATGATCCTTTCCGCTAATTAACAGCGCATAAGCGTCATATCCAGCCGCCGCCTCATCCTGAAGAAGGCCGGCAGGAACTTGAGTTAATTTTACCAGCCTTAACACACTGCCCAAGAAAACTAGAATAGATAATATGATAACTGTTAGCTTCTTACTGATCTTCATCCTCTAATTATCTTTTTCATTAGATTAAACATCAATCAAGTATAATTGATTTAGGAAAACAAATGAATAAAAAAAATTTCTTTATCACAACCTTGCTTTTATTTGTCATGGCGCTGCAGATGGTACTAAGCAGTCTGTCTGATTCGCCATACAACGACGAACAGGTTCATATTTTGGCCGGATTAACCTATCTTAATTATAAAGATTTAAGGACTAATCCGGAACATCCGCCTCTGGCCAAATTACTTTCTGCCGCCAGTTTAAAACTCTTTTATCGAGATCTGCATTTTCCTTATCCCAGAGAAAAGTACGATCAATTTAATTGGCTCCAGCCCATAGCTGATGAACTGTTTAGCAAAAATAATCCAGACAAACTGCATTTGACAGCCAGATTTCCTTTGATAATATTATCTCTTTTTTTTGCCGGCATTATCTTTCTCTTGGTAAGGAAAATAACAGGTTTTTTACCTGCAGTTATTATGCTTAGCTTAGTGTCTTTCGAGCCAAATATCCTTGCCTTTGGCAAAGGTGTTGTTACCGACAATGCGGTTGCCGGCTTTTTAGCTGTCAGCTTTCTTATGCTTTATTTTTTTCTCTCTTCCTTCAAAATAAAATACTGGTTTTTTTTCTCTTTTTTCTTTTTTTTGGCGCTTATCTCAAAACACACTTCTCTTTTTTTTATTCCTATTCTTTTTCTCTCTTCAATTTTTTATCTTGTTATAGCCAAAAAAACGATTAAAAAACTGGCGCATTTTTCTTTGATGTTTGTCTTATCCATTCTGTTTTGCTATCTGTCATTATGGTGCTTTTATTCTCTTTTCTCTCCCCCCTCTTTCTTCTATCATTTAATGCCTGATTACGCCAAACTTTACGACCAAGTACGGCCTCAATGGATTATCCAGCTTTTGAGAAAAAATTTTCTTCCTTATTACTATTCTTACGGATTGTCATATAACTTGGCACTTGGTTTCTTTGGCCAGAAAGCCTTTTTATTAAATAAATGGGGACCCCACAACTGGTGGTGGTTTTATCCCGTCACTTTTTTCCTCAAAACCCCTTTAATTTATCTTGGATTTTTTGTTTTCTCGATCTTTTCTCTTAGAAAGAATAAGGCGACTGTTTTCTTCGCTACGATTTTTTTTCTTTATCTTGCTTATGTCTGTTTTTCACCTTTGGCAATCGGAATAAGAGTCATTTTGCCGCTGACTTATATTATGCTTATCATAATTGGTATCTCCTTAAATTCGGTCCTGAAAAGTAAAAAATATAATCCATATCTTATTTCGATAATATTTATCACTGCTTTTCTTAGATTGAGCAGTTTCCCAAACTATCTTTCCCATATCAATGGCGTTAAAATTTTTTTTAACAAATATGATATGATGGCAGATACCAATTATGACTGGGGCCAAGACATTAAAAGATTGGCCAAATATTTCAAAGATAAAGGAATCACCTCCATCTATTTTTCCAGTGATGCCGCTGTCAAGCCTTCTCTTTATCAACTGAAAACAAAACCCATTCCTTATGATTTCGAAAATCCCAAACCAAAAGGCTGGGTAGCCTTAAGCGTTTCCGCCCGTAATTTTCCCGTCAATGTCAGAGATGAATCGGGCAGAGAAGGAGGCTATGAACATCCCTATTCCTGGCTTGACCGATATCCGATTTATCAAACTATAGGGGAAACTATTTTGATCTATTATCTTCTCTGAAGAAAGTCTAAAGAAAGCTGGTTTTTCCTAAAGCCAAAAAATTAGCTATCAGCTGTCTTTATTTTATCTGGTGGACCTACCGAGAATCGAACTCGGAATTCACCCATGCGAAGGGTGCGGTATACCGTTTACCTATAGGCCCTAAGCTGCACTTCAATTCTAACAGATAGACTACTTTCAGTTAATATTTTATCGTGAGTTTATCTTTTAAATTTATGGAAAAATAACATTATCCGCCTAAATAAACAAATAAGTCTGATTACTTTAGGAAAGACAATGGATTTAACAGCACTCCGTTTCTTCTTATCTCAAAGTGAAGATGTGTCCCTGTTGATCTCCCAGTTGAACCCATTCTGCCAATCACTTGTCCTCTGCCTACCTTCTCTCCGGAAGAAACATTAAATGACGACAGGTGTCCGTAAAGTGTCTGATATCCATCTGGGTGGTTGATAATCACATGACAGCCATAACCCCATCTCAAACAGCCGGCATAAGCGACTATCCCCGCATCGGCGGCCGCGATAGGTGGAGCGCTCCTGTTGGCAATGTCAACAGCCATATGATATGAAACAGGATATTGAGTAATTTGTCCCTGCGCCGGCCAGATAAACTTTCCTCCCGCTCCTGCGATAAATACCGGCACCGGCGCTGGCCGATAAACCGGCGCCGCTTCCGGCATTACCCCATCAGGAATAAAAACAATCTGGCCGATATTTAAAGCAAAAGTATCCAAATCGGCAAAATCATTGGCAGGAAAATTGACAATCTTTTGCGGATCTGATTTATACTTTTTAGCTAAAGAGTAAATCGTGTCTCCGGCGACAACTTTATGGACAATACCAGTCACCGGAGGAATCTTTAATGTATGGCCCGGAATAAGGCTGTCTGATTTGAGATTATTTGCCCATTTGATCGTGTCTATCGATACTCCGAATTTTTCCGCAATCGAGGCCAATGTGTCTCCTTTGGCGATCTCATAATTAATTATCTCAAACCGAGGTTTGTCGGAAATAGCAGTGGCAACGCTTAAATCTGACTGATCCATTCCCAATACCTCCATTGTCGTGTAAGCCGATCCGCTTGATATTTCTTCTGAAACATTTGGATAATACTGAGCAATTACCGGTCCGCTGATCACTGCCCCGGCGATTAAAAAAAGGAAAGAGGTGTTGAGAAAATGCTTGCTATAGCGGCCTCTTTTACTCAAAAGAAAATCAACTAATAAATCTTTTATTTTTTCAAAATGAACTGCCGCGATGATTAATCTCTTGCGAGAATACAAATAAAGAAATTCCAGCCATTCTTTGATTTCTTTTGTATTTTCTTGCCAAATCTCCAATACAGAATTAATTTTCTCTTGGATTTTCATGAAGAAAAAACTTATCCTTTATTTAAACTCTCCAAAAATTCCTTATTATTGCGGGTTTTAAGAAGCCTATTGATAAGAGCAACAGTCCTCTCCTGACTTTCTCCAAGCAGGGACAGCATATGTCTCAAAGTAACTATTTTTTTCAAAATATCTGCTGAAAGAAGCAGTTCCTCGTGTCTAGTGCCCGATTTTTCGATATCTATCGCTGGAAATACTCTCTGTTCCTGAAGAAGACGCGAAAGATGAAGCTCCATATTGCCGGTTCCTTTGAACTCTTCGTAAATAAGATCATCCATTCTTGACCCAGTCTCAATTAAAGCAGTACCGATAATTGTCAGACTGCCGCCTTCTTGGCAATTTCTAGCCGCACCTAAAAATCTTTTTGCCGGATAAAGAGCAGCTGGATCAAATCCGCCTGAAAGAGTTCTGCCTGATGGATCAACACAGAGATTATAAGCGCGTGCTAGTCTAGTAATCGAATCAAGGATAATAAAAACATCCTTTCCCAGCTCCACCAATCTCTTTGCTCTATCCAAAGCTACTTCAGCCACTTTTGTTTGCGCTTCTGGCGGTTCATCAAAATTACTGGCTATTACTTCACCTTTAACCGAATGAGTTATGTCTGTGACCTCCTCCGGCCGTTCGCCGATAAGCACTGCCATCAAGTGAACTTTGGGGTTATTATCTGCTACTCCATGAGCAATTTCTTTCAAAATAGTAGTTTTTCCTGCCTTAGGAGGAGAAACGATCAATCCTCTCTGGCCATATCCGATTGGAGCTAAAAGGTCAATAATTCTGGTGGAAAGCGGCGTTTTTTCCGTCTCCAGTATAACCTGCTTATTGGGGTAAATTGGAGTTAAATCTTCAAAATGTATCCTTTTTATTGAATCGTCGGCTGGTTTTCCATTTACTTTTTCTACTTTGAGAAGCCCAAGGTATCTTTCATTTTCTTTCGGCAGTCTCGCTTGTCCACTAACTTCATCTCCTGGTCTAAGCTGAAATTTTCGGATTTGTGATTGAGAAATATATATATCTTTGTCTCCGGGAAGAAAATTTGGCCTTAAGAATCCATGCCCTTCTGACATAATATCTAAATATCCGCTGACAGTTTTAGTAGGAGTATTGCTGTATCTGTCTGTGCCGTTAATTGGAAAATGGTTGGCGGCTACATTTGCTAAAGAAACAGGACCAGGTATAAAAGTTGGTTGAGAAGAATTAGAGCTCCGCGATACAGTTGTGCCGGGAATAAAACTTGCTGGTTTTGTTTTCTCGGCAGTTGAAGTAGTAGCAAAAGTTGCACTGCTATTTACTTTTGGAATTTTATTTTTGGCTTCGACTTCCTTTACTTTAGATATTTTGTCGGAAAGTGGCTTGTTTAAAGGTTCTAAAGTAGAAGGGGAAGGTTTCTTTTTCTCGGGCTTCCCAATCATATCTTCTACAGTAATAGTTTTTCTTAGGCTTGATTTAGCTTTAATTGGCATATTAATGGTGGGAAATGATCTTCAAAATCGTAATGAGGAAATTCTTAATAGCTTTATTTAATCAAATTTTCCTCTTTTTGTCAACTTATGCAAAAACCTTGCCCTTCGATGCGAAAGGTGGCTTAAGATTTTTCCCCGAAGATACACAAACGGGAGGGTAGATTCAGACCCCACGGGATCGTGAATACTTTAACCCTATCACTCCCGCTTAATGCGGGAGATACCCAACTTCGGAGATTGTGGAGGAAAAAACTCTTAAGCTTTCCTTTACACCCGAAGGGCAATAATAGTATGACAAAATAATCTTTCCCTGTCAACTCCTTTTCTGTTTGTTAAAAGTTTGACAAAAAGAGGTAAAAATGACACAATCAAGAAGGTATGAGAGACAAAACATTTCTCACACTGTCCGGTTTATTTTTTCTGATCTTTTTTATCGGTATTGGCGTTATCACCCTTAATCAGCCAATAAGCAAGATGCTGATCCGAGCTCAAAACAGCCGAGCGCATCCTTTAAAATCTTTTGCAATTCTTTTTCCGCAAGTAGTAGCTGTGGGGAAAGAAAACGATTCCAACAAAACCAATGAAATTAAAGTCACTGTCACCATCCGCGATGCCAATGGCTTGATTCTCCCAAACCGAAGAGTACAACTGTCTTCTTCTCTTAATTCTACCATCATCTCTCCATCAGATACCCAAATTACCAATAACAACGGACAGGCTATTTTTTATCTTTCCTCATCCAGCCCCGGTACAGCAAAATTAACTATTGTTGATCTGGACAGCAATCCGCTGGTAGAAATCGCCAATGTCCCCTCTGCAGAATTTATCCAATAAAATCTTTATAAAATAATTGCCAATGAATAACAAACAATTTTTTTCTATGAAGATCGCTATAGTTGGAGCAGGATTTACAGGTTTGTCAGCAGGCTTAAAACTTTCAAAAGCCGGTCATCAAGTAATTATATTTGAGAAAGAAAAGAATCTTGGCGGATTGGCTGGCACTTTTAAAAAGAAAAACTGGCAATGGCCTTTGGAAAAACATTATCATCATTGGTTTACCAATGATAAATATGTCATCGATTTGATTAAGGAATTAAAAATGGAAAAATTTCTTTTTTTTCCAAAAACTCTAACTTCAATTTATCTTCGAAAACAAATTTTCCCTTTTGACTCGCCCGCCCATGTGCTTAACTTTTCCCCTTTGCCGTTTCTTGATCGTCTGCGGACCGGATTCGTACTTTTTTTCCTAAAAATTTTTCCTCAACAATTAGCTTGCTGTTTAGAAAACTCAACCGCTAGCGACTGGTTGTCACGCTGGTTTGGTAAGAAGAGTTATGCCTGCCTTTGGCAGCCTCTTTTAAAAGCAAAATTTGGTCTTTATTATACCAAGGTCAATATGGCCTGGTTCTGGGCAAGAATTAAAAAAAGGACACCTAGACTTGGCTATCTTAAGAAAAGCTATGACTATCTTCTTCAAAAAATGGCCCAGCAAATAAAAAAAAACGGCTCGAAAATTCTATTAGGCACTGAATTTAATCCCCAAAAAGCAAAAGCCGCAGAATTTGATAAAATACTAATCACTGCACCCTCTTCTGTCTTTGTCCGACTATTTCCTCAATTAGCAAAAGAATACCAACAGAAATTACTCCAAATTCCTCATCTTCTGGCATTAAATCTCTTGGTAATCAGCCAAAAAAAATTTCTAAACAAGACTTATTGGCTTAACATCAATGAAAATGATTTTCCTTTTATCGCTATTATCCAGCACACCAATATGGTCTCTGCCTCCTATTACGGCGATAAAAATCTGATGTGGATTGCTAATTATCTTCCTCAAGATCATCCTTATTTGAAAATGACAAAAGAAAAACTGTTTCAGCTGTATCTACCATATTTGAAAATAATAAATCCTGATTTTGACCAATCAGATGAAAAAATTAAATTAGAGCGCTTTCTGGGAGATTGCGCTCAACCTGTTTTTTTCAGAAATTACTCCCGGATAAAACCAGACTTTCATACTCCGCTAGCAAATGTTTATCTGGCCAATATGGATATGGTCTATCCGTGGGATAGAGGAACAAACTACGCTATTGAACTTGGGTATAAAGCGGCTGAAAGAATATTGAGCGAGAGTAAATAAGACAAGTCTTAATAAAACATTTGTCATATCAGAACAGGTTAAAGCATTTAGCCTTTTCTTTCTGATTGATCTTCTCCTTATTCTTGCTTAAAATAATGTTTAATGAAGAAAAACAACTGGATTTTTCTTTTCCGCTCGCTTAGACCAAATCAGTGGATTAAAAATTTAGTCCTGTTTGCCGCCATTATTTTCAATGGAAAATTATTTGATATCTTTTATCTCTCTCTGTCCTTTTATGGCTTTGTAATTTTTTGCGCTTTATCCTCGGCTTCCTATCTATTTAACGATATAATTGATCTCAATTTAGATAAACTCCATCCGGTAAAAAGTAAAAGACCTTTAGCTGCTGGAAGAATTTCGCTAAATACCACAATTGAAACGGCTTTTCTGCTTGGTTTTTTTGGCCTGATCGGTTCGATTATTCTTTCAAATGGTTTTTTTCTGCTTGCTCTTTCCTTTATCCTGCTTCATATGCTCTACTCGCTCTTTTTGAAAAAATATGCGGTTTTGGATATTTTAAGCATTGCTTTTTCATTTATCATCAGAGCTTTCGCGGGAGAAATGCTGACAGGTTATCACCTGCCTTTCTGGCTTTTTCTCACTATATTATTTATCGCTCTTTTTATTGCCGCTACCAAAAGACATGCGGAGCTTCTTCGCCAAGGTGCAGTCACCCGGCCTTCGCTGTTTCAATATCAGGAGCGACTGCTGGATTTCTACACCTCTATGTTTGGCTCTGCTTCAATTTTATCTTACGCGCTTTTTTCTTTCCTTGAAGAACCGCCTCAATTCAATGCTCCTTTCAGGCAGTTTCTTATCAACTTCCTCCCGCAAGCTTTAGAAAGAAAATGGATGATAGTCACTATTCCTTTTGTTGTTTACGGTCTGATGCGTTATGCTCAAGTCGCTTATGAGTCTGCAGAGGCAGAACAGCCGGAAAAAATAGTCACTAAAGATATTCCGCTGATTGCGGCAGTATTGGGTTGGGGCTTAATGATTGTGATGATTATTTATATCCTCTAAAAATATGGCAGGCAAAACACCAGTAAAAAAAGGCGGCTCCTTACTTTTTTCTTCTTTTTAGTGGGGAGAGTACTGCGATATTAAAATAATTAGGCAGTTAAATCATAGATAAATCGTATAAAAAAATGCATGAATAAAAAATATATTATTTTATTTCTAATTTTATCAATTACAGCCTATCTTCGTTTTTACAATCTTCTCCATGACGCCCCATACTTTTTTAATCCGGATGAGAGAAATATGGCCAATTCAATTAGTCAACTCCGTCTGCCGGCAAAATGGAAAAAAATCCCAGATTGTATTCTCTCCGAGATTGATTTCAAAAGAGCTTTTGTCGAGGAGAAAAAACCGATATCTGAAAACTGCAACCTGAATCCTCATTTTTTTGCCTATGGACAATTTCCGCTCTATCTAGCTTTTTTTAGCGACCAAACAGTCAAATTGGCCATTAATCTTCTCCCTTTTTTTCCTAATTTGAATAATATCTCCACAAAATATCTTTCTACTTCGTTTCCTTCAGCTATTTTTTGGCTTCGCTTCTGGTCTGCCTTTTCTTCGACAATAACGGTCCTGATAGTATTTCTTATCTCCAATCTCCTCTTTGGCTATTTCTTCGCATTAATAGGAGCAATTTTGACAGCTTTTACGCCCGGAGTTATTCAGGCGGCGCATTTTGGCACAACAGAATCTCTGCTTACTCTTTTCTTTCTGGCCTCCGTATATTTTTCCCTGCGCCTTCTTCAAAAAAAACCGGTTTCTTCTCTTGCCTCTTATCTTCGACTTAATTATCCGTTACTACTTCTTGTTTCGCTGTCAATCGGACTGGCAATGAGCTCAAAATTAACCGGCTTTTTTTTCTTTGCGCCTCCGCTATTGATGCTGGCAACTCAATTTTTCATCTTGTTAAATTTTAAAAAGAAAAAGAGGAAAAGAATTATTTGTCTAATAGGAATACTGACCACCATAGGCTTTTTAATACTAACTTCCGCACTTTTTTTTACTCTTGTTACTTCTTTTTATAATCTGATTGAATTTGCCAATTTTAAAAGTGCGGTTTTTGGCTATGAATCAGATGTGGCTACCGGCAGATATGAAGCGTTCTATACTCGACAATTTGCCAACACCACTCCAATCCTTTTTCAGCTGGAAAAGATTTTTCCGTACGTCTTGGGATGGCCAATATTTATCCTTGGTTTCTTTGGTTTTTTTTCTATGATTATTAATCTTATTTCCAAACTTTTTCTATTTACTCTTTATAGTATCAAGTATCAAGTCTCAAGTGTTAAGCAAATAAAAAAAGGGCTGTCTCTACATACTGCATACTACATACTCCTTACTGCTTCTTTTTTAGTTTATTTTCTTCCCAATGCCTTTCTCTTTGCCAAATGGACAAGATTTATGACGCCAATATTTCCATTCTTCGCTATTTTTTCTGCGTATTCTTTTTTTCTTATCTGCTCTGCTACCACCAAAGCATACTTAAAATTCCCGATTCCCGATTCCCGATTCCCGATTAACCCTAATTGGCTTATTGGATCGCTGACGATAATTTCGCTTATTCCCGGTCTTATGCTGATGTCAATCTATTTTCGCGAAGACAGCCGTCTCACAGCTTCCAAATGGATTTATCAAAATATTCCCAATGATTCCTATATTCTCTCTGAAACAGCTAATGTAGTAGATATTCCCTTGGGACTAGCGCAGGAAAATGAACAGAAAAAAAATTATACAGTTATCTCCTTTGATTTTTATCATTTAGATGAAGACCCGACTCTCTTTGACCAACTGCTAATTCATTTGGAAAAAGCCGACTATCTTTTTATCCCATCGCGAAGAATTTTTTCCAATCATTCTCGCCAGCCTGAAAAATATCCTCTTGTTGCCAAATATTACCAGTTATTATTTTCTAAAGAATTGGGATTTGAAAAAGTAGTTGAAATAACTTCATTTCCCTCTCTGCAGCTTGGAAATTGGAAGCTGGAGATAAATGATGAATCAAGCGAAGAAACTTATACCGTCTTTGACCATCCGGTGATAAGAATCTATAAGAAAGTACTACCTATGAGTAAAGAACAATACCGTCTATTATTTGATAAATATCAACATTCTTTAAGACAATAATATTTTTTTTAATAAGGATTATTTTTTCTGAAAATGTCAATTTTTGATATCTGACAGGCAAAATCTGCGACTGATTTTATGAAAGAAAAATTACCGTTGATACTTACTGCTGTCACCGTCTTTCTTCTTGCTTCATTTTTCAGATTCTATGGTCTAAATTGGGATCAAAACCAACACCTTCATCCCGACGAGCGCTTCCTGACCATGGTTGCAGGCGGTATCTCTTGGCCGGACTCAATCATCGAATATCTTGATACTGCCTCTTCTCCTCTTAATCCTCATAACCGGAATTTCGGCTTTTTTGTCTATGGCAGTTTTCCAGTCTTTTTTACTAAATATGTAGCAGAAAATTTAGGCAAAGGTGATTACATCAATCTCACATTAGTTGGAAGAAGGCTGTCTGCCCTTTTTGATTTGGGAACGGTAGTTCTTGTCTATCTTATCGCTAATCAAATTTATCAATCAAGATTACTCAACCTATCCCAAATTCAAAATCAAAAATCCAAATTAAATCCAGAAACAAAACCGCTTAAGCATATTCCCCTGTTAGCTATGTTTCTCTACTCCTGCCTGGTCCTTCCCATACAGCTCTCCCATTTTTTTGCGGTTGACACCTATCTTACTTTCTTTATCACCGGCTCTTTTTTGCTTCTGGTAAAAATAATTTCCTGGGAAAACAAATTTCTCAAAACTAATTTGCTGATTTCTGCCGCCGCTCTAGGCTTTTTTTTCGGCCTTGCTCTATCAAGTAAAATCTCTGCTCTTTTATTTCTGCCTTTTATTTTGTTTGGTTTTTTTATCTTCCTGATAAAACAAAAAGATATTTATAAATTTCTTTTTGTCTGTCTTATTTTTCTCGCTGCCTCATTTTTAACTTTTCGGTTTGCCCAGCCATATGCTTTTGCAAGCTCTAAAATTATTAGTTTTAAACTCAATCCAAAATTGTTAGACAACTGGAAACAATTAAAATCGTTTGATGATCCAAAAGGATTTTTTCCTCCGGCGGTGCAATGGATAAAAACAAAACCTTATCTGTTTCCGCTAAAAAATATGGTTTTATGGGGCTTAGGCTTACCAATAGGTAGCATTTCGATATTAAGTATTGTGTATTATGTATTAAGTATTACTAAATTGATAATTAGAAAAAAATCGTATTTGCTTCTTAATACTTACTACATAATACTTTCTTTATCTGTATTATGGATTATTCTAGTATTCGGCTATCAGGGAGGACAATTTGTGAAAGCTCTTCGCTATTTCTTCCCTTTCTATCCTTTTTTGGCCATAATCAGCGCCTGGTTTTTATCAAACATTTTTCAGATGATTAAAAAAGCCGCTAATAAAAAAATTTATCTGTTAACTGCGATTTTATTGCTAGTCTCTGTTCTTATTTATCCAATATCATTTATCTCTATTTATACCCGTTTGCACACGCGCATCGCTGCTTCAGAATGGATTTATAACCATATCCCAGCCGGAGCTAAATTGTCGGCCGAACATTGGGATGACGGATTGCCACTTAGTTTGCCAAAAGAAGGTTATCAAATGGAAAAATATAAAATGGTAGAATTTCCGCTGTACTGGCCGGAAGAGAAAGAAAAATGGGAAAAAATGAACCAAGCATTATCTCAAGTGGATTATATTGTCATATCAAGCAACCGCCTCTATGGATCAATTATGACTGTTCCAGAAAAATATCCCCTTACCTATCGCTTCTATCAGCTGCTTTTCAACAACTCTTTAGGATTCAAAAAGGTAGCCGAGTTTACCTCGAGACCGCATCTGCCGTTGCCTTTTCTTAAAATCTGTCTTACTCCTCCTTTTGCCCATTATGGCGCTGTCGCAAAAACAGATTCAAAGTGTGATCTGGATGGCCTAAGTTTTGTCGATGATTATGCTGATGAAACATTTACCGTCTATGACCACCCTAAAGTAATTATTTTTCAAAAAATAAAACCTGTCGATTATCTCGATATCCTTGCCAAAAATGGATCTAAAGAATAGAAATATGAAGCTTTCCATCATTATTCCGGTTTATAACGAAGAAAAAACTATCGAGCAAGTAATAAAAAAATTGGCTAAAGTAAAGCTTAAACAGAAAAAAGAAATTATTGTCGTCGATGATGGATCAAATGATAAGACTCCATTATTGATTGAAAAGTTGAAATCGAAGATTAAAAATTTATCAACCATCACTCATCAAAAAAATTTAGGCAAAGGAGCAGCAATTCAAACTGGAGTTAAATATGCCACCGGCGATTATATCCTAATTCAGGATGCAGATCTGGAATATAATCCCTCTGAAATTCCAAAGCTCATCTCTGCTTTATCAAAAAATCAACCAGAAGATTTATCTCCTATCAAAAAAGCAGTCTATGGCTCAAGATTTATCAACAACCAAGCTGTCATCCCATTTATTTATCTTGTGGGAAATAAGTTTCTCACTTTCTTTACCAATTTCCTTTTTAATAGCCGACTAACAGATATGGAAACAGGCTACAAGCTTTTGCCTAGCTCATTTTTGAAAAAAATAAAATTGATAAATAAACGTTTTGATATCGAACCGGAAATAACTGCCAAGCTAATTAAAAATAACATCCCGATAATTGAAATACCTATTTCCTATCAAAGCAGAACCCGCTTTGCCGGAAAAAAACTTACTCTGATGGATGCATTGAGCGCTGTTACCACATTGATTAAGAATCGGTTTGGTTAATTATTTATTTTATAGATCTCAACCGATGAAAAAAGTCTATTTTTTTATTGCTATTTTTTTAAGTTGCTTCATCAACTATAAAGTTTTTCATAACCAATATAGCTTCTCTCTTTATCTTTTATGGATTCTCTCTCTTGTTTGTATCTGCTTGTTTTCCTTTTCCGGCTGCAGAATAAAAATAAAAAGATTAAACAAATGGGTAAAACAGAATTTATTTTTATTAGGTCTGGCGCTTTTCCCGGTTATTATTAGAACACTCAATTTTTCTCCAAATAGAATCCATCAGGATGATCTTATCACGGCATATTTTTCCACTCATCACGATTTCAGTCAAATTAATTTATTTGGCGGGATTCCTCAAAACAAGGCAGAATGGGTGGCTCAATTTCCCACCACATTTTTTATTCTCCAAAAAATTTTCTTTCTCTTAGCCGGAGAAAGCATCTTATCTGTCAAACTATCAATTCTTCCCTATGTTTTTATTATCTCTCTAATGCTTTTTTTAATAGTAAAAGAGATGCTTAATAAAAAAACGGCCATCATCTCCGTTTTTTTATATGCTTACCTAGCTATCAGTATGTATCTGGAAACTCTCGGACTGCATTTTGTCAGCAGTACCGCAGCCTTCATGGTCTTTTTTTACCTCTCTATTTTAAACTGGAAGAATAATAATATACTTTATTCTGTCTTATCCGGAATAACCTGCGGATTCTGTTTTCTATTTTACCTTACCTCATATATTGCTTTTCCCATGCTCAATATTTTTTTTCTGCTGATTTTATTTAAATGGAAAAGAGTCTCTGTTTTGAAAAATTATATTTTTTCTCTGATAGGATTTCTAATTGTCCTCTCGCCCTATCTTACATATGCCTTGAAATATAATAATTATTTTACCTCCCGAATAGCACAAGTTTCCCTCTTTACCGGTTCATGGTCGGAGGAAAGAAAAAGAATCCAGCAGGGAGAAAATCCCCTCTTGGTGCTTTCTGATAATCTGAGCAAATCCGTCAAATCTTTCTATCAAAAAGATATCGGTGGACATGGAGGTTATACCTTTGCCCATTTGGCTCTTTTGGAAAAAATTTCTCTTTCCTTATTTTTACTGGGACTGCTAATAGGAATAATGCTGTTGAAAAAAAAAGTGGAAATTATTACTGTCTATCTAACTATCTTATTCTCTTTTTTTACTGTTATTTTAGCTACTCCCCCGCCAGCCTTTCAGCGCTTTTCCCTAGCTTTTCCTTTTCTGGCTATTATCTTTTCTTTTCCTTTTTATTTTCTTTTCTCGCTGCAAAAAAGCAATATCTATCTTAAAACTATTCTCGCCACCATTCTGCTTGCCGCATATATGATCAGCAACCAGAGTTATTTTTTCAAATCAGTTAAAAAAGAAAGTAATCATCCCTTTTTATCTGCCGCTTCATTTATAAATCAAAACTTTCCACGAAGAAATATTTATGTTGCTTCTTTTCCGGGCTATGCTTTTGAGAAAATATTCTACTTCTCTGAAGGAAAATCAGCCGTCAAAATTATTACAGATTATCACGACAATCTGTTAAAAAAATTCAATTTAAACGAAAAATATTTTTATCTTATCATCTTCCCCGAAGACTTTAATGAAAAATTTCTGAATCTGGATAAAAACGGCAGAATAATCAACTTTTCCAAAGATTTCAGTTTTTTTGTCAATTAAAGTTTTTTTTCCTAATTTGAGATTGAATAAATCCAAGCGATATCATATCCGTTAACCTGCAGTTTTTTCTGTTTGCCGTCTGGATAGCAGATAGAAATTTTCTCCTTTATCTTATCTAAATTCGGATCTATAAAAAATACGGCCGGAGGATTGATTTTATTTTTCTCGCAGGCTATATCAAATACGTTATTTTGCGGGAAGATAAAATTTATCTTGCGTTTAATCTGTAAATTATTAACTATAGCTTTTGCTTCAGGTTGTCTCCACTCTCCCCAACAACAATTAATAATAAACACTTCTGTATCTAATGATAAAGCATCAATCTGCTTGGCGATAATCCAACCAAAAGGAGTATTTTTGTTGGGAAGATTCAAAGGGTAAAGAAAAAAATACTTAATAAGGTTCAAACAACCTATCTGGATAAAAATGAAAAAAAAGACTATTTTTATCCAGCTTGTCTTTAATAAAGCCAATATTCGATAAATATAATATATCCCTGAAACAACGATTAAATATATCCACGGAACGATTCCCAATGTCCTACTGCTGCTTGGTATCTCTCCTTGTGGAAGAGCTGGAGATAAAGAGGGAACAATCAAGGCAACCAAAGGAATGCATATCAAAGGAAAAAGTCTTCTTCTCTTCTTCTCTAGCCAATAACATAAACCGAAAATAAAAAAGATACCGCTTACTGTATCCAGATGCGGACTACCGCTGACATTAACCCGAAAAACTATATCCCCCTTCTTATGCAACATCAGACCGCTATGATAGATATTGATGAAAAGTCTTTTAATATTTTCCGCAAAAGTATATTGACTAGCGCCAAAAATTTTACTGCCTACATATCCGGCGGTAAAATTATTTTTTTGATTGAGAGCATATAAGTAAAATATCAAATATGATGATATAACAAGCATTAATGATAATAAAAGAACCTTTTTTCGACTTCTAATTTTATTGCCAATCAGCAAGCCATAGCTCAACATCAGAATAAATGCTACCGGCAGCACAAATGTAGGCGGGTAGTAAAATAATCCGAGAAAAGAAACAATTACACCTGAAAGAAAATCTCTAAATTTATTTCTGCGTAAATAACGCAAGACAAAATATCCTAAAAGAGCTGAAAATAAAACTGATAATATCTGCAGATTGCCCAGTCTTGAAAACGCTAAAAACCAAAAAGAAATTGAGGCCACTGCGCTTGTTAAAAGAGCAAATGAGGGAACTAATTCATAAACACACAGATAAACAGCAATAATTCCCAATATACCAATAATCACTGTAGCGATTTTGTAGTGGATATAATTTGTACCTGTAAGAAAAATAATCGGAGAAATAAAATAAGGAAAAACTGGTCCTGTACTGCCGGCAAATTGCCACGGCCATTTTCCACTAAGAATTAGAGAAACATATTCATCATTGATGGAAATATCTCCATACCATTCTCCCGGAATTTCAACCAGTTTAAAACAAGCAATGATTAAATAAAGCAACAAAATCAATCCCAAAAAAACCATCTGCCTGATTTTTTTACTGTCTATCATTTTATCAAGCCTTTTTTTTAAGCACTAGAAATAGATTTCCACCTTTCTGCCCCATAAGATCGGCAGAAATTATCTTCACCAGCAATTTAATTGGAAAAATAAAATCTTTGTTTCTGACAATCACCCATTTGCCAAACAACTTATAATAAATCAGGCTGAAAATTGACAAATAATGCCACAAGTCAATTATCCAAACAGCTGTTCTATCTAAATAACCAATACTAGCTATCGCTTCAAAACCATATTTCCGGAAAGTATCAATCCACTTCTTGCTTGTAAAAAGATGATAATGCTGCTGTTTTTTCCTCATCCAGCTTCTATATAAGCTGCCTAAAACAATATTTCCCAACAGGTACTCCTCCCAATTTTTTGTCGCCACAGTGGTGATAAATAATCCTCCTTTTCTCAATACTCGATATATCTCCCTTAAAGAAATATCTAAATTTGGTATATGCTCCAGTACACAGTTAGAAATTACCGAAGAGAAATAATTATCAGGAAAAGGGATTTTTTCTCCGTTGTAGACTATTAGCTTGTGATAGAGCTGATACTTTTTCGCTTCTTCTATCCTGCTGTCTTTTAGATCCAATCCGACATCAATTCGTCCTGATTTACCTTGGCTTAATAACACAAA
>FWPV01007694.1_pt1 | contig 19372 bp, 10 predicted proteins | sample 2228371 | NCBI WGS metagenome assembly FWPV01 (sample SAMEA103939776, study PRJEB20133) | metagenome
CGCCTGGGGAGTACGGCCGCAAGGCTGAAACTCAAAGGAATTGACGGGGGCCCGCACAAGCGGTGGAGCATGTGGTTTAATACGTCACTAACCGTAGAACCTTACCCAGGCTTGACATCTGGTGTAAGTCCATGAAAGTGGTACCCCTGCATAGTAATATGCAGCATCAAGACAGGTGTTGCATGGCTGTCGTCAGCTCGTGTCGTGAGATGTTGGGTTAAGTCCCGCAACGAGCGCAACCCTCATCCGATGTTGCCAGCGTAAAGTCGGGCACTCTTCGGAAACTGCCCGTGCAAGCGGGAGGAAGGTGGGGATGACGTCAAGTCAGCATGGCCCTTACGCCCTGGGCTTCACACATGCTACAATGGCCGTTAACAAAGAGAACCGATACCGCGAGGTGGAGGAAATCTCAAAAATACGGCCTCAGTTCGGATTGTAGTCTGCAACTCGACTACATGAAGCCGGAATCGCTAGTAACCGCAGGTCAGCGAAACTGCGGTGAATACGTTCCCGGGCCTTGTACACACTGCCCGTCAAGTCACCTGAGTCTGTTGCACCCGAAGTCGATGGCCCAACCGTTTGGAGGGAGTCGCCGAAGGTGTGACCGGTAAGGGGGACTAAGTCGTAACAAGGTAGCCGTATCGGAAGGTGCGGCTGGATCACCTCCTTTCTAGGGAGTACAGAAACCCATTCCAACGCTAAAGTTTGGAAAATCAGGGTTTCCATCTCCTAGGTGAATATTGTCTGACAAACGTCGCTCACGCTATTGGGAGCTCAGGGAGCTCGCGATCCGTGCGCCAATCAGGCGCATCCGAGGAGTCGTATAATCGGCGAATGCTGATATTTTCTATTCCAGATTCATAACGGCCTTCCATAAGCGAATCGGGCCCGCTTAGGGTTTCCGGGGAAGGCGATTCGCCTTTCCTTTTTTCGTGCCGATTTTTCTGGAAAATAGAAAAATTGCTTGACAATCGAAGAGCGAGCGAATATAATGAGACTTCCCTTGTCTTCCGGCAAAGCCCGGAGGGCACTTTGCCGTAGCGAAATGCAAACCCGAAATGGATCGGCCTTCCATTTCGCAAAAGGCGGCAAAGCACAAAGTGTTCATTGATAACTGTATAGGGTAATGTGTGGTCTGTTCGAAAGCCGCGTGAAAACGAAGCGATTGAACAGGCAGCGCGTCTTTTTTTACTGCGATTTTTTGGTCAAGCTACAAAGGGCGCGTGGAGGATGCCTTGGGGCAAAGAGCCGATGAAGGACGTGGTAAGCTGCGATAAGCTTCGGGGAGGTGCAAACAACCTTCGATCCGGAGATCTCCGAATGGGGCAACCCGTTGCGAGTAATGTCGCAACATCCTGCCGCCAATACATAACGGCAGGAGGGGCACTGGGTGAACTGAAACATCTAAGTAACCCAAGGAAAAGAAAACAACAGTGATTCCGTAAGTAGCGGCGAGCGAACGCGGAACAGCCTAAACCGGTTGCGCGAATATAACAAGCGGGTGTTGCGCAGCCGGGGTCGTGGGACCTGGCGTCGGGAGACCGCTTTCTCCCGGAGGAAGTCAAAAATCCTAATGCTAGTTGAACGGCCTGGAAAGGCCGGCCATAGAAAGTGATAGCCTTGTAAGCGAAAGCATTAGGACTTCCTGGTCAGGCACCCAAGTACCACGGGACACGAGAAACCCTGTGGGAATCTGGCTGGACCACCAGCTAAGGCTAAATACTCTTTGCCACCGATAGTGAACTAGTACTGTGAAGGAAAGGTGAAAAGCACCCCGGGAGGGGAGTGAAATAGAACCTGAAACCACGTCGCCTACGAGCTGTCAGAGCACCATGTTGCGGCGCAAGCCGTAACGGTGTGATGGCGTGCCTTTTGCATAATGAGCCGGCGAGTTACTTTGTGTAGCAAGGTTAAGGATTTAAGATCCGTAGCCGCAGCGAAAGCGAGTCCGAATAGGGCGTATAGTTGCACGGAGTAGACCCGAAACCGGGTGATCTACCCATGGCCAGAGTGAAACTCCGGTAATGCGGAGTGGAGGCTCGAACCACTGTCGGTTGAAAACGGCTTGGATGAGCTGTGGGTAGTATGGTGAAATGCCAATCGAACTCGGAGATAGCTGGTTCTCTCCGAAATGCATTTAGGTGCAGCGTCACGTGTTTAGTCTTGCAGGTAGAGCACTGAATGGGCTAGGGGCCCCACCAGGTTACCGAACCCAATCAAACTCCGAATGGCAAGACTCCAAGCGTGGCAGTGAGACTGCGGGGGATAAGCTTCGTAGTCAAAAGGGGAACAGCCCAGACCACCGGCTAAGGTCCCTAAATTTGGCTAAGTGTGAAAGGAAGTGAGGTCACGTAGACAGCCAGGATGTTGGCTTAGAAGCAGCCATCATCTAAGGAGTGCGTAATAGCTTACTGGCCGAATGTGATCTTGCGCCGATAATGTAAGGGGGCTCAAGCCAAATACCGAAGCCGTGGATCTCGATTTATCGAGATGGTAGGAGAGCGTTCCCTGCGGGTTGAAGCGCTAGCGGAAGCAGGCGTGGACTGCAGGGAAGTGAGGATGCCGGCATAAGTAGCGAAAACTCGGGTGAGAATCCCGAGCGCCGAAAGCCTAAGGGTTCTTAAGGAAGGTTCGTCCTCTTGAGTTTAGCCGGTCCTAAGCCGAGGGAGAAAATCCGTAGGCGATGGATAGACGGTCTATATTCCGTCGCCGGGCCAAGCGTTATCAGCGAGGCGGGGACGCCGTAGATTGATGCTAAGCGCGGGGTTGGTTGACCGCGTTCTTCTGTAGGGTGAGTCGGGTAGGCAAATCCGTCCGACACTATCACTCGGCAGGAGAGGAACTGAAGGGGAACCAGAGGTGAACTAGCGTTTACTACGGCCACGAAAAGCCGCTAGCGAGCAGAAGCCCGACCGTACCGCAAACCGACACAGGTAGGCAGGTAGAGAATACCAAGGCGCGCGAGATAACCCTCGTTAAGGAACTAGGCAATCTGACCCCGTAACTTCGGGAGAAGGGGTGCCCCGGTGGGACGCTGCTGAAACGCAGTGGATTCATTGGGGTCGCAGTGACAAGGCCCAGGCGACTGTTTAACAAAAACACAGGTCTCTGCTAAGGGGAAACCCTAAGTATAGGGGCTGACGCCTGCCCAACGCCAGAAGGTTAAAGGGAGGGGTCATTTCGGGTAACCGAGAGAAGCTCTGAACTGAAGCCCTGGTGAGTGGCGGCCGTAACTATAACGGTCCTAAGGTAGCGAAATTCCTTGTCGGGTAAGCTCCGACCTGCACGAATGGCGTAACGATCTGGGCGCTGTCTCAACGAGGGACTCGGTGAAATTGTAGCATGCGTGAAGATGCGCATTACCCGCATCAGGACGGAAAGACCCCATGGAGCTTTACTACAACCTGATATTGAGTTTTGGACTAGCATGTAGAGGATAGGTGGGAGCGGCAACGCAACGGTGGAATACCACCCTTGTTATTCTGAAATTCTAACTGAGTCGCCTGATCGGCGAACAGGACCGTATCAGGTGGGTAGTTTGACTGGGGCGGTCGCCTCCTAAAAGGTAACGGAGGCGTCCAAAGGTTCCCTCGGGCTGGTTGGAAATCAGCCGAAAGAGTATAAGGGCATAAGGGAGCCTGACTGTGAGAGCGACGGCTCGAGCAGGTGCGAAAGCAGGGCCTAATGACCCTCTGGTGGCGTGTGGAAGCGCCAGTGTTCATCGGATAAAAGCTACCCTGGGGATAACAGGCTTATCTTGCCCAACCGCTCACAGCGACGGCAAGGTTTGGCACCTCGATGTCGGCTCGTCGCATCCTGGGACTGGAGTAGGCCCCAAGGGTTAGGCTGTTTGCCTATTAAAGCGGTACGCGAGCTGGGTTCAGAACGTCGTGAGACAGTTCGGTCCCTATCCGATGCGGGCGTAAGAAGCTTGAGGGGGGCTGTCCCTAGTACGAGAGGACCGGGATGGACAGACCTCTGGTGTACCGGTTGTCGTGCCAACGGCAGGTGCCGGGTAGCTACGTCTGGTTCAGATAAGCGCTGAAAGCATATAAGCGCGAAACTGGCCCCAAGATTAGGCTTCTCACAGGGTTAACCTGGTAAGACCTCAGGTAGATTACCTGTTTGATAGGCAGCAGGTGTACGCACAGCAATGTGTTTAGCCAAGCTGTACTAATCGGTCGAGGGCTTGACCATAAATTCCCTATTTAAACGACGCATACACACTGCCCTTACAGTTTTCTATGCACATCGCGTGCTCGTCGCTTTTCCTGGTGATCATAGCGGAGAGGAAACACCCGTTCCCATCTCGAACACGGCAGTTAAGCTCTCCGGCGCCGACGATACTTGGCCGCTAGGGCCCGGGAAAATAGGTCGTCGCCAGGATCTTTTCAAAAGCCTCCATTTACAAAATGGAGGCTTTCTTTACTTTCATTGCCCATTTCTATATAATCTTCCCGTAAATTGGCTTTCATTCAAATAAGCCCTATAACCCATTTGCCAAATGACTACCTACTGGAACAGCCAGTTCGACGAATACCTTCACGACGAATCCCGCAAAAGCGGCTACGCAGATTCAATCTCGTTCCCCGCCAGCGAACAGGAAATTGTCGAAACAGTCAGCCATTTCTCCGACGCGGAAGTCCCAGTCACTATACAAGGAGCTAGGACTGGAATCGTGGCAGGAGCGGTCCCCTTCGGCGGACATATTCTCAACCTTAGCCGTTTTAACAGAATCGAATCGATAACCTGCTCCAGTCCGGACGAAAATACCATAACAACCCAACCAGGAGCAATCCTCGATGATATACGATCAGCCGTCGGTCAGGCCGGGCTTTTCTTCCCCCCAGATCCAACCGAATCGACTGCTTCCATCGGAGGAATGGTGGCTGCAAATGCCTCCGGCGCGCTTTCTTTCCACTACGGTCCGACAAGGAATTGGATCGTCGGCCTGCGAGCGGTCCTCGCCAATGGCGATATCCTGCAACTCCGCCGCGGCGAATGCTTCGCCCAAGGCAGGTCGTTCGAACTAAAAACCCTTTCCAACAAAACCATTTGCGGAGAACTGCCTTCATACACCACGCCGGAAATAAAGTCCGCCGCAGGCTACTATGTCCGTGAAAATATGGACCTTATAGACCTGTTCATCGGCTCCGAAGGAACCTTAGGCATCATAACTTCCGTCGAACTGAAACTCATCCCTAAACCTAAGGCAAAAACAGGCCTAGCTGTATTTTTGCCTTCAGAAGAATCTGCCCTGAAACTAGTGCGCTTGCTCCGCGGAGAAACCGGCTCCGTTCCAAAGCCTGTCGCGATAGAGTTTTTCGACTCGGATGCCCTAAACCTCATTCGCAAAATGAAGTCCGACTATTCCGCATTCGATAAAATCCCCGCTTTGAAGCCCAACTTCCACACAGCAATCTATACCGAGTTTCATGGCGAAAGCGATGAAGAACTAGAAGAAGCCGCCCTTGCATTGATGGAACAAGCCGCCGACCTTGGAGTAAACGACGAAGATACTTGGTTCGCTACCTCGGAACGAGAACTCGAGCCGTTAAAAGCTTTTCGGCACGCAATCCCTGAAGCAGTTAATCTCTTAATTGACGAGCGAAAAAGGCAATGCCCTTCGTTGGCAAAACTCGGCACGGATATGTCTGTTCCTAATGATAAACTGGAAACAGTAATGGAACTGTATCGAAAGGATCTGCGGGATTCGGGCCTCGAGTCGGTTGTCTTCGGCCATATAGGCGATAACCACGTCCACGTCAACATTCTTCCGAATACCCAAGAAGAGTATGACCGCGGCCGGCAGCTTTACTTGGACTGGTCAAGCAAAATTGTCAAGCTGGGAGGATCAGTGTCCGCCGAACACGGAATTGGCAAAAGCAAGGCTCCATTCTTGAAAATAATGTTCGGTGAGCAGGGAATTGAAGAAATGCGGCGCTTGCGTAAAATTTTCGATCCCAAAATGGTATTGAACAGAGGCAACTTATTCGACTGAATTATTTTCCTTAACGCCCAAAAAGAAATTCTTGAACTTGAAGTATCTGCGATTTTGTTACTACACTATCGAATCCCAAGTATCGAGCAGCTCTTCCATTGAAAGCCCAATGCTTGATGGGATAAGATTTTTCATAAGAATGACTGTCGTTCCATAGGATTCCGTATGTAGGACAATCCTATCTGCGACATCCAGCATAATCGAATACCCCATTCCCAGCGATGGCTTCGTGGAGAATCCTCTTCGCAGTGTAGCTCCAGGAAGGGCGAGAGTTTCTATCCCCGGGCCTTTATCCGATATGCCGACCCACACGGCGTTGTTTAGGATTCCCGCTCGTATAGTTCCGCCGCCGGCGTGCTTGATGGCGTTGTTTATAGCCTCTCCCACACCGGTTATGAAAAGCCCGAGTGGTTCATCGCAAAGCCCCTTGGAGCGGCAAAAAGTTTCTATTATTTTTCGTATTCGCCAAGCATCCGAAGCAAAGTGAAAATCTTCTGCTAATTCCGACGTTTCGTAGTATCGCTGTACATCTTCACCTAATGCAATGTCGAGCTTGCCGTCAGTTACACTTTTTATCGTTTCACGATAAAATAATCGCTTGTGCTCCTCAACCTGTTGCTCGTATTTGCGCCGATCTTCTTCTGCCTGGATGCGGGCGGTTATGTCCGTAGCTGTGAATGTAACTCCTTCTTGCCAGTTTTCAGGGTTTATTGGAGCCGAACTCAAAAGCACGTTGATAATACGGCCGTCTTTTCGCTGCCAAAGGGTTTCTATGCTCCCAATCCCGTAAGCGCTGATCTGCTCGTATTTCTCTTTTCCCACCCGTTCGTATTCTTCTTGGCTCGGATATAACATTCTGCTGTTTTGACCCAACAATTCTTCTCGGGAGTAGCCGGTCATTTCGCATATTCTTTCGTTGACATCCACGAAAACCCTGTTCACAACCATGCCAATGCCTGTCGGGCTTGCTTTCAAGATGCTAGCTATGTGGGCAGATTTTTCCTTCAAGGCTAATTCAGTGGCTATCCTATCGGTTATATCCCTTGCGGCGGCATAAATCAAGTTTCCTACCGGCACTGAGCGCCACTCTATCCACCGATAAGATCCGTCCTTGTGCCTGTATCGGTTTACGAAGTTCAATACTTCTTTTTGGTCTCTTAACTGGGATAAAGTTTCTAAGGTTGGTTCTACATCATCGGGGTGGACAAAAGTTATGAACTGACGATTCAACAGTTCTTGGCGGCTATAGCCAAGCACCTTTTCCCATTCACGGTTGAGTTTTAAAAAATTACCCGACGTATCAGCGATACACAGCAAGTCCAAAGCTGCGTCAAAAAATGCATCTACATCTAACTCCGATGCCTGATCCAAAAAAGTTTTATCTGATGGTGACTTCATTTTTACTTCATCAAAACCAATGGCCAGGCGATTCTATTTAAAATTATCGGCGTTAAAATTGCCATTATTAACTAAGTTGTTGAGCTTGCATCATTTCGATTTGTGTTTTATTATCATACGAATAAATAGACTACCAAAACGTAAATGCGGTTCAAATCGAACAAAATATCACTTTTGTTGGCGGAAATGCCTAAAGGATGCTGAGCTATTGAATCCAAATCAACTTTGAATCGCCAACCGACTATGGTTTTAAGCTTTCTACTCTTTTCCGGATGATCCTCCTATATTTCAATAACGATTTAATTGTAAATTAGTTCCTGCTAAGATGCTACCGTATTTTTATGGGCAATTTAGCAATTTTGTGATCCATTTGTTGACATATTCGGGATTTGCTTTGAGAATATCGGCATCCATATCTCAGGAGGCGGCCACTTGCTAGAAAAAATTGACCTTTCAATAAAGATGAGCAAAGAAGAATATGAAGAGCAAATAAAACCTTTGCAGTTGAGGCTCCTAAGAGGGCAGCTGAAACTTAGAGAGTCAAAGACGTCAGTTGTCTTTGTATTCGAAGGATGGGATGCTGCGGGCAAAGGGGGATGCATCTTAAGAATCACTGAGAAGCTCGACCCGCGAGGTTATCACGTTTGGCCGATAAGCGCGCCAAACGTTGTTGAAAAACAGTATAACTACCTTTGGCGGTTTTGGACGCGGATGCCGGAAAAAGGTCAAATAGCCATTTTCGACAGGAGTTGGTACGGGCGGGTGCTAGTGGAGCGCGTTGAAGGTTTTGCCCGCAAAGATGAATGGAAACGCGCGTACGAAGAAATAAACAACTTCGAAAAGTTGTTGGTCGATGACGGCATTATGGTGGTGAAGTTCTGGCTTCACATAAGCAAGGAAGAACAGTTAAGACGTTTTAAGGAGCGCGAATCCAATCCCTTCAAGCGCTGGAAAATAGGCCCTGAAGATTGGCGTAACCGCGAGCATTGGCAAGAATATGAAAAGGCTGCCGAAGAAATGTTCGAGAAAACCGATTCTTGTTACGCCCCTTGGCACCTTGTTTCAGCTGAAAACAAATACCACGCTCGTATTTGCACTGTCCAAATAGCCGCGAATGCCATAGAGAAGGCTACCGATTCAAAATACAATGAATAGGCGCGCAAGCTTTCTATTAAATGACAAAGGTATGTGAATTATACTTGTTCTTAAAGTTTTTTAAATTATTGTTGACTTCTATTGTTAGTGATATCCTTCAAACAAGCTTGGCGGAAATGCTCTGTAGCAGGTTGCCAAGCTTGTTTGTTCATTAAAAAAGAAGTGGTCATTATGAAAACAAGCATTTTACTCGATTCGGCGCTAGCCATTCCCGCCGGCTTTATGCAAGGCTGGAGCGTCAAAAACAAAGGCGTTTACATCGCCCTATACGGCGGCACGAAATGACCTGCCCAAGCGCGGGGAATGTCCGGAACGCAAATCATACGGTTTAAATTGAAAATCTTTTCAATCGAACCTACCAGTGTGTTCCGTTCCAAACTAGTTCACTCAGCTACGGGTGTCAATCGCTAAACATTGCTCCGGATCTTTAAACTGTCACCGCATAAGTGCTCTTCACTGATTATGGATTTCTTGCCGTAGCTTCTAAAAGAAACAGCCTGATAGGGATAAGTTCGCTTTCCGAAGCTCTGACGATTTACAGGGCGCAAGATGGTCCGGTCGTTGCAGGAGGACAAGTTGAACTCAGCGAGTAGGGCTTTCCGCCTAACACTAAGTCGGACGAAAGAATTTTTATGCGAGTTTTGGCCTTTTATATATTTTGCAGCCAAGCAAAACTTTGCCCGCCCGAGAGTGTTTCCTGTATTGCGACAACTACAATCCAAAGGGCGCAATTATCATCAAGATGTGGAAGCTCGATAACTAAACGATTGGTGAATCGCAAACATAAATCTATGATCCCGCAAACACGGGACAAAAAATTGCTGTTGACGGCAAGATTTTCAAAGCAAGAGGCTGCGGTTTGAATGCCAACAACGAATCTTTTCCGTGTGAAATAGAGCTTTTTGCGTCAAACTACGTCAAACTTTCAACGCTAATTTTCAAGATGTTAAGGCACTACAAAGGTGAACTTCTTTACAGGGCTGAAGGACCGGTGAAGAATGGAAAAGTTATTATTAAACTGCCTTGAACACTCAAAAATGAACTAATTCAGCAGTTTTAGTCGGACGAAAAAGATAGCGATTTTTAAGCAATAACTAACATTAAAAAAAGGTTAAGACCACCATCTATAGGGTAAGATATTCAGCGGTGAAACACCCGTATTAGCAGGTGATACGGCTAAGCCTCTAGCGGGAATGACCTAAGGAGGGTCAAGGATGCGGAAATTCTATTTCCTGCTGTCGCTCGTCGTTTTGCTGGCTGCGCTGTCTTCACAGTGCCTTTCCTCGATAACTGTCAAGTGTAACGCATACTACGAGGGTTCCTACTTCTCCCCATACGGTGGAACACAGCTGATGGGCAAAATCACTCCCACTAAGTGGCCCAGGCTAATGGTTTTCGTATGGAAAAACTTGTATGGCAGAAACGGCCATTGTGTGCCTTTCTGCACTAACTCGCTCGGTTATGGCTCCCAGATTATTAATCTGGCTCCCGATCTTTATGAAGTTTACGTTTGCGGCGGCTTGCGTTGCAAACCCATACCTGTCAGCGACGCTCCCACGTTTGGCGGTATTTGTTGTTCTTCAGGCGCCGCGCTGACTGTTTACCGTTCTAACGATGGCCCGGTCATGGCTGGCGGGAAACTTGAGCTTAAAGATTGCTTCGTTCCCAATTGCTTCCGCGGGCTTCCACCTTATGTAAAGACTTCCACTGTCCCAAGGGTTGCAACTTTTGGCCTTCTTTATTTGGACCGAGATGGCATTCAAGGACCGTTGCCGCCGCATCAAGAGTCATTTCTTTTTATAGATGATTTCAACTGCACTGGCAAAATTAAGGTCGTCATCAAAGACTTCGATGAAGTTCAAATAGTCGAAGACGAAAGCGGCAAGGCATTTTGGGGCCGCGGCCAAGCCGACCTTAATGGATCTTGTTTGCCAATTAAGTTGGGCTTCGCCTGGGCGGAAGTTATGGTGAACGACAAGGGCGAGTTTTTGCTTAAGGTTTATACGATGCGAAACGGAAGCCTTATCTATGTCGCTGGGATCTGGGAAGATGAGACTCCGCCTTGGGAGCCTGGGGATGAGGTTACCCAGTGGAAACCTATCAAAATCAAGAATGGCGGCGCAATCATCAAGTAGTTTGAAGTTAACCTGAAATATTAAGGAGAGGATATGAAATGAAAAAGAAGCTAATGGTTATTTTTCTGGCAGCGTTAGTTATCGCTTCACCAGTTCTCGCGAAGGAAATCGCTTATACAGGCGTTTTATTTGATTACTTCGGCGCTACAAAACTCTGTGCCAAGGCCACGGATTCCGGAGCCGGAGTCCCCGGCGTGAACTTCTATTTCAAAGCGACAAACCTTTGGGGCATTTCCGATTGGGCGATTGCTGGCCCTTCGAATGCTCTCGGCAATGCATGCGGTCTTGCGAACTGGCCGGCAGGAGTTTGGGAGGTCACTGTTTCCGCCAATTCACTCGAAGGCTGGGAAGGAGTCGTTTCGGACCCAGTAGTGCTAACCATTGTTTCTTATTGGAAAGGTTGGAAAGGTTTTGTTGCCGGCGGCGAACTTCTTGCTGAGGAAAGCGGGACCATTTGCGGCCAACAGGAATGCGCGGGATCCATTTATTTGGAGCGCCCTGTTACCTTTGGCTTGGTTGAGGCCAAAAGCATGATAACAAAAGCCACACTCAGCCAGTTCCTAATTCTTGACCCGCAAAACCCGCACGGTCCGCTCAGGATTTGGACGCGAGACATCGATATGGCTAAGAAATACAAGTCGAAATGGTTGTTCAAGGGCGAATGCTGGTATAAGTGCGGTACAGCGGCTCCAAGAATAGCCTACTTCGACATCATAATAAGTAAAGCTTGGCCAAATTATTATGCGGATATTAAAATATTCAATGGACGAAGGCACATAATATGGAGCGTCGACGGCGTAATAAACAACGGCGGCGTCGTATGGATGTAAAACGACAATCCATTATGTGTTTCTGAACAGTATACAAGCCGTCCCTGAAACTCGCAGGGGCGGCTTATTTTTTCATCACTACCAGCCTGTGGGTGTTTGTGCCTTGTTTGTTATTTTCGATCTTGAATGTATTTGCCAACTTGGTGAACCGTTGTTGGTGGATAAGAACCTCCTTCACGCGAAGTCCCGCGCTTGGCGCTAAACTTACTACCACTTCATCCAAATGGACGATTTCTCGTTTGTATTTTATTTCGCCTACCTCTACCACGCAAATACCGCCGACTCTAAGTATTCGCGCCATTTCTTTCAAGCATTCTTCCAGGAATGCTGTCCATTCTTCAAGGTTTGCTGTCTGAATTACATCCCGCCTAACTTGTTCGATATCTATTCCCAGAAACCACATCTCGAGCCAGTTGTCCATAATATAGTCCGCCTTATTCAAAAACGGCGGCGATGTAACTATAAGAGATGCGCATTCGGACGGCATATCGCAGATTTGCCGAGCATCTCGCGTGGTGAAAAGATTTTTTTCTCCAATAGCGCGGATCTTTTTCACGTCAGCGTCGCGTAAAATCTTTTTAGCTTTCCGGAGAATTCTTGGAGCAATGGCGCGATACTCGGGTACTTGCTTTCGGCGTTCATTTATTTTTATTTGGTTGGATTTCGGAACCGAGATTTGCGGGAAGGAATAAACAGAAAAAAATCCTTCTGAATGACCGTGCAGCCTCGATAGAGCCACCATTTCAATAAATCGTGCCGCATCGCTTCGGTCCTCTTGAAGATAGTCCCTGAGGTTCAATATCTCACGATGCGTGTCCGGGTGGTAAAACATAGACAGGTCTTGGTCAAGTTCCCGCTTTTTACCAAGATTTAACGAATTGAGTATAGACTCTATTTGACTCAACTCAACCGGATGAGTTTTCGGATATGCGATGCGTTCAGACAAAGGGTTAACGTCATTCCCGTAGCCGACCCTTCCAAGCAGGTTTGCTTCCAATACTGTGGTGCCTCTTCCGAGGAAAGGATCCATCACGATATCGCCCGGTTCGCTATATTTCCTTATGAAGTAATGCGGCAGTTCCGGCTTGAAAGACGCTCGGTAGGATATAGCGTAGTGGAGGGAATGCATTTGCCGCTGTTGGGCAGTCCAAAACTCGCCAGTGCGTTTTAGATATTCACCGCCAGCATAAGAAACGGTCTCTTCGGCAAATATAATTCCATCCATTGCTGAAGGCAGCGTTATTTGGCAGTTCATTTAAACGGCATGAAATGAAGCGCTAAGTAAAAAACCGCGCACTGCACCGCCGCAACGACAGCATATGCCGCAAGAGTGCACAAGTTAATCGGCACGCCCTTGGGGCCAACAGCCCAAATTATGCTCTGCTCGAAACCTTGTGATTTATCCGCTGCAATGTGCCAAAATGCATAAACAGCGGCGGCGACGACCATAATTGCCACACCCCAAAGAACAGGGATTTCATTTATTCCTTTGCTGTGCCGTCCCACAATTGAGAATATGAACCAAAACAGCGCCAGAAACAACGGCAGAACCGCAATCCTTATAGGGTTATAAAGTCTTATTGCGCGCTTCAAACTCCACCAAATTAAAGCGGCCACCCAGTTGTTTGAACTCATTTTTCCTCTCCGATCAGCCGTTTTAAAGCGTCTGAAAGAGAAGCCTTTTTGAGCCGGACACATCCAATGCCAATTTGGTCTGCAAGCAGCCTCGCAAGTGTCGGGTTCTCGGGCTTTGAACCGATGTAAATGCCGTCTTCACGCTCTTCTATAGCAAATCCGCTTCGCTCGCTGAACTTTCGCGCCAGTATCGGGTCCAGTATCGGCTCGATGACCAATTCCTGGTCTTCTGCGAAACTGCGCAATTCCTCTGGCGTTCCGACCTGGAGAATGCGGCCATTGTGCATTAAAGCGGCTCTGTCGCACAGCATTGCCACCTGATCCGAACTTGTGGTAATTAGCGCGGAAGAGCCTCGTTCCCTGAGGCGTGATTTCATTGCCTCCCAAGCTCGCGAAAATACTTCCGGATAGGGTGACAAAGCGTCTAAAACAGAATCTATAATTAAAAGCGATGAATCAGGGATCAGCGCTTTGCCGAGTTCCGCTAAAATTATCGTTTGTCCCGAAAGTTCCCTTCCAAGCTTCTGGCGATCGGAAGACAATCCTAGTTCTTCGACCACTGCGGCGATGCGCCCGGAGCGTTTTTTTCTATGGAGGCCGCTCAAGCAAGCGAATAACTCAAAATTTTCTTGCAAAGTCAAATCCGGCGCGAAAGACGGATTCTGTCGCGCAATACCCAAAGCGCTTTTCACCCGCCGGCCAAAGAGTATCTCTCCGTTGTCTATGGGTATCGCACCGCAAACTGCCGCCGCGAGCGTTGTTTTTCCGCAGCCTATAGGCCCAAACACAGCAAAACGCTCGTTTTCGTCGACCTCAAGTGTTACCGCTTGCAAGGCTTCCGTTTGGTTCCAATATTTGCAAACGTTTTTGAGCTGTAAGACAGGTTCTTGTCTCAAGGCCTTTCCAAGGTTATAGCGAATAGTTTTATGGCGCTTAAATCTGGGACTTTAAGCCCGGTAAGAGTTTTTGCCGGGTCGAGCTCGATGGAATAATGCCCCAAATGGCAGCTCACTCCGGGTATATCGCCCTTTGCGGAATGCCGATGCAAGACTGCGAAGCCGGGTTTTTCCGCTTCCTTGTCCCAAGATGTTATGGCAATTTTTATTGGAGCTGTTTCTGTGCCATAAACCGCGCTGAACTCGCCGGTCAGGTCTTCAGCAGCAGATGCCAGTATATGAAGGGTTGAATACTTTCCAGGTGGAAGCGTTATTGTCTGTCCTTTGCAAGAAACTGCATTCGGCTGGTTTTCGGTCTTGGGAGGCATCTTGAAAAAAATCCGAACGTGGTCTTTGCCATATTTTATATTGCCTAAATAATTCGACGGCATAAGTGAAGCATCGGCAACCCCAACGGAAGCCTCTGGCGGCAGGAACTCGGCTGGTATAGAGTTGCCTCTGCCGTCAAAGTTGCCAGCGCCGTATGCCGTGTCAAAACTCGCAGCCACATTATCGAAGTATTTCGAAAGGTCGGCAAACGCCAGTTTGCCTTTTGAAACAATAACCGGGACTACCAGCAAGTCTGTGCCTTTGCTGTTTGATGATGTAGAAATCCATTTTTCTCCGTCGCAAAGGTCAAGCGCCAGCAAATATTGGCCGTCATAAGAAGGCGCGATCACTTTCACGGACGCGATCCCTTTATCACCGGGCTTGATCGTTTCGCGCAACGGAACTCTTTTTCCCTCCCAAAGATATTCTGAACCATCCAAATGGAACCAATGATAACCAAGGGCGAACCTTCCTTTTGTCCAGGCTTCAGGGCTGAGGTTGGAAACGAACACTTTTATCTCGTATTCTTTTCCGGCTTCCATACTGGTTGGAGAGTTCGATATCTCGAAATCCACTCCGTAGTCGCTGTCCAGAATCTGGACAGTCCTCGTGTATCCCTCCAAAGGGTTTGAATCGAGCCATTTGCCGTTTTGCCGCAGAGACCAAGTAAGCAAGTAGTAGTGGTTGGAGCTAGCTTCCGCTATGGGAATGGGTAAACTTGCGTTGTCAGTGAAGGTTACAGGCACATTGACTACGATAACGTTGCCCGGAGGGACATTGGAGTTTATTGCAGATTCAAAGCTTTTCAGTTGAACTTCGGACATTTCATCTCCAGCGCCGCTATTGATGAAACTGGCAGTTCGGAACATCCTGCACCCGATGGACAATGAACTTGCCGGAGTCCAAGTTTCCGCGCTTTCATTGCGGATTCGCAGTTTGTAGTTATAAGTGCTTCCGGTTTTAACTAAAGCCGGGCCGTCCGCGCTCAGTATCCGATAATGCAGTCCCTCGCGTTTGCCGATTTTTACGCTAACGCCATATTTCACGCCTGCGGCGGAAGTGAGCCATACATCGTCTTTTTGCAGGATATCCCAGCGCAGTTCATAGTCGCCCTCAGGCAAAGGCTGGTTTTTGTCGTCCATTGTAATCAGACCTATCGTCACCCGCAGTGTCTCTCCCGGAGGCAAGTTGTGCTGCAACGGGAGCCGCGTCGCGCCATTCGACACTAATTGTCCGTCCTTAAACCAACGATAAGCCAAGGCAAAAGCGTCGAGCTTTTTCCATGGTTTGCTTCCAGCATTGCGGACTTCCATATCTATCTGGTAAAGAGCTCCGGGTAACATTTGACTGGGAGTGTTGTGGCGGACGAAAGCTGGAAGATAATCCCTGAACGCGCGAAACTTGAGTGTGTGGATGGCAGTCTGGTCTACGTAAGTGTACCCATATTGCCGGCTGGCTGAAATCTCCGCGCCCGACGCGTAATCATTCCAACGATCTACCAGCACCCAGTCAAGCTTTTTATTCAATAGCGCCATCCAATCATTTTTGTATGAGAGAGCGCCCTTTCGGCTAACAATAACCGGAGTGCCAATCGCAATGGCTGAATTATCGAATCCTGCTCCTATTCCCGCCATCCTCAGCCATCCGTCGGGATCGGAAAAAACCCCGCTTGCATTCGGAATTGTGCAAAACGCGTCGAAATCCGGCACTTTTTCCTTGAAATCGCTCGATGCTATCCAAGTTATGCCTGCTCCCTTGAAGTCTTCCGCAAATCGGCTCTCGCAATACGTTTTTAGCTCGGCGTCAATATCGCTGAATGCGTTAGCGGATGTTAGCCTCACGATGTAAGAGGGCGTTTTCTTTTTGTCGGGATCCAGGGGTGCTACTGCGCGGAACTCTTCCGGGATGCTTAGGAAGAAATCCCGCAACATCCCGTAAAAAGCTCGCTTTGCATCTTCATTTCTAAGGTCCACACTGCCGCCAAAAGCGGCCTGCATAGCCGTGGTGTCGAAACACATCCCGACAAGAGGATACTCTTTGCCATCATTTTTCAAGTTATAAAGCGCCTGAACAAGCACATCCAGGCCTTTCGCGGCATATAAAGCGCGGGACTTTGCGTCGCCATTGTAAACTGGCAGTATAACGTCTATGCCGGCTCGCCTGATATCGGTAAGTTCGGATTCGTGCCAAGAAACACGGTCATAGCTAACCCAAGGTCCAATTCCGCGTATGGGGTGGTCTGTCAGCAACAACTTTCCATCTGCGCTGCGGACATTCACTGCTGAAGCGGTTTTGCGGCTGTCTCCTTGGTACCAATAGTAGTAATGGGTCAGCACAAGGCGCTGGGTCAAATTGGGAGGAGCGGATAGAGAAGGCGGCGTAATTTTTAGCTCAGTCCCGAACGCGAAAGATGTATTTTTGTTCCATTCATATTGCCGGAAATTGCCGTCAATGAATGGAGGCCTGCCAGCGGCTTTCGTGCTGATGGTCCTGTGAACCCCTGTAGTCATGGCAAATGCCGCGGGACCAATGAACTTGATCTCCACCCATTTGGAAGGATTGAAGATGTCTTCTTCCGTTTTCACCTCCGGAGAAAGGCTGACAAATCCCCCGCTGTGTGAACGGGCGATAATATTGAATCCCATCGGCGTGCCCGGAAGAGGAGGACCTCCCATTTCCGACCAAGGTATTGCCATTTCCGCATCGAAACCGATATCTACATCATCGGACCTGTTCAGCGTGCCAATCACTTTGTATGCATACTTGTAGTTGAAAACCGGTTTCTTTTGGGCTTTGACACCGTCGCCAACCAAGAATGCAGTCCCGCCAGCAGGACTCACAGCTAGCTGGAATGAGTTTGGCGTCATCGTGGTGGCCTTTTTGTTGTCCCGCTCTATGAATATTTCTACGCTGTCATCGTTCCACGGGTTGGAATTGGGGGTCTTCTCCAAGCCGATGACATCCGGATTTTGCACTCTAACCCCAATGTAAAAATATGCATCATCCCACGATGTAAAGTAGCTGATTTTACCAATGGGACCGCACAACCCAAACTTGGCAGCCAAAAACAAGAATGCCGTGAGAAGCGTAAAAATGGTTAATCGGAGTCTTGCCAATTTCTTCGACCACTTGTCGGTTATTAATGCGATTTCAACCAAGCGAACGCTCCCGTCAAAACGAAGCACGCAATAGGTGAGTTTCTATCTAAAGCTTTGACAAAAATACTTCCATTCGTTCAAGCGCTTTTTCTATGTTCTGCAGGCTGGTGGCATAACAACAACGTATATGCCCCTCGCCGGATTCACCAAAGTTAACTCCCGGCACAACTAATACCCGCTGGTCCAAGAGAAGCTTTTCCGCAAACTCTTCAGAAGAAAGCCCAGTGCTTTTAACGGATGGAAAAGCGTAAAAAGCTCCTCCCGGCTCCGGGCAAGCCAATCCAAGCCTATTGAAGCCCGCAACTATCACGCGACGCCTTTGCGAGTATTCAAACATCATTTCCTCAGTGTCGGCATCGCCCGATTTCAGCGCTTCGACTGCCGCCATCTGCGCCGTAACGGGAGCGCACATCATAGTATACTGATGGATTTTCATCATCGCTTCGATGATCTCGGGTGTAGAACACGCATAGCCAAGCCTCCATCCGGTCATTGCATAGGCTTTCGAAAACCCGTTCAGGTATATCGTGCGTTCATACGCTCCCGCAAGAGTGGCGACATTCGTATGTTCGCCATCGTATATGAGCTTGTCGTAAATTTCGTCGGTGATGATATAGAGATCGTTCTCGGCTGCCAAATCTACGATTGCTTGAAGCTCATTCCGGGGCATTGTCGCTCCCGTCGGATTGCTTGGATAGCTTAGTATTATCGCTTTTGTATCGGAGGTTATTGCAGATTTAATCTGTTCAACAGAAGGTTTCCATCCAGATTCGGCATTCGTGCCGATGCTGACCGTTTTTCCTCCGGCAAACAAGGTGCACGGCTTGTATGACACAAAGCACGGCTCTGGAATGATGACCTCGTCACCGGGATTCAGGATCGCCCTTAGCGCGAGGTCCATCGCTTCGCTGACGCCGACGGTCACCAATATCTGGTTATCAGGGTTATATTCAAGGCCAAATTGCTCTTTGATTTTTTCCGAAATCGCCCTGCGAAGCTCGATTATTCCATAATTGGAAGTATACGAAGTGTAGCCGCGTTCCAGTGAATAAATAGCCGCTTCGCGAATGTGCCACGGCGTCACAAAATCCGGCTCTCCAACTCCTAAGGTAATGACGTCCTTGAGCTGCGAGACAAGGTCAAAATATTTGCGTATCCCAGAAGCGGGACAGGATTGTACTGTTTGCGATATGGGTTTCATTTTTGCCTATTATTAAGGTGAGATAGCGAGGCGGTGGTTTTCCTCGGGTTCCGAGAATATCAATCCGCCTTCTTTATACTTTTTCAGAAGGAAATGGGTTTGGGTCGAAAGCACGCGGTCAATAGTCGCCAGCTTTTCTGAAACAAAGAATGCCACGCTTTTCAAATCGTCACCCTCGACCACTACTCTCAGGTCATATTCACCCGATACCAGATAGACCGATTCAACCTCCGGGAACCTATAAAGTCTCTCGGCTACGTCATCGAAACCCACGCCCCTCGCTGGTGAAACTTTGACATCGATAAAAGCATAGACTTTCTCCGCTCCGGCTTTTTCCCAGTCAATTACAGTTTTATATCCTCTGATCGCGCCGCTGCTTTCCATTTCATCTAAAGCTTTGCGCACTTCGTCTGGACTCGAGCCCAGCCTTTCGGCGATCTGTTCCGGAGTGAGCTTCGGATTATGTTCGATTATTTTTAGCAATTTTGCATTGTCCATCGCGCCAATTATTCTCCATAAACTCCAAATGGCAAAAATCGCCTGTAAACCGGCTTGTTTTCTTGTCGAAGATTGGTAAAATAACCGCGTTTTTCC
>FWPV01007695.1_pt1 | contig 19371 bp, 22 predicted proteins | sample 2228371 | NCBI WGS metagenome assembly FWPV01 (sample SAMEA103939776, study PRJEB20133) | metagenome
CTGCGGTAGAGCAGCTTTTCCTTTCGTGGAACCGGGGAAGCAACACCCTGCGAAGGCTATGCGCAATAACTTAGGGCGTCGTGTCTAGTCCTCCCCCGCCTGGGGGAGGGCCTCCCGCTTGAGGAAACGGGGGAGGATCCGGCCCCATACGGAAAGGGGCACCTGCGCTCCCGGTTCGAGCGCTGGGGGAAGACCCCGCTCCGCGCCCACGAGGAACCCGAGGGGGGTGTCTGGGGGGAGCCCCCGCGCTGTGAGGAGGGCCATCCCCACTTGGCCAGAGTCGAGCGCAACACAGCTCGTGACCCACCCCAGAACCTGTCCCCGCTGGTCCACGACCGGCATCCCCGCTCGCACTGGCCGTTGGCCGGGGCCGATCGCAAACCGCACGACCTCTCGCTTCCAGTCCCCCAGCGCACGCATCACGGCGGAACGCCCGACGAAGAACGGCTTGTGAAGCTTCACATAGGGAGCGAACCCCGCCTCGTGCGGGAGGATCCGGTGCGGTCCCGCTAGTTCGTGCCCGTACAGGGGGAGGCCGGCCTCGGTGCGCAGGGAGTCACGGGCCGCAAGCCCAACGGGCTGGAGCCCATCTTCTTTCCCGACCTCGATCAGGGACTCCCAGAGGCGCCTCGCCTCGTTCGGGGGGACGAGGATCTCGTACCCCAATGGCTCTCCCGTGTAGCCGGTACGAGCACAGAGGATGGGGATCCCGCCTGCGGAGAGCTCGCGGAACTCCGTGCGCCGCAGCGCGATCAGGTCGTGTCGGTCTCGGCCCGAGAGGAGGCGGAGGAGCACCGCCCGCGACCGCGGGCCCTGGAGAGCGATGTCTACCAGCGCGTCCGGTCCCTCTCCCCGCAGGTCGCGCAGGGTGACCGGGCCGTCGGGGTCGATCCACGGTCGGTCGGGATCGAGGAGGGCCTTTCCGGCGTTGATCGCTGTGAGCCAGTCCCAGTCCTTGCTTGCATTGGCAGCGTTCACGACGAGGAGGAACCGTTCCCGGGACTCGCGGTACACCATGAGGTCGTCCACCACCGCGCCGTCGGGGGTGAGGAGGAAGCCATACTGTGATTGGCCGGGATGGAGCCATCCAGCGTAGTTCGTGGTCACGAGGTTGAGGAAGCTCTCCGCGAACCGCCCCTCCACCGCGAACGCGCCCATGTGCCCGAGGTCGAACAGGCCTGCCCGTTCGCGCACCGCGCGGTGCTCGGCGAGGGCCGAGGCGTACCAGAGGGGCATCTCGAACCCGGCGAACTCCGCCATCCGTGCCCCGGCCCCCTTGTGCCAACCCGCGAGCGGTGTCCGAGCGAGAGGGGAAGGGAGAGGGGTCGGGGTGTAGGCGGGCCGGGTCGCCGGGAGCTCGATCCCGTGGCAACCCACGAAGTACGGCTTGCGCGCGGCGACGAGTTCGGGGAAGCGTTCGCGGGGATCGGCCCCCACCGGCACGCCGAGGAAGGGGGCGTCCACCGCGCCTCCTCCGAGGGCGATCTCCGTCCCGTCGTCGAGGCGGAACGACGCCGGGCCGGTGTAGGGCTCCACCACCGCCGGCCCCTGCACCTTGCGATAGAGGTCATCGGGATCGAAAAGGACGTACCCGTCCGCGAGCGCGGCGAGCCAGCGTCGGACTGCCGCGCCCTGGTCAGGGGGGACGAGGACGGCGAACTCCGCCCGGCCCCACCGGTCGTCGGGCAGGCGACCCACGATCGCCTCGGACAGGACCTTCCCTTCCCTATCGAGGAACAAGGCCCGCCGACCCTGGCCGGGGTCGAGGCCGAGCACGTCGGCCGAGCACGCCTCGTGGAGGAGGTGCCTCGCCCTTCCCCCGCGCACGCGGAGCGCCACAGCTTGGCCGGTTGGAGCCGAGGGGCGATCGCACTGTCCCCCGAACCGAGCGGCAAGCTGTTGGGTCCGTTCCGTGGCCTCCACGAGCACGGATAGGGGGAGCTTCCCCCGGGACAGGGGACCGCTCAGCCCGTGGTAGGTGAAAGGGTGGATCGAGGTCAAGACGAGGCGGGTGATGTCGGCGATCTCCTCCATCTCGCTTTCCCTCATTCCCCGCTGGGTGACCCACGGGGTCCCGTAGCGGATCCCGCGGGCGTCGGCTGCGGAGCTGTCGCCGGGGATCGTGTTCTTGTTGGCGACGAGGCCCACGAGGTCGAGGATCCGCGCCGCGACCTCCCCCATCAGTTCTCCGCCGTTGGGGGTGGAAAGCGAGCGGAGGTCAAGGACGAGGAGGTGGGTATCCGTCCCCCCATACGCGAGGCGCACCCCGCGCGCAGCGAGGGCCGCGGCCAGCGCCCGGGCATTGGCCACCGTGCGGTGCTGGAGGTCGCGGAACGCCGGGGTGCGGGCCAGGGCAAGGGCGACGGCGATCCCGGCCCACTTGTTCACATGGGGCCCCCCCTGGGCGCCGGGGAACACGGCGGCGTCGAGCCTCGCCGCGATCTCGGGGTCAAACGAGAGGATGATCGCCCCCCGCGGGCCGCACAGGGTCTTGTGGGTGGTAAACATGACCACATCGGCATATCCGACCGGGCTCGGGTATGCGCCAGCGATCGCCATCCCCGCGGTGTGGGCGATGTCCGCCATGAGGAACGCCCCGCACGCGGACGCGATCTCCCGAAACGCTTTCCAGTCCGGGGCCCACGGGTAGGAGGTGTAGCCGGCGAGGATCATCCGCGGCCGGTGCTCCCGGGCGAGATCAGCGATCCGGTCGTAGTCGAGCCGTTCGGTGTGCGGGTCGACCCCATAGCGCACCATCCGGTACCGCCGGCCGGACTGGTGGAACGGCGACCCATGGGAGAGGTGCCCCCCCTGGGAGAGGTCCATCGCCATCAGCGTGTCCCCCGGCTCAAGCAGCGCGTCGTAGATCGCCATGTTCGCTGCCGCGCCGGACAGTGCCTGCACGTTGACGAAGATGTCCTCCGCCCCCACCCTGGGGGTGGCGAAGCACTCCGCGGCACGGCGGCAGGCGAGGGCCTCCACGAGGTCGGCGAACTCCACTCCCTTGTAGAACCGGCGGTCGCTGTACCGGCGGAAGTAGGCGAGCTGTTCGTCGACCTCCGCCAAGCGGCCCTCGGGAAGGCGCAGCATCTCCTCGCGGGGATACCCCTCGGCGTAGATCGAGGTGAAGGCCGAGGCCATCGCCTCCCGCACGGCAGGCGGGGTCAGGGACTCCGACGGGATCAAGATGATCTTGTCCCACTGCCTGGCCTCTTCTTTGGCTATGAGGTCGGCCACCACGCGGTCCAGCTGGGCAAGGCCCATCGTCCACACATCGTTCTCGATCACGGGTCACCTCACTTCGGGGAGGGGAAACGGTCGGAACCGTTCCCCCCGGTCCTCATCCTCCCAAGCGAGTTCGAGGGCGAGGTACATCCCCCCCGACACGAGGGCGTGCCCGCCGAGGAGGAAGGGGATCGGCGCCGCGGCACAGGCCGCGGTGAGTTCCTTCAGCATTGGGTTCACCACCTGTTGGGGATCGAGGAGGTCGGAGGCGAACCGTTCCGCGGGAGGGGGCCAGAATCCGAGGTGGGCCATGAGGACGCGCGTGTCCCACACCACGGCGTCTCCGAACTGGGAGAGGAGCTCCACGAGTTCGGTGGCGGTCCGCCGGTGGGCGAGCGCCCCAACCAGCGACCGCACCGCTCCACGCTCGGCGCGCCCGCTCGACTCCATCCCCCGTTCTTCGGAGAGGATGCGCGCTCGGCACGCCGCCTCCCGCTCCACGCACCGGGCGAGATGCCCTCCCACCCGGCCGAGGAGGACCACCTCCCGGTCGGGGTCGACGAGGACGTCAAGGAGCCGCTGCGCGCGGAGGGTGGGGACCTCGGCGAGGGTCTGGGCGAGCTCGGGCGGGAGGGCGGGATGGAGGGCGAGGATCTGCAGTTCCCCGGGGGTGTCGATGTCGAACTGGGTTCCCGCTGATCGCGGCAGCTCGTAGCAGACGTAGCCCGCTTGCCATAGCCGGGCGCCGATCGGGTTGTCGCGAGCCAGGTCCCCCAGCGGGGACGGGGGGGAGAGGAGTCCGAAGTCGGTGGAGTAGAAGTTGTTGAGCACCGCGTACGGCGGGGGGGCCGGCGCCGCGCCAATGAGCCGATCGAGCATGGCGTCCGAGAGGAGGAACCCGCTCCCCGCCGAGAAGTAGAGGAGCCGGTCCGGTCGGTACTTGCGGAGGAGGGCGGTGAAGCGCCCCCCGAACTGCCAGTGCCCCGGCGGGTCGGGCTCGATCACCGCCCCATGTCCCTCCCACGGCTCGGGATGCGGGGTCGCCACCACCACTTCGTCCACCTGTGGGTGATCGGCGATGCGGCGGAGAAGGGCAACTGCGGATGCCGTCCTCGCCCTGCCGACCAAATCGCTACCCCCGCTGTCGAACAGGAGGGCGACCGTGCGGGGCATGGAGGGCGACTAGGGCCGGTCCTCGTAGGGGAGCAGGGCGAGCTTGCGGGCGCGGTCGATCTCGGTTGCCATCCGGTTCTGGTGCTTGGCGCACAGCCGCGACACCCGCCGCGAGAGGATCTTCCCGCGGCGGTTCATGAACTGCCGGAGCGTCTCGGGATCCGTATACCGCAGCTTCAGCCCTTGGTCACAGACACGGCACACCCGGCGTTGGTGTTGCATCATCAAAACGGAACCTCCTCTTCAGGTGGGGCCTCCACCTCTTCCTCGGGGACCTCCGGCGGGGCCAGCACCTCCGCGGACTCCGGCCGGCTGCCCAAGAAGTGCACGGATTGGGCGACCACCTCGGAGATCCGTCGCCGGTCCCCGTTCTGGGTCGTGAACGAGCGCACACGGAGCCTCCCGTCCACCGCGACCAGACGGCCCTTGCGCAGGTACTGGGCACAGTTCTCGCCTTGTTTTCCCCATACGACGATGGGGATGAAGTTCTCCTCCTTCTCCTGGGCCCCCGTCTTTGGGTTCTGCCACACCCGGTTCACCGCCACGGTGAACCGAGCCAATGCCTGGCCGGACTGGGTGTAGCGTAGGTCAGGGTCTGCGGTGAGGCGGCCGGTGAGGAGGACCCGATTGACGTCGCTCATCCTACGTTCCGTTCACCCGCACGGTCTGGTAGCGGAGGAAGGCATCGTCCATCGCCAGTTTCTCCTCCACCTTCCGCACCCGATCCGAGGGGAGGGCGAAGGTGACGAGAACGTAGTATCCCTCCCGGAAGTGGTCGATCTCGTAGGCCAGGATGCGGGCGCCCCATTCATCCGTGGTGTGGATGGCACCATCCTCCGCTTCAATGACCTGTTGGACCTTGGCGATCTTGGACCGCCGTCCCTCTTCATCCAGGTCGGGACGAAGGATGTACACCATCTCATAGTCGCGTACCTCACCAGCCACCGGCGTTCCTCCTTTGGAGAAGATCTCGTATCAAGCGGAACTCTACTCACCTCGGCGCGGCCCGTCAACCGTTTTTTCACGGAAAGGGGCATGGGAAGTACGTTCGCACTTGACAAGGAGGGGAAAGCGCTCTATACTAGCGCATCTTTGACCCAGGGAGGGGGTGTTACGATGAACAAGGGAGAGCTGGTAGATCGGATTGCACAGCGGACTGGGCTTACGAAGAAGGACGCCCGAAAGGCGCTCGACGCCACGATTGACATCGTCACGGAGAGCATCGCCGCCAACGAGGAGGTCCTGCTGACGGGGTTCGGGAAGTTCGAGGTGCGCACGCGAAAGCAGTCGCAGCGCATCAACCCGCAGACCCAGCGGCGGATCATGGTGCCGGCGAAGGTCGTTCCGGCGTTCAAGCCCGGTAAGAACCTGAAGACCCTGGTCGCCAAGCGCCTGAAGGTCGTGGACCAGCGCGGCGAGCTCACGGTAAAGAAAGGCTGACGCGTTCGCGTCAGGGGTGAGGTGGGCGGCTGCCCGGATGGCAGCCGCCCACGCTCGGTTGTGCCGCTGGTTCGAGGAGGTGGCTTCCCGCCACCGGGCGCGGTGCGTGGCCGGTCACGGGCAGCTTCCCCGTGCCTTCCCGTGTTCCGGAGGGGCGATTCCCCTCCCCGCGGGGCTCACCCAGTGTAGCCCGCGTCACCCTCGCGGTCAAGGATAGAGGCGGTCAAGGGTCCTTGGGAACGGGATCGTCTCGCGGATGTGGGCGGTCCCGGTGAGCCATTGCACCGTGCGCTCCACACCGAGGCCGAACCCGGAGTGGGGGACGGAACCCCACCGGCGGAGGTCGGCGTACCACTGGTACGGTTCGGGGGGAAGGTTGGCCTCCCGCAACTGGGCGAGGAGCTCTTCCTCCGTGTCCACGCGCTGGGAGCCCCCGATGATCTCCCCGTACCCCTCGGGGGCGATGAGGTCGGCGCACAGAACGCGGTCGGGTCTCTCCGGATCGCGCTTCATGTAGAACGGCTTGATCGAGGCCGGGAACCGCTCCACGAACACGGGACGACCGAAGAGGTGGGACAGCGCATCCTCAGCCGGGGCCCCGAAATCGTCCCCCACCTCCATCGCCACCCCGCGATCCCGGATCGCGGCCACAGCCTCGTCGTAGGTGACGCGGGCGAACGGTTCCTTCACCTCCTGGAGCAGGAGCGCAGGATCGCGTTCCACCTCAGCGAGGTCGCGGGACCGCTCCGCCACCACCGACTCCACGACGTAGCGCACGAGGTCCTCCTGGAGGGCCAGGTTCCCGTCGTGGTCGAGGAACGCCTGCTCCGCCTCCGCCATCCAGAACTCGATCAGGTGTCGGCGGGTCTTCGACTTCTCGGCCCGAAACACAGGGCCGATCCAGTACACCTTCCCCAGGGCCGCGCACGCCGCTTCGAGGTAGAGCTGGCCGGACTGGGAGAGGTAGGCCGGCGTTCCGAAGTAGTCGAGCGGGAACAGGGTCGTTGTCCCCTCAACCGACGTTCCGACGAGGACGGGGGCCTCCGTGGCCACGAACCCCCGCTCGCGGAAGAAGGACCGGATCGCCCATAGGGTCGCATCGCGGATACGCAAGAGGGGGGTCTGACGGCGACTGCGGATCCACAGGTGGCGGTGTGCCATCAGGAACCCGACTCCATGTTCTTTGAGACCGATCGGGAACGGAGTCGTCGGCACATGGATCGGTTCGAGGTAGGTCACAGCGAGCTCGAACCCGCCCGGGGCCCGTGGCTCAGCCCGCACCGTGCCCCCCATCTTGAGTGAGGCCTCCTGCGGCAACGTGTCGGCGAGGGCGAACACCCGGGCGTCCACACCTGGACCGACGACCCCCTGGACGATGCCCGTCCCGTCGCGCACGAGGACGAACCGGACCTTGCCCGAGGAGCGCTTGTGGTACAGCCAGCCCTGGACGAGCACCTCGCTCCCCACGTGGTGGCCCAGGCCAGCGATGGGAACCGCCTTCATCGGTCCTGCTCCGCGCGCCGGTGCCTAGACGCCACTCGCTCCTTCCTTCTCGTGGACGCGGCTCTCGATGTAGGCGATCGCCTCGCCCACCGTGGCGATCCCTTCGGCGGACTCGTCGGGAATCTCGATGCCAAACTCATCCTCGAACTCCATAATCAGCTCGACCGTGTCGAGGGAGTCCGCTCCGAGGTCGTTCACGAACGAAGCTTCATCCGTAACGTCCTCGAGGTCCACCATCAGCTGTTCGGCGATGATCTCCCGAACCCGATCAGCAATCTCGCTCATCTTTCCCACACCTCCTCGGCGGCCCACCCGCGGGACGGGGCCCCGGACTGGGCCAGTTATATAAGGCCTCCTTGCGAAACGCAATGCTCGGTGATGGTCCCTCCCCGCCCGCTCAGGATGGGGTGGCGGAGCGTACCCGGGGATCCCCCGGGTTGGCAAGCCCCGCTGGCGCGAACAGAGAGTGGAGCGTCTCCACGATCCCGGCCTGGCATGCCAAGAACGCGCGGCGGAGGGCACCGCCGATCGCGCGGCCATCCGAGCGACCGTGGGCGACGAGGACCAATCCCCTCACCCCCAGCAAGGGAGCCGCGTTGTGCTCCTCATAGCGGAGCCCCCGGCCCACCGCGCGGAGGGCGGGGTGGGCGAGCCACGCCCCGAGCCTCGTCCGTGGGGAACGGCGGAGGGCCTCCCTCACCGCGACCAGAATCGCCTCCGTTCCCCCCTCGGTCGCCTTGAGGAAGAGGTTCCCGGAGAACCCCCCGCAGACCACCACGTCCGCCGGGCGCTCGGTGAGGATGGTGTGAGGCTCTACGTTGCCGATGAACCCGTCCCGGCCGGCGAGGAGATCGTAGGCGGCGCGGGTGAGCCTGTCCCCCTTCCCCGGCTCGGTGCCGATGTTGAGGAGACCCGCGGTGGGGCGGGGGATTCCCAGCACCCTTTCGGCGTAGGCGAGCCCCAGCTGCGCGAATTGGGCGAGATGGGCGGGCTTGGGATCGGCGGTCGCCCCAGCATCGATGAGGAGCACCTCCCCGTGAAGGGTGGGGAGGGAGGCGCACAGCCCGGGGCGGAGCACGCCGGGAAGCCGCCCCAGCTGGAGGACGGCCGCCCGCACCACCGCTCCCGTACTCCCCGGGGAGAGGAACGCGTCTGCCTCCCCCCGCGCCAGGGCGGCGATCCCGCGCGCGATCGAACTGCCTTCCCCTTCGTCTTGCGGGCAATCGAGGATCTCGATCGTCGGCGGGAGGTGGGGCGGAAGGTCACGGCGTTGGGCAGCGAGGACGAGCGTGAGGGGGAGGTTGGCCGAGGCGTGGACTGCCCCCCACGCGAGCTCGGCGGGCGGGCGGTCGGCTCCCATCACGTCCACGATGATCCGCGGCTTCACCAGTTGGGGTGCCGAGGGTGGGATTTGAACCCACACAGGCCGAAGCCCACTGCCCCCTCAAGACAGCGCGTCTGCCAATTCCGCCACCTCGGCGCGCAGTGATGGTAGCAGGGTGGGGTCGTGAGCTCAACAGTTGTCCCCCCGTCCGGGGGGGAGTAACGTTCCGGCATGGCCCCGCCGCGGATCGTTGCCTATTGGGGGGATCCCCTGCTTGTGGAGCGGGCCCTCGGCCGTGCCCTGGCCGCGTGGGGTCCGTCCCGGCGGATCGTGCTGTTCGGGGACGAGCCGTGCCTCGCTCGGCTGATGGGGGAGCTGGGGAGCACTGACCTGTTCGGGGAGCCGCGGGCGATCATCGTCCGCCGTGCGGACCGGCTGATGGGGGAGGGACGGCTGGCGCGGATGCTGGCGAAGGGGGTGCCTCCCCAGGTCGGGCTCTCCTTCGTGGGGGAGGCTCTGAAGGGGCCCGTGGTGGAGAGGGCGGAGGAGGCCCGGTTCTTCCCCACCCCGACCGGGCGGGCGCTCCACGCCCTCGCGGGCGAGCTCCTCGCCGAGGCTGGCCTCCCCCAGCCCCCATTGGTGGTGGATCTCCTCCTCAATGCTGCGGCTGGCGACCCGTTGCGCCTTGCTCAAGAGGTGGCGAAGCTGTCCCTATGGAAGGGGGAGCGCCTCCCTCCGGACCGGCTCCCGCGACTCCTCTTCTTCTCGGTGGGGACGCCGTACGCCTACCTCGATGCCGTGGGCAGGGGGGAGATCCCCGCCGCCCTCGCCGCGCTGCGGACCCTGCTTGCGGCGGGGGCGAATCCCTCGGCGCTGTTCTTCGTCCTCGTGGGGCATGTGCGAGCGCTCCTCGCTGCCCTCGCGGCAACAGCAGGCGGCCGTGAACCGGCCGGTCCGCCATGGCTCGCGCGGCGGCGGCTCGATCAGGCCCGGCGCTGGGGGGAAGCGCGGCTCGTCGAGCTCCTCGCCTCTCTCCAAGAGCTGGACCTCCGGATCAAGACCGGTCGGCTCTCCCCGGAGGCGGCCCTCCACCACTTCACGCTTTCCCTGATGCCGCTCGGGCGGGGATGAACTCCCCGAGTCCCGTCGTCTCCAGGAGGAGCCGCGACAGAACGAGTGCCGAGAACACGGAGGAGGCGATCCCCAGGCCGAGGGTGATCCCGAACCCCTCCACCGGTCCCGAGCCCAGGAGGAACAGGATGAACGCCACGATGATCGTGGTGATGTTCGCGTCCAGTACCGCGGACAGCGACTTCGCGAACCCGGCGGTGACGCAGGCCCGGGGGGCCTTGCCCGTCCGCCGCTCCTCCTTGATCCGTTCGAAGATGACGACGTTGGCGTCGACGGCCATCCCGATCGTGAGGACGATCCCGGCGATGCCGGGGAGGGTGAGGGTCGCTCCGAACGCGCGCAGCGCGGCGAACACGAGGAGCATCGTCATCACCAGCACCGCGTCGGCGGCGATCCCCAACCAGCGGTAGTAGAGGAGCATGTAGATGAGGACGAGGACGAAGCTCACGATGAGGGCCGTCATGCCCCGGCGCACGTACTCCGCCCCGAGGGTAGGCCCCACCGTCTGCTGTTCGATCACCGCGACTTGGGTCGGGAGGGCGCCGGAGCGGAGGACGACCGCGAGGAGCTTCGCCTCGTCCAACGTGAAGCGGCCCGTGATCGTGGTCGAGTTCTGAACGGCCCTCCATCCCTGCTGGGCCGCCTGCTTGATCGACTCGGAGACGAGCGGGGCGGAGTAGACCACGTTGTCGAGGACGATCGCCAGGCGATCGTTCACCTGGAGGCGGCGCAGCGCCTCGACGAACAGCTCGGCCCCCTCGCGGCTGAACGTGAGGGCGATGAAGAACCCCGGGCTGCGCGGGTCGGTGGACGTGCGCATCACCGCGTTGTCGAGGACGTCCCCCGTGAGGAGAGGATCGGTCTCCACGAGGTACCACTCGCTTCCGTCCTTGTTCGGGAGGACCTCGTACAGGAAACCGGTGCGCGCTTCCAGCTCGCTCCGGGTCGCTGCTGCATCGATCACCTTCCGGAACTGGAGCAGCGCCGTGCTTCCGAGGAGCATCTGCGCTTCCGCGGGGTCCTGGACCTTGGGGATCTTGACCTCGACCCGATCCCGCCCGATCGGCCGGATCTCCGCGTTGACCATCCCGTATTGGTCCACCCGTTCCGAGAAGATCGTCACGAGCTGGTTCACCGCATCCCGCTGCTTGTCTGCATCCATCTGCGAGAGCCGAAGCGGGACGAGCTCACCCGTCGCCGGGTCCAGGACCTGCGCCTCGAGCACCAGGCGCACCCCGCCCTGGAGGTCCAGGCCGAGTTTGATCACCTCCTGGAACGGGAAGAAGGGGTAGAGGAGGCCGATCGAAGCGAACAAGGCCGCGAGTACGATGCCGACGCGAATCCAGTCCGTGCGCCTCATCGTTGCCCCTACTTGCGGACCTTGTCCACAATGCTCCCCTTGGACAGGCGGAGCTTCCCCTCCTCGACGACCAGGACTACGGAATCCTCCGACATCTCCTCGATCGTGCCTATGATCCCCCCCGCGGTGACCACCCGGTCGCCCCGCTTGAGGGAGCCGAGGAGGTCGCGATGCTCCTTCTGGCGCCGGCGCTGCGGCCGAATGAGGAGGAAGTAGAAGATGGCGGCGAACGCCACGAGCATCACCACGAGGGTGATCATGGACTGCGTAGTTTCTGTTCCCGTCCCGTTCGATGCATATGCGATCATGCAACCACTCCTTTTTTCCACAGCCTGCGCACCCCGTTCGTCACGTACAGGATGGCGACGAGCGCGGTCCCCACGCTCCACAGGACGAACGGGAGCCCGCTCATGTTCCGGCCCAGCGCCATCACTTGGTGCAGTAGGGCAAAAATGTCGAGCCAGAGTATAGCGTACATCGCGGTGGCGAGCGACCGCCGCCGGACGAGGTCGCGGAGGAGGCTGAGCGGGGGCAGAGCGGTCCAGGCCCAGAATCCCGCTTGCGACCCGACGAGCCCGAGGGCGAGGAGGAGGAGGGCGTGGCCGGGAAGGAGCCGCACTGCGGAGGTGGGGTGGAGGGCCCCTCCCGCTGCTCGCCACAGGCCGTACGCCCACAGGATGAGGAGGCTCCCCCCTCCCCCCAGTCGCCAGGGGAGAGGATAGGGGGTCACGGCGAGGGCGAGGCCGATCACGATCAGGCTGCCCGCGAAGAACACGATGTTCTTCATGCCATGTAGGGGAGGAAGGCTGTGGCCAGGCCGAGGAACAGGCCGATGCCGATGAGGTCGCCGATCGTCGTCGCCACCGGCCCGGAGATCATCGCCGGGTCGAGGCCGACGCGGCGGATCAGGAACGGAAGCGCTCCCCCCGTGAGGCAGGCCGCGGCCGTCGTCCCGCAGAGGGCGGTCCCCGCCACGACCCCGAACAACGGCCGGTGCCAGAGAAGGGCGGCGATGAGCCCGATCTGAACCCCGAGGGCCAGCCCGGCGAGGATCCCCACCCGGAGCTCCTTCCACATGATCCAGGGGAGGTTCGACCAGTGGACGGCGCCGACGGCGATCCCGCGGATCGCCACCGCCAGGGCCTGGGCGGCGGCGTTCCCGCTCATGTCGGCGATGAGGGGCATAAGGGAGGCCACGAACGCGATCTCGGCGATCGTGGCCTCGAAACGGGTGATCACCCCGGCCACGGTCAGGTTGAGGAGGACGAGGCCCATCAGCCAGGGGAGGCGTTTCATCACCGATACCTGAGGCGGGTCCAAGGGATGGTCCTCCCCGGCCGGGATGCCCCCCAGGCGGAGGGCGTCCTCGGTCGCCTCCTCGCGGATCACGTCGATCACATCGTCGATCGTGACGATCCCGAGGAGCTTCCGGCCCTCGTCCACCACGGGGAGGGCGAGGAAGTTGTACTTGTCGAACACACGGGCCACCTCCTCCTTGTCCATCGTCACCGGGAGGGCCACCGCGTCCGACTTCATGATCGCGCGGAGCGGGGTGTCGGGACGGGCGAGGACGAGGTCGCGCAAAGACAGGACCCCAAGGAGTGTCCTCCGCTCGTCCACCACGTACGCGTAGTAGACGGTCTCCGCCTCCTCGGCCCTCGCCCGCAGTTCCTGGATCGCCTTCTCCACGGTCATCTGCTCGGGGAGAGCGATGACCTCGGTGGACATGAGCCCGCCCGCCGTGTCGGGGGGGTAGGCGAGGAGCTGCCCCAGTTCCTTCGCCTCCCGCGCCTCGAGGCGGGACAGGATGTCCTGGACCGCCTCCGGGGGGAGCTCGGCGAGGAGGTCGACCGCGTCGTCGGGCTCCATGTGCGAGAGGATGTGGGCGGCATCCTCGCGGTTGAGCTCGGCAAGAAGCCGCGCTGCCTCGTCGGGCTCCATCTCCCCGAGGGGCTCCGCCGCCGCGCGTCGGCGGTACAGCCGCCGCAGGAGCTCCACCGCTTCCTCTTCCTCGAGGGCGGCGAGGATCTCCGCGATCTCCGCGGGGTGGCGGCGGATGAGCTCGGCGATGTCGAGGGATCGGGGGTCCTTGTCGGCCATAACAGGCGACTATACCCCTCACCGCCTGCCCCCGCCCACTTTCGGCGAAGCTCGTCAGAGAGCGGCGATCAGGCCCAGCGAGGCGAGGAGGACGATGACCCCGGCGAGGAGGACCCCGAGCGAGATCAGGGGGAGTGCGCGTTGGGTGGGGATCCCGAGGAGGACGGCGGCGAGGGACCCCGTCCAGGCGCCGGTGAGGGGGAGGGGGATCGCGACGAGGAGGACGAGCATCCCTTCCCCGAGCCGTCTGAACCATGCGCGGTGACGCGCCTCTTGCCAGGAGAGGTAGCGGCGCGCGGCGCGGCCAAGTGGCCCGGGCAGCGCCCGCCCAAGGCGGAGGATCCGGTCGAGGCCGAGGAGGAGGAACGGCACCGGGAGGAGGTTCCCCCCCACGGCGAGGAGGTAGGCGAGGAGGGGGGAGAACCCGTGGGTGAGGGCCAACGGGAGCCCCCCGCGCAGTTCGGCGACCGGGGCCGCGGAGAGGAGGATCACCTTGCCTGCGGCGAGCCAGTCCATGGCCTGCATTCTATCCCGAGGGTTGTGCGGGGAAGACGGCCCCGCGTACCATCAGCCGGACTGGCCGGTGATTAGGGGGCGAACGAGATGAGGCTCTACAACACGCTTTCGCGACGGCTCGAGGAGCTGAAGGTCGACGGCAACACGGTCCGGATGTACGTGTGCGGCCCCACTGTGTACGACTACATCGGCATCCACAACGCCCGGCCGATGATCGTGTTCGACGCCCTGCGCCGGTACCTCGAGTCCCGCGGGTACACCGTGATCTACGTCCAGAACGTGACCGACATCGAGGACAAGATCATCCGCCGCGCCCAGGAGGAGGGGCGCACCGCCGAGGAGGTCGCTTCCCACTACACCGAGGAGTACTTCCGCGACCTCGCCGCGCTCGGGGTGGCCCGGCCCACCCACTCCCCCCGGGCCACGGCCTACGTCCCGCAGATGGTCGCGTTCGTCGAGAAGCTCGTCGCGTCCGGCCACGCCTACGTCGTGGACGGCGACGTGTACTTCTCCGTGGAGAGCTTCCCCGAGTACGGCAAGCTCTCTGGCCGGGCGCGGGAGGAGCAGGAAGCCGGGGCAAGGGTTGAGGTCGACGAGAAGAAGCGCCACCCCGGCGACTTCGCCCTGTGGAAGAGGAGCAAGCCCGGCGAGCCCTCCTGGCCCTCTCCCTGGGGCGACGGGCGGCCGGGATGGCACACGGAGTGCGTGGTGATGTCCCGTGACCTCCTCGGCGAGACGATCGACATCCACGCCGGGGGGAGCGACCTCATCTTCCCCCACCACGAGAACGAGCTCGCCCAGGCCGAGGCCGCGACGGGGAAGCCCTTCGTCCGGATCTGGCTTCACAACGGGCTTCTCACCGTGCGCGGCGAGCGGATGGGGAAGTCCGTAGGGAACTTCGCCTACGCGCGGGACGTCGTTGCCAAGTACGGGGGCGAGGCGGTGCGCTACTTCTACCTCGCCCGCGACTGGCGGAAACCCCTCGACTTCTCCGACGAGGCGGTGGCCGAGGCGAGGCGGACTCTGGACCGGGTGTACGACTTCCTGTGGGCGGCCGAGGCCCTGCCCGAGGAGGCGCCGAAGGAGCCCCTCCCGGAGCTCTCCGCGCTCGAGGAGCGTTTCCACGCGGTGCTCGAGGAGGACTTCACCACCCCTGGCGCGCTCGGTGTCCTCCAGGAGATCGTGGGGGTCGGCCACGCCCGCCGGCAGGCCGGGGATCTCGGGGGGGCGCGGGCGGCCGCCGCGGCCGTCCGGCGGCTGGGGGGGAGCTTGGGGCTGTTCGGGGCGCCCCGACCAGCTACCAGTGCTCTCGCCGACGACCTGATTCGGGTTCTCGTCGACCTGCGCGCCGAGCTCCGGGCGGCCAAGCAGTTCGCCCTCGCCGACCGGGTGCGGGAGAGGCTCTCCGCGCTCGGGGTCGACCTCCGCGACGGCCCCGACGGCACCACCTGGGCCCTCCGGCCCCCGTCTTCCGAGTCAGGCACCGCGTAGCACCGCAACCACCCGGCTGAGGTCGGCCGAGGTGCACATCAGGATCAGCGGGCCGCACCGCTATCCCGATGGGCGGTCTTCGCGCCGCGCGGCGAGATCGGTCACCATGCGCTCGACAGCCCGCCGCAGTTCCGGGATCTCGCGACGAACCGTCTCGTAGACCCGGCGGAGGTCCACGCCGAAGTAGTCATGGGTGACCTTGTCCCGCATCCCGGCGACCGCTCGCCAAGGAATCTCTGGATACTGCTTGCGCACCGAAGGCGGGATCCTCTTTGCAGCTTCTCCGATGATCGTCAGTGCCCGGATCACGGCGTAGCTCGTCTTGGCGTCCGCCAGGAACTCGTCGATCCCCATGCCGGCGACGAACCGCTCCGCATTTTCCGTCGCGTCGAGGATATCGGTCAGGTAGTCTGTGTAGTCCCGTTGCCCTCTCATACCGGGATGAGCTCTTCCAGGATCCGGAGGCCGACGCGTGGCTTGAGGGCCTGTTTCTCCACTAGGTCTACCTTGATCCCCAGCAGGTCGCTGAGCTCCCCTTCGAGGGCGATGAACTGGAGAAGGGTCAGCGGCCGATCGTCGAACTCCACGAGCAGATCGAGGTCGCTGCGCCGGGTCGGCTTCCCTCGCGCGAAGGAGCCAAAGACCGCCAAGCGCTGGACCCCATAGCGCTTCCGCAGCCCGGGCAGGGCCGCCCGCAGCTTGGCAAGCACCGCCTCCCGGTCCGGGAGGTCGCTCGTCTGTCCCCGGCGGGTCATCGTCTCACCCGGTCCATTGTACCGGGTGACCGCGGACCGACCTTGTTCCCCGGCGTATACTACGCGCCGCTGATCGGAAGGAGGAGACGATGAAGCGCTCTGCCATTGCCGTGTTGTGTGCACTCGGTCTGGGGGCGGCGGCCGTGGCCGCTCCCGTGATCGCCGTCGACGAGCCGTCGTACGCCGTGTCGATTCCCAAGGCCGGCGTCACCGTCCACCACGTGTTCGTGCTCACAAACCAGGGCGACGAACCCCTCACCATCACCCGCGTCTACGCCTCGTGCGGCTGCACGACGACGAGCCTCAGCCGGTCCGTGCTCGACCCCGGCCAGTCCGTGGGCCTTCCGGTGGCCGTGAGCACGACCGGGTTCTCCGGCACGATCGAGCGCACCGCGGTGGTCCAGTCGAACGACCCCGTCCACCCGAACCTCGTCCTGCGGGTGGTGGTGACGGTCACCGGCGCCACCGAAGCCCCGGGGATGACCGTGCTCGACCTTCAGAAGCGGTTCCTCGTCTTGCTCGACGTGCGCAGCGCCGCCGAGTACCGCCTCGGGCACCTGTTCGGGGCGGTGAACGTTCCGCTTCTCGACCTGGAGCTGAACCTGGCGCAGTGGGTCGAACGCCTGCCGCGCGACGTCCCGATCGTCTGCTACTGCGCCACCGGCGCCCTCGGGAAGCAGGCCGCCCAAATCCTGAACCAGGCGGGGTTTGTGAACGCGACCTACCTCGTGGGCGGCCTCCAGGGGTGGACCGAGGTGTTCGGCCCGCGGTACCTGTTCGGATTCTGAGCCGTCCGGGGTCACCCTGTGGTAGCGACCGCTGGCCGCATGGCTGGCGCGGGCGCAACGGCGGACCGAGTGACACACACTCGCCAGCGTTCTTGTCCGCTCCCGGCGAGATCGCTACCATCTTCTGCGCAAGGTGATGCCGCGAGCGAAGAAGGGTGAGAAGGGGGCGAACTCGACGGGGGCCACCGTCGGTTACGAGGCCCAGCTGTGGCGGATGGCCGACGCCCTGCGCGGCTCCATGGACGCCGCCGAGTACAAGCACGTCGTCCTGGGGCTCATCTTCCTCAAGTACATCTCCGACGCGTTCGGGGAGCACCGCGCGAAGCTGGAAGCCGAACGAGCCCAGGGTGCCGACCCCGAGGACCCCGACGAGTATCGGGCCGAGAACGTGTTCTGGGTTCCCCCCGAAGCCCGTTGGGCCCGGCTCCAGCAGAACGCGCGCCAATCGGAGATCGGCCGGTTCGTCGACCGGGCAATGGAGGCGGTCGAGCGCGACAACCCGGCGCTGAAGGGCGTGCTCCCCAAGGACTACGCCCGGCCGGCCCTCGATCACGCGCGCCTGGGGCAGCTGATCGACCTCGTGACCAACATCTCGTTTTCCTCCCCTCTCCCTCAGGGAGAGGGCCAGGGTGAGGGTGGGGTTGACCGCGCCAAGGACGTCCTGGGCCGCGTGTACGAGTACTTCCTCGGCCAGTTCGCGAGCGCCGAGGGCAAGAAGGGCGGCGAGTTCTACACCCCGCGCTGCGTGGTGAAGCTCCTCGTGGAGATGCTCGAACCGTTCCAGGGCCGCGTGTACGACCCCTGCTGCGGCTCGTCGGGCATGTTCGTGCAGTCGGTCGAGTTCATCGAAGCCCACGCCACGGGAGACGGGAACGGCGGCCGCGCGCGAAGCCGGATCAGCATCTACGGCCAGGAGCTCAACTACACCACGTGGCGGCTGGCGAAGATGAACCTCGCCATCCGCGGGATCGACGGCCGGATCGAGCAGGGGGACACGTTCCACAACGACCGCTTCCCCGACCTCAAGGCCGACTTCATCCTCGCCAATCCGCCGTTCAACATGAAGGAGTGGGGCGGAGAGCGCCTGCGCGACGACAAGCGGTGGAAGTACGGCGTGCCGCCTACCGGCAACGCCAACTTCGCCTGGGTCCAGCACATCATCCACCACCTCGCGCCGACGGGCGTGGCCGGGTTTGTGCTTGCCAACGGCTCGATGTCGTCCAACCAGTCCGGCGAGGGCGACATCCGGAAGAACATCATCGAGGCCGACCTCGTGGATTGCATGGTCGCGCTTCCTGGGCAGCTCTTCTACTCGACGCAGATCCCAGCCTGCCTGTGGTTCCTTGCGCGCGACCGTTCCGGCAAGGCCGGGCCGGGTACCCGCGCGTTGCGGGACCGCCGCGGGGAGATCCTGTTCATCAACGCCCGCAAGCTCGGCCGCATGGTGGACCGCACCCACCGCGAGCTCACCGACGAGGACATCGCGAGGATCGCCAACACGTACCACGCTTGGCGCGGCGAGGAGGACGCGGGCGAGTACGCCGACGTTCCGGGGTTCTGCAAGAGCGCGACGCGCGAGGAGGTGCGGAAACACGGCTACGTCCTCACCCCCGGCCGGTACGTCGGTGCCCCACCCCAGGAGGATGATGGCGAACCGTTCGAGGAGAAGATGCGGCGCCTCGTGGCGCAGCTTCGCGAGCAGCAGGCCGAGGCCGCCAGGCTCGATGCCGCGATCGCCGCGAACCTGAAGGAGCTGGGGTATGGCGGGTGAGAAGGCGTCGGTCCCGGCAGAGCGGATTGAGTCACGCATCCTCTTGATCCGTGGGCAGAAGGTCATGTTGAGCACGGGTCTCGCGGAGCTCTATGGGGTCGAGCCGCGGGTTCTGGTACAGGCAGTCAAGCGCAACATCACCCGTTTCCCCGAGGATTTCATGTTCCAGCTCACCGCCAAGGAGTTCCAGGGTTTGAGATCACAATCTGTGATCTCAAAGCCAGCCGGATTCTTGCCGGGGGAGGGATGATCATGGCGGGCATAGTCGCGGTGCCTCTCGCGCAGGTACTCCAAGGCCGCGCGCGCGGTGTCGCTAACCAGAAGGAGTCTGGGCATGGCGGGTGAGTGGCCGAGGCGCCGAATCGAGGAAATCGCAGAAAGGGTCGCGATGGGCCCGTTCGGCTCTTCGATCAAGGTCGAGACTTTCGTCAGCGAAGGCGTGCCTGTCATCAGCGGCCAGCATCTGCACGGTTTCCGGCTGGACGAGATACCCGGCTTCAGCTTCATTACGCCAAAGCACGCGGAGCGGTTACGAAATGCGAATGTGCAACGCGGTGACGTGGTTGTTACCCATCGGGGAACGATCGGCCAGATTGCTTACATACCGCAAACCTCAGCTTACGAGCGTTATGTCATCTCACAGAGCCAGTGCTACTTGCGGCCTGATCCCCGCAAGGTGCTGCCGGAATTTCTCGTTGCCTATTTCCGCTCACCGGAGGGTCAGCACAAGCTGCTAGACACGACGCCGTAAGTCCTTGCGCATGTTGAGGTGAAGTCCTACAATGGGGCATGCG
>FWPV01007699.1_pt1 | contig 19368 bp, 7 predicted proteins | sample 2228371 | NCBI WGS metagenome assembly FWPV01 (sample SAMEA103939776, study PRJEB20133) | metagenome
CCCAGGATGTGCTCGAAGAACTCCGGCTTCCCCATGCCGCGGCGGCAACGGGCGTCTGGGTCGACAGCCAGGCCGATCCGGACGAAACGCCGCTGCTGGAATCCGAAGCCCTGGTGCTGGAGTCCGGATCGGGGGCACTTGATGCGCCAAGCTACGCTAACGGCACGGCCTATTCGGTCCTTTACAAGCAGGTTGAGGACACCGACGTCGATCTCGAAAGTGGAATCACGACGGTGTGGCATGTCGGAGAGAACCGCGCTTATCGGTTCGTCCTCGTTGATGGCGACAGCAATCCGGTCAATACGGAAGGCGTTCTGCCCAACGAGAACTATGGGGACACCGCGCGCTGGGCACTCGCTCCCGATATCACGAGCGAGGACGATGCGACATACAGCAGCGATTACCTCAATTCCTCGATAACGGCGAAGGAGTGGACCACGGGCGGTGGCTGGCTGCAGGAGAAGACCTACCACACCAAGATCACCGCGGTAACGGGACTGAAGGACTACTTCGTTCACACGATGAAGGCGGATTACCCGATTGCCCTGTCGTTCATCGGACCCTCCGCGACACCGTTCGTCAACCTGTCGAGCATGCACGATCTTCTGATCCAGGGTGACGTCTCGGTCGGTGAGGGCGGTGTTGTTACCCTCAATTCCACCCTAGGCTCAGTCATTGGCGGTGAAACGGTCGCGATTTTCAACGACGCGCCGGATGTCACTGCGGGACAGGACGTGCGCCTGGTGGTCGAGGGCGGCGTCGGCACGCTCAACGTTGATGCCGGTGGTGATGTCTGGATCACGGCCATCACGGATGTGCCCAGCGTTGCGCAGCCATCCCCGAACAGTCACCTGAATATCGGTCAGGTCGTCACTGATGGAGGCAACGTAACAATCATTGCGCCCGATGGCATCGATCCGAGCAATCCGGCAACTTCCCTCATTGAGGGCAATCGTATTGAGCTCTATGCGGCGAACGGACATATCGGCAATACGGGAACGCTCAAGATCGACAGCAATATTCTAAATACCGGCGGTTTCTCCGCGCTGGCGGGCGGCAACATCAATATCGCGGAGCAATCCGGCAACCTGAAGTTGATCGAAGCGCAGGACTTTGTGGTGACAGCGTCAGTGCAGGGCGGCGGCAACGTCACCCTGAGCACGGTCAACGGATCGATCCTGGACTCGACGCTAGAGCTCGACGTGCTGGCCGACCTGTCCGGAACTCCTCTCACGCCATTCCAGCTCAACCTGCTCAACACGCTGAACAGCGACGGTGATCCGACCAACGACATCACCGAGGACGCGTTCCGCTACCCCGTATCACCGGGGCTGTACAGCTTCCTTTACCCGCATGCTGAATTCTTGGGATCCACGCCGACGCAGATCGCCCCGGAAGTCATGAACGTGATCGGTGCCACGGTGACGCTCAATGCGGGAACCGGCGCCGTGGATGGTGGATCGATCGGGCGCAGCTTTGCTCCGCAGGTCATTGACATTTCCGGCGGGTTCAACAGCTTGAGTACGGCTGAGAAATTGACCCTCTCGACGGCGACAGTCAGTGATGTCATTGGCGTTCAGTACGGGCTCTACCGCTATGTCGGTGGTGGTACTACGTCTGGTGATTTCAACGGAACGATTGCGACAGTGCAGGCAGCTTACGAAAATGACCTGAATGATAACGATGGCTCCGTCACGGCACCTAACCCGGCGCAGTACTTTGCTCAATTCTTTGACTCGTCTGACTGGCAGGTGGTGACGCCGATCGCCACAGGCATCAATAAGAGCATCCCGAATAATCAGGCGTTGACGTCCAATCAAAGCATCGTGTTGGTCGAGTTTTCGGCGAACAACCACGGTCTCTACATGTACAAAGGGCCGAGCGGTAGCGTCAATCTGTCGGCTGAAAACTATTCAAATGGATTGCGCTGGGAATCGCTCGATGCATTGCGTTCGACAGACGATGGGAGCGGTGCGTCGATCGCAAACAACCAACTGGTTCTCAACAAGTTTGAGGTCAAGCGCGTAGCGCTGCAGCTGCAGGACGACGTGGATATCCAGGTGACTGGCAGCCCGGCGGACGGCGACCTCACGGTCGAGTCCGACGGCAATATTGCACTGCAGGTGACGGGCGATGCCGAGATCCATCACATCACGGCGAAGGGGGATGTGCTGCTGAGAGTGAGTGGCGACATCATCGACGCCAACGCGGGCGGCACGCAAGCGGCGATCAGTGCCTTTGGCGACCTGGTGCTCTCGACCAGCGGTGGCTCGATACAGAGCGAAGTTGACGGGAATCCGCTGCGCATACAGCTCTCGAATGCCAGCCATCTCTTCTCGGATGCGCCGGGGGATATCCGGCTACTGCAGGTTTCGACAGACAAGACGATTGACGGCCAGTTCCAGGCGATCGACGATCTGTATGTCGACAACGTCAGTTCTTCGGGTGAAGTCGAAATCGAAGTTGCGCAGGGTGACATGACCGTCGAGCGTGTCAATGCGGGTGGCGACTCCGAACTCATTGCGCAGGGATCGATATTCGACGCCAATGCTGACGATTCGGCGCCGATCGTCAATGTGAACGAGGCTGGCAACCTGTACCTGCAGGCCACAACCGGCGACATCGGCGAGGCCTCGAACTTCTTTGACGTCTTCGTGGCCGGTGATCTCTCGGGCCTTGCGGCAGACAACATTTTCCTCAACAGCCCTGCGAACCTGAACATCAGCAATACGCCGGGACTCCGTTCCACGGGCGGGGACGTGACCCTGACGGTGACGGGCGACGTCAACGTGGGCAAGATCGAGGCGAAAAACGGCACGGTGAACATCGATGCCACGAACTCGATCATCGACCGCCGAGACGATGCGGCCTCCAATATCGATGCGCGCAACGTTGATCTGGTTGCGGATGCCGGCACCATCGGCACGATTGACAATCCGTTTGACGTCAATACGTCCTTCTTCCTGAACGGTTATGTCGATGCCGAGGCCCAGCAGGAGATTCACCTGATCGAAACGAATGGTCATATGCGGGTCGGCCACATCACTTCGCGCGGAAGTGATGTGACGCTCGAGACCCTGAGTGGTTCGATTCTCGACTTCCATGCGGACACCGCAAACAACGTGACGGGTGTCAACATCAACCTCATTGCGCGCGGCGGCGATATCGGCACAGCGGCCGATGCGCTTGAAATCGATTCCTCCAACCCGGCGCAAGGCTGGCTGAACGCATCGGCAGTCAACAGTGACATCAACGTCGCCGAGACGGATGGTGCACTCTATGTTGGCACTGTCGTGTCGGGTAGCGGTGATGTTCGCCTCTCGGTGCGCGATACCGTAGACGCCGACGAGCATCTGATACTGGATGAAAATGCTTCAATCACGGCGCTCTCGGGCTTCGTGCTGCTGCGCGTTGGCGACAATATGCTGATGGCGGAAGGCGCGACCATTGTTGCCGGAGAGCACATCACGGTGCGCGGCGATGTAGATGATCGCGAGCTCGCCGATGCTGATCCCGGAGTTGGCACTGATCCCGAGTTCCACGGCACCTTGTCGGCTCCTGACATATACATCTACGGTCGTGGCGACCAAGACGACATCCTGTTCTCGCCGGAAGCGCTTTCGGGCTGGACGCGGATATACGGCGGCGCCGAGGACGACACCATCGTCATCGACCGGCTGCCGACGCTCGATTATCCGAACAAGTTCAACGGCGTGGCCGACACGACGACGCTCGTCACCGGCCGCAACGGCGGCGAGCGCGACACGGTGGACGTCGATGGCCAGAGCGGCGAGGACCGCACCACGGTCTACACGACAGGTGCGTCCGATTACATCATCAACGTGCGTGACACGGGCGCACCGAACGACGGTGCCGACCGCCTGACGATCGAGGGCACGTCGGATGACGACGTTTTCCTGCTGCGCAAGGATTTTGTCGCCAAGCTCCAGGTTAGCGGCGAAGACGAGGAAGGCAACCCGGTCTATGCCGATACCTACGAGCGCATCAACTACACCGAGGACATCAACGGGCGTCTGACGGTCAATGGTCTCGAGGGCGATGATCGGTTCTACAGTGACGACAACAGCGCCATTACGACACTTGACGGTGGATCGGGCGACGACTACTTCCAGTTTGGACAGGTGTTCGGCGCCGCGCGCATCTCGATCGACGATGCCGGACCGGGTGAGACCCCGCGCGTCGCGGCGGGCGACGAAGTCGAGACCGTCGAGACGACCTTGGGCTACTTGTCGCGTGGCATCAGCCTGCCGACGGTGGCGTTCGGCGGCGACGGCAATGACGAGTTCATCGTCTACAGCAACAAGGCGCTGCTGAAGCTCTTCGGCGAGGATGGCAATGATGAATTTGTCGTACGTGCATTCCTGATTGTCGGCACCAGTGATCTGGCAAGCACGGATACCGAGGTCAACGGCGGTACCGGTGACGATCTGATCCAGTACAACATCAATGCTCCGGTGAGCATCGATGGCGGTGCGGGTACCGACACAGTGGTAATTATTGGCACCGAGGCCGATGACAAGTTCGTCATCACCAAGGACGGCGTGATGGGGGCGGGCCTTAACGTCGATTTCGCCTTCGTCGAGAAATTGGAAGTGGATGGCATGGAAGGCAATGATCACTTCTTCGTGCTCTCCACCAGCCACAAGCTGGTTACCACGATCATTGGCGGACTGGGTAGCGACACGATCGACGTCGGCGGCGATGTGACTGCCGACATCATTGCCTTGTCGGTTGAGGGGCGGAGCGGCTTCATCAACCACAGCCTGACGAGCGCGGATCCGGACTATGACGGCATCTTTGCCGAAGGCGTTCCGCTCAACGTGGCCGAAGGCAGCACGGGCGTGGTGATTGTCGAGGAGAGTGGCGGCAACACGCTGCTCGTCGAAGACAGCGGGGCGGTGGATACCTATGCGCTCAAGCTTGCCGTGCCGACGCCGGGCGACAGTACACTGGTGTACGTGACGGTTTCGGCTGCCTTGTCCAGCTACAAGGATAAGCTGGCGGGCGGTGCGGCGTTGCAAGTATCACTCACCGGCAACGAGGATGACTTCCATGATGCGGTTGTGGTGACCTACGACGCGACGCAGAACGGCGCAGACGACTTTTCGTGGGAACGTGAGCAGACGATCTACGTGCGTCCCGTGTCGGACACGGCCCAGGAGGGTGAGCGCACCGTGGTTATCAGCCATGCGGTGCGCAGCGACAACCCGGACTTCCATCACGCCAACGTGGCGAATGTCCAGGTTAAGTTGCTCGACAATGACAAGCCGGGTCTGATCGTCAAGGAGACCGGTGTTGGCACAGCCGTGGTCGAAGGTATTCTGGACGATACCTATACGGTTGCACTGACTCGTGCACCTGATCCTGGTGAAACCGTCACGGTTACGCTGGAATTCGATGACACTCAGATCTCGGCTCCAACCACCCTCATATTCAATGCGGGCAACTGGAACGTGGCGCAGACGGTGACAGTCATGGCCGTTGACGATGGGGATCCCGAGAACTCGCTTGACCGCACGATCACGCACTCCGTCTCGAGCGATGGCGCGGTCTACGGCAATGTGCTTGAGAAATCCGAAGTGGAAGTGCGCGTTCGCGACAACGATGCCGGAGGCCTGCTGGTCACGCCGAGCGATGGCGCAACGCTGGTGGCGGAAGGTGTGGACGATACCTACACGCTGCAACTTACCAAGCAGCCGACGGCGGATGTAGCGGTTGGCATCCTTACCGATGGCAAGACGCTTGTTGCGGCGGACAGCGACCCCTTGAGCCGTTTCTCGCTGGTCGGCGGCGTTCCGACGGTAACGTTCGATGACACGAACTGGAACGTGCCGTTCACGGTCCGCGTTTCGATCAACCCGGCAGCCGGGGACGATACCGGCAGCCAGCCGGTGCAGACCTTCCCGGCGCAGTCACACACGCTGAACCAGATCGCCGGTCCGCTGGTGATCGAGGGTAGCGTCATTCCGAACAAGGATCGTTCTATCCGGCCTGCGGTGATGCTGCCGACTGAAACGGATGTACCGCTGCCGATTCTCGAGATCAACGTCGACGAGAATACCCAGACCGATACGCTGAACGTATACAACGACGGCAGTCTTTCGGCTGACACGGGATCGCACGGGCTGGCCTCAGCTGCAGCCCTGCTGGGCCTCGAGAATCTGTATGAAGTCAATCCGGGTGAGCTGTCGATCAATGAGTTTGGCTATATCTCCGGCCTCCACATGGGCGACGGGTTGGATCCGCTCGTGCTGAACTTTGGCACGCTCGAGGACCCGATCAACCGCGAGTTCCATCGCGGTATCACGTATCACGGAGTCGAGATCGCAAACATTCTGCTCGGCAAGGGCGATGACAACTTCACCGTTAGCGACACGGTGGTGACACCGGTGCTTGAGGGTGGCACGGGTGCGCCCACGGGAGAGCTGACTGGAGCCCTTACCGTGGTGCAGGGTGGTGGCGGCAGCGACACCATCACAGTAACCGGTGGTGGTGGCAATATTGCCCCGCTCGTCATCTTTGGTGATGGCAGCCAGGACGGCAGCTTTCACAATTCGACGACGCAGTCGCTGACGGACTACCTGAACGACCTCACCAATGAAGTGCCGCTGGGACGGGAATTCAACAACCCGGGCAACGACGTGATCGATGCGTCGGCCTCGATGCTTGGCGTGACGATCTACGGCGGCAAGGGTGACGATGTCATTAAAGAGTGTAAGGTTGCCGACCATCTGGCCGGGGGCTCTGGCGACGACACGATTCACGGCGCCGGCGGCAACGACCATATCTATGGTGACGCCGGCTTCAATCTTGATCTCACCGAACGTCTTGAGCAGGCGAATCTGAATGGCCGGCAGATCCTGACGGTCGTCAACAACGACGCCGCAACGGAGCCGACGAAGGACGATCTCGTGGCTGGTCAGGATGTCATTGCCGGGGGACTGGGCGATGACATCATCTTCGGTGACTACGGCGTCATTACTCAGACCGACTTCACGCAGAGGCTTACCTCTACGGGGAATGTTGAGCGGATCGAAACTGTCAATCCGACGACAGGTGCAGCGGATAACATCGATGGTAACGAAGGCAGCGATATCATCTTCGGCGGCGACGCCGGTGATGTCATCGATGGCAATGAAGGTGACAACATCATCTTCGGTGATGAAGGTCTCATCGACTATGTGGGGGCCGACGGCGACCTCAGCGACATTGACCGTATCGAAAGCACGTCTACGGGCGCAGGCGGCGGCGCTGACACCATCGCTGCGGGCGCTGGCGACGACATCATCATTGGTGGTCGCTACGGCGACACGATCAATGCCGGCGACGGCAGCAACCTGGTGATTGGTGACAGTGGACTTATCAGGGCTGCAGTCGAGAATAATCCGCAGTTCGCGGGCCAGCCGCTGACAATCGGCCGTGCGGAAACCACGACATTCAACGATGGCGGCTCGGATGCGATCACCACAGGTGCTGGCAACGACATCGTTCTGGGCGGCCATGAAGGCGACACGATCAGCGCCGGCAACGGCAACAACGTTGTTCTCGGCGACGATGGTGCAATTACCTACACCGGCCTTGAGTTCGGTGGGTCGGGCGTGGGCAATGATGTGAATGCCGGAGATATCGACGCGATCGTCTCGATCTCGACAACGCAATTCGGCGGTGCCGATGCCATCACGACCGGTGCGGGGGCCGATATCATCATCGGTGGCCGCGGCGGCGACACGATTAACGGCGGCGATGGAAACAACATCGTGATCGGCGACAGCGGTCAGATAGCAGCAGCAGACTCCGGTGCACCGCAGATTGCCGGCGTTCCGATGACGCTGGGCGTCTTGAGGACGTCCCAGCCGGAGGACGGCGGTGATGACGTCATTACGACCGGTGCGGGCAATGACATCACTCTCGGAGGTGCAGAGAATGATGACGTGCGTTCGGGCGGCGGTGCTGACATCGTTCATGGCGACAACGCGCTGGTAAGCTATATCGCGGATGCCAACCTGGCTACTCTCGATCTGATCCAGACCACTGACAACGACATTGGCGGCGAAGACACAATTCGTGGTGAGGGAGGCGAGGATATTCTGATTGGTGGTGTGGGCGATGACCGGATCGACGGTGGTGCGGATCGCGATTTGATCTTCGGCGATAACGTGACGCTGGATCGCACCTCCGGTGCAGACACCAACCCGCGTTACCGCGTGCTCAGTGGTTCGGTGATTTATGCCAGCGGTGTTGATACCGGGTCAGCTAACCAGGCGATGGTCACGGATGCCGAGCAGAGCGTGTCGGGTAGCGGTGCTGTCTGGGAGAACTTCGACGTCACGATCCTCGATCACGACGATACGACTTCCGCAAGCCTTTACGGCAACGACTACATTGCCGGCGGTGCGCACGCTGACCAGATCTTTGGCCAGCTGGGTGATGATGTCATTCAGGGTGACGGTTCAATCGACCTTGTTGTTGGCGCCGTTCGCAATAGCGATGGCAGCTTGGTCGTGTCCGCTTCCGTCGAGGATTATGCCGGGGTCGGCTCGGATGGCGATGACTATATCGAAGGTAACGGCGGTAACGACGTCATCTTCGGTAACCTCGGTCAGGACGACGTCATCGGTGGCAGCTCGGAGCTCTTCAGCCTCGATACCGAGATGCGGCGCCCGGACGGATCCGATCTCATATTTGGCGGAGCGGGTACCGACATTGCGCGCAATGATGCGGGCGACGGAATCCATGGTCGTGATTCCGACATGATCCTTGGCGACAACGGCAATATCTTCCGTCTGGTCGGTACCAACGGCGTTGCCAGCGGGCCGCTGAGCTTTAACTATGACAACGGCTATGGCGAGCGGATTGTCGTACGGGGAGCCGAACTGCTCGACTACACGCCGGGCGGCCCGGATATGAGCGCGCAGGCATGGAACGACAACGGCGCGGGAGACGAGATCCACGGAGAATCGGGCGACGACTTCATCTACGGCATGACCGGCAATGACGTCCTCTTCGGTGACGGTCAGGACGACGATCTCATCGGCGGCTGGGGCCACGACTGGATCTCCGGCGGTACGGGGCAGGATGGCGTGCTCGGCGACGACGGGCGGATCCTCACGAGCCGCAACGGCCAGACCGAAGCACTCATCGGCCTGACGACCCCGACGGTGCAGACGGCCATCAGCACCCCGGGCAACATGCAGCAGGCCACCATCAATGTCACGGGAGCGCTGAAGAAGGCGGTCGATCTGACGCCCTTCAATCCGGTCGCGGGTGGCCATGAGCTGTCGGATCCGGAGCATGCCGATGACATCATTTATGGCGGCCTCGGAGACGATTTCCTGCACGGTGGTGCAGGCGACGATGCGATGTCGGGCGCCGAGGCACTGCCCGAGTACTACGCGAAGCCGTTCAATCCGGGCAATGTACTGCGTTACAGCGAGGTCACCGGCGAATTCGCCGAGTACGACGAGTTCGAGCCGCGCCTCCGGATTGTTTATGGAGCCGATGCGCCTGACGGCTATGCGCCGGGAGCGCAGTTCCTGCTCAATTTTGATCAAACCGAGGGCGAGAACCAGGTAAGTGCCACCTACGGTACGGTCCAGAGCGACGGTAACGATGTGCTCTTTGGTGATCTGGGTAATGACTGGCTGGTCGGCGGTACCGGACGTGACAACCTGTATGGTGGCTGGGGTGACGATCTGCTCAATGCGGACGACGACCACAGCACCAATGGCGGTTTGAACGACGCACCGGACACGCATCCGAGTTACGAAGACCGTGCCTACGGCGGTGCAGGCCGTGACCGGTTGATCGCGAACACGGGTGGCGACCGCCTGATCGACTGGGCGGGCGAGTTCAACAGCTATATCGTGCCTTTTGCTCCGTTTGGCAATGCAACGGTTTCCCGTGCGTTGCAGCCGCAGATTGCCGAATTCCTGTATGCGCTTTCCGCGTCCGACGGGGCGGACCTTACCCGCGGTGGCGATTCCGCCCGCAATGGCGAACCGTTTGGCGAGCTGGGCATGGTGCGCCAGCAGGACTTCGCCTGGCAGGACCAGACCGGTGCGCCGGACGATCCCCAGCCCGGGAATATTCCCGGCGGCAAGCGCGATGTGCTTCGCTCGGCGAGCTTTGATGATCCCGCGGTGACCGGATTCTTCGCCGACAGTGGAGTGTGGGAAGCCAGCGGTGGGGAACTCAAGGTTTCGGCGGCATCAATCGGCGGGGATGCTGTATCCGTCTTCGCGGTGGGGGAGCAGTTACCGGGTTACTTCGAGATCCAGTCCTCGATCAAAATGGAAAAGGCAACCGGCGGATGGAAGGCAAACTCTTACGTCATCTTCGACTACCAGAACGAAAACGACTTCAAGTTTGCAGGCATCGACGGCTCGACCAACAAACTGGTGGTCGGGCACCGCGATGATACCGGCTGGCATGTCGACAGGCAGGGTGTCGTTAACGGCGGGGTGAAGGCTGGCAAAGCCTACAACATGCTGGTGGCGATCAACGGTGTGAACGTGACTCTGGTTGTCGATAACAAGACGGTATTCCAGCACACCTATGCGGCCCGCGTCATTGATGGCTATGCCTATGGCCTCAACTACGGCTACGTGGGCGTCGGCTCCGACAATGCCCGCGGTAGTTTCGACAATATCCGTGTGCAGGTTCTGCCACCGGATGTGACGTTCTCGAATAGCGAAAACTTCAGCGACGGTGTTGCGGATTTGTTTGCCCCCAGTACCAGCGGCGCCTGGGCCGTGAGCGGCGGGCGTTACAACGTCGATCCGGGAAGCAGCCTCGGTTTGAGCCTGCTCGATCTCGGCCCCGAAAATCTTGGCTTCAACTCCTATCTCGAGCTGAGCGCCAAGGTCAATACGCAGGACCGGGCCGGTTTCGTGTTTGACCGCTACGGCGACGACAGCTTCAAGTTCGTGGCGATCGATGCTGACAGCGACAAGCTCATCATCGGGCATTACACGAAGAAGAGTGGATGGGCGGAAGATGCTGTTGTCGGCACTGCGATCAATGCGGGACAGGACTATACGCTGGGCATCACCCTGAAGGGCACGACAGTCAATGCGACGCTGAGCACCGGCAACGGAAAATTCCAGGCCATGGCCGGCAACGTGTTCAATGCGGCAACCGTCGACGGCAACTTTGGCCTGATGGCGACAGGCGGAGCTGCAAGCTTTGATGATGTGGGCGTGAAGACCGACGACGGCGCGTTCATCGAAACTGAGGGCAGTGCGATGGTCGATGCGATGACCGATGCGCCTCTGTTCACTGATGACGCCCCGGTGCTGACGCAGTCAGCCCTGGACGAAATTGCCTCGGTGGTCATGGCTCAATGGACTGCGGCACTCGGCAGCGGTGATCCCCGTCTCGCGGCGCTGGGCGACCTGCGCTTCAATATTGCCAATCTGGTTGGCAACCAGCTGGGCTACACCGAAGGCAATACGATTTCAATTGATGCCGATGCCGCGGGTCATGGCTGGTTTGTTGATTCTTCACCGACGTCCAGCGAGGAGTTCCAGGTTCTCAATGACAGCGCGGAGCTGCGTGCGCGACTGGATTCGGCGGCTTATGCGCATATGGACCTGGTGACTGTGCTGGCGCATGAAATTGGTCATGCGCTCGGATTCACTCATGCGGATGCGGCGGCTCATCCGGTCATGGCGGAGGACTTGGAGCCGGGAGTTCGTTATCTGCTTGATGTGCTGAATATTGACGGCGATCCGGATAAGCCGGTCAGCGACAGTATGCTGATGGAGATGGCGCGCAGGGCGGCAATGCTCGAAGCAGAAGCGCAAACCCGGCAGGGGATGCCCCGGTACCAGTTTGATATCAATCATTCCGGAGATGGTTCTGATGGGGCAATCGACTGGCAGTCGGGCGGATCTGACGGCTGGAACACCGGATACTCGCCATTCGCATCGGGCAAGACAGGCAAGACCGGAACGGCCTGGGGCAATTTCTCCGACTTCCTGTTCAAGCCTTTCAGCAGCAATGATGTGGTGAATCCGGAGCGAACCACCAGCCTGGATGATGCTTTTGTCACATCAAAGTCTGAGTCCGCGCGCAAGGCTGCCAAGGACGGGAAGGGGATCTGATCCGCTTTGATACTGCCGCACCGGGCGTTGGCGCCCGGTGCGGCACATGAGCGGTTTTCTCGGGACTGAAATGCCAGCTCAGTCGAACACGGAGCCGCGGTTCAGGATGGCCGCGGGATCCAGACTGGCCTTGTGCTGCCGCAGTGCTTCATAGGTGTTTTCACCAAAACAGCGCCGGTAGATGTCCGGGGAGCATGGCAGTTCGCTCTGCACATAACGCCGGTAATGCGTGGTTCCCGTCGCGAGTGCCGTGAAATCACGGTCGAAGGCGTTTAACGCTTCGATGCCGTTCGGGCTGTTGTCAACGAGCCAGCCCCAGGCCCCGGTTGCTGTGAACGGGTGCGCGTAAGGATATACCAGTGGTGCAATCCGGCCGCGCGGCCGTATCGGATAGCGATACCGCTCCTGAAACCGAAGCGTTGATGCGTGCCGTTGTTCCAGTGCGGTCAGTGCATGGTGTGCTTGGTCAAGGCGCTCGTCAGGTGTAAACAGCGTGAACCAGAACAGCCGCTCGCTGTTTGCCGTTTCGAATTCTGGCGGTATTCGCGGATTCACGAGTTCCGGTGCCTGCAATGAGGTCCCGGCCGGATAGGGCGGCAGTGTTTTGCTGCCGTCGCGCGCGACAATTGCGAGGCGGGCATCAACCAGCACACCGAGTTGTCCCATGGCGCCGAACAGCCACGGAAACAGCGCATCGGACGGCGTCACCGTGTGCAGCCTGCCGCGGCCGTCAACAAATTGCAAAGAAATAACGTTGTCCCAGAATCCGCCATGCACCGCGGAGCGCGGGCCAAAACCGCCGGCCGCCATGTAACCTCCAACTGTCGGCCCCGGATATCCATCGTTGATTACCGGAACATCATAGCCATATTGATGCAGCATGTGCTGGAGGATCCAAAGCACCACTCCACTGCCCGCTGTTACCGAGCCGGGTGCTTCGAAGCGCACCTGTCGAAGATTCCGGGTTGAGACGAGGAGTTCTTTTTCACGCGGAAGACTGGAGCCGTTAAGTGAGTGACCTTGGGCGCGGATTCTCAGGGGGATGCCGTGTGTGGCGGCCAGGTGCACGACACGTGTCAGGGTTTCTGCGCTGCGTGGCGCCACTTCGAAACAGTGCCTGCCTGGAGCGTGCAAGCGGGAAAAGTCCGTGATATCCGGCTTGGCCAAACGCGGACGAAACTCCGCGAACAGGTCATGCAGTGAAGCCGGCTGTTTGATGATCAAATGCCCTCAAGCTCGTAGTACATGGTCAGAAAGTCCCTGCCATCGCGGCCCAGTCCACCTGAAAGGTGGCCAAAAGGGCATGCGCCGACCTGTCCGGGCAAGATCTGCTCAGGCATGCCGGGAATGTCATAACGCTGCCACAGGGTGGTGAGCACGGGCGCTATGTCGAAAACCTGCAGGCCGGCTTTGTAAAAATTGATGTCGAAGGATTTTCTCGGGTTGCCTTCTTCCGATGCTTCGACATAGACAAAACTGTCGTTGCCTATTCTTTGCGATGCAAGAGACATGATCTGTCGCGTTGCCTGCAACGAAGGACTGTTGTTACGGCTTTCATACAATGCATCGAGGCGCTGGTTGACCCCCTTGATTGTCAGCCTCGGGTGGCAAACATAGCGTGCGATCGCAGCGCGTGTGGGATCACGGGTGTCCCACTTGAATCCCAGAAACAGCAGCGCGGGACTGTTGTCGGTCTCCGGGCGCTGGCGCAGCTGATCCCAGAATTCAAGATAAACCTTGTACATGCCGCCCTCAGTGCTGCCTTCATAGCCGAAACCGACTGTATTGGCTGCAGGTAACGATTCTGAAAACAAGTCAAGATGTACTGACGGCATGCCGATCCGGCGGCAAATGCCAATCAGAGAATCCGGTTCTGCCAGCTTGCTGCGCACACCCAGAATCATTCGATCAGTGAGCGCGCTGCCTGCCGTGAATTTGATCGATTTCTCGAAACCGAATCCGACATCAAGACTCCTGACCAACTGCAGCAGCGGGCGTGCTGCGACCGGGGCATCATCATCGCCGGGGTTATAACGAAGCTGTCCGGAGGGCGTGGCATTTGCGCTGTCGGGCAGGGCTTCACGTTCGTCAATGAACTGTCGCAGACTCTGCGCCAGTTGTTTGGCGAGGGAGGGGCTGAGGACGATGCGCCGATCCAGCGTCGCCTGCTTCTCGGTATCAGTGAACGGCAGCTTGCGGGTACCGAAGAGCAGCATGGTTTCTTCACGTGAACTCAGTACCTGGCAAATGTCGGCTCGTACGGGGGCTAGCCCGGGATCCACCCAGCGAAGGGTCGGTGATTCGAGTGGTTCCTCAGGTGGACTCATGGAAAGGGGGCACTCCAAGGGGTGGTGGAAGTGGGGAGGGCGAGAGGCTAAAATATACTATAACTATTTGATTATTATAATATTTTTATAAAAACAGCTCTTCCGTCGATACGGGGATGTTGATTCAACCGGTTCATGTTTCAGGCAGCAATAATGCTTTTGCTGCCAGGTTCTGCAATATTTTTTTCAGGGCCGAATCCAGCAATGCGCGCATTTCTGCGGGGTCGGTAACAAAGGTACTGTCGCTCTCGCGGCGCAACTGGTGACCGCCATCGACGAGAAATTTCAGCACGGTCTCCGCAAGTTGCGGCAGCTCCCTGCTGCCGTCAAGGTGCCGCAAAACACTGCAATGCAATTCGTCGAGCTTTACGGTTTCGCCACGCAAATTGGTCACACGCGTGCCTTGTGTGGCCTGCAACCTCGCGCTGGGCGTGGTGGACGGTTTTTGTGTGACCTCACCTGCAAACGGATCCGGGGATACGCGCCATTCGACCACCCCGGCAGCCATGCAAGTCAGCATTTCGTTGGCGACGAAACTCTCGTCGATGGTCCCGGACTCTGTACAAAGTGGATAGAGGTCGCGGAAGGCAATCGATGACGGCCAGCGTTTCTGAAGCAGATTCAATGCGGTTCTGGTTGCCGGCGAGCGGCAGGTAATTCCGCGCCCTCCCGGCGTGCGGAAAGTTTGCTGCGCCGGCTCACTGCCGGCTTCCCCGGCCTCCGGCTGGGCGATCGCCTGGGAAGCGAGCCAAAGGTCCCGAACCAGCGCCGGACCCAGCTGGCGATTCAGGCGAACCGCGCTGTGGCATATCAGCGTTTGGCGGAAATAGCGGCAGCGCACGAAATCCATGTACTGCTCCATCTGCAGAATGTCGTGCGCGCCAAGGTCGTGCAGGGTTTTTGCGACATCCGGAGAAAAATTGGTCGATACCATGGTCGAAAAATCAGCCTCACCCAGATACTGCAGTCCGCTGACCCCCAGCCGTCGCGCGAATTCGTGAAAGTAAACCGGGTGGTTGTTTTCCTCGAGGTGGTCGTGGTGCAGGTAGTAATCGTCACTGCGAGTCAGCACATCGAGTTCGTCCTGTAGCAGCTTGCGGTATGGATCATCGGTTCCGGGAGTCGATTTTGCGACGAACTCGACCAGGGACTTGGCTTGCGACAGGCGTGCGGCAGGTTCATCAAACTGCATGCCGCGGTAGAGCATCATGTCGCGGACGATGCCGCGGATATGCCATCCGGGAAAGGTGTTGTAACTGACATAAGCAACGCCTTTGCTGCTGAGGTGCCGTTTGCACAGATCGAGCATGCGGTCCTGGACCGCGGGAGGCACCCATGAATAGACTCCGTGACTGATGATGTAGTCGAAGGTGCCGAGATCCGCGGTAACCTGCATTATGTCGAGATGCTTCAGCTCGATGTTTCGAATGTTGAGCGCATCCACGATTTTCCAGCCTTCCGCAATCTGGCGAGACGATGCGTCAATGCCGACGAAGTGTGCGCCGGGATATTTTTGCGCCATCGAAATGAGATTTCCTCCCATCGCGCACCCTAGTTCAAGCACGCGACAGTTTTCGGGCGGCGGGGTCTCGAGTCCAAACAGCCTTGCTACAGCTGCCAGCCGGTCAGGGTGTGACTGTGGAAAGGGGTGGCTGCTGTAAGGAATGGCGTCGTATGCGGTCGGTTTTTGAGCCATGTCGTTATTCCCGAATATGGATTTTCAGCTAACCGGTGCGGATTCAGGGAAGTAGTGTAGCCAATTCGAGGTTGACCCGCTAAAGGCTTCAAAGGGTGATTCCAGGGTGATTTTTCTGTCCCGCAGCAGATTCCCCATCTCCCGGGCGCAAGCTGTTTTTTCGTGCACGTTGCCGACGGCGTGCGCATGCGCTAGATTCAGTCCGGTCCATCGCAGGCTGGCAACAGCAAACTTTCATCAAGCAGGAGTTCAAATGGTCCAAAAAATCCGTCTGATAGTTCCGGAGGCACCGTCACCGCAGGCCGTGGCCGCTACCGAAACCCGAACTGTGGCCAAGGGCGGCATCCGCCTCGGCGTGCTCGACAACAGCAAGGGCAATGCCGATCACCTGTTGAAATTCATTGTCGACGGCGTCAAGGCGCTGCTGCCGGTGGCCTCGGTGGTTTCACTGCGCAAGGACAGTGTCAGCCTGCCGGCGCCCGGTGAAATTCTCGACCGGCTTGCCGCCGAATCGGATTACGTCATCACCGCAATGGCCGATTGAGGGTCGTGCACGTCGTGGAGTGTCCACGACATGGCGAACCTCCGCAAACGCGGCCTGACGACCGCAGTGATCTGTTCCGATCCTTTCCTCAAGCTGGGACAGGCCCAGGCCCGCGTGTTCGGTGTACCTGATCTGCCGTTGTTGGTGATCCAGCATCCGCTGGGCGGCCAGTCGATCGAGGGTGTCAAGGCGCGCGCCGATCAGGCGGTGCCGCAATTCGTGAAACTGCTGAAGGAGAAATCGCAATGAGCGAGCTCGCGCAACTGCTGCAGGCGCCGGGCGCCAGCATCGAAGCCGACGGCGATCTCGATGCGGTCAACACGCTGGTGATGGAGAAGGGTTGGGGCGACGGCCTTCCGGTGGTGCCGCCGACCGAGGCCCGCGTCGCGGCGATGCTCGAATATTGCGACCGGCCATGGGACCAGCCGGTGGCAAAAATTCCGCCGCGCTGGGGAGAGGCGACGCCACTGCGGCTGGCCGCCAACGCAGTGATGGCCGGCTGCGAACCGCGCCATTTTCCGCTCTACCTGCTGGCGATCGAGGCGATGTGCGAGGAGCCGCTGAACCTCTACGGTGTCCAGGCGACGACGCATCTTTGCGCGCCGCTGGTGATCGTCAACGGGCCGGTGGCGAAGGAACTCGGCATCAACTCCGGGCACAACGCTTTCGGCCCCGGCAACAGGGCAAATGCGACGATCGGCCGTGCGATCCGGCTGGCGCTGCTCAACATCGGCGGTGCGATCCCTGCGCTGGGCGACATGTCGACCTTTGGTTCGCCTGCCAAATACAGCTATCTGGTCGCCGAGAACGAGGACGAGAACCCCTGGGATCCGCTGCACGTGGAGCGCGGCCTGCCGCGGGAGGCGAGCGCGGTGACGGTGATCGGCGCCGAGTGCCCGCACAACGTCAATGACCACGAAAGCCTCGACGGCGAAGGCCTGCTGACGACCATCGCCGGCACCATGGCTGTTTCCGGCTCCAACGACATCTACTACAAGGCGCAGCCGCTGGTGATCATGGGCCCCGAGCATGCGCGGACGATTGCGGCCTCGTATTCGAAGCAGGAGGCCAAGCGGTTCCTGCAGCAGCATGCGACGCTGCCGGTGGCCAAGCTGTCGCGCGACAACATCGAGCGCCGGGTGAAGATCACCTGGAAGGAGCGCCTGCCGGATCCGAAGCCTGACGACGTGCTCTACGCGGTGCAGCGGCCGGAGGACCTGCTGATCGCGGTGATCGGCGGCGCAGGCAAGCATTCTGCGGTCGTACCGACTTTCGGCGCGACCCTGCCTGTGACCCGCGCGCTGAAAACCAAAGATGGCCGGCTGGCGAAATCGGTGGAGGATTTCCGGCAGCGCTGATGGCGGGCTGCTTGCGGCGGCTTTCCCGCCGTGATGGCCGGGAAGCTTTGATCGAGGTGCACTCCAGCTTTGGCGCGGCGCTTCCCCGGTGCCGTGCTGAAGCGGGAGGCGTTTGCCGTGGATACGCGTGCCGCGCCAAAAATGCAACACGCGGCAGCCAGTCGAAGATGTCAAAATATTGTTTAAAAACAATTGGTTATATATAATACCTTGCCCGTTTGGCGGGGCCTGTAGCGGCCCCTGCAGCTTGGCGCCTTGACTTTGCCGGTGGTACGGCGGTTTCATGGATGTCCTGCGGCATTCCCGCCCGATCGGGCCCTTTCCATATGTCAGTTATGCAGCGCGTCAGGCGAGGTGTCTTTGTCACCCTTCTGTTCGGAGCGGTGGCCTTGCCTGCGCATGCGGCCGAGCCGCTGACCCTGTTCCTGCTGAAGATGCTGCGCGACCAGATCGCGACCTCGGTCATCGAGTCTGCCGTGAATTCGGCTACACAGCCGGCAGCAAGCGCCCCGGTGGTCGCGCCGGCCCTGGTCGGGGTGTACGGTGTCGATGAAGCGCAGCTGCGCGGGCTGATCGACAGCGGCTTCGTCCATCTGTCGTCGAAGCAGAGGGACGAGGTCTATGCCAGTCTGACTCGCATGCTGGCCGATCCCAAAAATGCCCTCGCCCGTCCGCTGATCATCGAGCAGCTTGCGCAGAGGGCGTCAGCGGTGCGCAGCGCGCATGAGCAGCTTGCGCTGCTCAGCAACGCGCAGAAACGTGCCATTGTTGCCGACGCGCGCGCCGAGTACGAGCGCCTGCAACCGGAAGAGCGCGACCAGCTGCTTCAGCTGCTGCGGTCCGGAGTGGCGCCGATCCCGCGCGACCTCAACGACCAGATGCTGGCGGCGTTCATGGCTCCCGAACTGCCGCAGGGAAGGTGACGGGGCGGTATCAGCTTGCCGAGCCGCCGGCGGACTTGAGGGCCGGCTGGTTGCCGCGCTGCAGACGACCGTCGGCACGCGCGATGTCCCCGGAGATTTCGCCGCCTTCCTCGATCTTGATCTTGCCGTAGCGGATCTTTCCCGACACGCGGCCGCTGGAGTGGATGATCAGCTGATCGCGCGCCGTGAGTTCGCCTGAGAAGCAGCCGTGGATTTCAGCGATGTCGATGCTGACGGTGCCGTTGAACACGCCGTTTTCGGCGATCTGCACCACGCGGCTGTCCATCGAGGCTTCGACAGTGCCCTCAACGACCAGCGTGTCGCAGTCGGTGATCTCGACGCCCTTGAGCTTGATGTCGGGCCCGACGATCAGCTTGCTGCCGCTGCCCGATTTG
>FWPV01002918.1_pt1 | contig 19367 bp, 26 predicted proteins | sample 2228371 | NCBI WGS metagenome assembly FWPV01 (sample SAMEA103939776, study PRJEB20133) | metagenome
CGGCCACCGTCGAGGCGGTCAAGGGCAAGGTGCTGGAAGTCTGCAAGCGCCTGCCGGTCTACGCCTGAGATGGTCCAAGGCAGGACGCGATGGGACGGGACGCCGGGGCTGCGCCTTGTGGCCGCGGGTCTGGCGGGGATCCTCTGCATGGCATGCACACCGCAGCAGCGCTATGCCGGAGGGCAGTCCTACCAGCGTCATGCCTGCCAAAACATCCCGGATGAGGTGGATCGCACACGTTGCCTGGAGGCCGCGGGGACGACCCTCGAGGAATACCAGCGCAACAAGGAGGCCGTGGGGCGTTGATGGCAGGGCAATGGATGGAGGGCTTGGGTCATGAGATGCCCCTTTTGCGGCGCTGAAGACACCCGCGTGGCGGACTCCCGTCTGACGCAGGATGGCACGCAGGTCCGCCGTCGGCGGGAATGCCCCGCCTGTGGCGAGCGCTTCACCACCTTCGAGACCGCCGAGTTGCAGTTGCCGCGCATCATCAAGCGCGACGGCACGCGGGAGTTGTTCTCTGAGGACAAACTGCGGCGTGGCATGCTGCGGGCGCTGGAAAAGCGTCCGGTGCCCACCGAGCGGGTCGAGGAGGCCATCGCCCACATCGAGCGCGAACTGATGAAGCGCGGCGAGCGCGAGGTCGAGGCACGAGTGGTCGGCGAGATGGTCATGGAGGCCCTGCGCAGGCTCGACCAGGTCGCCTACATCCGCTTCGCCTCGGTCTACAAGAGCTTTGAGGACGTGGCGGCCTTCCGTGAGCTGATCGAACGCCTGCAGCAGGAGGCGCGGGGGCAGTGACCGGCAGGGGAGGCGCGGGATGCTGATCCTCGATCCACGGAGTCCTCCGCCCACCGGCTTCGCCCTGTTCAACCTGGGTTTCCGGCCCTTCTTTCTTGCCGCCGCCCTGTGGGCGGTGCTGGCCATGGCCCTGTGGGGCCTCGCCCTGGCCTATCCCTCCGCTGTGCCCCTGCTCTCCAATGCCTGGCATGGTCACGAGATGCTGTTCGGCTATGCGGTGGCGGTCATCGCGGGCTTCCTGCTGACCGCGGCGCGGAACTGGACCGGGGTGTGCACCCCGCAGGGGGTGTGGCTTGCCGCCATGCTCGCCCTGTGGGCCGCGCCCCGGCTGTTGCTGCCGCTTGCGCCGCCCGCCCTCCTGCCCGTGCTCGCTGCGGCGGATGTGGGGTTCGACCTGCTGCTGGCGGCGGTGCTCGCCCGCACCCTCTGGCGCAACCCCGCCAACCGCTTGATCTTCCCGCCTCTTCTGCTGGCCCTCGCGCTCGCCAACCTCGCCTGGTGGCTCGCCATGCTCGGCCTGTGGCCGGCGGGCCATGCCATGGGGCTCGCGCTGGGGCAGGGGACCGTGATCGGTGTGCTGCTGGTGATGGGCGTGCGCGTGGCGCCGTTCTTCATCGAGAAGCGCCTGAGCGTGCCGGTCACCTCCAGGGTGCCCGTGCGCACCTACCGGACGGGGGCGGTGCTGTATGCCCTGCTGGTACTTGCCGGGCTGTTCGGGGTGCCATGGCTTGAGGCCGGACTCGCGGCGGCGCTCGGCCTGCTCGCGGCCTGGGTGCTTTGGCGCTGGCATGTCCCGGGCCTGTGGCGCGAGCCGCTGCTGTGGATCCTTTGGCTGGCGGGGGCCTGGCTGGTCCTCGGCCTGTTGCTGGTCGCCATCGGCCAGGCGGCGGGCCTCGCCGGACTTGCCGGTGCGGCCCGTCATGCCCTGCTCGCCGGCGGGCTGGGGCTGGCGACGATCGGCATGATGGCGCGGGTGACCCTCGGCCACACCGGGCGGGCCGTCTACCCGGCCCCGCGCGGAACGCTGCCGGCCTTCCTGCTCGTGCTTGCCGGCGCCTTGCTTCGGGTGTTGGCGCCCGTGGTTGACCCTGCCGCCCTCGCCTGGGCCGCGCCGCTCGCGGCCATGCTCTGGGTTCTGGGCTTTGCCTTCTTTTTCGCCATCCACGCGCCGATGCTCCTCCGTCCGCGCGTCGACGGCAAGCCGGGATGATTGCGTGATTGCGATGACTGTGGATGATGTGCGCCATATGGCCCGCGCGCTGGAGCTGGCGCGGCGCGGGCTCTACACCACCCACCCCAACCCCCGTGTCGGCTGCGTGATCGTGCGCGATGGCAAGGTCGTCGGCGAGGGCTTCCATGCCCGTGCCGGCGAGCCGCATGCCGAGATCCATGCCCTGCGCATGGCCGGTGCGCACGCCCGTGGCGCGACCGCCTATGTCACCCTTGAACCCTGCTGCCATCACGGCCGCACCGGCCCCTGCTCGCATGCCCTGATCGAGGCCGGGGTGGCGCGCGTGGTGATGGCCATGCGCGATCCCAATCCCAAGGTGGCCGGGGGCGGGGAGGCCATGCTGCGCGCCGCCGGCATCGAGGTGCTCAGTGGGGTGTTGGAGGATGAGGCACGTGCGCTGAATCAGGGCTTCATCCAGCGCATGACCCAAGGTCGCCCCTTCGTGCGTCTCAAATGGGGGGGCTCGCTCGATGGCCGAACGGCCTTGGCCAATGGCGCCAGTCAGTGGATCACGGGGCCCGAGGCCCGGCGCGACGTCCAGTTCCAGCGAGCCCAGTCCTCCGCGGTGCTTTCCAGTGCGGAAACGGTGATCCGCGATCAGGCGCGTTTGAATGTGCGTTTAAGCGCCGATGAACTGGGCATGGAAGGGCCGGTGCGCCAGCCGGTGCGGGTGATCCTGGATCGAACATTACGCATGACTCCGCAGAGTGGTGTGTTTCTCCCCCTCTCCCCCGACCCCTCTCCCTCCAGGGGCGAGGGGGGCGCCGATTCAGCGGTCGGCCCGCTGTGGATCTACACCGCAAGCCAGGATCAGGTCCGCCGCCAAGCCCTGGAGCAGGCCGGTGCCGTGGTGCTGGATGCCCCGCTCTCGCTCCCCTCCCCCTTGGCGGGGGAGGGGCAGGGGGAGAGGGGGTTAGACCTTGACAGTATCCTCCACGACCTCGCCCGCCGCGAGATCAACGAGGTCTGGGTCGAGGCCGGGGCGCGTCTCGGCGGGGCACTGCTCGCCGCGGGCCTTGTCGATGAGCTGATCCTCTATCTTGCGCCCACGCTCCTTGGGCATAGCGCCCAGCCCTTGGCGGTCCTGCCGGAACTTGCGCGCCTGGATCAGGCTCGGCGCTGGCACTGGCAGGATGTGCGCCGGGTGGGGGGCGACCTGCGCCTGATCCTCCACCCTTCGGTCTGAGCGGTTTGCCTGGTCGGGGGCGTTTGGTGATAAGTTTCCCTGATCGCTGATTGCAGACCGATGGAGTGTCCGATGCTGGAACCCCTCAAGACCACCCTTGATTTTGCCATCATCGGCCTGCTTGGCCTGATGAGCGTGATGATGCTGGCGATGGCGATCGAGCGCTGGAGCTATTACCGGCGGGTCGATCTGGCCGGCTTCACCCATCCGGACACGCTCAACATCGCGCTGACCCGCAACCTGACCTGGATCTACACGGTCGGCGCGAATGCCCCCTACGTCGGCCTGCTCGGCACCGTGTTTGGCATCCTCATCACCTTCTACGAGATGGGGCAGGGCGGCCAGGTGGACGTGAACCACATCATGCTCGGCCTCGCGCTGGCACTGAAGGCGACCGCGGCGGGACTGGTGGTCGCCATCCCATCGATCATGATCTACAACGGCCTGACCCGGCGCGTCGACGTGCTGATGGGGCAATGGCGGGCGCTCAAGGGCCTGTGAGATGAAGCGCTTCGACCAGATCAATGTCATCCCCTTCATCGACATCATGCTGGTGCTCCTGGCCATCGTCCTCACCACCGCCACCTTCGTCGCCCAGGGGCGCATCCCGCTGCAATTGCCGGAGGCCGAGCACGCCGCCCAGCCCGCCAGCGAGAAGCCGATGGAGATCAGCATCGATGAGGCGCGCAAGGTCTATCTCGGCGGCACGCCGGTGCACCTGATCGAGCTGGATACGCAGCTCGCCCATGCCGCGCGCGAGCAGGCCATCCTCCTGCGCGTGGACGCCGGTGTGCCCTTCAGCGACTTCGTCCAGGTACTCGACCTGCTGCAGAAATACCATCTTGAGCGGGTGAGCATCGTCACGGTGCGTAAGGGGTGAGGACGACAGAGGGACGAGCGCGCCCGGCCTGGATCGCCTCGCTGGCCATCCACGGGGTGCTGGTCGCCGCCGTGGCCTGGTGGCTGGCGGAGCGTTCCGGTCCTGCCTTCGTGCCGGCCACGCCGGTGCCGCTCCAGCTTGCGATGTTCCCGGCCCCCGCGCCGGTCGAGCCGCCGGTCCCGGCCGAGCCGACACCCGTGCAGGAGGCTTCCCCGCCGCCTGCGCTGCCCGAACCTGCGCCCGCAGCCCCCCCCGTCGAGCCTCCGGCGCCTAAGCCGGTCCCGGTGCAGCCCAGACCGGCCAAGGCCGCGCCCCCCAAGCCTGCCGCGTCAGCCGTCGAGCCAGTCCGGGCTCAGCCGGTCGAGTCCGCACCCGCTGCCGAGGTTCCCGTCGCCATTCAGTCACCTGCCCCCGCGCCCGTCGTGCCGCCCCCGGCAGCGCAGCCGGTGACACCCGCGCCCGATCCTGCACTGGAGGACGGTTACCGCACCCGCATTCGCCAGGCTGTGGACGAGCACAAGCACTATCCGCGCATGGCACGGCGTTTGGAGCTTGAGGGGCGGGTGGTGGTGGCCTTCACTGTGGAGGCGGATGGCCGGCTGGCCGGGGTGCGGGTGGTAGAGAGTTCAGGCAGCGAACTGCTCGACGAGGCGGCGCTCGAGGCCGTGCGTCAGGCCGCCCCGTTCCCGCCCTTCCCGGACGGGGTCGAGCGCCGGCAGTGGGACTTCACCCTGCCGTTGTCGTTCTCGCTCGATTCGTAGCCCGCGGGCGCATTCCCTAACCAATCGTGGATCATGGCTGGCGCAGGCCGCAGCGGCGCCGGGCCTGAAGAGCGCCGATCAGGTGCGCGAACAGCAGCATGGGCAACAGGAAGCCCGCGAGCAGATGGATGCCAAGGGCGATCTGCCCGGCAAGCTCGTCACCCGCGTAGTACAGCATAAGGCCGCTGGCGACCAGCAGGCCGAAGGCCACTAGCAGCAGGATGGCGGAGAAGACGTTCTCCCGCCTAACCCAGCCTGCGCGCATGTGCACGGTCCAGAGTGCGCCGAGCAGCATCAGGGTGGTGAAGAAGCTCGCGGCATGGAGGGCGGCGGCCCAGGTGCGTTGATGACCCAGTGACCACAAGCCGAGCTCCAGGCCGAGCCGGGTATCGAGTGCGTTGGGCACGAGCGCAAGGCCGCTGGCGAACAGCAGGGTGAGGGTGGCGAAAAGGATGCGGACGAAGCCCGTCGGATAACCGTTCACATGAATCTCCGGAGACGATGTAGGAGCGGTGCCCCCCCCCGCGATGGGGCAGGGGTCATCGGCCCGGGGGCGGGCCTCCTACGCTTTGCCTGTAGGAGCGGTGCCCCCGCCGCGATGGGGCAGGGGTCATCGGCCCGAGGGCGGGCCTCCTACGCTGTGCCTGTAGGAGCGGCGCCCCCGCCGCGATGGGACAGGGGTCATCGGCCCGAGGGCGGGCCTCCCACGTCAGGGGCACTGGCCTCGCCGCGATGGATTCTATCAGTGTTCCCTGCCGTCCTCTCCCGCAACGATCAGCCGGCCGCCGAGCTTGGCGATGCGCGCGCCCCGCTCATGGTCCGGCGCCAGCGCCGCAACCTTGGTCAACGCGTCCGCCCGCCAGGCCTCGCCAGCCATGACCGTCCACGCCCTCGGGCAGGCGTTGAAATGCGGGCAAGCCGCGCCGTCGCAGCCGGCGGGCGTGACGATGCAGGACGGGAACCTCGCCTGGTCCTCGAGCGACAGGCCGACCGCGGAGGTCGCCATCGCCGTGTTGCGGAATGAACCGAGGGCGCTGATCGCGCCGCTCGCCTCGCGTACCGCGATCGGCACGGGATCGGGGCCGAACAGGCGCAAATCGCCGCCGGCGTTGACCACGCCGCGGGTCACGCCGTGGGCCAGCAGGGCATGCACGGCGGCATCCACGGCAAAGCCCTTGGCAATGCCGTCGAGGGTCAGAACGACCGGGCGCTTGAGCCGCACGCGCAGGCGCGGCAACAGCTCGAGGGCCTCCCAGCCCTCGCTGTCCAGGTCGTGGAAGCCGTGATCCGGCAGGCGCCCGTCGCGCACCAGGCGCCCGCCGACGGTGAAGTCGAACAGCCCCTGGCTGTCGCGCGCCACGTGGCGCGCGAGCAGGAGCACGCGGAAGGTGGAGGGATTGACCGCGACCGGTTTGCGCCAGGCGTGCAGGTTGATCCGGGAGAGGTCGCTGTCCGGGTCGAAGAAGCTCATCTGCCGCTGCACTTCGTCGATGGCCGAAAAGGCCGCCTCGATCCCGGTTTCGGCCAACACGGCCGGGGCGCGGGCATGGATCTCGACGAAGGTGCCGAGCAGCGGCCGCATCCGGCGGATGGCTGGGGCGGGCATGGCGGGCTCAGCGTGCGGACAGGGCGACCTGCTGCAGGACGAGCAGGCGCTTGACGCCGTTCATCACGTTGCGGCAGGAGAGGGTGGCGCCGCTGATGTTCGGCACGTCCTTGTCCAGCTTGAACGGGTCGGCCAGGGTCTTGCCTTCCAGCGTCTTGCGCCAGCTGGCCTCGCGGATCTCATCGCCGTGGGTTTCCTTGAAGACCATCACCTCCACGCCCTTCACCTTGCCCTCCGGCAGCAGTCCCGCGGCATAGGTGATGAACTCGTGCTTGCCGACCACGTTGTCGACGATGAACCAGCCGATCAGCTGGCCGTTTTTCTCCGCGCGCCAGACGTCCTGCTTTTCCCAGCGCTGCTTGACGCCGGCCCGATCCTCGATCGCCTCGCGCTGCTCCTCGGAAAGCAGAACCGGCGCGGCGACGAAGCGGTCGGCCTCGGGGAAGATCGCCTTTTGCGCCTGCTCGATGCTCAGGTACTCGGTGGCGTGCGCCGGGCCGACCACCAGGGCCGCCGCGGGAATGATGAGGAGGGGGGCAAAGTCACGCATGGGGACCTCAGAAGTTGTAGCCGATCTTCAGGCGGACCTCGTATTTCTCGTGGTCGGCCAGGTGCTGTCCGGTGCTGTTGTCGTTGCTCTCGTCGGAGCCGGCGAGCTGGGGTGCCCAGGTGAGGGTGGCCCACCAGTCCTTGCCGCCGTAGTGGAGGCTCGGCCCGCCAAACACATCCCAGTGGTCGAACTCCCAGGAGCCATTGCCCGGGTTGAGTACCTCCGCATCAATCCAGCCTTCCGCGCCGACAAACCAGTTGGGGGCGAAGCGGTAGGCCACGCCGGTCCGGAAGCGGGGGGCGACGGCATATTCCGTCTTGCCGTCCCCCTCGGGCTTCCAGGATTCCGCTTCGATCTCGATGTTGCTCAGCCATTGCAGCTGGCCGTCCATGTAGGGCTTCTGGAAGATGACCTTGCCTTCCAGTTCGAAGCCGGTGCCCTTTTCACCGGTGATGCTGTCCACGCTGTCGTAGGTGAACTCGCCATAGAGGGCGACGCCCAGGTCGTCCTTGTAGGGGGAGAGCAGCATCTTCTTCACCTCGGCCGAGATGCCGGAGAACTGGGTCTTGTTGACCTTGAGGTCCGCGAACTCACCATTGTCGATCGGCCCCGCACAGCCGGTGGGGCCGCAGTCAACGTCATGGCGGTAGCCATTCAGGTAGATGGCGCCGGACAGGCGGTCGGTGAAGCCGTACTCGTATTCGGCCCGGATCGTTTGCGCGGCATAGCTGCCGCGACGCTTGTCGCCATGGTGGGTGATCCACAGGTAGGCCTCGGCCGCACCCTTGGGCAGGGTCTCGGCACCAGCGGTGTAGCCAAGCAGGTTTTCGTCGGCCAGCACCGGGGTGGCCAGCATGAGGGAGGCGAAGGTCGCGGTGGCGAGTCTGGTGCGGGAGTTCATGGGGTTCAATCCGTTTCTGTCAATGAGAACGATTCGCAATACTAATCATGTTATTGGTTGAGTCAAGCCCTCTTGCGCATCTCGGGCTAGAATGGCATCTCATTCTCGAGCGGAGGGAAGTCATGTTCACGGGCATCATCCAGGCGGTCGGCAGGGTGCAGTCCATGCGCGATGCGGGCGGCGACCGCCGCCTGGTCATCACGGCGGACGCGGGGTTCCTGCATGGTGTGCAGCTTGGTGACAGCATCGCCACGCAGGGCGTCTGTCTGACGGCGGTCGAACTCACCGCCACCAGCTTCGCCGCCGACGTGTCGGGAGAAACCTTGGCCCACAGCACCCTTGGCAGCTTGCGCAGTGGATCGGAGGTCAATCTTGAGAAGGCCCTGACCCTTTCCACCCCGCTCGGCGGCCACTTGGTCAGCGGTCATGTTGATGGGGTGGGGGAGGTCGAGGCGCGCTGGGAGGATGCCCGTTCGATCCGCTTCCGCCTGCGGGCGCCGGATGAACTCGCGCGCTACATTGCGGCCAAGGGCTCCATCACCGTGGATGGCATCAGCCTGACCGTGAACGCCATCGACGGCGCGCGCTTCGAGCTGAACCTGGTGCCGCATACCGTGGCCGTGACGACCGCCAAGGGCTGGCAACCGGGGGTGAAGGTGAACCTTGAGGTGGATGTCATCGCCCGCTACCTCGAACGGCTGCTCCAGGGCGGGAGTGCGGCCAAGGGGAGCGGGGGGGTGAGTGAGGAACTCTTGCTGCGCTGCGGTTTTGGGCAGCGTTAATACCGGCATCAATGATGGGTGACGGCATGCCCGGCTGTGATAAAGTTGCCCATCCCTTTCTTTGTCAGCGCATCCATGAACCTCAACAGCACCGAGGAAATTCTTGACGACCTCCGCGCCGGGCGCATGGTCATCATCATGGATGACGAAAACCGCGAGAACGAAGGCGATCTTTTGATGATCGCCGAGAAGGTGCGCCCCGAGGACATCAACTTCATGGCGCGCTACGGCCGCGGGCTGATCTGCCTGACCCTGACCCAGGAGCGCTGCGAGCGCCTGCGCCTGCCGCTCATGGTGAGCCGGGCCAACGAGTCGTTCGGCACCAATTTCACCGTCTCCATCGAGGCTGCCGAGGGCGTGACCACCGGCATCTCCGCTGCTGATCGCGCGCGCACCGTGCAGGCCGCGGTGGCGAAGGATGCGAAGCCGGAGGACCTGGTCCAGCCCGGCCATATCTTCCCGCTCATGGCCCGTCCGGGCGGCGTGCTGACCCGCGCCGGCCACACCGAGGCGGGCTGCGACCTCGCGCGGCTGGCAGGTTTTGAGCCGGCGGCGGTGATCGTCGAGATCCTCAACGAGGACGGCACCATGGCGCGCCGCCCGGACCTTGAGAAGTTTGCCGCCGAGCACGGCCTCAAGATCGGCACCATCGAAGATCTGATCCGCTACCGTCTCAAGCACGAGCACAGCGTCGAGCGGGTGGCCGAGGCGCCGTTCCCCACCCGCTTTGGCGAGTTCCGCCTGTTCGCCTACCAGGACCGGGTCGATGGACTCGTCCATCTGGCGCTGGTCAAGGGGCAGCCTCGGGCCGACGAGCCGGTCATGGTGCGGGTGCAGGTGCAGAACACCCTGTGTGATGTGCTGCACGGCGAGACCGGCTGCGGCTGGCCGCTGGATGACGCCCTGCGGCGCATTGCCGGGGCCGAGACCGGCGTGCTGGTGCTGCTGCGCCCGACCGAGGAGCCGCGCGAACTGGTGCGCCGCATCCGTATGCTGGGCCTGGGTGGCCGGGCCGAGGACCGTGTGGGGGAGGGCGCCTCGCACGAGCAGCGCACCTACGGCATCGGCGCGCAGATCCTGCTCGACCTCGGCGTGCGCAAGATGCGCGTGCTCTCGGCGCCCAAGCGTTTCCACGCCCTTGCAGGCTTCGGCCTGGAAGCGGTCGACTATGTTTCCGAGTAAGAGAACTACGATGAGCACCATTCGCACCATCGAGGGCGGCCTGAACATCGACGGCGGCCGCTTCGCCATCCTCGTCACCCGCTTCAACGCCTTCATCACTGAGTCCCTGCTGCAGGGGGCGCTGGACGGACTCAAGCGCCACGGCGTGAAGGACGAGGCGATCCACATCGTGCGCGTGCCGGGCGCCTACGAGCTGCCGCTGGTGGCGCAGAAGCTTGCGGCGACCGAGCGCTATGACGCCATCATTGCCCTAGGGGCGGTGATCCGCGGCTCTACCGCCCACTTCGACTACGTGGCGGGCGAGGCGGCCAAGGGCCTGGCCAGCGTCGGCCTGGACTTCGGCCTGCCGGTCATTTTCGGCGTGTTGACCACCGACACCATTGAGCAGGCGATCGAGCGCGCCGGCACCAAGGCCGGCAACAAGGGCTTCGAGGCCGCGATGACGGCGATCGAGATGGTGAACCTGCTCGACCAGATTGAGGCCTGACGAGGGGCAGGGCCTCCCGAGGGCCTGAACCGTAGGAGTGGCGCCCCCGCCGCGAACGGGCGTGGGGCATCGGCCCGAAGGCGGGCCCCCTGCGAAGCAAGGCCAAGCCCCCGGGCCCCTCTTGAGCTGAGGGCTTTGTGCTGCGTTTTCCCGGTTCCGCGCCGCGTTCAAGGCGCGTCCGTTCTTTGCAAGGTTTTATTGTGACTGACCAATCCACCTCTTCCCGTCCCCGCGTCCGTCCGGCCCCTCCGGGCATGGCGGCGCGCCGTCGTGCGCGGCGCAAGGCCGTGCAGGCGCTCTACCAGGCTCAGATCAACCCGACCACGGCCCTCGAGCTCGAGGCGCAGTTCATGGAGGAGCCGGACATCCTCAAGGCCGATCTGGAGCACTTCCGTCGCCTGCTGCAGGGGATTCTTGCGGCTCGGGCGGAACTGGACGCCCTGATCGCACCGCTGGTCAGCCGCCCGCTGGCGGAGGTCGACCCGATCGAACATGCCATCCTCTGGATCGGCACCTTCGAGCTGCGCGACTGCCCCGAGCTGCCCTACCGGGTGGTGATCAACGAGGCCATCGAGCTGGCCAAGATGTTCGGCGCCGAAGGCAGCCACGGCTTCGTCAATGGGGTGCTGGACAAACTGGTGCCACGGCTGCGCGCCGCCGAGTTTGCCGCGGCCACCAAGCCCTGAATCAGGGGCATTCGAGGGTGAGCGGGGTGGGCGGCTTCGGCCGCCCGCCCCACAGGGCGCGATTGAGGATCTTCAGCGCCAATGCCGGTGCCGGTGTGTCGGCGTAGGACTGCGGCAGGGCGAGCATGCAGGCCCTGATGCCTTCCTCGCGGCGCACTGCGGTGACCCTGAAGGTGGTTTCCCTCCAAGCGTTGATGCGCATCACTGGCAAGCCTCTGCGCGCCAGTTCGCCAATGGCATCCAGTTCGGCGCGTGCGCAGGACGAGAGCAGCCCTTGGGCCAGGGCACCGAGTCCGGGCATGATCTCGCGCGGGTTCACCCGCACCGCGGCGAAGAAGTCCTGCAGTTGCTGGAGGTCGCGTTCCGGCGGGCGTTCCCAGAGGAAGATCCGGCTGCAGAGCGCGTCGTTGCTGTCGCGGATGATGTATTCGGTGGTCGGCCGGCCGGCGACCTCCGGTCCCGCGCCGGCCTTTTCCAGGCCGAAGAACAGGCGCTCGCCACCGAAGAACACCCGCGTGGCATCGGTCAGCGTGCGCTCGCCCATGTCGACGAAATACACCCGGGGCGCCTCGAGATCGGCCAGGACATAGGTATAGTCGCTCTTCTCGCTCTGGCCGCGCGCCCAGCCTCCCTGCAAGGTGATCAGCGAGACCTTGCCCTTGCGGTCGACGTACTCCAGCACCGTGAAGGCCAGGGCATTCGGTGCGAGGGCGAGCAGCAGAACAAGGGCGAGGAATCTCGGCATGACAGGGCGTATGGGTGAGTTCGATCTGATTAAAGCCTATTTCCGGCGTCCAGCCCAAGGCGCCGGTCTGATTCTCGGGGTGGGGGACGACTGCGCCCTGCTCGAGCCATCCATCGGGATGCAGCTGGCCGTGACCACGGACACGATGGTCAGCGGCGTCCATTTCCTGCCCGATGACGATCCGCGCGATCTCGGCCACAAGCTCGTCGCCGTCAATGTCAGCGATCTTGCGGCCATGGGCGCCCGGCCGCGTTGGCTGTTCCTCAACCTCACCCTGCCGGCGGTCGACGACTGCTGGCTTGCGGCCTTCGCCGACGGCCTGTTCGCGCAGGCACAGCGGCACGGGGCCGTACTGGCGGGCGGCGACACGACCCGCGGTCCCCTCGCCTTCGGGCTGACCGCCATGGGCGAGCTGCCGGCAGGGCAGGCCCTGCGCCGGTCCGGGGCAAGGCCGGGCGACCTCGTCTGCGTCAGCGGGATTCCCGGCGAGGCCGCCGCCGGCCTTGCGCACCGCCTGGGTCAACACCTCCTGCCGGAGGGGCTGGCCGCGCAGGCCCTCGCCCGCCTGCATCGTCCCGAGCCGCGGGTCACGCTCGGCCTCGCCCTGCGGGGGGCGGCGACGAGCGCCATCGACATCTCCGACGGCCTGGCGCAGGATCTGGGGCACATCCTCGCCGCAAGCGGGGTGGGGGCCACCGTGGAGCTGGCCCGGCTGCCGTCCTCGCCGGTGCTCGAGGCTCTGCCACACGCCATGGCCTGGCGCCATCAACTGGCCGGAGGGGACGACTACGAGCTGCTGTTCACCCTCCCGCCGGAATACGCCGGTCGCATGGCCGATCTGCCCGGCCCGGTCACGGTGATTGGGCGCATCGACCCTGACCCGGGCCTGCGCCTGCTGGCCCCGGATGGTTCTCCCTTCCCACTTGCACACAAGGGCCATGACCACTTTGCCTGAGACCCACGTCCGCCAGGTCCTGCGCGATCCGGTGCTGCTTCTCGCCCACGGCCTCGGCAGCGGGCTTGTGCCCAGGGCCCCGGGCACCTTCGGCACCCTCGCGGCTCTGCTGCCGTGGATCTTGCTGGCCCAGCTCGCCCTGCCTCTCTACCTGGGGGTGGTGCTGCTTGCCGCCCTCGCCGGCGTCTGGTTGTGTGGCGAGGCCGCGCGAAAGATGGGTCGTGACGACCCCGGCAGCATCGTGTGGGACGAATGGGTGGGCTTGTGGGTCGCGCTGGCAGGCCTGCCGCTGGAGTGGCCCTGGATCCTTGCCGGCTTCGTGCTGTTTCGTCTGTTCGACATCCTCAAGCCGTGGCCGGTCGGCTGGCTGGATCGCCGCTTCCACGGTGGACTCGGCATCATGCTGGATGACATCGCCGCAGGCATCATGGCCGCCGCCTGCCTGCAGATCGCCATGGCCCTGCTATAACAGGACTGTCATCTTCATCCCGCATGGTGAGGCGATGCACGTCTGCGACATCACCATGTTCTATACCACCCATGGTGGCGGCGTTCGCCGCTACCTGCACGCCAAGCGGCGCTGGTTTTGCCAGCAGGGGGATAGGCACGCCCTGCTCAGCCCGGCCGGGCGTGCGCACCGGCATGGCGACCACCTGACCTTGCCTGCTCCCCGCCTGCCGTTCAGCCATGGCTATCGTTTCCCCCTCCGGCGCGGCCCCTGGGTCGAGGCCTTGGTCGACCAGGCCCCCGACCTGATCGAGGCAGGCGACCCCTATCGCCTGGCGGGGGTGGCATTGGCTGCTGCCGATCGTCTGGACATCCCGGCGACCGTATTTGTCCATTCCGATCTCGAGCGTCTCGTCGGGCGACGTTGCGGGGACTGGGCCGCGGCGCCGGTGCGCGCCTACCTGCGCAGCTTGTACGATGCCTTCACGGCAGTGCAGGTCCCAAGCCTTGTGCTGGCAGAGCGACTGCGCGCGCTGGGGCTGACACGGGTGGTCTGGCAGCCGCTTGGGGTGGATGCCGGGCGCTTCGATCCTGCGCGGCGCGATCCAGGCCTGCGCGCGGAACTTGGCCTGGACGACTCGACCCGCCTCCTCGTGTTCGCCGGCCGCTACGCGCGCGAGAAGAACATCGACGTCCTGCTCGCCGCCATGCATCGGCTCGGGCGGGGCTATCACCTGCTGTTGATCGGGCCGGGGATGCCATCCCTCGCCATGGGCAACGTCAGCGTGTACGGCCAGTTCTGCGACGGGGAGCATCTTGCCCGCCTGCTGGCCTCCGCCGACGCCCTGGTGCATGCGGGGGACCAAGAGACCTTCGGCCTGATCGTGCTCGAGGCCATGGCCTCGGGTTTGCCGGTGGTCGGCGTGCGCGGTGGGGCGTTGCCCGAGCTGATCTCGCCGGATACCGGCACTCTGGCCGAGCCGCGCGATGCGGAGGGGCTCGCCGAGGCCGTCCGCATCCTGTTCGAGTCCGACTGGCGGGCCATGGGGCGGGCCGCGCGCGCCCGGGTGGAGGCCGATTACCGCTGGGAGGCCGTTTTCGCCCGCCAGCGCCGGCTCTACCAGGCCCTGCTGGATGGCAAGCCGTTGCCGGAGGGATGACGATGACCGGCCGTGGAGTGCGTCCTGCCTCGGTCTGCGTGGTGCTGCACGACGTCTCGCCGCACACCTGGCCGGCCTGCGAGCGCCTGCTCGCGGCCCTGGATGAGGTGACCCGGGTGCCCGTCACCCTGCTGGTGGTGGCGGATCATCACCACAAGGGGGGCATCGAGCAGTTTCCGTCCTTCCTCGCGGCCATCGAGCGGCGTCGCGCGCGAGGGGACGAGGTCGTGACGCATGGCCTGATCCACCTCGACGAGGCCCCGCCGCCGCGCGGTCCGCGCGAATGGTTCAGGCGGCGGATCTACACCGCAGGTGAGGGTGAGTTCGCTGTGCTGTCCAAGGATGAGGCCGCCCGGCGCCTGGACGAGGGATGGAGCCGCCTTCGTGCCCTGGGCTGGGCGCCGCGGGGCTTCGTCGCCCCGGCGTGGCTGATGGGACCTGGCACGCGCGCCGCGCTGCGCGAGGGGCCCTTCGCCTACACGTCCACCCGGCGGGAGATCATCCTCTTGCCGAGCCGGACCCGCCTGACTGCCCCCAGCCTGGTGTGGAGCGTGCGCTCCGCCTGGCGCAGGCGTCTGTCGGCCCTGTTCAATGAGCGTTTGCTGCGCCACGTGCTGGCCCATCCCGCCCGCTACCCCCTGCTGCGCTTGGGGCTGCACCCGGTGGATGCCGCGCATCCCGAGGCGGTACATTTCTGGCAACACGCCCTGCGCGAGGCCCTGAGGTACGGGCGCGTGCCGCTCACCAAGGGGCAGTGGGTGGAATATCCTAGTCGGGAATAGCCATCAAGACTCGCAATGAAAGAGATGATCCCATGCGCACCATCCTCCTGACCGCCCTCCTGTGTTCTGCCCCGCCGGTCCTGGCCCAGGCGCCAGACGATCCTGCCTATGAGCGCATCGACAAGCAGCCGCCGACGCAGGAGGAGATCGACAGCATCCTTCTCGTCCCCACCGTGACCGACGGCATCAGCTATATCGGCGGAGGTGTCGGCGTGGCCGAGCGCGCGGCTCTTGAGCAGTGGGCGAAGGACTACACCCTGCGCATCGAGATGGCGCGCAAGAGTGGCGAATACCTTGGCGACATGCAGGTGCGCGTGTTCAATGCTGGCGGGGAAACCGTGCTGGCGGCCCCGTCCGACGGGCCCTTGTTCTACGTTCAGCTGCCGGACGGACCCTACGCGGTCGAGGTCGGTCCCCTCGATCCTCCGGCCCCGACGACCGCCGGCCTGGTCCCGCAGATCCGCGAGGTGAAGATTGTGGGAGGCAAGCAGGCCAGGCTTTTCTTCGCTTGGCCGTGAGGAGCTGGATAATGGCGACACCGGAAAGCGGGGCCCGCTGGGGCTGGATCGGTGGGTTTGTTGGCGCCACCCTGTGGATGCCGATCCTTGCCGTGGCACTCCATGTCCATGGCGACCCGCTCGGTGCCTGGCTGGGCATGGGTTTCTACCTCCTCAGCCTGCTTGGCATGGTCATGCTGGCGCCCTGGCGGCACCCCGCTACGCCCATGCGCTGGCTTTATCTTGGCATGTTGGGGTTGTTGCTGCTGGCCGGTGGCGTCCTGATGGCGCGCATGCTCGCCCTGTGGCCGGAGGAGGAACTGAGCCCCTGGTTGCTGCTGAGTCTTGCCCCCCTGTTCCTGCCCGTGCTTACCTTGGGTGACCGGACCTGGAGCCGGTTGCGGGAGGGCGGCTGAGTCAGGGGAGCAGGGGGGGCGAAAAATTCAGCGTTTCCTCAGCGCTCCAGCAGCCTCGGCATCAGCTCCACCAGGTTGCACGGCCGGGTGCGGTAGTCCAGCTGGGGCTGGATGATCTTGTCCCAGCCGTCGCGGCAGGCGCCGGAGGAGCCGGGCAGGACGAAGACGAAGGTGCCGTTGGCCACCCCGGCGGTGGCGCGGGAGTTGATGGTCGAGGTGCCGATGTCGGCGTAGGAGAGGGCGCGGAACAGCTCGCCGAAGCCGTCCATTTCCTTGTCCAGCAGCGGGCGGACCGCCTCGGGGGTGCCGTCGCGCCCGGTGAAGCCGGTGCCGCCAGTGCTGATCACGACCTGCACCGCAGCATCCGCGATCCATTCCGACACCACCGCGCGGATGGCGTAGATATCGTCCCTGACGATGCGGCGCGCATGCACGCGGTGCCCGGCGGCCTCGACCCGGTCCACCAGCGTTTGCCCGGAGGTGTCGTTGTCCAGGGTGCGGGTGTCGGAGACGGTCAGGATGGCGATGTTGAGTGGGATGAACTGTCGTTCGGCGTTCATGCGGTCACCTCATGGGGGGCAGGTCGGGCGGGGCGCCCGCGTCGCATTTCTTGCAGTCGAGGATATGGCCAAGCCGGCCTGTCCTCCCGGTCTCGGTGGTGACCCGGGGGCGGCAGGTCCAGGGCGGCTGGTGGCGGACGTGCTGGTTGTGGCCGCAGGCAAGCTCCGCGACCCAGTGGCCTTCCTCGTCCTGGTGGTAGCCACGGATCGGCTGGTGCATGGGCCCGCGGTCAGACCCGCTTGCCCCACAGGTCGTGTTCGCCGTACTCGGTGATCTCCACCTCGACGAAATCCCCGGGTTTGAGATCGACGGCCCCGTCGATGAACACGTTGCCGTCGATCTCCGGCGCGTCGGCGTAGGAGCGGGCGACGGCGCCTTCCTCGTCGATCTCGTCCACCAGCACGGTCATGCGCTTGCCGAGTTTTGCCTCAAGGCGCGCCTCGCTGATCATCGCCTGATGCTCCATGAAGCGGTGCCAGCGTTCCTCCTTGATCTCTTCCGGTACGGCGCCCGGCAGCTCGTTGGCGGGGGCGCCCTCGACCGGCGAGTACTTGAAGCAGCCGGCGCGGTCGATCTGCGCCTCGTCGAGGAACTCGAGCAGCTGCTCGAAGTCGTCTTCGGTCTCGCCGGGGAAGCCGACGATGAAGGTGGAGCGGATGGCGAGGTCCGGGCAGGCATCGCGCCAGGCCTTGATGCGGGCGATGACGTTCTCGCTCGAGGCCGGGCGTTTCATCGCCTTGAGGATGCGCGGGCTGGCGTGCTGGAAGGGGATGTCGAGGTAGGGCAGGATCTTGCCCTCCGCCATCAGCGGGATCACCTCGTCCACGTGCGGATACGGGTAGACGTAGTGCATGCGCACCCACACGCCCAGATCGCCGAGCGCGCGGGCAAGATCATAAAAGCGGGTCTTGAGCGGGCGTCCGCCCCAGAAGTCGGTCTTGTATTTCAGGTCCAGGCCGTAGGCGCTGGTGTCCTGGGAGACGACCAGCAGCTCCTTCACGCCGGCCTTGACCAGGTTCTCCGCCTCGGTCATCACCTCGCCGATCGGCCGGCTGACCAAGTCGCCGCGCAGCTGCGGGATGATGCAGAAGGTGCAGCGGTGGTTGCAGCCCTCGGAGATCTTCAGGTAGGCGTAGTGCTTGGGGGTGAGCTTCACGCCCTGCGGCGGCACGAGATCGACGAATGGGTCATGCTGCGGCGGCAGGTGCTCGTGCACCGCGTGCATCACCTCCTGATAGGCGTGCGGACCAGTGACGGCGAGCACGCTGGGGTGGGCCTTGCGCACCATCGCCCCATCCTCGCGCGCACCCAGGCAGCCGGTGACGATGACCTTGCCGTTTTCCGCCAGCGCCTCGCCGATGGTGGAGAGGGATTCCTCCACCGCCTCGTCGATGAAGCCGCAGGTGTTGACCACCACGAGGTCGGCGTCGTCGTAGCTCGGCGAGATGGCGTAGCCTTCGGCCCGCAGCTGGGTCAGGATGCGTTCGGAGTCGACCAGTGCCTTCGGGCAGCCCAGGCTGACGAAGCCGACTTTCGGGACGTGTTTAGAGGTCATCGAGGGGAACTTCGGTCATTTCCCCATCCGAGGTCTGGCGGTGGGCCTTGAGCTTGTTGGCACGGGCGAAGCCGATGATCTGCTCGTACATCGCCGGGGCCTGCTCCTTGAGTTCGGGCTCGATGGCCAGGCACTTCTCGCCCTTGATGTTCACCGGGTGCAGGCGTTCGGAATAGACCAGGCGGTGCTGGGCGAAGGTGGCGTCCCAGCTGGAGAGACGGTCGATCCAGTCGCTCGGACGGAAACGCTTGCCGTCCTGGGTGACACTCTCGATGATGTAGCGGAAGGGCTGGGCCTGATCCATGGGGCACTCGGGGAATTGCGATGAAGTTTGCCGTCATTTTAGGGGATTTGCTGCCACGGCGCATCCTGAAAGCCCTCCTGATCGGCCTCTCCGGCGCTATGGCGGTCGCCCCCTGTCACGCGCAGGATCGGGTTCTGCTGGCTGGCGAGGCTGAACTGCCCTTGTCTGTTGTGGAGGTGCAACAGCCGCGTGCCGTGCTGCTCTGGCTGCCCTCCGAGCATGGCGTGCAGGAGGGGCAGCGGCGGGTGGCCGAGGCGCTGGCGGCGCGCGGGATCGAGACCTGGCTGGCCGATCCGTTTGCCGCCTGGATGCTGCCCGTGAGCGAGAGCAGCCTTATGGAGCTGCCCGTCGACGGGCTGGCCCAGGCCATCGAGGCGGCGGCCGCGCAGGCCCCGGCCCCGCTGCTCGTGGTCAGCCACGACCGGGGCAGCGTGCCCGCACTCGAGGCACTGCGCCGTTGGCAGCTGTCCCATCCCGGCGATGCACGCGTGCGCGGCGCCCTGCTCGTCACCCCCAACCTCTACCTGCAGACACCCGACCCCGGTCAGCCTGCGCGCCTGAGTGCGGTGACCCGTCAAACCAACCTGCCGCTGTTCCTGATCCAGCCGGAGCTTTCGACCACCGCACTGCGCCTGCCTGAGCTTCTGGAGGCCTTGGGCGGGGCGCGGGTCTACTGGCGCGGTGTGCCGGAGGCGCGTGATCGCTTCTTCTTCCGCTCGGATGCCACGGCCGAAGAATTGGCCCAGGCCGACCGCCTGCCCGGTTGGATGGCGCAGGGGGTGCAACGCCTGCTGCGTGAGAATGTCCCGGCCGCTGCCGCGGTAGCGGAGAGCGCCCCTGTCGAGCGGCCTGAGCTTCCGCGCCAGCGCGGCCTGGTGGCGGTCGGGGGGCG
>FWPV01007700.1_pt1 | contig 19367 bp, 7 predicted proteins | sample 2228371 | NCBI WGS metagenome assembly FWPV01 (sample SAMEA103939776, study PRJEB20133) | metagenome
TCGCTACGAGTTCACCCTCATCAACGCTTCCCTGCCCGGGGCATCCGGGGGAGCGCAGGGGACGGTGGATGTGGCTCCCTCGGAGGAGGGACCCGCGCGGCCATGGATCGTGAACTGGCAGCTCCCGCTTTTCGACCCGTCCGACGTCAGCGACATCAAGGTGCCGGAGGGGTGGGCCTACGAGATCATCAAGCCCTCCGAGAAAGGCATCTGCTACAACAATCCCGACAGCCCGTTCGGCAAGCACCCGTGGACCTGGTCGCCGACGACCGACCCGCTGCTGAAGAAGCCGGACGAGGCGAACGCCTACGGGCCCGTCCCGGCCGTGTTCTCGAAGCCGCCGTATGTCTTGCACTTCTACTGCCTGACCGCCCCCGACGAGAGCGGCAGGATGATGCCCGTGAACCCTCTGGGTTCGCTGGATATGATGAAGGGCTTCTCCTTCGTCAGCAGGTATCCCGAGACGGCGGCGCCGTTCCTGCCGGTCTATTACAACCAGCAGGATGTCGCGTCGCTGCCAGGCAAGGCCGTCATCCCGAACAGCCCCGGATTGCAGAAGGCGCTGTCGGTGCAGGTGTCCCTGGCCGACTGACGGCCCTGACAGGTCCTTTGAGAGCCGCCCGGATGGCAAGCTGCCTCCGGGCGGCTTCGCGTCCGGCGGCCCTCGCGACGGGTCCCGTGGAAGGCAGCCTGCCATGCGCGTGCTGATGGCCGTCCACAACGCCTTCACCGACACCACCAGCGGGGCGGCCCGGAGCATGCGCACCATCGTGGAGTGGCTGGCTTCGGAGGGATGCGAGTGCCGGGTGCTGTGCACGGCCCGCTTCGATGCCCGCGCCCCCGCCTCCATCGAAGAGCATCTCGCGACGCTTGGCATCGAGGCGCGGCCCGCGGAGGTGCCCCGCCGGCTCATCCGGTCCGGAGCGGCCGGCCGCCCCGTTCTGGCGTTCGAGTGCGGCGGCGTGCCGGTCACGATGGTGCTGACCCGGCACAACGACTGGCGGTCGCCCGACGCCGAAGAGGCGGAGCAGCTGGTCAACCTGTGCCGTCATATCCTGCGGGAGTTCCGCCCGCACATCCTGCTGTCGTACGGGCCCCACGGCGCCGTGCAGGAGATGCTGCGGGTGGCCCGGCGTCACGGGGTGCGAACGGTGTTCTCGGTGCGCAACTACGGCTACGAGGACCGCCGCTGGTTCGCTCACGCGGACAGCGTGCTGGCGTGCAGCCCGTATCTTGCCCGCTACTACCGCGACAGGTCGGGGGTGGAGTGCACGGGCATCCCGTCACCCATCCGCTGGGAGGACGTCCTGGCGCCCGAGGAGTCCCGCACCTTCGTGACCTTCGTGAATCCTTCGCTGGAGAAGGGGGCGGCGCTGTTCGCAAGGCTTGCGGACATGCTGGGAAGCAGGCGCCCGGACATCCCCGTGCTGGTCGTCCAGTCCGCCGCCGACGCCTCCAGCCTCAACAGCATCCCGGGCATCGATTTCAGCCGCTACCCCCAGATCATGGCCGCCCCTCCCGTGCCGCGTCCGGCGGACTTTTTCGAGCTCACCCGCATCCTTCTCGTCCCTTCGGTCTTCCACGAGCCCTTCGGACGCGTGGCGGCGGAGGCGCTCATCAACGGCATCCCGCCGGTGGTGAGCGACCGGGGGGCGCTGCCGGAGACCGTCGCGGAGGCGGGCATCGTGCTTCCTCTCCCGGACTGGCTGACTCCGTCGGTCATCCGCATCCCGGACCCGGACGAGGTGGAACCCTGGTATCAGGCGGTCTGCTCCCTCTGGGACGACGACGAGGACTACTCCCGCAGGTCCGCGCTCGCGCGCGAGGTGGCATCCCGGCTGTATGCCGAGGAGCCTCTCCGGCAGCGGTATCTCACCTATTTCCGCTCGCTGGCCGCCGTCTGAGGGGGTGCCTTCTGCGGGGTTGCCGGGTTTCGGGAGGCCGCCTGTTGCGGTATATCCGTCAAAAGCCCGGGCGGCGACGCTCAGGGTGTGAGTCCGCGGAACGGAAGGAGTGACTGACGATGAGACTCGGGAGACGGACAAAATGGGTGGGAGTGGCGCTGGCTCTGGTCGTGGCTGCGGTGGCGGTCACGGATGCGGGAGCCCAGGTCGGGCGCATCCTGAGGGGAGCGGCCGTCCTCGGCGTGATCAGCCAGTTCGGCGACCAGATCAACAACGGCATCAACAGCGCGCTGGGAGGAAAGGGCGCCGCGGTGAACGGCGCGACGAAGGTGGTGCCCATCTTCAGCGCCGGGCGCGGAGCCTATCTGGGAGCCGCCCAGATCGCCGGACCGCGTGAGAACGTCGATATGGTAAAAGGCGTGGCGCAGTTCGAGTTGCGTCTGGCTGGCTTCAGGACGGAAGTCCTGGTCCCGGTCAACTCCATCGACGTCACCAAGCTCCACCGGGTGCAGGACGTCGGCGTGAGCGCCATCATCGATATCAGGATCTAGCCGGGTCTCCGGCGGCTTTTGCCCGGGGGCGGGCTGCCAGCCCGCCCCCGTCGCGCTTCTCATGCTCCGTCCAGCGGCTCCAGCTCCTCCCGCAGCATCTCCATCAGCGGGCGGATGGCGGCCGCATCGAAGCGGAACTCCGCTCCGGCGGCGCGGAACAGCTCCGGCAGCGGGCGGCTTCCTCCCAGCGCCAGCGCCCGGCGATACGCCTCCAGCGCATCCCGGCCGGTCTCCTTCCAGTTTCTCCACACCTGCAGGGCTCCCAGCTGGGCTATCCCGTACTCCACGTAATAGAACGGCGAGAGGAAGATATGGAGCTGCCGGTGCCAGGTGTTCCGCCGGACCTCCTCGAAGCCGGACCAGTCCACATCCCCGCCGAATCGCTCCATCAGTCCGTCGAACGCGGCGGCGCGCTCCTCCCGGGAGTGCCCGGGATGGGTGTAGACCCAGTGCTGGAACGCATCCACAACCGCCATCCACGGGAAGAACAAGACGATGCCTTCCAGGTGATTGCGGCGGGCGCGCGCGGCCTCGCCCGGCTCGTAGAACTCGTCCAGGAACGCGCTGCCCAGAAGCTCCATGCTCATCGAAGCCACCTCCGCGAACTCGAGCGGCGCGTGGCGGTAGGAGTGGATGTCCTCATCCCGGGTGGCCAGCGCGTGGAAAGCGTGTCCCGCCTCGTGGAGGATGGTCTCGACATCCCGGTGGATGCCGACGGCGTTCATGAAGATGAACGGAAGCCGGGCTTCGGAGAGCGTGGACTGGTAGCCGCCCGGAGCCTTCCCCTTCCGGTTGTCCAGATCCAGCAGTCCGAGCTCGCGCAGCAGGTTGAACTGCCGCCCCAGCTCCGGGTCCAGCCTGGCGAGCACGCGCTCCGCCTTTTCCGCGAGCTCGCCGGCGTCCTGAAAAGGACGCAGGGGAGGGCGGCCCTTCGGGTCGGCGGCGAGGTCCCACGGCCGCAGCGTCTCCAGCCCCATCTGCCTGAGGCGTTCCTGCTGAAGCTCGCGCGCCAGCGGAAGCACCTCCTGCTCGATGGCGGCGTGGAACTCCAGGCAGTCCCCGGGGGTGTAGTCGAAGCGTCCGCGGTCCGCGAACGCATACTCCACGTAGCTTTCGAAACCGGCGTTGCGGGCGATGGTGTCCCGCAGCTGCAGCAGACGGTCGAAGAGCGAGTCGAAGGCATCCGCCTCATCCAGCCTGCGCCGGGCGGTCAGCTCCCACGCCTCGCGCCGGAGTCCGCGGTCGGGCTCCTCCAGGTATCTCGCCATCTGCGCGAGCGTGTGCTCGCGTCCGCGGAACTCCACCGTCAGCGAGCCGGAGAGCTTCTGATACTGCTGCCCCAGCCGTGTCTCCTCGGTCTGAAGGGGGACGTTCTCCTGCCGGAACAGGCGCACCTGCGTCTCGGCTTCCCTGTCCAGCACGAAGTAGCGTTCGCGCGGAAGCTGATGCCGCAGCGGATGCCCGGTATAAAGCCGCGCGAGGCGGAAGCCGCGCTCCCTGGTGAGGGGCTGGATGTTCTCGACGAAGTGGAGGTAGGCGGCTTCCGCTTCGGCATCCTCCGTGCGGGTGGTCATGGCGATGTAGCGGCGCGTGCGCTCCTCGGAGATGGCCGAGGTCAGTTCGCTCTCCTCGAGAAGCCAGCGCTCCAGGTCTCCGGGCGTCCGGCAGGCGGCGAGCCGCTCTTCCAGCAGGTCGAAAAGCCGCGCCACCTCTTCCGGCCTCTCCCAGTCCACCTGCGGCGGCACGAATGTCCTCTTTCGATACGGGGGAAGCTCCCCGAAAGGCAGTCTGCTCATCTGTGGCTGTCTATCCCCTTGCCCGGCCGGCCAGCGCCTGTTCCCGCACCCTGAGGGCGGCGCGGGTGAACCTTCCCGCGATGTCTCCAGCGGTCCAGAAGTCGTGTCCGTTCAGATAGGACCTGTGCACCGTGCCGAGCGGCTCCGTCCACCGGCGCGGCAGACGGCTTGCTCCCCATGCGGCTCCCGCGATGGAGCCGGCCGTTGCGCCGTTGCAGTCGGTGTCCATCCCGGCCATCACCGCGCGCGTGACGATCAGCTCGAACGAAGGCCATCCCAGTTCCAGCGCCGCCGTCACCACGCACGCATTGTTGATGGTGTGTCCCACGTGCATCCCGCGGTGCTCCTGCAGCACGCGGTCCAGAACGCGGTCGAAGTCCTTCAGCTCCCGGCACCACTCCAGAGTCTGCCGCAGTGCCCCGGCCAGGCGGCAGTGTTCCGGTATCTCCGTCAGCCCGATGCGCACCGAAGCCCGGGCGTCGCCTGTGGCGAGCGCGGAGGCGATGACCGCCGCGTAATACATCGCGCCGTAGATCCCGTTCCGGACGTGGCTGACGCGCGCGTCGCGCCAGGCCATCTCCGCGGCCAGCTCGGGCAAGCCCGCGCAGGCGTAGCCCCAGGCATCCGCCCTTATCCCCGCTCCCAGATACTCGCTGTCCGGGTTGTCCGCGAGGGCCGTCTCCGGCGGCTTCAGGCCGCGGCGCAGGTTCTCCAGCGCGTGGCTTTCCGCCGTGCACGCGAAGGGCACGTAGCGCAGCCACGCCCCTCCCACGTCTTCGGATGTGAAGCCCGGTCCGTATTCCTCGAGTATCAGCAGACCCAGCAGAGTGTACAGCAGGTCGTCGTCGGGCATCAGATAGGTCATCCGGTCTTGAAGGAAGTTCCGGTAGGGAAGCCCGTTGTAGGTGCTGAGGAACAGCGTCGGCTTCGGAAGGCGTCTCCAGTATCCTTCCAGCGGATAGGGCTGGTCCAGCGCCGCGGCTACGGCCCGTATCTCCTCGCGTGAGAAGCCTTCCACCGGGACTCCCAGGGTGCATCCGGCGCCCCGCCCCAGCCATGCGCCCAGGATGCGGTCTTCCAGCTCTTCCGGCTCGGGAAGCGGCTGAAGGGTGCGGGGGCCGTCCGGGCGGAGCGCCCTGATGTCCTCCAGCCCGTCCGGCTCCCGCTGCAGGAGGTGCGGGTCGGGCCGCGCCTTTTGCAGCGTCCCGATGAGCCTGTCCAGTCCGCGCTCCACCGTCCGGGCGAGCGCTTCCGCGTCCGCCCCGTGTTCGCGCTTCAGGTCCAGCCACTCGCGCAGGGCCCTCCACTTTTCGTCCAGACAGGAGTAATAAGACATGCCGCAGCCTCCCCGGCGGACCGGTCCGGGTCAGCGCAGTATGGCTCAAAATCCGCTAAAGTGGGGAGGGCCGGGCAGCCGGCAAAGGAGCAGTATCCGATGAGAGAAGTGCGCTGGGAGCGGATGTTCCCCGACGAACTGGAGCAGGCGTTCCGGGAATGCCCGGTGGTCTATTTCACCTACGGGCTTTGCGAGCCTCACGGGCCCCACAATGCGCTGGGGCTGGACGCGTTGAAGGCGCACGGCGTGGCGTGCGAGGCGGCTCGCAGATACGGCGGCATCGTGGCGCCGCCGGACTTCTGGCACATCCACGAGTGCAGCGGGTCCGCTCCCTGGGCGCACAGGTATGTGGGGCAGGTGGAGCGCAAGTGGCTGACCTCGCTTCCCCCCTGGCAGCACTTCCGGAACGTGCTGTACCACATCCGCGCGGCGGACTGCCTGGGGTTTCACGCGGCCATCCTGCTGACGGGCCATTACGGGCCCAACTGGCTCGACCTGAACCGGATGGTGGACATGGTGCGTCCGCACGTGGGGACGCGGCTGTATTCGCTGCCGGATTTCGAGGCCAACCAGCCGGGGTTCGACGGCGACGGCAAGAGCGGCGGCGACCACGCGGGGCGTGTTGAGACGTCGCTGATGTGGGCGCTGGACGCGGAGTGCGTGGATGTCTCGCGCATCCCGCCGGAGGATGCGGAAGGCCCGCACTTCGCCATGGGCGCCACCGCCCGGCAGGCCGACCGCCGGAAAGGCGAGCGGATGGTGGAGGACGAGACCCGCTATCTGGGGAGCAAGGCGAGAGATCTCCTGGAGGAATACGCCCGGGTGCGCCCGGCGCACACGCTGCGCACGTTCGAGCAGGTGGAGCGCCTCTGGCGGGAGGTGGTCCTGCCGGAGCTTCCGTCATTCGCCACCATGCAGGACCTCTGGGAGGGACAGGAGCCGGTCCCGGAGGGCTCGGTCTGGTTCGAGAACTGGCGGGTCCCGGACGTGACCGCCACAGTCTTTCGCAGAAAGGAGGAGCACTGATGCGCATCGCTCTGGCTTCGGACCATGCGGGGTTCCGCTACAAGGAGAAGATAGAGTCCTGGCTGCGGGAGCAGGGACACGAGGTGAAGGACTTCGGGACGCACTCGGACGCCAGCTGCGACTATCCGGATTTCGTGCGCCCGGCTGCGGAGGCGGTGGCCCGCGGCGAGTTCGACCGGGGCATCGTGCTGGGCGGCTCCGGCAACGGGGAGGCGATGGCCGCCAACAAGGTCCGCGGCATCCGGTGCGCCGTGGCGTGGGACGAGGTGAGCGCGCGGCTGTCGCGGGAGCATAACGACGCGAACGTGCTCTCTCTGGGAGAGCGGCTCATCCCCGAGGACCGGGTCCTGGACATCGTGCGCGTGTGGCTGGAGACTCCGTTCGAGGGAGGCAGGCACATCCCGCGCATCCGGAAGCTGGAGCAGCCGGAGCCCGGGCCGGCGTGAGGCGTTGAAAACCGGTATCTTTACCAGCTTGACGGGACCGGTTCCGGGAGTATAATTCTTTCAGTTTCAAATGTATCGGGTCGGCTGAGTCGTTGCGACCGGGTCGCTTTTCGCGGCCTGCAGCAACCGGTCAGAAGGAAGGAGGGTGAGAAAAGTGAGACTGATTCTTCTGGTGGGGCTGGGCATCCTGGCTTTTGCGCAGCCCACTGCTGCGGGCCCCGGTCAGTGGGTCTTTCTCCTCCACGGCGCCAACGGCGCCGGGGCGCTCCATTTCACGGGAGCGGCCGGCTCCGACACCCCCATCGCCGTTTTCGCATCGGTCTACAACAACGACCCTGCGCACCCTCTCAGCTTCGACGGGATCACCCTCAAACTGGACGAATTGTCCCCTCCCGACCCGGCTCTGTTCTCGCGGCTCTGGGTACCGCGACCGGAGATGGAGATGCCTGAGGCTTTCTTCGTCCCGGCGTCCGGGAAGCGCACGGATGTGTTGCTGGGCCATTTTTCCCTCAGGGACGCTCCGCCGGGCACATATGTGTTCCGGCTGATCGTCGCGGCAAGCTTCGAGGGAGTGTCCGCCAGCCCGCCTGAGCTCGTGACTCCGCCGTTGACGGTCACGGTGGTGCCCGAGCCGGGCGGGATGCTGGCGATGGGCGCCGGTCTGGCGTCGCTTGCCGGCCTGCTCAGAAGACGGTCGTGAACTAGCGCGGCAACCTGTTTCCCGCCGCACGGCCCGGCTCCCTTCGAGCCGCAGCGGCGGCGCTGCACCGGAGGAAGGAGGGATGAGGCAAGGCGCGTGCGTGCCCCTGTCGTTTCCCCTTCGCTCTTCCGGGCCGGCGAGTGTCCGGCGCGCGGGCGCCGCATCCGGCGAGAGGGTCGAAGAAGCCCTCCCGAAGAGCGGCAGCCGGCGTTGTGCGGCGCGATGCGAGAGAGGAAGGGACGCTTCAGGTGACAGAGGCGAGACAACGCATATTCGGAAGCTGTCTGACGGCCTGCGCGGTCGTGGCTGTGCTGGCCGCCCTGGCCGGCGGCGGCCCGCTGATGGCGCAGACCAGTATCACGTCGGTCAGCGCGGAACCGTCCGGCTTCTATGCGGACGAGGGGCAGACCACGACCCTGACGGCGGAAGGCACTCCGGGCGTGCCCAACCTGGCCATGCGTGTGACGCGCTCCGACCGCACAACCGTGGTGCGGTCGTCCATCACCCTGAACGAGACCGCTCCGGGCGTCTACACGTGCGTCTGGAACGGGAGGAACGACAGCAACCAGGTCGTGGAGACCGGCGTCTACAGCTTCAGGGTCTACAACCTCGCCACTTCCAGCTACATCGGCCCGTGGGGAGATGTGGAGGTCCTCAGCCGCAAGCCCCGCTTCCTGTCCGCCGAGGTCTCTCCCGACCCGTTCTTCCCGGACGGGACGGCGGGCAACACCGTGCGCATCGTCATCCGGGCCACGCCGCTCGAGACCGGCAGCTACAAGTGGGGCATCCACAACAACTGGCTGGGATCGATGGTGTTCAAGGAGGACCTTCCGGCGCCGGTGGCTCCGGGCGAGTACGAGGTCTCCTGGAACGGGGTGTCGCGCTCCTCCTATGCGGGGGTCATGGGCTCCAACTATGGCGGATACGGTGAGGACCACAGCTACAACAAGAGCTACGTGGTGCTCTGGGCGCCGGACGGGACCCAGCTGACTTCGCCTCCGGACGCCTATTTCAAGGTGCGCGGCGTCTGGAGCCTGGGGCGGGACAAGTCGGAGATAGAGCCCTCGTCGGGCGAGTATGCCACATTCACCGCAGTGGGCTACGACGGCCTGGGCCTGCTGCTTCGCATCACCCGCTCCTCGGGGGGGGCCCTGGTCGCGGAACTCCCGATGACCCCCACCGGCAACGGCCGTTACGTGGCCTCCTGGAACGGGCGGGATGCTTCCGGCGACATCCAGCCGACCGGGGATTACAATCTGCGTGTCGTCAACGCGGCGAGCGGAGTCCCCTACCACGGCGCGTCGTCTTCACTTCGTCTGCGCTTCACGGTGAACGCCATCTCCGTGGCGCCCGACCCCTTCCGGCCGGACGGCACGGGCGGTCCCGGCCAGACGGCCACCATCACCGTGCAGGCCTCTCCCGGACAGACCGGCCTCAAGTACGGGGTCTACAACAACTGGCTGGGGGGGTGGATGGTCTATCAGGAGCCGCTTCCCGAGAGCGGGACGCCGGGGGTCTATCAGGTCACGTGGGACGGGGTCAGCCGCTACAGCAGCAGCGGCGTCATGGGCAACACCTACAGCGGCTACGGCGAGGACCACAACTCCAACCGGTGCCAGGTGGTGGTCTGGGACGGCAACGGCCAGGAATCCATCGTACGGGGATCCTTCAAGGTCCGGGGGATAGACCGCCTGGAGCGCGACAGGAGCTCCTTCGCGGCCGGCTCCGAGACGGTCACCTTCACAGCCAGAGGATACTCCGGGTTCAACGTTCGCCTGCGCATCTACCGCAACTCCCCTTCCACGCTGGTCCGTACCGCGATGATGACGGACAACGGTGATGGCACGTACACCTTCGCCTGGGACGGGACCGACGATAGCGGACAGCCCGCCGCTCCCGGCGCCTATACGGCGTACGTACACAACGCGGACAGCGACCGGCGATACTATCCCACAGTGGGAGTGAACATCACGTTCTCCGTGCTGGCCGTCTCCGTGGAGCCGGATCCGTTCTGGCCGGACGGCACCGGCTCGCAGCCGGCGACCATCACCGTCCAGGCCGCCCCCGGTCAGACCGGTCTCAAGTACGGGATCTACAACAACTGGCTGGGCTGGATGGTCTACCGGGAGCCGCTTCCCGAGAGCGGGACGCCGGGGGTCTACCAGGTCACCTGGAACGGGGTCAGCCGCTACAACAACAACGGCCTTATGGGCAACACCTACAGCGGCAACGGCGAGGACCACAGCTCCAACCGGTGCGAGGTGGTGGTCTGGGACGCGTCCAACGTGGAGTCCCAGGTCAGAGGCTACTTCAAGGTGCGCGGCATCGACCGTATGCAGAATAGCGTGTCCGCCTTCAACCCGCGGACCGGCGGCAGCACCACCTTCACGGCCCGCGGCTATCCCGGATTCCCGGTCCGCATCCGCATCTACCTGAACAGCCCGTCCACGCTTGTGCGCACCGCGATGATGACAGACAACGGAGACGGGACCTACACGTTCGTCTGGGACGGCCGGAACGACTCGGGCGAATTCCAGAAGCCAGGCTCCTACACCGCGTACGTGTACCACGCGGCCAGCGACGTCCGCTACTATCCGAGCGCCTCGTGCAGCATCCAGTTCGATGTGGATTCCATCAGTGTGGACCGCGACCCCTTCATTCCCGACGGGACGCCGCAGGACACAGTCACCATCACAGTGAACTCGAGCCCGGGCCAGAACCTGCGGTTCTCCATCGGCCATGAGTGGCTGGGCACCAGCACGAACTGGGCCGCTCTGACGGAGGTCTCGCCCGGCGTCTACACCGGGAGCTGGAACGGCGTCCAGCAGGTCTCCAACGCGGGCTACATCCCCGCCCACCGGACCTCGCGAGCCAGGGTCTATGTCCGCAACGCGGACGGCATCCAGGCGCAGTCCTACGGGTCCTTCGCCGTCGGCGGAGCTTACGGCGTCAGCACGGACACCACCCGGTTCACCCCCGGGGGCGGCAATGTGCTGAACATCACGGTGCCGGGCGAGCCCGGTGTCCCGATGGATGTGTGGGTGACGAATCTTTCCACGGGTGTCGTGACCCGCAAGCTCCAGATGACGGAGGCCGGCGGGACCTTCACCGCCGCCTGGGACGGCAAGGATCAATTCGGCAACTTCGCGGGGGCCGGCAACTATCGCATCCGCCCGTATGCGCGGCCGGGACAGGCGCCGTACCCTTACAACCGGGATGTCACGGTCGAGCCTGCGGTCTTCAGCATCGAGGCGTCACCGGACCCGTTCGTTCCCACCGGCGCCAACAGCGTCACGCTGACCATGCGTGCGGACCCCGGCCAGGCCGGGCTGTACGCCCGCATCTTCCCCCCCTCCGGGCAATACGCGCAGGTGGCATTCACTGAGACGGGGAGCGAGGGCACCTACGTGGCCCAGTGGGACGGGACCATCAGCGGGAGCCTGGCGCCTTCCGGCGTCTACACCATCCGCGTCTACACATCGGGCGGAGTGCAGTTCCCGCAGACCGGCTCGCTGACCGTGGCGTCGGTTGCGGGCCTGTCGCTCGCCCCGAATCCCTTCGAGCCCGGGGATGGCCGCGCGCTGACCATCACCGCGCAGGTGGGCGCGGGCGTCCCGCTTGACCTGGAGGCGCGCATCGGGACCCTGAAGACTCTGCCGCTGTCTCCGGACGGGACGGGTGCGTACACCGCGGTCTGGGACGGACAGATCGCCGACGGCGTCTTCATCCAGGCCGGACAGCATACGGTCTACCTTCACAACAGCGTCACGGGACAGCGCTACACGCCCACAGCCACCCTGAACATCGTCGACACCACGCCGCCTGCCGTCTTCATCACGGGAGGGCCGGCGCAGGGGTCCACGGTGCGGGGCAACGTGACCTTCGTCTGGAGCGGCTCCGACAACGTGACGCCCGCGTCCCAGCTGGTCTTCAGCTACCGGATGGACGAAGGGGAGTGGAGCACGTTCTCCGGCGCGCGGGAGGCCGCGTTCATGCTGGAGGACGGGCCGCACGCCTTCAGCGTCCGCGCGCGCGACCTTGCCGGCAACGTCACCACGCCGCCGGTGGTCCGCTCGTTCAACGTGGACAACAATCCCACCGGCACTCTGGAGGTCCGTGTCATCACGAACGGCTCGCCCGCGAAGGATATCGGCGGGGCGACCGTGCGCGTGACCGGCGGGCCGGCCGGAGTGGACCTGACCGCGGTGACGTCGCCTCAGGGAAGGGTGTCTTTCCCGGACCTCCGGGCGGGGCAGTACACCGTCACCGCAAGCAAGCCGGGCCTGGAGGACGCTTCCGGGGCCGGTGAGGTGGTCAGCGGACTCATCTCCACCGCCACTCTCGTGATGGCGGGCGGTCCCAGCATCGTGGTGAACGGCGGGTTCGAGGAGCCGGTCATCACGTCCCCCTGGCAGGTCTTCGCGCCGGGCCAGAGCATCCCGGGGTGGACGTTCGGCGGGTCCGGCGGAGCCCTCATCCGGACGTACTGGCAGCCGGCGCAGGGCGCTCAGTCCGTGGAACTCAACAATCACACCTCGACGGGGCGGGGCTCCGTCGCGCAGACGCTGAGCACCCGGCGCGGGACGCTCTACCATCTGCGGTTCGCTCTCTCCGGGCAGCCGAACGCCGGCCCCGCCGTCAAGCGGGCGGAGGTCTGGTTCGGGGATGAACTGGTGGGCTCTCCGGAGTTCGACACCGCAGGCAGGTCGCTGTCCAGTATGGGCTGGGTGTACCGGGACTACTGGGTGCGGGCGCTGTCGGACGAGGTCCGGCTCGTGTTCGACGGGGTGGTGCCTGCGACCGGAGACGGCGGTCCCGCCATCGACGACGTGACCGTCAAGCCGGTCGCCGAACAGGACCCGGTGCCCTTCGACCTGTCCATCCGGCCATCCGGCATCAGCGTGTCGCCCGATTCCCCGGTGATGACCGGCCAGATGGTGACGGTCAGCGTGCTCGTGCGCAACCTGTCGGACGAGTCCGGGGTCGCCACGGTGGTGCTGACCGGCTCGGACGGGGTGAACACCTTCGAGGCGGGCAGGGTGGAGGGCCTGAATATCCCGGCCTGGACCGAAGTCCCGGCGGAGTTCCAGGTGGACACCGCCGGCCTGAACGGCACCTACCGCTTCACGGCGGCCATCGCCGCGACCGTCCCGCAGGACACGGAGCCCGGCAACAACAGCGCGACCTCGGACAACGTCATCATCACATCCGTCGTCCCCGTGTATTACGGCTACAACCCCAACAACACGGGGCAGCTCCGGATGGTGGCCTTCTCGGACGATACGTCCTTCCAGGTGTGGGACCTGGACAACATGTCCGCTCCCGTCCATTCCGGGACGCTGGGCCGCGCGCAGTCGGGCTACTTCGAGCTGGGTGCCATCCGCAACTTCAAGGTGCATGCCAGCAGGCCGATGTTCGTGCACCTGGGCTACGACTGCTGCAACTTCGGCGGGAGCTACTTCTACCCGGCTCTCGACGGGTTCAACAGGGTGGGGACCGACTTCATCATCCAGATTCCGGTGCTTTCGAGCACCAGCGAGTTCGTCATCTGGGCATACGATGACGCAGAGGTCACCATCACCCGGCCGGATCCCGCCGACCCGTCCAGGACCATCCACGTCGCCGGTCCTCTTCAGATCGCGAGATACGGCCGCTGGGAGACCACCGGGAGCCCACTTGCCGCGGGCACGATGTATTACATCCGCAGCCGTCCCCCGGCGTCCAATCCTGTGTCCAGCGCCCGCATAGCCCTTCAGACGAATACGGGGAACGGCAACGCCGCCGCCCCGTCCGCCAACGGGCGGGACATGGGCAGGGAGTTCCTGTTCAAGACGCACAGCTGGGGCGGCGGGGCGCTTGCCGTGTTCGCCTATGAAGACGCGACAGTCACCTGTGTGAACACGGCCACCGGGGCGACGCTGTTCACGACGCAGCTTCAGGCCGGTCAGACCTACTACAGGGGCGGCACGGGACGCAACGGCTACCTGCTGACGTCCACCGGGAACGTGGCCGTGTGGGCGGGAGACCTGGAGGGCGGCGGGACCATCGCCGATATGGGCGATGACATCACCATCAACCAGGGGAACGCCGGACGCGAGTTCTACCTGCACAGCCAGACCCAGGGCGCCTACATCTACTGCGCCTACAACGGCACGGTCGTCACGGTCAGGAATGTGACGACAGGCGTCTCCCAGACCTATGAGCGAGACGCAGACGGCTACATCGCGGCCGCTCCCCGCCAGGTGCTGCATATCGTGGCGAACAAGCCCGTGATGGTGCAGACCTCGGGGGGCAACGGGTTCAACGACTGGGGCAACGCGCTGAACCCGGTCTTCGCGCTGGACGAGGCGTGCGCCTTCCCGCCGGTGGCAAAGGCGGGGCCGGACCGCACGGTGGTGCGCGGCCGGCCGGTCACCTTCGACGCCACGGCGAGCCTGGGCAACATCATCTCCTACCAGTGGGACTTCAACGGAGACGGCGTCCCGGACAGCACCGGCCCGGTCGCCACGGTGACCTTCGATGAGGTCACTCCGCCCGGACAGCCGCTCGTCGTCACGCTGACGGTCGCCGATGCCAGCGGCTGCACCGGGACCGATTCGGCGCTCATCACGGTGCGCGACCCGGTGCCCTTCGACCTGCAGGTCTCCCCGGCCGACGTGACGTTCACTCCGGCTCCTCCGGTGGCCGCCGGCGCGCCGCTGCGCGTCACGGCCGCCATCCGGAACCCTTCGGATTCCGACGGGACGGCGGATGTCGCATTCTCGGCGGCCAACGGCGTGGATGTCATCGACCTGGGGACGGTGACCGGCGTCCCCGTGCCCGCGCAGTCGGCGGTGCAGGTCTTCGTGGACCAGGACACGACCGGGCTGAACGGGCTGTTCGACTACACGGTCAGCATCGTGAACGCCTCTCCGGCCGAGTCGTCCGTCGCCAACAACACGGCGGTGGTGACCGGGGTCGCGATAGACGGAGAGCCTCCCGCGGTGGTCATCACGGGAGGTCCGGCAGAGGGCTCCGTCGTGGGCCCGCAGGTGACGTTCACCTACTCAGCCACGGACAACCTGACGCCGGCCGGCTCGCTGCAGTTCAGCTACAGTCTTGACGGGGGCGCCTGGAGTTCCTTCTCGCCCTCCACGTCGGTGACCAGGACGCTTGCCGCCGGGCCGCACAGCTTCAGCGTCCGCGCGCGCGACCTTGCGGGCAACGTCAGCGCGCCGGTGCAGCGCAGCTTCTTGGTGTCCATCGCGACCCTCTCGCTGACCAAGTCCGCCAGCCTCTCGACCGCCGCGCGGGGAGATGTCATCTCCTATACCATCACCTGCTCCAACACCGCCCAGTCGGTGGCTCTGGGAGTCCGGGTGACCGACCCCATCCCGGCGAACAGCGTCTATGTCTCCGGGTCCACCCGTCTGAACGGCAATCCCGTCCCGGACCCGGGAGGAAAGGCGGCGGTGGCGGCCGGGGTCAATGTCGGCGATCTGCCGGGCGGGGCCAGCGCCACCATCACGTTCGATGTGACGGCCGGCGCGGTGCCGAACGGCACGGTCATATCGAACACCGCCCGGGCCACGGGCGCCAACCTGACCTCCCCGGCAACGAGCAACACGGTCCAGACCACCGTCGAGACCCCGGACGTCTTCGAACCGGAGACCATCATCACCGGCGGGCCGGGTGATGGAGCCCGCCTGTGCGAGGGGAATGCCACATTCACCTTCACCGGCTCGGACGATACGGCTCACGTCAGCCAGCTGCAGTACCGGTGGCGGCTGGACGGGGGCGAGTGGTCGGCATTCGATTCGGCCACCAGCAAGGCGCTCACCGGGCTCAAGCACGGAGCCCATACGTTCGAGGTGGCTGCGAGGGACCCGTCCGGCAAGGTGGACCAGACTCCGGCCATCCGCAGCTTCACGGTGGACCTGAACCCTCCGGTCCTGTCAGGGATCTCGTCCGTGCCGGGCCAGAGCGACCTGGTCATCTCTTGGACCACGGACGAGCCCGCCACCTCGCAGGTGGAGTATGGCGCGTCTGCGTCGCTGGGCTCGTTCACGCCGCTGAACGCGTCCCTGAAGACCGCGCATTCGGTCACGGTGACAGGGCTGCAGCCGGACACTCTCCATTACTTCCGCGTGCGCTCGAAGGACGCCTGCGGACGGGAGTCGGTGTCCGAGACCTCCACCGCCCGGACTCTGGCGGATACGGGGCTGCCGAATACGTTTCTGACCCAGGGGCCGGCGGAGGGCTCCACCATCTGCTCGTCCTCCGCGGCATTCTGCTGGAGCGGCTCGGACAACGCGACCCCGTTGGCGCAGCTGCGGTATTCGTGGCGTCTCGACGGGGGAGTCTGGAGCGACCCGTCGCCGGAGACCTGCCATCAGTTCACGGCGCTCTCCGCGGGCAGCCACACCTTCTCGGTGCGGGCCCATGACTCGTCGGGCAACGTGGACCCGACGCCCGCGACCCGGACGTTCCTCGTGTCGCTGGACCCGCCGGTCATCACGAATGTCACGGCATCGGCCCAGCCCTCGCAGGCCACCGTCACCTGGCTGACCGACAGGCCGGCCACCTCGCGGGTGGAGTACGGCACGGAGCCCGCGCTCGGCCTGGCGGGTCCGCCGGTGGGCGGCACGAGGACCAGCCACAGCGTCACGCTGACCGGACTGTCCCCGGATACCCTCTACTACTTCCGGGTCGTCAGCAGGGACGGATGCGAGCGCCAGTCGGAGTCGGCGGTCGCCACCTTCCGCACTCCGGCGGACCAGGACGTCCCGAACACCTGGTTCACGTCCGGACCCGTGGAGGGCGGCAAGGCCTGCTCGCCGGACCCGCAGTTCTGCTGGACCGGCTCCGACAACGCGACGCCCGCCGACCAGCTGCAGTTCTCGTGGAAGCTGGACGGCGGAGAGTGGTCCGCGTGGTCTTCGGAGACGTGCAGGCAGTTCACGGGTCTCGCGGAAGGACCGCACACGCTGCGGGTGAAGGCGCGGGACACGTCGGGCAACGAGGACGCCACGCCCGCCGTCCGGAACTTCCGCGTGGACACCGTCGCGCCCACGCTCTCCAACGTCTCGGTCTCGCCGCGCGCCACCAGCGTCATCGTGAGATGGATAACCAGCGAGCCGTGCACGTCGCAGGTGGAGTATGGCCTGACGGACGGATACGGTCAGGCGACCTTTGTGGACACTCAGCCGAAGACGGCCCACAAGATGACCGTCACGGGTCTGTCGCCATCCACCACGTACCACTTCCGGGTGGTCTCCAGCGACGGCTGCCGGACGGTGACCGGTCCGGACCAGATATTCACGACCTCCGAGATACGCCCGCCGAACCTGGTGGTGCAGTCGCTGAACGCCCCGGTCTCCGTGACGGCACAGCAGGACTTCGCCATCACCTGGACCGTGAAGAACCAGGCCTTCGGGGACGCTGCCGGACCGTGGAAGGACAGGGTCTATCTGTCCACGGACGAGACGCCGGGCGAGGACGACATCCTGCTGGTGGACCTCACGGTGCCTTCCGGACTTGCCGCGCCGTTCTCCTACAGGCAGACGCAGAGCGCACGGCTTCCCATCGTCGCGCCGGGGGTGTACTACCTGGTGCTCAAGACGGATGCCGGAGATGCCGTGGCCGAGCTGGTGGAGGAGGACAACATCGTCGCGCAGCCCATCGTCGTGGCGCTGGCGAAGCAGCTCGTGGCCGCTCCCGATCCCATCCCGCTCAACCTCCATCCGACGGTGCCGGTGACGGGCCAGATCGACCTGGGGAACCTCGGGGTGACCGACCTGACCGGTCTGTCCGCCACGGTGAACGGTGCGCCCTCCAGTGTGTCCATCCAGCTCACGGGGGTGCCGGGCGTCCTGCCGGCCCTGACCGGGATGAAGGTGGGCTTCTCCGTGCTGGCGTCGGACGAGTCCGTGCTGCAGGCCTCTCCCGAGGTGGTGTTCGAGACGGCGCAGGGCAGGTCCGCCTCGGTGCGCTTCAACCTGAACATCATCCCGCGCCAGCCGAAGCTGGTCGTCAATCCGGGCTTCCTGGAGACGGGCATGCTCCGGGGGCGCCAGACCATCGTGGAGTGCGAGGTGCTCAATCAGGGCGGCGTGCCGGCCACCGGGCTGCAGGTGCTGCTGCCGGCGGTGCCATGGATGAGCCTGTCCAGCCCGGCCTCCATCGGGACGCTGGCTCCCGGCGAGAAGGCCACCATCTCGCTCGCGCTCCGACCCGGAGCGGACCTCCCGCTGGGTCCCTACAACGGGGCGCTGGCGGTGAACGGCAACAACGCCGGGCTGCAGATCGGGTTCCGGTTCCGCGCCATCTCCGACCAGACCGGCGACCTGAAGGTCTACTGCAACGACGAGTTCACCTACTTCGCGGACGGCTCCCCGCGCGTGAACAACGCCACGGTCATCGTGCGCGACGCGGTCACAGGCCAGAAGGTCTTCGAGGAGGTCTCGGGCGAGAGCGGCATCGTGCTCCGGGAGGGGCTGGTGGAAGGCTATTACGACGTGGAGGTGCGCGCGGAACGGCACGGCACCTTCAAGCAGCCGGTGCTCGTCGAGGCGGGCAAGCTGACGGAGATCATCGCCTTCATGCCGCGGCAGCTGGTCACCTACACCTGGACGGTGGAGCAGGTGGAGATACAGGACCGCTACAAGATCTCCATCGAGGCGGTGTTCGAGACCCACGTCCCGGCCCCGGTGGTCACGGTGGACCCGCCGTACGCCTTCGTGCCCGTCTTCGAAGGTGAGACGTCGGTCGTCGAGTTCACCATCACCAATCACGGCCTCATTGCGGCGCTGGGCACGCAGATAAACTTCGGCCAGCACCCGGACTACTACATCATCCCGCTCATCCGCGACATCGGCATTCTGCCGGCGCAGAGCTCCATCGTGGTGCCGGTGCTGTACCGGCGCAGGGTGGACGGATGGCCTCCGGGCGTCCCGCAGATCGCCTCGCTTGCAGGGGCCGAAGCACTGCGCGCTTCGGTGGCGGAGCAGGGCCTCTCGACCGCGGAGAGCGAATGGGACAAGCCGTGCGACCTGTCCGTGAAGGGAGAGGTCATCTACTACTACGTCTGCGACGGCAATCGCTGGCGCCTGGCGTCCATCGACACCACCATCTTCAACATCGCGAAAGCCATCTGGGACGCGCTGTCCTGCGGCTTCGACGTGGTCGCCTGTGGGAGCGGCATCGTGAACGGTGTGGGCCTGGCCAAGTGTCCGGACGCCATCCGCTGCCTGTTCAAGTATGCGTGTGAGTCGCTCAGCGCCCTCACCGGCGCCCCGTGCTGCATCTGCAAGATGACGGAGGCCATCCTGGGGGACACCGGCTCCCTGCTCGATGCTGCCAAATGCCTTCCGATGCCATCGCCTCCTCCGCTTCCTCCGTCTTCTCCTCCCTCCGTACCCGGAGGGCCCGGCGGGTTCGTCGGAGGATGGCGCCCCGGGTTCATCATCCCGTATATCGGGCCGGGGTGGGGCATCAACCTGAGCGGCAACCCGTGCGGGCCGCTGCCTTCGGGAGGAGCCTCGTCCGCCGAGACCTCCGCCAGTGTCATCGGGCCGGTCAGAGGACCCGGCGAGAAGGACGGCCCGCCGGAGGACAACGGGGACGCCGT
>FWPV01007701.1_pt1 | contig 19366 bp, 14 predicted proteins | sample 2228371 | NCBI WGS metagenome assembly FWPV01 (sample SAMEA103939776, study PRJEB20133) | metagenome
AAGCAGCCCGAGATAAAGAAAGACCCTTCTCCCCTCTTCGACGACGAACGGTATGCCAGGGACCGGATCCCGTAGATCGTGAGGCTGTCGCGGAGGGGGCTTTCCGTCCTTGGGACTATCTTACGAGGGGCTGGGGAGTGATTCAAGATGCGGGATTTCTTTGTGGGGGTCGACGTGAGCAAGGCGGAGCTGGTTTGCCGGATCCTGGACGAGAAGGGGCAGGAACGGGGAAAAGGTTCGTTTGCGAACGGATCCACCGGTTTCCGGAAACTGAAGAAGTTCCTCCTCGGCCTGGACATTGACGGGCGCTTCTATATCGGGATGGAGGCGACGGGGGTCTACCACCGGAACCTGGCGCTTTTCCTTTACAGGTCGGGCGGCCGGCTGGTTCCAGGGGTTTTCAACCCGGCCTCGGTGAAGGCTTTCGGCCAGAGCCGCATGAGCCGCACCAAGACCGATGGGCAGGATGCCCTGATACTTGCCCGTTACACCCTGGAACTTTTCCGGGACGGAAGTTTTCGGCCGTGGGAACCGGAAAGGCCCGAGGTGGCCCAGCTGCAGCAGCTGGTTTCCAGGCGGGAGCAGCTGGTCTCCATGAAGGTTTCGGAGCAGAACCGTCTCCATGCCCTGGAGCAGGATGAAGAAAGCCTGCCGTTCCTCGTGGAGTCGGTCCGGGATGAGATCCTTCACCTGGAAGACCGGATCCGGGAGATCGAGAAGGTGATCGGCCGTCACATGGAAAAGCACCCCAACCTGAAGGCGGACAAGGACCTGCTCGTTTCCATCCCGGGGATCGGTCAGATCACCGCCGCAGCCTGGATGGGGTATCTCGGGGACCTGTCCAAGTTCGAGAGTCCTTCCCAGATCGTGGCTCACATCGGGATCGCACCACGGGAAAGGCAATCCGGCAGTTCGGTCCGTGGAAAGCCGCAGATCTGCCGGACGGGGCTCAAGGAGCTTCGCTGTGCGCTCTATCTTCCCGTCATGGCAGCTGCAACCCGGCTCAATCCTGTTCTGAAGAGTTTTTACGAACGTCTCCTGGCTGCGGGGAAAGTGAAGAAGGCGGCTCTAATCGCCTGCATGAACAAGCTGGTTCACATCATCTGGGCCATCATGAAGAGCCGCAGGCCCTTCGACCCGAATTACGCTTTGGCTCGAAACTGAACCGTAATCAACGGAAAGTTCTATTGCTCAGGCCTTGACGGGACACGGTATCTTGCTCTTTGCTGTTTGTATGCAAACAGCAAAGAGCAAGGTCTGACCCCCCCCGTTTTATCCTCGCTGTTTCCAGCGCAGCTGGCGATCTAGGACCTTGGCACACTCGGCTCCGTAGAGGAGGGCCTGGTAGGCGTAGAAGATCCAGAGGAGCATGAGGACGAAGGAGCCAAGGAATCCCTCGATGGACGAGAAGAGGCTTCTCCTGAGAAGGATCCCCAGCACCAGGGAACCGGCCCGAAATGCCAGGGCCGCGACGGCGGCGCCGAAGGCTGCGGGCCCCCAGTCGACCCGAGAGCGGGGGACGTACCGGTAAACCGCCAGCAGGACCGCAAACCCGAACACGAAGGAGCCAGCCATTTCCAGGATCCGGAAGGGATCCACGGGAAGGACCGCGGAGAGGTCCTTCCCTGCCAGGAAGAAGACCAGCCCTTTCAGGGCTTCCACCACCGCCTTGACCAACGGGAAAAGGAAGAGCACCACCCCTCCCGCGAAGGAGAGGACGACGGAAAGCGTCCGGTCCCAGAGCCAGCTCCCCAGGCTTTCGGTGTGTTCCGGGGGGAGCCCCCAGAGCATGTTCAGGATCCGCCGCAGGTGGAACCCCACGCTGCTGGCCCCGTACAGGAGGACCGCGATCCCGGCGGCGCTGACCAAAAACCGGGAGCCGGGTGCCTGGACGGCGCGAAGGAGGCGTACGAGGAAGGACAGCCCCTCGGGGCTAAGGAAAGCCTGGAGCCGCTCAAAAAGGACGGCCTCTCCCCTCGCCGTCCCGAAAAGAAATCCCAGGAGAGCGGTCGAGAGGACAAGCATGGGAAAAAGGGCCAACACCGTGAAAAAGGCCAGGGCAGCCGCCTTGACGTCCATGGCGTCCCGGGCGGCGGATCTCCAGGCCCGCTTCAGCAGCGAGGTCACCAGGACAAGGCTGACGGTTACGCGGTTTTCGAGAGCCGGCAAGTTCGCCCCTCCCTTCCGTGGACCTTCCCAAATGGTAGACTATCCTACCGACCATCATACTCCTCCCCGATGGTATACAAACGCTAAAGATCAAGATCTGACCCCGGGGAATTGGACCCCGGGGAATTGACAGATGGGGTAAAATAAAGCGGTTGGTTGAGTGCGGTAAAGTGACGCGACTCTTTCGATGGGAAGGGGCAGGAGCATGAGTACGATGAAGCTCCAGCAGGCGGCGACGCCTGCCTTGATCGCCCAGGCCAGGTGTCTTTTCAGGGAATACCGAGATTGCCTCAACAACGATTCCTGGTTCCCCCGGTTCGAGGAAGAGCTGGACAACCTCCCCGTTCCCTACGCGCCCCCTTCCGGAAGGCTTCTGATCGGTTGCGTGGAGGGGAAACCGGCGGGCTGCATCGCCTTCAAGGCTGGAGAGACGCCCGATTTCTGCGAGATGAAGCGGCTTTACGTGCGACCGGAATTCCGGGGGATGAAGCTGGGGAGAGCCCTGGCCGAGCTGCTGATCGTGGAGGCCGTCAACGCGGGGTACAAGTCGATGCGGCTCAGCATGATCCCGGCGATGCGGGAGGCGATGGGCCTTTACACCTCCCTGGGCTTCAGGGAGATCCCCCCCTACAGGAATTGCCCCTGCGACGGAACGGTCTTCCTGGAACTGACTCTTTGAACCCGTCCGAAGCCTTCTTCCCCTACCGCATCCCCTCCACGAGTGCCCTGGCAAAGGCTTCCGGCAGGCGATCCGGGTTCAGCGGCCCGATGAGACGGTCCGGCGACATCCAGGTTCCCGGCTGGCGGGAGGTGTAGTATTCCCAGGTCGAGAGGAGGGTGAACTGCTGGCTCCAGGAGGCATCGTCGGTGGTTCCCCACCAGGCGCCCACGGGGATCTCGAGGCTGACCCCGGCGTTGGAGTAGTCCTTCCCTTCCGTCAGGACGTCCGTCCTGGCAATCCAGAATCCGACCTTCGAATCGCCGAACCGCCGATCGACGGAAAGGCGGACCCCCCTGTCCTCGTCCAGGAACTGCCCCGCTTCGGCGAGCAGGTCCAGGTCGTACCGCGGTTCGTGGAAGCCAAGCTGGGCCCAGCCTCCCCACCACCAGCCGTTGCCCTTGTACCTGTTGCCGATGACGATCCCCGGGAAGGGGCTCCGGATGACCGGGGCGTCGGAAAGCCCCGCGAAGCTCCGGGGGTCCCTTTCGTGAACCATCGATAGCCTGCCCCCGGCGAACACCCTTCCGTTGTGGAAGTATCGCCGGGCCCAGGCGTTCCCGCCGAACCAGTTTTCGTCCAGCCATCCGGCTTCGCCCACGAGGAAGGTTCCCTCCCCCAGGTTGACGACCTGGCTGGCGACTCCTTTCCAGATCCTGGTTTCGTCGTTCGTTTCCGGTTCCCACCAGATCTCGATGTCGTTGGCCAGCGGAACCCGGACGTCGGCCAGGGCAGCCCATCCCCGGGTGCCCTTCCATTCCGCGACGGCGTCCAGGCTGAGGCGCGACATGAAGGCATCCTGCAGGGTACGGTCGACCCGGGGTTCCCAGGCGGGCTGCAGGCGGAAGGAAAAGCGGCTCCAGGGTCGGGCGGGGACGGGATCGGTGCTCCAGTTTTCTCCCTGGCGCTCGCCCACGAGGCTCCCCCGATCCACCCAGGAGGCTTTCGCCACCCTGGGCAGGTCCGGGTCGATCCGGCCCTGCCGGAGCCCTTCCAGGCAGTCCCCGGGGACATCCAGCCTGACGGCCGGTACCCCCCGCAGGAGAGGCACGACGGACAGCGATTCGGTCCCCCTGGGCAGAAGGCCCGCCGCCAGGGCAACCACACGGGCGCAGGCGTCAGCCGTTCCGTTGGCCCTGGCCTCGAAAGCGACCAGGACCCGGTAGGGCGAAACCATCACCCGGATCCCCTCGAGGTGAAGGCCTTCCGCGAGGGCGTCCCGAAGGCGTTCGGCAAGGACCGTCAGTTCCGCCCCGGCCCACGTTTCCTCGAGAGGCTCTTCGGCCAGTGCGAAGCGGGGCTTTCGGCCGCCGAAAAAGGGGCGCCTCAGGTCAAAGCGCTGCGAAAGGCCGATCCCCCACTCGGACCCCCTCTGCCAGCTCACCGAGAGGTCCGTTCCCCATGGGGTCTCCACCACGAGGCCGGCGTTCCACTTCTGTTCCGGGGGGTCCACCGTGACGTTGCGGTCCCCGGAGTAGTCCAGGTTGCCGTACTCGGCCTTGAGCAGGATGTAGGGGGTGAGGATCCAGGAGAGTCCCCCGAAGAAGCCGTTCAGCCGGTCGGTTCCCCAGCCCGCCGAGAGGACGAAGGGCCAGCGGTGCCGGGTGAGGACGACGTAGTTGGCCTTCAGCAGCCGCGTGCCGGCCAGGTCCAGGGCGCCCACGGCCACCGCGGGGAAGGTGCCGTCCTCCGGGAAAAGCAGGTACTTCACGTCAAGGCCCTTGTCCTTGTAGTGTCCGTAACCCGGGGAAATCACGGGCCCGTTGAGAAAATTCGTCAGCCGAAGGTTCAGTTCGAGGCGGGGCAGGTACCCAAGGGTGAGGTAGGGAGCGCTGAAGGGATCGACTTGCGACCAGCCGACCCACCCCAGGCCGTCGCCGGCGATCTCCGCCGTGGGGTATTCCCAGAGGCCGGCGAAGCCCGCGTTGGACGGCGTCGATCCGTTGTTGCCCAAGGGGACGACATCGGGGAAATCCCAGGGACCCGGGAAGCCCGCCAGCGGGGATTCCGCGAGGGGGAAGGCCTGCGCGGCGGAAACCGGGACAAGGGAAAACGCCGCCAGCAGGAGAACCAGGGCGGCGGGGACGATCGAGGGCAGGCAACACTTGCGGGTCATGGACATTTCCCCTTCGGTGCAGTAAGGCGGGCGCCCACCGGACGGGGGCGCCCGCCGAGATCGTTCCGGCTCGGGATTCCTATCCGCGCCTGCGCAGCAGGAAGAGCGGGGCCAGGAAAAGCAGGCCCGCCGGGGCGAGGAAGCCTACGCTGCATCCGCCACCGCCGCCACCGCCGGAGGTCACTTCCGTCGCCTTGGCGGCGATCACGTGAACTTGCATCCCAAAGTTTTCGTCGTTCAAGTCGTAACTCGAATTGTCCGGGATCTCAAATTGCGACCCCGGGAGCCCGTCCCATTTTCCCGTCTCGCCGTTATAAAGGAGCACCATGTTCTGGCCGGTGAGATTGAAATCTCCGCTGATTATGCTCCAACCCACCTGGGGCTCGATCCCGCCTTCCTGCGCGGTTACCTCCACAATCGACAAATTTCCTGCCTCGATCCCGCCGAGGAGGGTCAGTGTGTAGGTCTTGTCTTCAGGCAGCTGGAGGGTCCCCAGGTCGTCGAGTGCGTCGGGGGCCTCCTCCTGGGAAAGAGCCCGGAAGGGGGCGTTAACTACCACATCTTGCGAGGTGACCGTCTCCCAGTCCAGCTCGATGCTGTCCACGTGGCCCACGGGCGTGATGTGCCCCACCTGGGCGACGGCAGCCCCTGCCAGTACGACAACCGCGAAGGTAGCCAAAATCAGACCGAAACGTTTCAAGGACATCGCCTCCTGATCCAGGATGAAAATTGGGTGGCCGAAAAATCACCGTGTGTATTCTATCCCATATCCAGGGAGAAAGGTATCAGGAAATCCCTGATTTTTTCAGCCGGGAGGAAAGAATAGAATAGGACAGGCAGCGGGGAAAACGGCGGCCCGGGGTTCGGTTCAAAAGGGGAGGGATACGGTGACGGTCCAGGTGAGGGAATACCGCAAGGTTTCGGAAGCGCTGTCGGCGGCCGGCGAGCTGGACGTGCCCGGCACCGTCTTCGTGGTCCCGTCGCGGGAGGACGGCCGGATCCTGCGGGACGCCCTTTCCCGCGGCCTTTCCTTTTCCCCGGCAGGGTCTCCGTGGACGATGTCGGATTTTTACCGCAAAACCCTGTCGGGCCTGGAGGAGGCCGGAGCCAGGCCGAAATGGCGCCGCCAGGTGGACCCCCCGGATCACTGGGCCATCCTTTCTTTCCTGCTGGATCGGGCCTTCGAAGAGGCAGGGACGGCCGACCCGCCGCCACCCGGGGCCCGTATGCCCGGCTTCGTCCCCCTGCTGGGAGAGCAGCTGCGGGAACTGCTCCGGGAAGAAACGGCCCCTGGGGGGCTCGCCCTTTCCCTGGGTTGCGCGGGCTGCCGGGAAACCGGGCCCTGCCCGAAGCTTTCGACCCCCGAGGGCCTTCTCTGCCGCCTGTTCCACGACTACGACCGCTACCTCTCGGACAATGGCCTGGCGGACAGCGCCGCCCTTCCGACGCTTGCGAGGGAGGCCCTCGAAGATCACCCCGAAGCCGCGAGGGCCTTCCTGGCCGGAAAGCGGTTCGTGTTCGCCGGTTTCCTGAGCTTCACCCACGGGCAGGCTGCCCTTGTCCTCCACCTGGACCGCCTGGGCGTGCCGGTTTCCGTGCTGAAACCCTCGGTGGGCCTGCCGGGCTTCGTCGACGCGGTCGACCAGCTGGTCCTCCCGCCAGACCGCACGGGACCGGCCCTGGAGCTTGTCCCTTTCGGCAGGGAACCGTTTCCCGCCTTCGAGCTCTCCTCGGGGACGGCGCAGCTGGAACCGGACACGGTGGCCCGTTCGCTGGCCCTGTGGCGTACCGGGGAAGGCCCCCTGGCGAAGTTCCCCTTTCCGGGATGGGACGGCATCGCGATCCAGTCTTCGATCCGCGAGGCGGGCCGATTCGCGGCAGCCCTGGAGCGCTACCGGATCCCCTACCGGCTGGCGGACGGCCTGCCGGTCGCCGCCACCGCCCCATGGGCCTACGCGATGGCGGTGCTGGAAGCCGCTGGAGCCGGATGGCCGCCCCTCGAGACGGCGGCTCTCCTGGCCGACCCCCTGGCCGCGGGAGACCGCTTCCCGCTCGGTGAGGCCCGGAAAACCTTCCCCCAGGGCGAGGCGGCCTGGAGAAAGTTCCTGGAGGAACTTCCAGACCCCGCAGCGGCCAGGGCCTTTTCCCGGGCGGCGGCCTTCTCCCGCGTCATCGAGGAGGGAGGCGGCCCGGCGACGCTCCTGGAAGGCCTGAAGCAGCTCTGGGAAGGGGCGGAACTGTCCGGCCTGGCGGAAAGCGACCCGCAGCTGGATCCTTTCGTCCGCCAGGCTGCGGAAGCCTGCCGGGAAGTCGACCGCAAGATCCTGCTCGAGAAGGAGCGGGTTCCCTCGATCGGCCCTGCCCGGGATCGCCTGCTACGCCGGGCGGAAGCCCGAGCCTACCTTTCGGAATGGGCCGAAGAGACCTCCGTCCGGCCGGAACCGCCCCTCGTCAACGCCCTGGCCCTTTTCGGCGGGCCCCCGCCGGTGCTGTTTTCCCGCCCCTGCTTCATCCTGGCGGGGGCGACCGCGAAGGCCTGGCCGGGAGCCCTGAAGGAATCCCCGCTGCTGCAGGACTCGGTTCGGATGGTCTTGAACGGGGAAGGCCCGGGGGGATCCGCGGGCCGCCTGCCGCTGATGGCCGACCGGAGGCTCCAGCGGGAGGCCCTTTTCCGGCGGCTCCTGGCGGCAGGCGAGAACCTGGCGGTCCTGTCCCGGGCAGAGGGAGACGAGCAGGGCCGCCCCATGGAAAGGACCCCGTTCTGGAAGACAGCTGCCGAATCCGGCTGGATCCGTGAGGAGGGGAGCTTTCTCCGGCCCGCGAGCGCTGCCCTGCCTCGCCCCGGGGAACCGTTTTTCCCCCTGGTCGAGCCCAGGCCCGGCGAACCCCGGGTCGCCCGCAGGCCCCTTCCCCCGTCGGCGGTACGGGAGCCGGGCCCGGCCCCGAAGGCCAGCCTGGGAGACCTGGACCTCTGGCTGGACTGCCCGTTCCGTTACTGGGCCCTCAAGCTCGCGGGGTTCGAGGAGCCGCCCCGGGGCCTCTTCGACCCGGCCCGGGCAGGAACCTTTCTCCATTCCCTCTGGGAGGAGGTTTGGAAACAGAGGCTGGAAGGACCGGGAGAACCTTTGCAGAGCCTGGTGGAGAGGCTGTGGGATCCCGTCCTTTTCGACCCGGACCCGCGGCGGGGCTACCCCGCCCTCGGGAGCGACCGGAGACTTTCGAGGCGGTCCGAGCGCCTGAAGGAACTCACCCTCAAGCTGGCGGCCCTGCAGGAGGAGACGGAGGACGTGCTCGGGCCGCGGCGGCTCGCCCAGCACCGCGAGTACTGGATGGCCCTGGAGTTCGAGGGGGTCCGCTTCCTGGGGCGGGCGGACCGGGTGGAAGTGTTCGACGGCGGCTTCGTCGTCCTGGATTACAAGTCGGGGAAAGTCGACCCCTACAAGCGCTCCCTCCAGCTTTCGGCCTACTCGGCCGTCCTGCAGGGCACCCTTGGCCTTGCCCCCTGGGGGACGGGCTTTTTCGGGCACGCCGACGGCCGCCTTTACCTGGCGCTTTCGGAGGGATGCCCGCTGCGGTTCCCCCGGGCAAAAGGCATCACGCAGGCGAAGGGCGGGACCCTGGAGGCTTCCGTCGAAAAGGCCCGGGAGGGGCTGGCGGCCATGGCGCGGGGCATCCGGTCGGGGCTGTACCCCGCTTCCCACGGCACGGCCACGGCTTGCCCCCACTGCCCGGCCCGGGGGCTGTGCCGGCTGGGCGAGGCCCGGGGGGAAATCCTGCCCGAAGAAGGGGAAACGGAGGAGACGGGCGATGACTGAAAACTCCGCCCTGGTGCTGGAAACCCTTTTGCGGAATGCCCGGCCCGAGCAGCGTGAAGCCGTGACGGCGGACGAGCCCCTCGTGGTGGTCGGGGCCGGGGCCGGGACCGGCAAGACGAAGACCCTGGCGTGGCGGTTCCTGTGGGCCCTGCTGGCTTTCCCGGAAACGCGGGTCGAGAACGTCCTGACGCTGACCTTCACCGAAAAGGCCGCAAGGGAGATGAAGGAGCGCATCGGGAAGATGATCGCCGAAGCGCTCGACGCGGCCCGGGAACTGGGCCTGGAGGAGACCGCCCTGCGCCTGGCCGACGCGGCCGGCCGCCTGGACGAGGCCTACGTTTCCACGATCCACGCCTTTGCCCTGCGGGTGATCCGGGAAAGCGGGCTGATCCTCCCGGTCGACCCCAGGGCGGGGATCGTGAGCCCTCCCCGGGAGGAAGCCTTCTGGGAGTCGTTCACGGCGGTCCTGGACACTTTGGTTCCCGCAGAAGCTTCCCGGGGCCTTCCCGAGCAGTGGAAAACCCGCGCGGAGAGCCTGTTTGCGTCCCCGCATCTCAAGGAGGCGGTCAACGCTTTCGGGCCGGAGGCGGTGGCGGACTTCTGCCGCGTTGCCGCGGCTCTCCACGGAAGCCGGGGAAGCTCGCCGGAGGACCTCTGGAACTGGGAGCCTTCCCGGGACGAACCGGTGCGCGGGGCGCTCCTGGCGGAACGGCTCCCCCGCTGGGCCGGCCGCCTGGCCTTTTTCCGGAACGAGGTCTTCCCTGGCCTGGGCGACCTCTCGAAAGACCGGACGGCGCTGGGAAAACGGCTCGAGGCCTTTTCGAAAACCTGGCGGGAGCCCCCTTCTTTCGAGGAAGGACCCGAGCGGCTGCTGTCGTTCCTCGTGGAGCTGGACTCGACCCTGAAGGGCGCGAGCGGAAAGCTGAAGGACACCCTGGCGGAGCTCCTGGGGCAGACTCCCGCAGACCTCCGGAAAGAGCTGGAGAAGGAACTTCCCCTGGCGGACTCGCTGGTGAACGGCCTCCCGGAGGAAGAACTGGAGCTTCGGAAGGCGCTGGCCCAGGCCGCAGGAGTGGCCTGGGCACGCTGGGAACAGGCGAAGGCGGAAAGCGGAAGCCTCTCCTTCGACGACCTGATCCGCCGCGCCGCGGAAGCCGTCGAAGCCAACCCGGCATACGGGAAGCGCTTCCTTCACCTCCTGGTGGACGAGGTCCAGGATACGGACCCCCTCCAGGAAGCCCTCATCGGGACCCTGTGGAAAGCGGGGGGAGGGAGGCTTTTCATGGTGGGGGACCTGAAACAGTCGATCTACCGGTTCCGCCATGCCGAGCCCACCCTCTTCGCGGCCAGGATCCGGGAAGCGGCAAACGGGGAGGGAGCCCGCTACGTCCTGCTGGACCGGAGCTACCGCATGCGCGAGGGGCTGGTGCGGTTCGTGAACGGCTGCTTCGGTTTTCTCTGGGAGGAGGAACTGGGGCGGCACCTGGGAGTGGCCTACGAAGCCCTCCGGGGACCCGACGACGCGCCGTGGTGGGAAAAGCGGAACGGGCTGGGGACGGACCCGGTCCGCCTGCTCCTGGAGACCCAGCGGGAGGATCCCGGTACGGGGGAAAAGGAGAAGAAACCCTCCGTCCGGCGGCGCCTGGCAGACCGGCTGGCGGCGGAACTTTCCTCCCTGCTGGGGAAACCCTGCTGGGACAAGGAACGCTGCCTCGAGCGCCCCCTTTCCTGGAAGGACATGGCGGTCCTGGTGCCGGGCAGAACGCAGTATCCCGCCCTGAGGGACGCTTTCGAGGCCGCGGGAATTCCCGCGGTGTTCCAGAGCAGCCAGGGGTTCTTTTCCCGGGGAGAGGTCTTCGACCTGGTCTCGCTGCTCAAGGCCCTGGCCGACCCGGGCGACGGGCTGGCCCTGGCCGGGTGGCTGGCCTCCCCGTTTTCCGGCCTTTGCAAGGAGGACGTCCTGGCCCTGGCGGACGGGCCGGCCCCGGACGATTCGACCCTGCACGAGCGTTTCCGGCAGGCCTTCCCGGAAGCCGCCCGCCGTTTCGGGGCCCTGCGGTCCAAGGCCCTCCTGGCGGGTCCCGCGGCGGTCCTCGACGAACTCCTGAACCAGCCGGAAGCCCTCCTTGCCGCACCGGAACCGGACCGGCCGAGGATGGCCGCGAACCTGGCACGAGCGGCGGCCCTGGCCAGGGAGTTCTCCGCCGCCCGGGGGCCCAGCCTCGCTGCCTGCGCGGAATCCCTGGGCAGCGCCCTTCGCCGCGAGCTGCCCGCGGAGGAGCCGGACTTCTTTTCCGAGGACGAAGACGTCGTCCGCGTCATGACGGTTCACGCCGCCAAGGGCCTCGAGTTCCCGGTCGTGGCGGTCGTGGGCCTGGACGACGAAGGGCGGGGGAAGAACCGCGGGACCTCCCTGGTCCCTTCCGTTTTCCTCACGGCTGTTTCCGTTTCGCTGCCGGGGGAAGAAGGTTCCCAGGCCAAGGCGGTCCTGTGGCACAGGGCCATGGAGGAGAAAGCCCTGGAGGAAGAGTGGGAACGCCTGTTCTACGTGGCCTGCACCCGTGCCCAGGACGTCCTGGTGCTCTGCGGGATCTGCCCGGTCGCACTCGAAGGCGGCGAACCGGCCCCCCGCGAGGGCACCTGGCTTTCGATGCTGGAAGGGGCTTTCCCGGGGACCCTCCGGCGGGGGCTGGAACTTCCTGCCGAGCCCCAAACCGGGGGGGAACGGGCGAAGGCCCCGCCTTCCCTGCAAGAGGCCGGCGAGGGAAAGGCCCTGCCCCTGGGCGGCGACGTTCCCGTTCTGGCTTCCGTTTCCGCGAGCGATTTCGCCCTGTACTCGTTCTGCCCCCGGGCCTGGAGGCTCCAGAAACGGCAGGGGCTGGAGCTTCAAGGGGAAGCGCCGGAAAAACCCGGGACCGGGGAACCGGGCGGGACCGACCTGGGAAGCCTGGCCCACCGGATCCTGGCGGAGTGGGAGTTTTCCCGGGAAAGCCTGGACCGGATCCTCCCGGAGTCGTTCGATGGACCTTCGGACCGGGCCCTGCTTTGCCTGCCCCCGGAGCTGCGGCCCAGGGCCCGGAGCGAGACCGACCGGGCCTTCCTGAGATCCGTGCTGTCCGCCTTCCTGGAAACCCCCGCTGGAAAAGAGCTTGCCGCGGCCCACCGCAAGGGGGCGCTCAGGCGGGAGGCTTCTTTCCGGCTGGCGCTGGGGAACGGGCCGACCCTCGCGGGCGTGATCGACGCCTTCTGGGAGGACGAAGAGGGGGTCCACCTGGTGGACTACAAGCTCGGCGACCCCTCTGGTTTGACGGAGGCGCTGGGCCGCAGCCAGCTGGCCTTTTACGGCGCGGTCGCCAGCCGGCTGTTCCCGGGAAGGAGGCTGGATCTTTCCCTGGTTTTCCTGAAGACGGGCGAGAAGCATGCCCTGCCCGCGGACCTGGCGGACCCCGGGCAGGTGGAGGCCCAGACGGGGGAGCTGGCCCGGATCGGGGTCACGGGTCCCTTCGGCCGGAATCCGCGGTCCTGCCCCCTCTGTCCGAGGCGGAGGGCTTGCGGCGCCTCCCTGGGGCATTTACAATGATTCTATGAAGCGGTAGACGGCAGCAGCGAGGAGGGGCGGGATGAAAGAAGCCGCGGGTGACTACCTCAAGCGCGCTCTCGGTTTTGCCTGTTTCTGCCTGTACTTTGCCTACGTTCTCCTTCCGATCCTCCTTCTCCTGGCGGGGTCGTTCGGGGAACGGTGGTTCAGCACGCTGCTCCCGGAGGGGTTCACCCTCAAGTGGTACTGGGACCTCTTCACGAACCCCATGTACACGAAGGCCATCGGCCGGAGCCTCCTGGTGGCGGGACTGACGGTCCTCCTGAACGCCGCCATCTCGATTCCCGCCGTCTACGCGGTCCACACGCTGCAGCTGGGGTGGCTTCGAAACCTGTACGACTCCGTGATCCTTTTGCCGATCGCGGTTCCCCCCATCGTCATGGGCCTGGGCCTGATCCAGTCCTTCAACTGGCCCGGTTTTTCCCTCGTCGGGACCTGGCAGCTCCTCCTGGGGGCGCACGTGGTCTACACCCTTCCCTTCACGCTTCGGCCCCTCATGGCCAACCTGGAAATGATCCAGTGGAACGTGCTGGAGGAAGCCGGCCTTTCCCTGGGCGCCGGGATGCCCCACCTTTTCCGCCGGGTCCTGGTCCCGAACCTGATGCCCGGCATCCTTTCCGGGGCCTTGATGACCTTCGCCATGTCCCTGGGAGAATTCCAGCTGGCGGTCATGCTCACCAGCTCGAACTCCCAGACCTATCCCGTGGTCCTCTACCAGGCCTTCTACGTGAGCACCGGCTTCGCCTGTTCCGCCACCATGGTCCTGATCGTGACGAGCCTGTTTACCCTGATGGGGGTCCTTTCCCTGGGAAGGCTGTTCGGGATGGGAAAAACCCAGATCCTGTTCGGAGGAGGTTCCTAGCATGGCGACCCGACTCGTGGGCGTGATCGGCACATCGAAGGCGACGCCTCCCATCGCGAAGCTGGCGTACGAAACCGGCCGGCTTCTCGCCCTCAACGGCTGCACCGTCGTCTGCGGAGGCATGGGAGGAGTCATGGAGGAAGCCGCCAGGGGAGCCGCCTCCGCCGGGGGAGCGAGCATCGGGCTCCTCCCGAGGGCCAGGTCGGAAGCGAACCCCTATCTCACCTATGCCCTACCCACGGGCCTGGGGGAAGCCAGGAACTTCGTCATCACCCACGCCGTCGGGGTCCTGATCGCGATCGGTGGGGGACTCGGGACCCTCTCGGAAATCGCCATGGCCCTGCGGCTGGGGAAACCGGTCATCACCCTGCGTTCCTGGACCGCCCAGGACGAGGAAGGAAGGCCGATGCCGGTGCGGTGCGCAGAAACCCCGGAGGAGGCCGTCCGGATGGCCCTGGAGGAACCGGACCGATGAGCGGTGTCGAGCTGAGGAACGTGACGAAGGCATTCGGGAGGACGATGGCGGTCCGCAGCCTGGACCTGGCGGTCCGCAAGGGAGAGTTTCTGGCTCTTTTGGGACCCTCGGGGTGCGGGAAAACGACCACCCTCCGCCTGATCGCGGGATTTACCCGCCCGGATTCGGGCGAAATCTTCATCGACGGGCAGCCCGTGTCGGAACTGGGCGTCCGGCAGCGGCAAGTGGGCATCGTCTTCCAGAGCTACGCCCTGTTCCCGAACATGACGGCCTACGAGAACATCGCCTTCGGCCTTCACGTCCGGAAGCTTCCCGAAACGGAGGTCCGCTCCCGCGTCTTCCGCCTCCTGGAGCTGATCGGGCTGGAAGACAAGGCGGAAGCCTACCCCCGGCAGCTTTCGGGGGGACAGCAGCAGCGGGTGGCTCTCGCACGGGCCTTGGCCATCGAGCCCCGCGTCCTCCTGCTGGACGAACCCCTCTCCGCGCTGGACGCGAAGGTCCGCAACAACCTGCGCTTCGAGATCAAGAAGATCCAGCGGGAAAGCGGGATCACGACGATCTACGTCACGCACGACCAGGAGGAGGCCCTGTCGATCTCGGACCGGGTGGCGGTGATGCGTTCCGGGCAGATCGAGCAGGTCGGGACCCCCTGGGAGGTGTACTCCAGCCCCTCCAGCCTTTTCGTGGCGGATTTCGTTGGGGTGAGCAACTTCCTCGACGTCGAGGTGAAGCCGGACGGGTCGGTGTTCTGGCAGGGGCGGCCCCTGGAGGTCGAGGGCTCCGGGAGCTTCGCGCCGGGCCCCTGCCGCCTCGTGATCCGCCCCGAACGGCTGCTGCCGGTCTCGGGGGAAGCCGGGGGCAAGAACGTCCTGGAGGGAAGGGTCGCGGGCCGGGTCTTCCTGGGGCCGATCCAGCGGGTCGCCCTGGACGTGGAAGGGCAGCGGGTCCTCGTCGACCTCCTCAATTCGGAGAAGGCTCCCCTTTCGGCCGGGGACTCGCTCCGCGTGGCGTTTTCGCCCGTCGACGGACGCCTGATCCGGGTGGAATGAACGTTTCCGGGCGACCGGCCCGGGATCTGGAACCCGCTAAAACCAAAAAGAACAGGGAGGTGCGCGAAGATGAAGAGAAAGTTCGTCGTCCTGCTTTCCGTCCTGCTCCTGGTGTCCTTCGCCTTCCAGGCCGCAGCCGCGGAGCTGTACCCGGGAGAGAACGCGCTGCTGCAGAAGGCGAAGAAGGAGAAGGGCCTCAACAGCTACGACACGGGGCCGACGTGGGCCAACTGGCAGGGGCTGTTCGACGCCTTCAAGGCCCGCTACGGGATCAACATCAACTACAACGACCTGGGCAGCGGCGCCACCGTGGTCCGGCTGGAGAAGGAAAAGAACAACCCCCAGGCCGATACGGCCTACTACTTCATGCCGTTCGGGGCCCTGGCGAAGGAAAAGGGCGTGACCCAGCCCTTCAAGCCGGTCAATTTCGAAAAGATCCCGCCCGTGCTGAAGGACAAGGACGGCCACTGGTTCTGCATCCACAAGGGGACCGTGGTCTTCGTGGTCAACAAGCGGCTGGTGAAGGAGTCGCCGAAGTCCTGGAAGGACCTCCTGGACAAGAAGTACGCCAAGTCGGTCGTCTACCTGGACCCGCGGACGACGGGGATCGGCTACGCCATCGTGATCGCTTCGGCCTACGCCAACGGGGGAAGCATCATCGACCTGGCCAAGGGCGTGGATTACCTGGCCGCCCTCCAGAAGGCCGGGAACGTCCGGATGATCGAGAAGACCACCGAGTACGACAAGTTCCTGAAGGGGGAAATCCCCATCTGGATCACCTATGACTGGAACGCCTACCGGGCCAAGTACATCGCGAACCTGGGGGACGCGGTCGACATCATCCTGCCGAAGGACGGGACGATCACGGCTCCCTACGCCATCAGCATGGCCAAGGGAGCCCCGAACCCGAACGCCGCGAAGCTCTGGCTGAACTTCATCCTGAGCGAGGAGGGTCAGGGTATCTTCGCCAAGGGGTTCGTGAGGCCGATCCTCCCGGACGTGAAGCTGCCGCCGGAAGTGGCCGGGAAATTCCTCCCCGCCTCCGAGTACGAGCGGGCCTACGACGTGGACTGGGTCCTGGCGCAGAAGGTCCAGGAAGACGCGGCCAAGATGTGGGGCAGCCGCGTGCTGGGCGAGTAGCCGGGCGAGTCTTGGAAGGGCGCGGGCAACGATGGAGCGGCGGGGCTGGAAGTTCCTTCTCCTTGTTCCCCTGGCGGCGACCCTGGGGCTTTTCCTGGCCCTGCCGCTCCTTTTCGTCTTTTTCGACAGCTTCCAGGCCGGCGGCCGCCTTTCGCCGGCCAACTACCTCCTGGTTTTCCGCAGGGGCCTTTACAGCGAAGCCCTGAAGACGAGCCTCCTTCTCTCGGTTTCGACCGCCTTCATCGGAGCCGCCGCCGGGCTCCCCCTGTCCTACCTGGTTCACAGGAGCCGAGCTCCCTGGAAGGACATCCTCCTGTCGATCACCGCGGTCCCCCTTACCTTCAGCGGGCTCGTCATCGGGTTTGCCTTCATCGTCCTCCTGGGGACCAGCGGTTTCATCACGATGCTCCTCCAGCGGTTCTTCGGGATCAACCCCCTGGAGTTCTCCGCCTTCCTGTTCACCTGGAAAGGCCTGGTCGTGGCCTACCTCTACTTCCTCATCCCGCGGATGATCCTGACCATGGTGGCGGCCTGGAGCAACGCCGACTGGAGCCAGGTGGAGGCGGCCGTCAGCCTGGGGGCACCCTTTCCAACGGTCCTCGTGCGGATCCTCTTCCCGATGCTGGGGCCCTCGCTTTTGGCCGGGAGTTCCCTGCTGTTCGCGGTGAGCATGGGGGCTTTCGGAACCGCCTTCGCCCTGACCGGAACGGCGGTCAAGATCCTTCCGCTGGTGATCTACAACCAGATCTCGGACGTGACGGTGGAAGTTTCGCGGGCAAACGCCCTGGCGATCATCCTGACGGCCGTCACGACGCTCGTGATCGTCCTCTACGAGAGAAGCTTCGCCCGGAAGCGGGCCTGACGCCCCCCTGCCGATCCCTTACAATGGGGATCATGGAGAACGTATCGGCCTTTCCCCTCTACCTGGTCGTCGACTGGCTGCTTTTCGCCGCCCTCGTGCTGGCGCCGCTTTTCATCTCGCTCGCCCTGCGCCGGAGGCACCGCTGATGCCGGTCCTTCTGCTGCAGATCCTGGTGTTCGGGGCCTACACCCTGGCTTTGGTGTTCCTGGCGGGAGAGGCCTTCAACTGGAAGGAAGACCGGCGCCTTTTCTACGTGGGGGGCAACCGCCTGACCCTGGTGCCCATGGTGGGGACCTTCGTGGCGACCTGGATGAGCGCGGCTTCGGTCCTGGGCTACACCATGTGGCTGTACACCGACGGCTACGTGGCCTTCACGGGGAGCGTGAACGGCTGGCTGATCGGCCTCGTCCTCATGCCCTTCATCGTCCGGAAGCTCCGGGCCAGCCGGGCCCTCTCGCTGCCCCAGTGGCTGGCGGACACCTTCGGGGATCCGCGCCTGAGGTCGCTTTCGGCCGTGGCCCTGATCGGGGCCTACACCTTCTACATGGTGATCCAGTTTCGGGCCTTCGGGACCATCGTGGCGACGCTCCTGGACATCAAGGTGATCGTCGCCTCCGCCCTCGTCTACCTCTTCGTCCTGTACACGACCTTCGGCGGGCTCCCTTCCGTGGCCCGAAGCGACACCCTGAACCTGGCCCTCATCCTGGGGGGAGTCACGCTGGCGGCGGGTTCCCTGCTGCAAAGGGCGGGCTCCCTGCCGGCGGTCCACGCGGCGCTGGCGGAGAGGGCGCCCGGGATGCTGCACCCCTGGACCGAGGGGTGGAGCCCGCTGGTGACCACCCTGATGATGCTCTCCTGGGGTCTGGGGGTCGCTGCGAACCCGCAGTACGCCATCCGCCTGCTTTCGGCCCGGACCACCCGGGACGCCTACAACACCCTCGCCCTGTCCTCCCTGATCATCGGGGCCATCTACGCGGGACTGACCGTCCTGGGGCTATCGGCATTCGTCCTGTTTCCCGGGGTGCGGGCCGCGAGCGACGAACTGGCCTTCACGAGACTTTTCAGCCTGGCCCTCCCGCCCGTTCCTGCCATCGCCCTCTTCCTGGCGGTGCTGGCCGCGGCGGTGAGCACCGCGAACTCCCAGCTTTTGCTGGCGGCCTGCTCCCTCTGCTACGACCTGGGCCCGAGGGAAGGGAGGAACCCGAGGGACCTCGTCACCGAGGACCGGTTCCTCTTCAGGAACCGGCTGGCCATCGCCGGGATCGCCACGGCCGCGCTGGCATTGAGCCAGTTCCGGCTGCCCGGGGTCCTCCTGATCGGGCGCTACAGCTGGACGGTGGTGGCCATCTGCTTCTTCCTGCCCCTCTACGTGATCCGCACCCCGCGGCCGAGGGCGCTTTTCGTCCCGCTTTCGGCGGCCCTGCTGCTGCACCTTTTCCTGACGGTGTTCCTGCGGCTTCTCCCCGAGCTGGCCCTGCTGCCCGCCCTGGCCCTGGAGGGGTTCCTGTACTTTTGCCCCTGGAGGAGGAGGCGCCCATGAAAAGCAGCCGCCCGGTGAGCATCGAAACCCGCATCAAGGGGATCCTCACGGCCATTGCCATCGGCCTGACGGGCCTGACCCTCGGCACGGCCCTCACGCAGGGATTCCTCGAGCGCACGGGGGAAGCGCGCCTCCTGCTGGAAACGGCACGGTCGGCGGCCCAGGGCCTTTCCGCCGCCCAGGTGGAGCCCCTGCTGGAGAAGCTTCGCCCCTTCTGGAGGGAGGTCGGGCCCGGGACATTCTCCGAGACGGTGCGTTCGGCCGACGGCCGGGAATGGCATTTCGCCCTGGATCGCTCCCGGATCTGGAACGCCCTCGTCTACCGGCAGCGCTACGTGCTGGTGGCGGGGCTCATCGGCCTGCTGGTGGCGGTGGAACTGGCGGTTTTCCTGGCCTACGGGCTGACCCGCCCCATGAAGGTCCTGGCCTGGGGATGCGAACAGATGCGAAGCGGGCGGTGGGTGAGACTGCCGAGGCTCTCGCGGACGCCCTACGAGCTGGAAGCCCTGAACGAGGCCTTCAACGGGATGGTGGAGGACCTGAAGCGGTGGCAGGACTTCCAGAAGCAGGCCGCCCGGGTGGAGCGCCTCGCGGCCCTGGGCTCCGTGGCCGCCGCGGTGGCCCACGAGGTGAAAAACCCGCTGGCCAGCATGAGGATCCACCTGGACCTTCTGAAAAGCCGCCTCCCCCAGGGAGAGACGGCCAGTTTCGACATCCTCGGGACTGAGCTGGACCGGCTCAACCAGACGGTGTCGCAGCTGCTGTCCTATGCGCGGCCGAGGCCGCCCCTCTTCGGTCCCGTGAACGTCCGGGAATTGCTGGCCTGGATCGCATCCATGACCGCGACCCCCTGCCGCCTGGCGGGGGTGAGCCAGTCATGGGCCGTGGAGGAAGACTGCCCGCCCCTCTGGGGGGACGGCCAGCAGCTGAAGCAGGTGCTGCTGAACCTCGTGCTCAACGCGGTGGACGCCCAGCCGGGCGGGGGGACGGTCAACCTGGAGGCCCGCAGGGGCGGACGGTAT